>Ga0213875_10001764_pt1 | contig 13546 bp, 11 predicted proteins | sample BarmaccomBMRX_R8_FD_160105 | JGI IMG/M metagenome (GOLD analysis project Ga0213875, IMG submission 160105) | Root-associated microbial communities from Barbacenia macrantha in rupestrian grasslands, the National Park of Serra do Cipo, Brazil - RX_R8 | ecosystem: Host-associated > Plants > Roots... | reverse complement strand
GGGGGGGGGGGGGGGGGGGGGGGGGGGGGGGGGGGGGGGGGGGGGGGGGGGGGGGGGGGGGGGGGGGGGGGGGGGGGGGCGCGAGGGTCCGGCCGGTGGTCATCAGCTGGCGGAGGGCGGCCGGGCCGGGCGCGGCCGGCGCCGGGGCCGGCTCGGGGACGGCCTCGAACGGCGGCCCGAACTTCACCAGCTCGAGCGCCGGGACGCGGCGCTCGGCCGCGGGCGGCACGCGCCGCTCAGCCGCGGGTCGGACGCGGCGCTCGGCCGCGGGCGGGACGCGGCGTTCGGCCGGGTCGGCTGCCTCCGCCTCGCCGTCCCGGTCTGGCCGGGCGACGGCGAAGTCCGAAATCGGCGCATTATTCGCGGAGGTCATGAAAAGCGACGATAAGCGGTTACGGCCTGAAGTCGCTAGCCGGCCCAGCGCCTTCACGTGAAGGCTTACCGGGTATTTAGCTAATCAGCTGCCATTTTCTGGACTTAAAGCAAGAATGACACCAGAAAAAACATTAGCAACAACAGCCTCATAGGCGATAATGGCCAGATGGGCTGGCCAGGGCCGTTGGGCCCTTGACTCTTAGCTGAAATGATGCAGATCACACTCGCCCAGTGACACTGTGTGATTGATTTATCGATTAAGTCCCCGTGGCCATGGTCGCGGCCGGGCCGCCAAGGGTCTAGACCTGCCGAGAGTTCGGCATCCGTTCGGCAACTGGTCAGGCGGTGTGGAGCCGGCCGCCGACCGGCATGGATTACGCAGAGTTCCGTATCGCAGGTATTCTTGGTCGCGCACAATGAATATCGGCCGATTCTTATTTCGGTCATTTCTCGGATGGTCCGCTATACCGTTTGCCTCCATCCGGAAGCGCTCTCCCGGCCCCCGAACCTGTCCGCAACCCCGCTCATCCGAGCAGCACACAGCGACCGAGCCGTGGCCGGGACGTGACCTTCACCATGCACAATGATGTGCCGAACGACGTTGCCGGGGATCTAGTCGGAGGATGTCGTGCGGGCGCCCGTAGCTCAGTCGGATAGAGCAGCTGCCTTCTAAGCAGTAGGTCGCAGGTTCGAGTCCTGCCGGGCGCGCCTGACCTGCGGTTTTATCCAATTTTCGCTCTGCTGGCGGTTGCGCAGCGAAGACAGGCATCTTCATAGGAGTGGAGATTTGCCCGCAACACACCCAGTGGGGTGGTCGGGGCCGCAGGCGGCCTCGTCGATGGCCAGGGCCCGCTCGGCCAGCGGCCGGGCCGCCCCGGCTGGCGACCTGGCGCCGGGTGGCGGGCACGCTCCGGTAAGCGGACTCCCGGACCTTCCCGCCGAAGGCCATTCTCGGCCCGGCGTACGAATTCGCCACCGGCCAGCGCCTGGCCCCCGGTGATTTCGAAGGCGGGCAGTCCGGCGCCGTGAAGGTGCTCAGCCACCTGGGCTTCACCGTACGGGAGAGACCGGGCCATGAGCTGATCGGCGTCGGGCTCGACTACTTCTCGTGCATGGCTTCGACCGCGGCCGCAAGCCGGCTGACCGCCTCGGCCACCGCCAGGGTCGCCCACGTCTGGGCGGTGGCGAGCATGTGGGGCGCCTGGCCCTTGCCCACCACTACGTCATCGGTCATGAGCAGCTCGCGGGCCATGGTCACGGGGTCATCGATTGTCACGAGGTCTCCTCCGGTGGCTGGTCGCTTTGGGAATTGACAGGCCTGGCGGGAGCGCGGGTCAGAGCATCTCCAGCGGGCGCACGCGGTCAGGCCGCGGGAAGTCCCGGTCGAGCTGGGACAGGTCGGCCCGGTCCAGCTGGATGTCGGCCGCGGCGCGGTTCTCGTTGGTGTGCTCGGGCCGGGAGGCCCGCGGGATCGCGCACACGTCGTCCCGGCGCAGCACCCAGGCCAGCGCGATCTGCGCCGGGGTGGCGTGGTGCCGCTCCGCGATCTCGCCCAGCACCGGGTGGCGGAGGATCCGTCCCTGCTCGATCGGGGAGTAAGCCATGATCGGTACATGCAGCTCGCGGAGCAGCGGGAACAGGTTGAGTTCCGGTCCCCGGCGGCTGAGGTTATAGAGCACCTGATCGGTCGCGACCTCCGCGCCGCCGGGCAGGGCGGTCAGCTCCTTCATGTCCGGTGTGTCGAAGTTGCTGACCCCCCAGTACCTGATCAGGCCGGCCTGCTGCAGGCTGCCGAACGCCCTGACCGTGTCGGCCAGCGGCACCCCGCCGCGCCAGTGCAGCAGATACAGGTCGATCCGGTCCGTCCCCAGCCGCCGCAGGCTGGCTTCACAGGCGGCCACGGTGCCCCAGGCCGTGGCGTGCTGCGGCAGCACCTTGGAGACCAGGAACACCTCGTCCCGCCGGCCCGCGATGGCTTCACCGACCAGGATTTCGGCTTCCCCGTCGGCGTACATCTCGGCGGTGTCAATCACGGTCATGCCGAGATCAAGGCCACGGCGCAGGGCGAAAATCTCCGTGTCGCGGCGAGCGGCGACCTCGGCCAGATGCCAGGTGCCCTGCCCGAGGACCGGGATCCGCTCGCCGGACGGCAGCTTCACGGTCCGCATGGTGGTGGCCTCCCCGTTAAACCGTCGCCTCGATCTGCACGATCACCGCGTCGGCGTCCTCATATTCCCGGTCCGGGATCACGATGATCGTGTCGAGCACGACGTCGTCGGCACCCTGGTCCCGCGCCGTCGCCGTCAGGTCGTCGCGGCTCGCGGGGTAAGACGCCTGCTGGAGGTAATTCCGCGTGAGTTCCCCGAAGGCTTTGCTCACGTCCGTCGGCCGCCGGTACTGCTGGTCGGGCAGCCGGCTGAGCGCCTGCACGACCCGCTCGCACTCACTGTCCGGACGATTGCTGTCTGAGCATTGGCTGCGCGCGTAGTTGACCAGATCCTCCTTCGACGCCGGGTAGTGCATCCCGTGCAGGTGCCGCTGCACCAGGATCGGCCCGGGCAGATTTTCCTGGTTCTCCGTCATGATGTCCCCTTCGGCGGCTAGCCGGCTATTGCTGGTCCGGGCGTCAGGCGATGCCCGCGAGCACCCGGCTCCACCCGCCAATCTGGCCGAATACCCCGGCCCGTGACATCCCCGATCCGGCTAGCGGCCGTCTGGCCGGACGGCGCCGCGGCCCGATGCGGCCCTCAGTGACCAACCGGTCGACGGGGTCGGCTCCGGCAGCTACGTGACCAGCGATTCAGGGACTTATACGCTTGTCTCGTGAATGATCACAGACGGTCCGCCTGATCGGCATGGCGCTGGAGTTCCGGCCTTCACCCCGTCCCACCCTCGGAATCGAATGGGAGCTCGGCCTCGTCGATGTCCGCACCGGTGATCTCGTCTCGGCGGCCGCGGAGGTCGTCGAAGAAGCCCGGGCGGGCGTACCGGCCAGCAAGTCACGAGTGCAGCGGGAGCTCCTGAGCAACACCGTCGAGCTGGTCACCGGAATCTGCGAGTCCGTGCCACAAGCGGCTGCCGATCTGCGCGAGAGCCGTGATGTCGTCCGCCGGATCGCCCGGCAGCGGGGGCTGGAGATCTTCAGCGCCGGCACCCACCCGTTCGCCCGCTGGTACGACCAGGAGATCAGTGAGGGCGAGCGGTACGCGGCGCTGATAGACCGCACCCAGTGGTGGGGACGGAACATGCTCATCTTCGGCGTGCACGTGCATGTGGGCGTCAACGCGGTCGGCAAGGTGCTGCCGATCCTGAACGGGCTGCTGCGCTGGTTCCCGCACCTGCAGGCACTGTCGGCCGCCTCCCCGTTCTGGGGTGGGGCCGACACCGGTTACGCCAGCAACCGGGCCTTGCTCTTCCAGCAGTTGCCAACCGCCGGGCTGCCGTTCCAGTTCGCCACCTGGGCGGACTTCGAGAAGTACGTGAGCGACATGCTCGCCACCGGCGTGATCAGCGAGTTCAAGGAGATCCGGTGGGACATCCGCCCCTCTCCGGCGCTGGGCACCATCGAGGTTCGGATCTTCGACGGGCTGCCGACGATCGAGGAGGTCGCCGCCGTCGCCGCGCTGACTCACTGCCTCGTCGTCGACCTCGACCAGCGGCTCGAGGCGGGCGACACGCTGCCCGCCCTGCCGCCCTGGCACGTGCAGGAGAACAAGTGGCGGGCGGCCCGGTACGGGCTGGACGCGGAGGTCATTCTCGACGCCCAGAACAACGAACGGCTGGTTACCGACGACCTGTATGACCTGCTCAACCGGCTCGAGCCGGTGGCGGCCCGGCTGGGCTGCCCGGCCGAGCTGGCGTCGGTGTCCGACCTCGTCACCATCGGGGCCAGCTACCAGCGGCAGCGCGCGGTCGCCGCCCGGGCGGCGGGCGACCTGTGGGCGGTGGTCGACAGCCTGGTGCGAGAGATGCGCGATGGGCTGCCGGGCAGCACGACACGTACCGCCGACGACGCCACCCGCCTCATCGGCGACGGCAGCCGAATCGAGGAAACTGGCCGCGGGTTACCGCTGGAGCCACGGTGCCACCCAGTTCGCGTCCAGCTGGCTGGGATCGCGGAGGGTGGCGATCATCAGCCTGACGGTGGCCTGGACGTCGCGGGTCAGGCGGAAGCACTCGGCGGCCGTTTTACACGTTGTCGGCGAGAACTGCCGGGCTGTCGCGACGACCTCGTCGGCGAGGCCGCGCAGGTCCTCGGCGTCGCCGGGGTCGAGGGGCCAGCCGGGCCGGTCCGCCGATGCGCCGAGATTGGCGATCTGATCACCGAGCCAGCCCCAGGGATCAGCGGTGAGCCGGGTGTCCCAGACCCGTGCGCACGGCTCGTCGCCGTCGAAACGGGGATGGTAGTGCGCGGCGGCGAAGGTTCCCGGATCGCTGGACAACCGGTCGAACAGGTCGGCGCGCCAGAGCACCCGGTCAACCGTGAGCAACTGGGAGGCTGACTCGCTGCCGCGGTGCTCCTGCTCCTGCAGGCCGCGCACCTCGATCCGGGCACCGTGCTCCATCGACGCGTCGTCGAGATCGACTTCGAACCAGTGCCGGATCGTGACGGCGGACCGGGACAGAGCCAGTACGTGCAGCACGGCGACCTCCGTGGGAGCAGCGGCAGATGGGCCCACTCGCCCAGCCTACTGAGACCCGGCGCAGGCCGGGGCGGCCCGCCAATCAGTGGTGCCCCCGGGACTGTCGGCCCGGGGGCACCACTGCGCGGGACACCGGTCAGCCGAGGAGCTGGACCTCGCCGACGACGTAGTCGGTGTCGGTGTCGTTGGTCTCGGTGCCGGTGAACAGGAGCTTGATGGACTTGCCGGAGTCGGAGGTGGGCAGCGGGTAGCTGTACTCGGTGTAGCCGGAGTTCGCGTTGAGGTTGGTGAAGGTGGCGACCGTGGTGCCGGCCACCTGGATGGTGAAGGAGCCATTGGTGCCGCTGGTCTGGTCACTGTCGACGTGCAGCCACACCTCGAGCGTGCCGGAGCAGCCCGCGGGCACCGTCACCGACTGGGAGAGCGTGTCGGTGTGCGGCTCGGCGTAGCCGTCGAGCCAGGCGTCGTAGTTGCTGCCGCTGATGGGCGGCTCGCCGTCAGCCGCATATTCGCCGATGACGCCGGACGAGGCGGTCCAGTCGGCCGAACCGCTGGCGAACTTCGGGTTCCCGACGACGTTGGCGGTCGAGGTGCAGGTGCTGGTGGAACCGACGGTCCAGGTGAACGACGCGGAGCCGGAGGCGCTGGTGCTGTCGGTGGCGGTGACGGTCACGCTGTAGCTGCCCGCCGTGGTCGGCGTGCCGGAGATCAGGCCCGAACTGGCGCTGATCGACAGGCCGGCCGGCAGGCCGGTGGCGCTGTAGGCCAGCGTCTGGCCGGAGGCCGAGTCGGTCGCGCTGATCTGCAGCGAGGCGGCGGTGCCGACGGCGCCGGTCTGGCTGCCGGGGTTGGTCACCGTCACCGTGTTGCCGGTACTGCTGCTGCCGGTGGCCAGCCCGGCGATGCCGTCGGGAGTGCCGATGCCGGTCGGGCCGTCGTAGCCGGTCTCCGCGGTGCACAGGTAGGCCGGGCTGCAGCTGCCGTCGTTGCCGCTGGTGACGTCGTAGAAGTCGCTGGTGTGGGTGTAGATGTCGTCGGCCGGGGTGCTGCCGGCGTTGCCGGCGAGGGCGTACATGGCCGCGAGCATGGGCGAGGAGGCGCTGGTGCCACCGACCTCGGTCCAGCCGCCGTTGCCGTTCGAGGTGTCGTACACCGCGAGCCCGGTGTCGGGGTCGGCGTCGGCCGAGGTGTCGTTGTCGATCCGGTTGGAGCAGCCCGCGGGCAAGCTGAGCGCAGCCTGCCAGGACGGCTTCGGCTCGTAGGCCGAGCAGCCCGAACCGGTGCCGTCGCCGCTGCCGTCGTTCCACACCGACTCGGTCCAGCCGCGCGAGTTCGACGCCGTGCTCAGCCTGGTGCCGCCGACCGAGACCACGTTCGGCGAGGTCGCCGGGTAGATCACGCCGTAGTCGGAGTCACCGGCCGAGGCGGTGATGACGTCACCGGGGTGGTTGAAGTACTCGGAGTCCTCGCTGGTGTCGGTGGAGGACTCGCTCCCGCCCCAGGAGTTGGAGATGTAGCCGGCCAGGCTGGCGGCGGTGTTCTCCGCTACGTTGAGGCCGTTGCCACTGTCGTTGTCCGCCTCGACCAGCACGATCTTGCACTCGGGGCAGATGGCCGAGACCATGTCCAGGTCGAGGGACTCCTCCACCGTCCAGTCGTCACTGGTGGGGGCGGTGGACGGCAGCGGGGAGGTCGCGCCCTCCTGGTTGACCTTCTCGAAGCCCGGCACGGCCGGCAGGCCCGCGGCCGATCGGTAGGCCGCCAGGTCGCTCGCGGCATTCGGGTCGTCGTAGGCGTCGACCAGCGCGACCGTCCGCCCGGAGCCGTCCGCGGCTGAGGCCGCGGTCAGGTTGTAGGCCGCCTGCAGCTGCGAAGGGCCATAGCCGTAGCCGGACGGGATGGCGTCGGGCGAGGAGCTCGCCGCCATCGGGCTGATGCCGTCACGCTTGAGCGCGAAGCAGGACTGCTTGCCGACGACGATCACGGCGCGGCAGGCGTGGCGGAAACCGGAGTTCGCCGCGGTCCGCGTCGGCTGCGAGGCGTGTCCGCCGTGCGCTGCCTCCGAAGCGATCAGCCGGGCGCCCGCCAAGGGTGGCGGGGTGGCAGCCGATGCGCTGCTGGCCGCCAGCGCGGGGCCGACCGCAATGGCCAGAGCAGCCAGGAAAATACACCATCGACGTAGCATGCGGGCTCCTTGAACATGTTCATGGCTGTTCGGTTTGGTGGTTTTACGCATGACAGACTCACCCGCAGAGGGATCTGGCGGGCCAGAAGTGGGAGCTAATGGGGCAGATGGGAAGCGACGGCCGTGTAATACGGGACAGTAACTTGCGTTTTTGTTGAAGTAAAGATCCAGATTCGCTGAACTGTCTTGAAATGTGTACGTGTGTCGGCGGATCAACTGGGCACTCGGCCGATGCGGGCGGCACTGGGCGCCGGTGGCGGGGTCGCCACGATCGCACCAGCGATCCGGGAGTGAATCCGGCGGCCGGGGTCAGGGCAGGACTGATCCGCCGGGCGGGCGAGGCGCAGGCGCGCCGATGGCAAAGGAGTCTGGGGTCGTGGATGCGGCGGGTCCCAGGCGACCGGGCACGTAGGCGAGCCGGGTCCTGGGCGACGGCGAACCCGGGCGCGAGCGAACCAGGGCGCGGGCAGGCCAGGAGGCAGGCAGGCCGGGAGGCAGGCAGGCCGGGAGGCAGGCAGGCCGGAGGGCGGCGGGAGGCAGATAGGCCGGATGGGGCCGGCTGGACTCCATCAAATGTTTGACAGTGTTTTACCTTGGCGGCTCTAGTACACAAACGCAGGAAAACGTATCTTCACGGGAGACGGGTGCCGGGATCCACGTCGGCTACGAAACCGTCCCCATCGTGGAGGTGCCTGTGCCCAGCTTCGCCGGTCGCCGTTTCCCGCACCTGACCGCGGCCATCGTCGCGATCATCCTCGCCGTGGCCGGCTGTCTGGTCGCGAGCCTGCCGGCCCACGCGGCCAGCGATTTCTCGCTCGTGATCCTGCCCGACCAGGGCGAGAACGCCATCTACAGCTTCGTGAACTCGGCCACCAGCTCGGTCACCGTGACCATCTACGAGCTGAAGGACACGACGCTGGAGAACGACCTGATCGCCCGGGAAAAGGCGGGGGTGAAGGTTCGCGTGATCCTGGACCAGGCCCAGCAGTCCTATGACTCGGCCGCCTACAGCGCGCTGACGGCCGGGGGCGTCGGGGTCGTCTGGTCCTCCACCGCGTTCACCTACACCCACCAGAAGACGATCACCGTCGACGGCGACGAGTCCTACATCAGCACCGGGAACTTCGACACGACCTACTACGCCACCTCGCGCGACTACGGCGTGTTCGACACCGACGCCAGCGACGTGGCCGCGATCACCGCGGTCTTCAACGCCGACTACGCACACTCCTCGATCACGCCGTCCGACGGGGACGATCTCGTCTGGTCACCGACCGACTCCCAGACGCACCTGCTGGCGCTGATCAACGGGGCGACCAAGAGCCTCGACATCGAGCAGGAGGAGTTCAGCGACACCACGCTGGTCAACGCGATCGTGTCGGCGCTCAAGCGGGGCGTGACCGTCCGTATCGTGCTGGAGAACCCGTCGTCCTACTCGTCCGAGGTCACCGACGTCGAGAACGCCGGCGCCACCGTGACCGGCTACTCCTCAACGACCGGGTTCTACATCCACGCCAAGACGATCATCGCCGACTACGGGACTTCGGCCGCCAAGGCGTTCGCAGGCTCGGAGAACTTCTCCAGCAACTCGCTGAACGACAACCGGGAACTCGGTCTGATCACCACCGACGCGGGCGTCGTGAGCGGGCTCGAGTCGACCTTCAGCGGAGACTTCAGCGGGTCGGCCGCGGGTAAGGTCGCCGTCCTCAATCCGGGCGCGCAGACCACCGCGGCCGGGGCGGCGGTGAACTTCCAGGTCCAGGCGATCGACACCGCGACCGGCACGCTGTCCTACTCGGCCACCGGGCTCCCCACCGGCCTTTCGATCGCGTCGGCGACCGGCGTGATCTCCGGGACCGCGAGCACGGCGGGCACCTACACCGTCACGGTCAAGGACGCCGACTCGACCGGCCCGTCCGGGTCCGCCACCTTCACCTGGACCGTCGGCTCCGGCGGCGGCGGGAGCACTAACACGGTGACCGTCACCAACCCCGGCAACCAGAGCGGCATCGTCGGCACCGCCACCAGCCTGCAGGTGCAGGCCAGTGACTCCGCCTCCGGGCAGACCCTCACCTACAGCGCCTCCGGCCTGCCGGCCGGCCTGTCGATCGCACCGGGCACCGGGCTGATCACGGGCACGCCGACCACGGCGGGCACCGGCAGCGTGACGGTCACCGCGACCGACGGCACCGGCGCCCGCGGGCAGGCCGCCTTCACCTGGACGATCGGTTCCGGGTCGGGCGGTGGCTGCACCGCGGCCCAGCTGCTCGGCAACCCAGGCTTCGAGACCGGCACGGCCGCCCCGTGGGCCGCTTCACCGGGGGTGATCTCCGACAGCGCCAAGGAACCGCCGCACTCGGGGAGCTGGGACGCCTGGCTGGACGGCTACGGCAAGGCCACCACCGACACCCTGGCCCAGACCGTCTCCCTGCCGGCCGGCTGCAGCAGCTACCAGCTGAGCTTCTGGCTGCACATCGACACCGCCGAGGCCTCCAAGACCAAGGCCTACGACACGCTGCAGGTGCAGGTCCTGAACAGCTCAGGCACGGTGCTGGGCACGCTGGCGTCGTTCTCCAACCTGAACGCCGCCAGCGGCTACCTCCAGCACCCCTACAGCCTGGCCGCCTACGCCGGCCAGCAGATCACGCTGAAGTTCACCGGGTCCGAGGACAACGAGGACCAGACGTCATTCGTCATCGACGACACGGCGCTCAACGTGAGCTGACCCTCACCTCGCCGTGGTCAAGAACCGATCCGGTTGAACCCGGGCGCGGACGCGGGGCTCGTCGCCGTGCCCTTGGCCGTGATGTGGACCACGCACTTCGAGGGACCACCGGCGATGTACCCCTTTTCCCAATTGTAGGAATACCCCCAGGCCCCGAATTCGATCGTGGCGAACTTGCGGACCGTGTAATGGGCCGACAAATTGGTGCCGGTCGTCACCGTGTTCTGAATGGCATTGCTGACCTCCGCGTGCGCGGCCGCGCTGATGAACTTAATGTTGACGCCAACGCTGTCACCCCACGAGGTGGTGTACGTCGACCCCACCTGGGTGCCCTTGCTGACCTGCATGGTCAGGTCGAGCCCGGCCGCCCCGGAGACGGTCCAGTCGTGGGTCGGCTTCTTGACCACGAAGTAGTGATGGCCGCCTGAGGTCTCGTAGAAGGAAGGCGCGTGGCAGGCCATGGGCGACGCGGCCGCCCGGCCGGCGCTGGTGGCGGCGAAGGCCGGCGAGGCGGCCAGGCCGGCGGCGGTGAGCGTGGCCGCGCCCGCGGCGGCCACGGCGAATTTCGACCGGAACATCCATAACCTCCAGAAAGTCGGAGGGCCGCTTGCGCACGGTGGCATTTGGGTTGGTGTTCCGCACGGCCAGGCCCCACTGATTCACGGAGCAGTATGGGCGCTGGGCGAATGTCTCCACCTGTCGTCCGGAGCTCAGCAATTCACCGGACAGACCGGGACACGCCTGTCGGGTGAATAGCCGGCATCAAGCCGAGGTCAATCCCTGCTGCTGGAGCACGGCGAAGGTGGTCAAGCAGAACGGATGGCCGGCCGGGTCGGCGTAGACGCGGCAGTGGTCATTCGGCTGGAACTCGTACTTTGAGGCCCCCGCGGCCAGCACCCGCCGCTCGGTCGCGTCCAGGTCATCGACGTCGAAGTCCACGTGTATCTGCTGCGATGAGGGCGCCCCGGGCCAGGTCGGCGGTGCGTAGCCAGCAGCGCCCTGAAAACAGATGGCGAATCCGTCCGGGCACGTCATCAACGCCCAGTGTTCTCCCGGGACGGTGACCTCGCCGCCGGTGATCTCGGCGTAAAACGCGGCCAGCTCTCCGGCATTCGGGCAGTCGAGGGTGACGCCGCCGAATTTGATCGAGTCAGACATGCGGTTCTCCTGAGGTGGGTGACCTGATGGACCGCACGGCGGACTGAAACTCATTGATCCGGAGAGAAGCCTTCGTCAGGAGTCAGGCTTCGCCCGGGCTACACGTGACAGCGACGAGTGCTGGGTGGAGTGAACTCCTATACCGCCTCGAGGTGTATCGCCAGGGTGTCGGATGGGACCGCGCAGACGTAGACGGCTTCGCCGACAGCGTTCGTCACGGTCGAGACCAAGGCCTCCGCTTGACCCGGGACGGCCAGGGCTCGCCCAATGCGCTCGAACACCGCTTCACGCTGGTCACGGTGCTCATCCTGAGCTATCCGGGTTACCAGCTCGCGATCGGCGATTTCATAGTCGCGCTCAAGGTGCTCAATGACGCCGAAAGGGCCGGGGCGGTCGTAATGAAATGCGAGCGCGTCCTGCAGGCCGGACCGGAGATCCGTCAGAGATGGACGCCCATCATGAGACCGGGAGCTTGCGGCGACGTGGCGTAGGCGGTGCCGTCAGCGGACACCCTGACGATCAGATGGATCGGCTCACTCATTACCGCACCACCTAAGCGCTTCATCACGATCGAGACCCACCTGCTTGACCAGGATGTCCCGGACCACCCCGGGAGACGAGCTCGCATTGTCATGGAACGCAAACGTCAGCGGTGGCCTTCCCTCAGCCACCAGCCGGCGATGAGATCCCGATTGGCGCTCGATCTCATAGCCAAGCTTCCCCTGTAGGAATCCCAGCGTGCCTCCCGCGTCCCCGATCCAGTGGTCGTCCGGGCGGGGAGCAGCCACGTCAGTTAGGGGTCGCTGCCTGCTGGCGGGGGAAGCGTCCGGCGGAGGCCGTCGTGGCCGGGGGTGGTGGTGCCGGTGAAGCCCACGGCGGCGCGGCGTTGCCAGTCCTCGGCGGAGATGGCGGCCGGGTCGGGTGGGAGGTAGTGGTTGAGGATGAGCTCGCCAGCCCCGGCCCGCTGGGCGACCGAGCCGACCTGGGTGATGTCGGTGTGGAGGGCGGCCATGCGGGCCACTTCGGCGTCATTCAGGCCGTGGCGGCGGAGGTAGGCCAGGTCGGCGACCTGGTGGACGAGGATGTCGGCGCCTTGCGCCAGGGCGATCAGGTTGTCGTCGACGGTGGTGTCGCCGGAGAAGACGACCGAGCCGTCGGCGGTGTCGAAACGGTAGGCCAAGGCCGGGACCGCGCGGCCGTGGGTCACCGGGACGGCAAGCACCCGGACGTCCGCATCGTCGAAAACGGTGGTCGGCACCAGCGCGGGACCCCGGGGGTCGGCCGGGGTCGGGATGTCGAAGGCGCGGACCAGGGCACCGGCGTCGGGCATGTGGCAGTCCAGCGGCATGACGTTCAGGTGGTAGGCGTAGCCGGCCAGGAGGTGGCGGACCAGGTCGGCGGTGCCGGGGGCGGGGTGGTCGGGGCAGATCGTGGTCTGGCGGTGGAAGGTGGCGTCACCGGCGGGCAGGGCCGCCGGGCGGGACGGACCGTAGACCCGGATCGGGGCCAGCGGGCCGCCGGCGCCGGTCCGGACCCCCCAGGGGTACAAGATCAGGCCGGGCAGGTCGCCGATGTGGTCGGCGTGCAGGTGGGTGAGGAACACCATCTCCAGGCGGGTAAAGTCCAGGCCGGCCTCGGCGAAGGCGGACGGAGATCCGCGGCCGCAGTCGATGACGAACACCCGCCCGTTGACGACGAGGGCCGACGAGATGCCGCGACGGCCGGGCACCGGCATCGGCGCACCGGCGGTACCGAGGAGGACCAGTTCGGTGGTCATGGGCGGCTGGTCCACTGGGGGCCGGTGTCGGCCCAGGCCCGCCCCCAGCCGGCCAGGCGGTGCCGATCCAGGGCGAGACGGAACAGCCAGTAGCAACCGGCCAGGACCAGGGCGGCGCTCACCACGAACGTCACGCCGGCGCCGATCGCGTTGGCGACGATGCCGGCCTGGCCGGGCGGCGGAGGCTGAGGGTCGCCCGCCCGGTTCAGCCAGATCGGAACCGAGGTACCGGCCCGGGCGCCGTCGACGCCGGGGGCCGTCTGGCTGGTGAGCAGACCAGCGCGTTCGGCTCCGTTGGCCAGCCGCCAGGTCGCCTGGGCCTGGATCTGGGCCACCGGCGTGAACGGGCCGCCGGCCAGCACGCTGCCCTCCGACAGCACCGCCAGCGCGGGCCGCAGGCGGGCGGCCTCGGCGTGCTGAACCTGGTCGACGTGGCCGGCCAGCAGCACGGCGGCGGCGATGACGGTGCAGAAGACCGCCGACAGCGCGCCCACGACCCCGGCCTCGACCCGGTCACTGGGGCGCCGCAGGTCGTTCCGGCCGAGGTACAGCCGCGCCCGCCGTGGCCGCGGCCTGGACATGGTCGGCATTGCTCATCACCGCTCAGCTTCCGGTTGTGCGCTCTCCTCCACAGTGGCACCCGGACGCCGCGGCCGGACCAGCGTCAGGCACTGGTGTGGGTC
>Ga0213875_10001763_pt1 | contig 13548 bp, 17 predicted proteins | sample BarmaccomBMRX_R8_FD_160105 | JGI IMG/M metagenome (GOLD analysis project Ga0213875, IMG submission 160105) | Root-associated microbial communities from Barbacenia macrantha in rupestrian grasslands, the National Park of Serra do Cipo, Brazil - RX_R8 | ecosystem: Host-associated > Plants > Roots... | reverse complement strand
CTTCTCGTCCTCGACGAGGACGAGAAGCGGTGGGATTTCGACGGCGGGGAGATCTCGTGGGAGCGGGTGTTGGAGCGGTGGGCGCGGCGCGGTCCCGCAAACGAAGAGCTCGTCGACCAGATCCAGCGCGGCTACAAGCAACTCTCGAAATCACTGGAGGTGGCGGCGTGAGTGCGACCATCCAAGAGCTCCAGGCGGCCCTCGCCGGCGTCCACGACCCCGAGTATCCGGTGTCGGTGCTCGATATGGGGCTGGTTCGCGGTCTCGCCGTGGAGGGTGATACCGCGCGGGTGAGACTGACCTACACCTCGATGGGCTGCCCGTGCAAGGAGATGATCGCCGACGATGTCCGAGATGCGCTGCTGGCAGTCGTGGGGATCGAGCGAGTCGAGGTCCAGGAGGCCTTTGAACCCTGGACCCATAGGGACCTGAGCGGCCGCGCGAGGCGGACGCTCGCCAAGCTGGGGGTGGCATGACGATGAAGGGCGAGCGTGACCAGGAGTACTACGACGTGTTCGCACGACGCAAGGCCGACGAGCCGCTGGAGCACATCGGCACCGTGGGGGCGAGCGACCCCTCCGACGCCGAGGTGTTCGCGTTCAAGCTCTATGACCAGTGGAAGTGGACCGAGCAGTTCGTCGCGCGTCGCGCGGACATCATCGAGGTGGTGCGCACAGCATGAGGTACTACGTGTTTGCTCGCGAGGAGTACGCCAAGCCGGTGGCCAGGCAGGGGGTGGTGGATGCTGGTGACGAGGCCGGCGCGGGCGCTCAGGCCCGCGAGCGTTTCGGCGACTGGCTGGAGGTTCGGCTCGTGCCCGAAGAGAGCGTCCGCTGGATCGTCGGCCCGCTGCCCGTCGAGCAGCTGCCAGAGCCCGAACGCGCTGCGGTGGCCGCATGAGCGCCTCGGAGTCCAACCTCGACCGGGTCGTCCCCGAGGACTGGTCGGTCACCGATGACGACGAGGCCCTCGCGGCGCTGGTCAACCTCATCGTCGTGCTGGCCGACAACAAGTTCTTTCTCGGACGGCGTATCTCGGAGTGGTTGCCCGGCGGCCCGTCGCTGGAGAGCGCGGTCGCCCTGGCGGCGATCGCCCAGGAGGAGCTCGGTCATGCGCGCGCGCTATATCCGCTGTTGGAAGAGATGCCACTGGTCGACACGCCCGGCCCCCTCCAACGCGGCGCCGAGCGGGAGCGCAAGTACTGCCTGGATTGCCTAGCCGAGCCATGGGAATGGTGGGCGGAGGTCGTGGCCGCGCTGATCCTGGTCGACCCGGCGCTGACGATCCTGTTCCGGGCCCTCGAGGACGCGCGCTACGACGACCTTCGTCAACGCGCCGCACGTGTGCCCTCGGAGGAGCGCTTTCACCGCAAGTATGCGGAGGGCCGCGTCCGCGACCTCGCGCGGACCGACCAGGGGCGCGAAACCCTGCAGCGCAGGATCGACGGGATGCTCCCGGAGGTCCTCATGTGGTTCGGCCCGTCGGGGGAGCCCGGCGTCGCCGCGCTGAAAGCTCAGGGTCTCATCAATTCCGACAACGACGAGATGCGCGCCGCGTTCCAGACGGACGTGTTCCCGATGCTTGAGGAGAACGGGTTGCGCGTGGAGGTGGGCGAGCTCCCGTGGAAGCGATGGAACAACCTCCAGCGGAAAGTCGAGTAGACATCGAGGACGGTCGGACGTGTCCGTGGTGCGGGTCTGCTGAGACCGACCAGATCGGAGAGTGGGGACCGCAGCTCCTGACCGAGCAGTGGATCTGCCGAGCGTGCAGGACGCCGTTTGAGCGGATCCGACGGGAGCCGTGAACGACCGTCCCGTTCAGCGCGAGGTGGACGACGCCGGCGTCCAACTGCTCGTCCTCAACCGTCCCGATGCGCGCAACGCTCTGGACGACGAGCTGACAGACGCGCTCGCCGGCGCCCTGGACGACGCGGCGGGGGATGCGCGCATCCGCGCGATCATCCTCACCGGCGCCGGCGGGTCATTCTGCGCCGGAGGAGATCTCTCACGCTTCGAGCGAGAGTGGACGCCGAGCGCGTTCCGACGCTACTCGCACCGGCTGACGGCGCTCATCGCCGGAATCGAACAACTGGAGAAGCCGGTCATCGCGGCGATCAACGGCGCCGTCACCGGCGCCGGCACCCAGCTCGCCCTGGCGTGTGACATCAGGCTGGCCGCGCCCGGCGCCCAGATCCTCTTTAGCGAGGGGCGCCTCGGGATCATTCCCAGTCACGGCGGAGTAACGCGGCTGGTCAAGCTCGTCGGTCTCGCCCGCGCGCGAGACGTGCTCCTCGCCGGCGAGGTGCTCGGCAGCGAGGATGCCGAGCGTTTCGGTCTGCTCACGGCCGTCGTGGCAGACGGCGAAGTGGTGAAGGCCGCGCGCGAGCGCGCCGAACTTGCGCTGCGACGCTCCCCGGAAGCGTATGCGGCGGCAAAGCGACTGCTGGCGATCGCCGCGGACGCCTCGCTTCAGGCCGGGATCGCCGCTGAGGCGCTCGCGCAGACATCGCTCATCTCCACATCGGAGCATCGCGAAGCGGTCCACCGGGCGGTGTCGCGGCGCCGAGACGGCTGAGATGGCGCAGATGGCTCCGCGCGGTCGCGGCGGGGGGAGTCAGATCATTGCCGCCGATTGTTAGTTTCATATCGTTACCGCCAACCCAGTCCGCAGGGAGGAAGTCGTGAGCGCAACCGAGACCAGCCTGGATCTGGGCGCCTTTATCGCCGGTCATGCCGAGCCGCTCGGCGATCGCGTGCAGGAGATCCGCGATCCCGCCACGCAGGGCGTCGTCGGCCGGGCCACGGCGACTGATGCTGCGGGGGTCGACCGTGCGGTGCGTGCTGCGCAGGATGCCTTCGTCGCGTGGTCGACCCGCGGAGTCGCCGAGCGCGGGGAGCTTGTCGGCCGCGCCGCACAGGCGATCCGGGCCGCGATTGACGAGCTGGCCCCGCTGCTCACCGCCGAGCAGGGCAAGCCGCTGCGCGAAGCTCGCATCGAAATCAGCAAGGCGGCGGAGACGCTCGAGCACTACGCCGGCCTGGCCAAGCAGCTTCGCGGAGCGTCGGTATATGGCTTGGACGCGGGAGTGAGCGGGCAGGTGCTTCGGCGGCCACTCGGGGTCGTCGGTGCGATCGTGCCGTGGAACTTTCCCACTACGCTGCTGGCGAACAAGCTCGGCCCCGCACTCGTCGCCGGCAACACCGTCGTCGCCAAGCCCGCCGACACCACGCCGCTGACGACCCTACGTGTCGCCGCGATCATGCATGACGCGGGTCTTCCAGCAGGTGTTTTCAACGTCGTCGCCGGGCATGGCGCGGACGCGGGCGAGGCGCTCGTCACCCATCCGGCGGTCCGCAAGCTGGCGTTCACCGGTTCCACGCCGACCGGCCGACGGATCATGTCGTTGGCCGCGGCCGACAACAAGCGGCTGACGCTCGAGCTCGGCGGTTCTGATCCGATGATCGTTCTCGAGGACGCCGACCTCGACCGCGCGGCGAGCGCCGCGTCGATGGGACGCTTCTTCAACTGCGGTCAGGCCTGCCTGGCTATCAAGCGTCTGTACGTTGCCGAGCCGGTGGCTGACGAGCTCATCGATGCGGTGGTACAGAAGGCCAAGCGGCTGACCGTCGGCCGCGGGTCCGAGCGCGACGTCCAACTCGGGCCGATGCACTCCGAGCGCCAGCGCCTTGCCCTGGAGGACCAGTTGCAGCGGACGCTCGATCGGGGTGGTGAGGTGCTGACAGGGGGTGGTCGGCCGGCGAGCCGGGAGCTGAGCGACGGCTGGTTCCACGAGCCGACCATCGTGTTCGAGCCCGGCCACGACTCCCCGATGGCCATCGAGGAGGTGTTTGGACCGGCGCTGCCGATCTGGCGCGTCCGCAACCTCAACCAGGCGATCGAGCGTGCCAACGCGTCGCCGTTCGGCCTGGGGTCCTCGGTCTGGACGTCGGACCTCGACGCGGCGGCCGAGGCGGCTGAACGCCTGGAGTGTGGCTATACCTGGATCAACTCCGCGACCAAGGTGTACGACGAGCTGCCGTTTGGCGGAGTCAAGGCAAGTGGGTTTGGCAAGGAGCACGGCTCCGAGGCGTTTGACTACTACACCGATCAAAAGGCGGTCGTCGTGCGCACGCGGCGGCGCGAGTAGACCGCGAACCGAGGTGCCGGCCGGCCCGGTCAAGCATCGCCGGGGATACCCATCGGTGCCGGCCGATACGCTCATGAACCGAGACCGTCCGAGCATCTTTCATGAGTCGTCCGCCACAACACACCGGTGCATGCGCATCTCCGTCGGGTGACGAGCCTCGCGCGCGCGGCACGACGATGAAACACGCGCTTCTCGGGGATGTCAATTGCTCGGTCGCGCGCACCTGGGCGGTCCTCGGAGATCGGTGGACGATGCTGATCATCCGCGAGGCTTTTCGCGGCACGCACCGGTTCGACGGTTTCCAGCGGCGTCTCGGAGTCGGACGCAACGTTCTCTCGGATCGGCTTGCCCGCCTCACCGAGGAGGGGATCTTTGAGCGCAGTCGCTATCAAAGGGCTCCTGACCGCTATCAGTACCGGCTGACCCCGAAGGGCATGGATCTCTACCCGGTGCTGCTCACGCTGATGAGATGGGGCGATCGTTACAAGGTCGATGAGCCGCCGGTGCGGCTGTACCACAAGGACTGCGGAGAGCTCGCATCGCCCGAGCTCCACTGCAGCCACTGCGGCGGGCTCGTCGATTTCTATTCACTGTCGGCCGAGTACGCTCCCGACGCGTGGTGAGGGCGGTCCCCGGGCCGAGTCGGTTACGAATTGATATCGTCCCGGAACGCGGTCGGGCGCTGGGAAGGGAGAGTCTGTGGCCGAGATGTTCATCGCCGGAGAGCACACCGGATCTCGACGAGAGCAAACGACGATCGTCAGTCCCGCCGACGGCAATCCGGTCGACAGCGTGCCGCAGGCCGCCGACGGCGATGTCGACCGGGCGGTGGAGGCCGCGGCACAGGCGTTTCACCGCTGGCGAGACACACCCGCCAGCCGGCGGGCGGAGGTGCTGCGCCGCGGAGCGCATCGGGTTCTGGCTCACCGCGATGAGCTCGGGCGCCTGCTGACCGCCGAGCACGGCAAGACCCTGCGCGAAGCGGGGCTGGAGATCCACCGTTTCGTCAGCACCCTCGAGCACTGCGCCGGGCTCGCCCGCGACCGCCGCGGAAGCCACGTTCCCGAGCTTGACCACAACACCTACGGCCTCGTCGTCCGTCGCCCGCTCGGGGTGGTTGCCGCGATCGTCGCCTGGAACTTTCCGACCCTGCTGCTGGCCAACAAGCTCGGGCCGGCACTCATCGCCGGGAACACGGTCGTGGCGAAGCCCGCGCCGACCACCCCGCTGACGACGTTGCGGATCGCCGAGCTGCTCCACGACGCCGGTCTGCCCCCAGGCGTCCTGAACGTCATCTGCGGCGGGGCCGAGTCCGGAGAAGCGCTCGTCGCTCACGACGCCGTCCGCAAGGTCGCGTTCACGGGCACGACGGCCACCGGCGCGCGCGTCGCGACCAGGGCGGGCGCCAGCGTCAAGCGTGTCGTGCTCGAACTGAGCGGATCGGACCCTTTCATCGTCTGCGAGGACGCAGACCTCGATGCCGCCGCGAGCGCTGCAAGCGTGGGACGGTTCTTCAACGCCGGGCAGTCGTGCCTTGCGGTGAAACGCGTGTACTGCGTCGCGGAGGCTCTGGATACCTTCCTCGAGCGGCTCCTGGCGCGGGTTCGACGCCTCAAGGTCGGTCCTCCGACCATGGCGGGCACGATCCTCGGCCCCGTGCACACCTCGGAGCTGCGCAGCCGCTTAGAGCAACAGCTGGCCGACGGCGTCGACTCCGGGGGTGAGGTCGTGGCCGGCGGCGGGCGTCCGGTTGACGAGGCGCTCAACGCCGGCTGGTATTTCGAGCCGACCGTCCTCCGCGATCCCGCCCACGACTGCCGATTGGCCACCGAGGAGGTGCTGGGGCCGGTTCTGCCCGTCTGGTCGGTGGCGAACCTCGAGGAGGCGATCGAGCACGCCAACGTCTCGCCGTTCGGGCTCGGATCTTCGATCTGGACCCGCGACCTCGATGCCGCCACCCATGCCGCCGGCCGCCTCGAGGCCGGCTACACGTGGGTCAACGCTCCACAGCGCCTCTACGACGAGCTTCCGCTCGGCGGGATCGGCGCCAGCGGATACGGCAAGGAGCACGGGCGCGAGGCGCTCGAGGAGTACTCCGAGCTGAAGTCCCTCGTGGTGCGGCATCGCTCCCCCGGCCGGACGCGATAGCCGTCCCACCGGCGCGCCGTCAGCGGGAGGCTCGCCCGAGGTGAACCCACCGGTTCATGCCGCGGCGCGCGGAATTCATCGCATCGAGGTGCCGATGGCGTTTCGCGTCGGCCCGGTCAACGCCTACCTCATCGAGGACGAGCCCTCACGCTTGTCGACAACGGCCCGAACGCCGCCGCGTCGCCCGAGGCGCTCGAGTCCTCGACGAGCTTGCGAAGCCGCTTGCCGAGTGGCCGGAATACGCCAAGCGAAACGATCAGCTCGCCGAGCGCCTCATGTGCCGGCACGGTTTCCCCGCTGACCCGAACCGCGCCCGAGTTGGCGCGTCGCATCTGGGGCCAACGCCTTGACGCAGGCGTTCCTCACGCTCTGCGAGGTCCTCGGCCACGTCGACCTCCTCGCCGAGCACGGCTGGGCGGGAGAGCTCGAGGATGGGGCGACGGTTCGACTACGGGCGGCGGTCAGGGGGGTGGGTATCGTTTCTTGACCGAGCCCCATGAACACGCTACCTTCTCGTGATGCCGAGCGGAAGGCGTGTCGGGGCGCCGGGTACGGCGTGAGGAGAGTGAACATGACCACGGTGACCGTGCAGGAGCCGCCCGAGCGCTACAACGCGTGCGACATCCTTGACCACAACCTGGAGGCTGGGCGTGGCGAGAAGGTCGCGATCCACTGTGGCTGCGAGACCGTGACCTATGCCGAGCTGAGCGCCCAGAGCCATGCTCTGGCCGCTGCCCTGCACGAGGCGGGGGTAAAGCGCGAGGCTCGTGTCCTGTTGATTCTCGACGACACACCGGCCTGGCCGATCGCCTTCCTGGGAGCGATGCGCGCCGGAGCCGTACCGGTCCCGGTGTCGTTCCTTGACAACCCGCAGAACATCGCTCACTACCTGCACGACTCCTACGCGGAGGTGGTCGTGGTCGAAGGTGGCGTCGCCGAGCAGCTCGCGAGCGTGCTCGCCGAGGTACCCTCGCGTCCGCGCGTCTGGGTGGCGAATGGCACAGCCGAGCATGCCATCCCGTTGGACGAGGTCCTGGCCGAGCACTCCGGGGCAGAGGTCGCGGCGACCGACACGCATCGCGACGACATGGCGTTCTGGCTGTATTCGTCGGGCTCGACCGGGAAGCCGAAGGGCGTCGTCCACCTGCATCACGACATCCGGTACACCTGCCAGACCTATGCGCGCCACATCCTGGAGATCGATGAGTCGGACACGACCATGTCGACGACGAAGCTCTACCACGCCTACGGAATGGGCGCGAACCTGACGTTCCCTTACTCGGTCGGCGCGTCGAGCGTTCTCCTCCCGGGTCGCGCCAATCCCCAGGGCGCGCTTGAGGCGGCTGCCCGGTTCCAACCGACGCTGTTCTTCTCGGTTCCCACGCTCTACAATGCGATGCTCAACCTGGAGGATGCCGGCCAGTACGATCTGTCCAGCGTGCGTCGATGCGCCTCTGCCGCCGAGCCGCTGTCGCCGGCGGTGCTCCGTCGCTGGAACGAGACGTTCGGACTCGACATTCTCGATGGCATCGGGTCGACGGAGATGCTTCACGTCTACTGTTCCAACCGCCCCGACCACATCGTGCCCGGCACGAGCGGCGAGCCGGTGCCCGGTTACGAGATCAGGCTGCTCGACGAAGACGGCAACGAGGTCTCTGACGGGGAGATCGGAAACCTCCACGTCCGTGGCGACTCGGCCCACGCCTTCTATTGGCACCAGCATGAGAAGAGCAAGGCGACGCTGAAGGGCGAGTGGTTCTTCACGGGTGACCGTTACCGCCGCAGTGATGAGGGTGGCTACATCTACGAGGGTCGAGCCGACGACATGATCAAGGTCGGTGGTCTCTGGGTATCTCCGATTGAAGTCGAGCACACGCTCGCCGAGCACCCACTGGTCGTCGAAGCCGCGACCGTGGGGGTACGAGTGGAGGAGACAACCCGCGTCAAGGCCTACGTGGTCTGTCGCGAGCGTGTCCAGTCCGACGACCAGCTGGCGACGGAACTGCAGGAGTGGTGTAAGAGTCGACTCCGCCGCTACGAGTACCCCCACTTCTTTGCCTTCGTCGAGGAGCTGCCCAAGACGCTGACAGGCAAGATTCAGCGATACAAGCTGCGCGACTTTGGATGACGTCTGATCTGACACGGTGCCGTCAGCGCTGCTCGGCGGCGTGGCCGGCCCGCCGATCGAGCTCCGACGCTCTGGCGAGCCGGAGCTCACGACGAGCGTTCGGATCCGTATGACGACGCCTCTCCTCGTCTGAGAGCGGCACGAGCGATGGCACTCCCGTCGGCCGGCTGTCTTCGTCGAGGGCGACGCACCGTTAGGAACGCGCTACAGACATGTCGTGTCCGCCCGGTGGCGAAAATCCTCGGCCTCGGCCTCGGCCTCGGCCTCGACCGAGACGCCGACGTCGATGGAGATCCTCCAGGCGGCATTGACCGTTGCGCGCATTCGCCGACCTGACGGACGACCGGAACGTCAAGCTGTCCACCGCTGCCGTCAGCGAGTGAACCACGTGGCTGCGATGACCGCGGCGTCATCGCAGAGCTTCATGACTGATCCGCCGTGCGCGTTGCCGGCGACGCTGGCGTCCCGCACGCCGGTGCGATACATCAGGAGCGACGCGGTGTCGCGGGGTGCCTGACGCCGTGGCGGCTCATCGATCATGCGGCGCACCGGCCTCGAGGCTCGGGCAGCCAGTCCCGGGACGATGTCCTGGCGGGCTGGTGGGTCGGCGGCTGACAGACATGATGGCGTCGACCGCAGCGATCGCGATCGGCCAGGCCTTCGCGCATTGGCGTGAGGCGGCGCACCGACGTAAGTCACAATTAGTTACCCACGCAAGGCCGAGGCAAGACGGCATGGCTTCGAAGCCGGTCTCTATGCTGCGGGGGGGTGAACGATCAACTGCGACGCCGATCAGTCGGGGCGCCGGCCGCCCGCTCGGCGTTGCTCACGGTGCTCGGTGAGTTCGTCATGCCTACCTCCGGGAGTGCGTGGCAGGAAACGTTGATCGGCGCCCTGGGCCTGCTGGACTACACTCCGCAGGCCGTCCGGCAGGCCGTCGCTCGCAGCATCGCGGACGGGTGGCTGCGCGCCGAGCGCCACGGCCGCCGGTCGCGCGTGCTCCTCACCCCGGCGACCGCGACGATGCTCACTTCGGGGGCCGAGCGGATCTACACGTTCGGACAACCATGGGAGTGGGACGGCCAATGGCTGTTGGTCGTTTTGCGCGTTCCCGAGCAGTCACGCCACGTGCGCCATCGAATCCGAAGTCAACTCGCGTGGGCGGGGTTCGGGTCGCTCGGGGGAGGCGTCTACGTCTCCCCGCATGTCGAGCGGGAAGCGGAGTTGCGCGCGCTCGCCGAGGCGAACTCCGCCGCCGAGGTCCAGTCGTTTCACGCACGCTTCGGCGAGGTTGGGCGCCTCGAGGACATCGTCGCCAACGCGTGGGATCTCGGAGCCGTCGCCGAGAGCTATAACGAGTTCATCGCACGCTTTCAGCGCCTCCGTCCGAAAACGCCCGAGGCGGTCTTCCATGCGCAGACCGACCTCGTTCACGCCTGGCGGCAGTTCCCCTTTCTGGATCCGGACCTGCCCGAATCCGTGCTCCCGAGGGGGTGGCCGCGCTGGCGGGCCCACGAGTTGTTCGCCGCCAAGCACGACGCGTGGCACGTGGTGGCGCGAGATCATTTCATCTCGCTGGACAGCGTCGCCGATTCGGCCACCGCCGAGCCCCTACGTGCGGCCTGACGCGCGAGCCCGCGGTCCCGAGGACCGAGAGCCGGGGGCGGTCGGTCCGCCCGGCGTCGAGAGCCGATCAGGAGAGGTCCAGTTCGACCGCCTCGCGGACGAAGTCCTCCAGCCCAACATCACCAACCTACGACGACGTCAGCAACCGTCATCCTCTGACCTTCGGCCATCGTGGTGCTCCTTCTCATCGATGTGCTGGAACAGACCGACGAGCTTGGACACCACGGTGGTCAGAACCACCTCAGCATCGCCCTTGCACCACTTCTACCGCATGCGCCGAGCGTTTGGACTTGCTTATCGAGTAGCTGATCCAACGTACGCTCGTCGTCGCCTGCGGGTGGAGTCTCGTCCGGGTAGCTGCCAGGAGGCCCGGTGCAGGCTGGCGGCCGGTCTGGAAGCGGTCGGGTCGAAGCACAGCGGCAAAGGCCCCGTTCACTCGCTCGATCTCTCGCCTCCGGCAGCCACCGCGACCCGTCCCGGCCCGCTCTGGGCGAGGGCGAGATGGAGGCCCGTGCTCGTGAGGACGTCCAAGATGCCGAGATCGTTCGCGTCTCCGCCTACGCTGGCCTGCGCCGCGGCGAGCTCGTCGCGCTGCACTGGCGCGACGTCGACTTCGTCGGCCGCAAGCAGTGGGTCCAGGAGGTCAAGGACGCCAAGCCCTCAACGGTGAGCGGGTATCGGTACCTGCTGTCCGAACCGGGGACGCCGCATCGTCGCGGCCACGGCAGGACAGCGGGGTTCATCATGGCCGCACTTGGTGACAGGCCGGCGGCCTCTATCACGACTCGCGATGTCGAAGGCGTCCTGCATCGTGTCGCCGCGCCGCGTCAGTTGCGGGTGCTCGATGATCGGGGCAGGCCCAAGACCGTCACCGCGCGCGCCGCGCCGCGAACGGTCAACCAGCATCGACAGTTGCTGTGCGCGATCTTCAACTACGCGATGCGGCCAAGCACCTATGGGCTTCAGAGCAACCCCGCTAAGTTCGCCGATCGTCGCCGCGAGCCCGAACGCGGACCGCTCGCGTTCTACACGACCGCGCAAATCGAGGGACTGGCCCGAGCGATGGCCGACGGCGCCCATCGCGATCCCGACGCGCCCGAGGTGGGCGAGGACGAGCGGGCCGCGCGTGCGGTGGATGACGCGCGCGACGCCGAGCTGATCCGCGTCGCCGCATACACCGGCCTGCGTCGCGGCGAGCTCATCGCGCTGCGCTGGGCCGACATCGACTTCACCGGTCATAAGCTCACCGTCCGCCGGGCGATCTCCGCCGGTGTGGAGGCGGCGTCCACCAAGAGCCGCCGAGCGCGCGAGGTCCCGCTGCCTGACCAGGCTGGCGGTGCCCTTGATCGATTGAGCAGGCGCAGCGAGTTCGTCGGGCCCGACGAGTACGTGTTCGCCAACCGACTGGGCCGTCGGCTTGACCCGACCGCGCTTCGCAGGAGGTTTGAACGCGCCCGCAACGCGGCCGGCCTGCCGCCGCTGCGCTTTCACGACCTGCGCCACACCTACGGGTCGCTGCTCGTGGCCGGCGGCGTGGATCTGCAGAGCGCTAAGGCGGCGATGGGCCACTCGCGGATCACCACGACCGAGCGCTACCTGCACGCGCGTCCGGCGACCGAGCAGGCCGCGCGGTTCACGCGCGCGTTCGGCAGCGCGGTCTCCGTGCCGAGCGCGCCGGTCGACGTGAGGTGATGGGACCGGGGGTTCCCCGGTCCGTCAGCGCTCCGGATGGCCGCCTCGTCGTCTTCACTGAGTGGTCCTGGCAGCACATCATGGCTGCGCGGCCAGAGCTGCTCGATGAGCTCGACGCCATTCTCGAGGCGGTGGCGCGGCCGGACGTGCGCGAGCCAGATCCGCTGCCGGGCCGCGAGCGGTTCTACCGTCGACACGTCGGTGACCGGGTTCGATGGCTGAGGGTGGTCGTAGACTTCAACGAGGATCCCGCGGTCGTCGTGACCGCCTTCGTCCAGCGCAAGCATCCGGCCAGAAGCCGATGAGCATCACCATCGACGGCATCGAGTTCGACCATCACCGCTACGACGCGCGGGGCGACGTCCTGTACCTCAGCGTGGGCGCCCCGGGCGTCCCCGCGGAAACCGACGCGACTCCCGAAGGCCACGCGGTCGACTTGGACAGCGATGGCAACGTCATCGGCATGATTCTCGTCAACCTGCGTTTCCTCGTGGATCGTCATGGTGAGCTTCGGATCACCTGGCCCGACGGTCACGTCAGTCACGACGATCGCGCTGTCGCGTTCGTCGCAGCCGCCTGACCAGTCACGGAGCGCTGCGCACCACGCCGACGCGCCGCGGGTCCGTTACGGCTCGCCGTCGCGAGCGCGACGGTCAGAAGCGCGCGATCCGCCCCAGGCGGTGTTCCTGCCGCGACTCGGCTGATTGTCGCGCGGGCTGGCGGGCCGTCAAGGTCGGGCCTTCGGCCCGCGCTGCGCGCGCCCCTGGCGGGGCTCTCTTGACTGCCCGCCGGCCCGCGCAGTGCGCTGCCGAAGTCGAGGCAGGGCAGCGCCCGGCAGCCTCACTCAGATCAGGAGGCGTGCGCATGACCATCGACCTGAGGACCATCGGCAGTCGGATCACCGTCGAGGTTGGACCGGCAGCGCTCCCCGAATCCGCCGGTGGGGTCGCGGTCCGCTATTAGCTGGCGGCACAGCACCGCTCGCGCGGTCGCCGAGCAGGTCCCCGACCCGGTCGCGATCAGGCCGGTCGCCTTCTCGTGGATCACGGTGTCGGTGCCGACGCGCCGGCGTCGTGCACCAGCCAGGAGCGGGAGTCGATCGCCACGATCCGCCCGTCGCGGCGCACCGCAGCGTGCAACAGGACGTTGGGAGTGCAGCTGCGGGCCTGTTTCGATGACCACAGCATCGCCACCTGCCGGGTCGCGTAGGTGAGGGCGCGGTCGATCGCGGTCTCGTGCGCCCGTTCGATCCGCTCGCGCAACTCCGGGCGGCGAGCGCCCAGACCGCGCTGACCGACTTCGGCGCCGAGAACGTCGCATCCAGCGCGGCGACCGCCTCACCGGATCCGGCCGGCGCGGCGCAGCTCCTGTCCGGTGTCGGGGCGGCGGACGTCCATCAGCGTGTGCAGCTGCTCGCCGGTGACCGGCTGGGTGGCGTCGATGCCGGACTGGTCTGCTCCGCCCGCCCATCGTCCTGGCGCCTCACATCGTTCGCCGTCCTTGAGGTAGTAGTCACCCAGCTGCGAGGCCTGGGCTTTGCCCTCGAGGTACTCGGCGTATCCGCCGGCTGCGCTGCGGGTGATCTTGGCGATGATCAGCACCCCCGACCCCCGGTGTGCATAGCCCCTGCTGCCCACGGTTCCAGGCATACACTCCACGCACTGGGTGCTGGCGTCCCAGGACGTCCCAAGACGGTGTGCCACGAACGCTGAAGGAGGAGCCATGTAGAGGGCTCATCACACAGGCGGTGCTGTGCGAGAGATGGAGGATCGTCGGCCCTCCAGCGTCGGCCTATGGGGGCAGGCGC
>Ga0213875_10001762_pt1 | contig 13549 bp, 13 predicted proteins | sample BarmaccomBMRX_R8_FD_160105 | JGI IMG/M metagenome (GOLD analysis project Ga0213875, IMG submission 160105) | Root-associated microbial communities from Barbacenia macrantha in rupestrian grasslands, the National Park of Serra do Cipo, Brazil - RX_R8 | ecosystem: Host-associated > Plants > Roots... | reverse complement strand
CCGCGGTCCGCGGGCCTGGGCGGGGCCGAGGGAGCCGGGTTCGGGCAGATGATGAAGGGCCTGGAGACCGGGCGGATCCAGGTCGCCTCGCGGGCGCTGGGAGTGGGCCGGGCCGCCTTCGAGGATTCGCTGAAGTACGCCCAGGAGCGGGAGGCGTTCGGGAAGCCGATCTGGAAGCACCAGTCGATCGGCAACTACCTGGCCGACATGGCCACCCAGCTGACCGCCACCCGCCAGCTGGTGCTGTACGCGGCCGAACGGTTCGACGCCGGCGAGCGCTGCGACCTCGAGGCGGGCATGGCCAAGCTGTTCGCCTCAGAGGCGGCCATGCAGATCGCGCTGAACGCGGTGCGCATCCACGGGGGCTACGGGTATTCGACCGAGTTCGACGTCGAACGCTACTTCCGCGACGCGCCGCTGATGATCGTGGGCGAGGGCACCAACGAGATCCAGCGCAACGTGATCGTGTCCCAGCTGATCAGCCGGGGAGGCCTGAGTTGAGTAGGGTGTGCCGGTGCCAGCTTTGAAAGGCTCGCCGGGAGCCGGGCGGGAGGCAGCCGCCGGGGCCACCCCGGGGGCGGCTTCGGGGGCTTCCGCCGGGGCGGCCCAGACCAAGGCGGAGCGGACCCGGGAACGGCTGCTGCACGCGGCCGCGATCACGCTCAGCCGGCTCGGCTACGCGGGCATGCGCCTGGTCGACGTGGGCGAGGAAGCCGGCGTCCAGGCGCCCGCCATCTACTACTACTGGCCCTCGCGCGAGCAGCTGATCGAAGAGGTCGTGACCGTCGGCACGATCCGGCTGCGCGAGTACGTGGCGGCCGCGCTGGCGGCCGCCCCGGCCGGCGCCTCGGCCCTGGACCGGCTGGACATCGCGATCGACGCGCACCTGCGCCAGCTGATGTCGGAGTCGGCCTTCGCGCACGCGGTGATCCGCAACATCAGCCAGCTGCCGGAGGCGATCCGCTCCCGCCAGATCGTCGAGGAGCGGAAGTACGCCGCCATCTGGCGGGACCTGTTCCGCGCGGCGGTCGCCAGCGGTGAGCTACGCAGCGGGCTCGACCCCGACCTGGCCCAGCCGCTGATCATCGGCATCCTCAACTGGGCGGCCGAGTGGTGGTCACCCAAGCGCAGCTCGATCGACGCGGTGGTAGCGACCGCCCAGTCCATCGTGCGGCACGGGGTGGCGGCCGCTCCCCCGGCCGACCAACCGGCTGACTAGCTGGTGGCGGCCTTGGCGGTGACCGCGGCCAGGCCCCTGGCGATCGCCTCGACCGCCTGCTGGCTGTGCGGGCCGAGGCCGTGGCGCTGGGCGATCCAGTCGGCCGCGTTGTAGCTCAGCTGGACCGTCCCGTCCGCGTCCTCCCAGACCAGCGCCTTGAGCGGCAAGTCGATGCCGGCGGTCTGCTGGTCCTGCATCAGCGGGGTGCCGCCGCGCGGGTTGCCGAAGATCAACAGCTCGGTCGGCCGCAGCTCCATCCCCACCGAAACCGCCCCGGCCGCGTGGTCCACGCGGGCGAACACCGCCATCCCGGCCGCCTCGACGATGCTGGCCAGCTGGTCGGTGGTCTCTTTGACCGGGTGCTCACAACGGATTGAGATCAGCCCGTTGCCGCCGCCGTTACCGCTGCTGTTGTCGCTCATCCGCGCCTCCTCGGTGAACCCCCAGCGCGTTTATACCGCAGGAGGAAGATGGAGTCCGTGCGGGGCGGTAATCAGTACGGGCAGGCGCTGGGCCGGCCGGGGGCGTTGCGGTTCTCAGCCGCCGGGTTCATCGGGCGGCTGCAGATCTCCATGTTCGGGCTGGGGACGGTGCTGCTGATCTCCTCGCTCAGCGGCCGCTACGGGCTGGCCGGGGTGGTGGCGGCGGCCGGGGCGGCCGGCTACGCGGCGGTGTCGCCGCTGTTCGCCCGGCTGGCCGACCAGCGCGGCCAGGGGGTGGTGCTGCGGCCGTTGATGCTGGTGTTCGCGGCGGCCACCGCCGCGCTCATCGTTGGCGCCGAGTCCCGGGCCCCGGGCTGGGTGCTGGTGATCAGCAGCGCGGTCGCCGGGGCGGCCACCCCGCAGGTGGGCTCGATGGTGCGGGCCCGCTGGAGCGCGCTGCTGAGTGGACCGGACGGCCCACCGGGGTTGCTGCCGACGGCGTTCGCGCTCGAGTCGGTGGCCGAGGAGGTCATCTTCGTGGTCGGCCCGGTGCTGGTCACGCTGCTGGCGACCGAGGTCTACCCGGCCGCCGGGCTGGCGGTGGCGGCCGGCACCTGCCTGCTGGGCACGCTGTGGCTGGCGGCCCAGCGCGGGACCGAGCCGCCGGTCGAGGCGCCGCGCCGAGAGGCGGAGCCGGGGCCGAGCCTCTGGCGCCGCCCGCGCGGGGCACTGCTGCCCGCCCGGGGGCTGATCACGCTGGCGCCGGTCTTCCTGTTCTTCGGCGCCATGCTGGCCACGATCGACCTGGCCACCGTGGACTTCGCGACCGCGCACGGCCACAAGCCGCTGGCGGGCCTGATCCTCGGCGGTTACGCGCTCGGCAGCGCGGCCGGTGGGCTCTGGTACGGGTCGAAGGCCTGGCGGGTCCCGTTGCGGCGCCGGTTCGCGATCACGGTGATCGCGACCGCGGCCGGGACGGCCACGTTCTGGGTGATGCCCGATATCGCGGCGCTGGTGGCGGTGATGATCGTCAGCGGGCTGGTGCTCTCGCCGGTGCTGATCAACGGCTTCAGCCTGGTCGAGCAGCAGGCCCGGCCGGGGCGGCTGACCGAGGGCCTGGCCTGGCTGACCTCCGCGCTCTCGGTCGGCACCGCGGTCGGCTCGGCCGCGGCCGGGCAGATCATCGACGCTCACGGGGCCCGCGGCGGCTATCTGTTCGCCGCCGCGGGCGGGGTGGCGGCCGCGCTGACCTGCCTGGCCGGGCTCAGCCAGCTGACCGTGGCCAGTCCGGTGGAGGTGGCCGGTCAGGCGGACGTGGTCAGCTCGCCGTCCACCGCGGGTCGCGACCCAGGTAGCGCAGCAGTTCGGCGGCGGGGCCGTCGCCCGGCTGGGGCGGCAGCGCGGCCGCGTAGGCGCCGAACTGGCGGAGCGGCTCGATGATGGTCTGGGCGGTCAGCAGCTGGGCGGCCAGCTCGTCGGGCAGGAACCGGGGCTGGCCGAGGGCGGCGGCGATGTCCCAGGCGTGCACGGCCGCGTCCAGCCCGCAGGCGGCCGCCGCGACCGGGGCGGCCAGCTGACCCTGCGGCAGCGGCGTCGCCACCGCGTCGTCGTCCGGGGCGATCCGCGCCCAGGCGGTGCGGGCGGTGGCCAGGGCCGGGTCGAGCAGGCTACTGACACCGCCGTCGAGGTGGCCGGACGGGGCGAACGGATTCGCCGACGGCCCGTCGCCCACTCCGAGGGCGGCCGCCCAGGCCAGCTGGTCGCCGGCCGCGTGCTGCAGGACCTGGGTGACGGTCCACCCGGTGCAGGGGGTGGGCTGGTCGCGGTGGGCGTCGGTGATCAGCGCGGCGGCGCTGGCCAGCAGGCTGAGCGAGCCGGTGATGACGGGCGAAATGGTCTCGGGCATGGCGGTCACTGCTCCTTGGCCGTGGTCGTGGTCGTGGTCGTGGTCTCGGTCTCGCGCAGCGGGCGGAAAAAGCCGCGGATGTCGGCGGCGAGCCGGCCGGGATGGGTGTGGGCGCTGTAGTGGCCGGTCACCCCGGGCAGTTCGGTCCACGAGGTGATCCGGCGGTGGTCGCGCTCGGCGAAGCGGCGGATCGAGCGGAAGTCGCCGTCGGCGGCCGCCGCCAGCCCGATCGGGACCGTGGTCGGCCCGGCGGGCCCGGCGGGCGCGTGGGTGTCCTCGTAGTAGTGCCGGATCGAGCTGCCGCCGGTGCCGGTCAGCCAGTACAGGCCGACATTGGCCAGCACGAAGTCGTCGTCGAGGGACTCGTCGAACAGCTGGGCGTTCCAGCCCAGCAGGCCGGCCGGGGAGTCGGCCAGCGCGTGTGCGAGCGTCTGCGGCTGCTGGCCCTGCAGCACGTTGAACGCCCCTTTGTGCTCGGGTCGGTCAGCGGCCCGATCAGGTCCAGGTACTCGAATACCGATCCCGGCCAGCCGTGGCTGAGGATCACCGGCAGCGCGCCCGGCTCGGCCGACCGGACGTGCAGAAAATGCACGGGCTGCCCGTCGATCACGGTGCGGAACTGCGGGTAGGCGTTCAGCCGGTCCTCCGGCCGCCGCCAGTCGAACTCCTGCCAGCGGGCGACCAGGCGCCGCAGCCGGCTGAGGGAGACGCCGTAGGCGCCGTTGTCGCTGGGCAGGGGCTGATCGGGCGCCCAGCGGGTGGCGGCCAGGCGCTGCCGGAGATCGTCGAGGCCGGGCCGCGGGATCTGGGCGGTGAACGGGTCGATGGCGGGGGTCTCCGCTCGGCTGCATGTGGCGGCTCCTGCCGGTGGGCACCTTTTAGAAAAAATATATGGAACGGAATGAACTGTTCCAGTCTAACAGATCAGATCATTCCGTTCCAGTGTTAAGGTGGGGCCATGCGCGTGACTGAGGGCCCGCTCAGCGGGCGGCGGCGGGAAGCGGCCCGCAACGACGTGGAGATCCTGGCGGCCGCCCGCGAGGTGTTCCTCGACGATCCGTCCGCCCCGGTTTCGGCGGTGGCGGCCCGGGCCAAGGTCGGGATCAGCGCCCTGTACCGGCGCTGGGCCAGCAAGGACGAGCTGCTGGCCGAGCTGGCCCGCGACGGCCTGGTGCGCTACGTCACCGAGCTGGAGCGGGCGCTGGCCGACGACCGCGATCCGTGGACCGTCTACACCGACTGCCTGGCCCGGATCCTCGACGGCGGCAGCCAGGCGCTGGCCCAGCGGCTGGCGGGCACGTTCGCGCCCACCCCCGACCTGACCGAGCTGGCCGCCCGGGCGGGCGCGCTGGCCACCACCGTGCACCAGAACGCCCAGCGGGCGGGGGTGCTGCGCGCGGACGTGACCCCGGGCGACGTGGTGCTGGTGCTGGAGACGCTGAGCGCGGTGACGATGCCCGGGGCCGACGACGGGCAGCCGCTACGGCGCCGTTACCTGGCCCTGCTGCTCCAGGCGCTGCGCGCGCCGGGGGCCGGCCCACTGCCCGGGGCCGCCCCCGATCCGGGCGGGCTGGCCGATCGCTGGCGCGGGAGATCCACTCCCCCGGAATGAACGCCCGCCGGCTGGGGAGGAGACTGGGCAGCACCGTCACGTTCCCAACGTCCTACGGGGGTTTGCGCCTTGACCGCAGTACCGCAGATCGCGCTGAACAACGGCCAGTCCATCCCGCAGCTGGGCTTCGGGGTCTTCCAGATCGAAAAGGCCGACACCGTCTCGGCGGTGACCAGCGCTCTGCAGACCGGCTACCGGCACATCGACACCGCCCAGGGCTACGCCAACGAGGAAGAGGTCGGCGAGGCGGTCGCGAAGTCCGGCCTGGACCGGGCCGACATCTTCGTGACCAGCAAGCTCGACAACAGCGCCCACCTGCCCGATGACGCGCGGCTGGCCTTCGAGGCCTCGCTGGCGGCGCTCGGGTTCGACTACCTGGATCTGTTCCTGATCCACTGGCCGCTGCCGACCCGCTACGACGGCGACTTCGTCTCCACCTGGAAGGTGCTGGAGGAGCTGTACCGCGACGGGCGGGCCCGCTCGATCGGGGTGTCCAACTTCCAGCCGCACCACCTGCGCCGCCTGCACGAGGAGTCGGAGATCACCCCGGCCGTCAACCAGATCGAGGTGCACCCGTACCTGACCCAGGACGAGGTGCGCGGCTTCTGTTCCGAGCACGGGATCGCGATCGAGGCCTGGTCGCCGATCGGGCAGGGCCTGGAGCTGGACGACCCGGTGATCGGCGCGATCGCCCAGCGCGCAGGCAAGACCCCGGCCCAGGTCATCCTGCGCTGGCACATCCAGCGCGGGGACATCATCTTCCCCAAGTCGGTGACCCCGGCCCGGATCAAGGAAAACTTCGACATCTTCGGCTTCGAGCTGTCCGCCAGCGACATCGCCGAGATCAGCGCGCTGAACAAGAACCAGCGCACCGGCCCCGACCCCGACACCTTCACCGGCGGCATCTAGAGCTGGCCGGGGGCCGGGCGGGGCGGCGTACGGCTGGACGGCGTCAGGCGCGTGGGGATGTCGGAGCACGTTAGCCGGTTGCGGTCGGTGGTCGGCCACGACCTGTTGCTGCTGCCGTCGGTGTCGGTGTTGCCGGTCGACGCGGCCGGGCGGGTGCTGCTGGTCCGGCACGCCGGCCACCATGACGGCTGGGCGGTCCTCGGCGGCATGGTCGAGGTGGGTGAGTCGCCGGCCCAGGCGGCGGTGCGCGAGGCGCGTGAGGAGATCGGGGTCGAGGTACGGCCCGGTCGGCTGCTTGATGTGCTGGGCGGCCCTGATTACGAGGTCACCTACCCCAATGGGGACCGGACGGCTTACGTCACTGCTGTGTATGAAGCGGCCATCGTTGGGGGCAGTCCGGTGGTGGCCGATGGGGAGCTCAGTGACGTTGCCTGGTTTGGTGTCGCCGAGCTCAAGCAGCTGGCGCTGAATCGCCTGTCCCGGGCTCTGCTGTCGGCCATTGGTCGCCTGTGAGCGCGGTACGGATTCGGCATGGATGAGGAGCTTCGGCGGGAACTGCTGGCTCGGCGGGACGAGGACCAGCGGATCCGCGCCCCGGTGGCGCCGCTCCCCGGTCAGCCCGCGGTCAGGCTACCGGCCGAGGTGGCGGCGGAGTGGCAGCGCATCGACGAGGACAATACCCACTGGCTGCGCGACGTCCTCGACACCCGGGGCTGGCCGGGACGGTCGCTGGCCGGTGAGGACGGCGCCGCAGCCGCCTGGCTGCTGGCCCAGCACGCGGACCGTGACCCCGTCCAGCAACGCGCCTTCCTGGCTGCCCTGCGCCGCGCGGTCGACGAGGGCGAGGCCTCTCGGTCACACCTGGCCTACCTGGAGGACCGGGTCCGTATTCACGCCGGTCAGCCTCAGCTTTATGGCACCCAGTTCACCGTCATCGATGGCGAGCTGCGACCGCACCCGATCGAGGATCGCCAGCATCTGGACCGGCGCCGCGCCGAAGCTGGACTCAAACCGTTCGCCAACTATGAAGCGACGATGCGCGGCCGGAACGAGTAGCGGCGCGGCGCTTACCCGTAACCGGTGGTCTTGTACTGACGGGCCGCTGGTGTGGTCCAGATCAGGGTGCCGGGGCGGGGCTGGTCCAGCTGCCAGCCCTGGGCCTGTTTGCAGCGGTGGTGATGGCGGCACAGCGGAGCCAGGTCGCATTCGCAGGTGCGGCCGCCCTGGCCATAAGGCACCGTGTGGTCGAGGTCGCACTGGGCGGCCGGGCGACGGCAACCAGGGGCGGAGCACGTCGGGTTGCGGGCCCAGATGAGGTGGCGCAACTGGCGGCTCGGCTGGTAGCCGGGCTCCTGGTGGCGGTGGTCGCAGGAGTCCTGGGCCAATGGGTTGATTGTCACCGTGAACGGGCCGGGGCGTATCGGGGGTGGCTGCGGTGGCGGCTGGCCGAAGGCGGGGCCGAGGCTGGAGAGCCGGCCGCGGGCGCACCCATGGCCGAGGGGACGGCCGCCGTCGGCGGTGACGGTCAGGCAGTAGCGGGACGCGGGGTGGTTCGCGGCCCTGGCCACCAGGTCACGGGCGAGCGATGGGTCCAGCGGGCCGAAGCCGGCGATGGAGCCGGGATCCTGGGTCAGGCCGAGGAGCGTGGTCAGGGGGACGGTCAGGTTGACCCGGGCGGCGAGGCGACGGGGGCCTGGGGTGGGCTCGAAGGTTGGGTCGGCCGGGGTGACGGTGGGCGGGGCGGTGTCAGTGAGATCGGTGAGATCGGTGGGATTAGGTGGCTGGGTTGGGCTGGGGGCCTCGGCGGGTGCGGAGTCCTGGCCCAGGAGGGCGTCGAGGTAGGCGCGGGCGCGCAGCACTTCCAGGGAGCCGGGCAGGCCTGCGTCGCGGAGGGCCAGGGAGCGGGCGGTGATGCGCTGGTCGGCTTCGAGGACGTCGGCGGGCGGCAGGCCGAAGCCAGCGAGGGCCGCGGTGCCGGCGTCCTCTTGCCAACGGCGGACCCGGGGGTCCTTCTGGGCCTCCTCGCGGCGCCGGGTGGCGGCGTCGGGGTCGACGGCCAGCACGGCACGGCCCAGGGCGGCGCGAAGCTGACCCGTGGTCTGCTGACCAGCCAGCGGGAGGATTCGAGCTTCGACCGCGCTGGTGTCGGCGTCAGCCAGCACCCGGGTGGTGTCGGCGATGAGCCGGGCCTTGAGGTAGTCGATCTCGCCCGCCCGCAGCGCCCGGGCCGTGGCCGGCAATCGGGTGGCGAGGTCGAGGGCCAGATCCAGGTAGGTCCCGGCGGTCCGGGCGGACAGAATTAAAGCGGCGGCCACCTCGTCGGAGATGAACTCGCTCAGCTGCTGTGGGAATTCGCCGGGCGGAGCGGGCGCAGTCCGTTCGGCCGGGCGGCGGCGGGCCAACTCGGCGATGGCCATCATCAGGCCGCCGCTGCTCCACGACTCGATCCGGCGCCAGGCCCGGATCACGCCGATCAGCTCATCGTCGAAGAGCTCGCCCAGGCGGCCATCGCGAGTGGCCGCGTCGGTCAGCCCGGCCAGCACCGCGCTCGGCTCGGACGTGTCCAGCACGCCGCCTGATTCGAACCCGGAGCCGCCGCAAGAAGTAATTGAGGCCGGGCGAGGCTGGAAACCAGCGCTGAGCACCTCGCGGTCAGCGTCGGCGGCCCGTCGTGCCCGCTCAGCGTCGGCCTGTTCGATCGGATCCTGCACGGTCACTTCGTCACCGCCCTCCGCATCCCGATGCCTTTATACGAACATACTATCGAACGCTGTATCGAATGCAAAGAACATTGGAAAAAAGGGCAGGAAATTTATTGAATGTGTACTTTACGGCCGGGGTGGCAAATAGACGTGCAGTTTTTCGGCGGGCCGACAATTGCGGGTTGGGCCGGGCCAGGAGCGGGACAGGGCGCGGCTGGAGTCGGCCGGGGGCGGACGGGGCGCGGCCAGAGTCGGACCGGAGCGGGACGGGGCGCGGCCAGAGTCGGACGAGGCGCGGTCGGCGCTGGATTGGTGCAGCCGTCGGGTAGTGGCTCGCGGCGTCCAGGGCGGTGCTTGGCGGAACGGGCAGGGCGACGCAATCGGGTAGCGGCTCGCGGGCGTCCAGGGCGGTGCTTGGCGGAACGGGCAGGGCGACGCAATCGGCAGGGAGACGCAATCGGCAGGGAGACGCAATGGACACGGTGACCGGTGTGAATGGCGGTCCGGGGGTGACGGTCTCGGCCGGTGTGCCGTTGCGGGGCTGCGGGGCGTGGGCGGCTGGACAGGGGGCTGGGTTGTCGCCGTCTGGCGGGCGGGCAGTGGTTGACCGAGGTGGTCGGCGCGGGGTCAGGGCATCGTGTAGCCGCCGCTGACCGAGATGACCTGGCCGGTGACCTGGCGGGCGGCGTGGTCGGAGGCGATCCAGGTGACGGAGTTGGCGATGTCGGCGGCGGTGGTGAGGCGGCGGAGGGGGATGTCCTTCTTGAGGTAGTCGATCTGCTGATCGTTGAACACCTCGTCCTGGCCGACCGCCCACAAGCTGGCGGATCCGACGGCGTCGGGACTGTCGGGCAGGACCAGGCCGGGGCACACCACGTTGGCGCGGATGCCGTGGCGGCCGTGTTCACGGGCGGTGGTGCGGGCCAGCGCGATCAGGGCCGCCTTGGTGGCGCCGTAGATGCCCTGGCGGATCTGGCCGAAGGCGGCGTCGCTGGCGATGAACACGATGGAGCCGGCGCCGGCCTCGCGCATGGGCGGGAGCGCGGCCTGGGTGCAGGCGACGGCGGTGTAGAAGTTGACCTCGACCAGACGCTGCCAGCGGGCCCGGTCGGTGTCCTCGGCCAGGAAGCCGGGGACGCTCCAGCCGGCGTTGTTGACCAGGACGTCGATGCCGCCCCAGCGGTCCAGTAGCGGCTGCACGGCCTGCTCCCCCGCGCCGTCGAGGGTCAGGTCGCCGATGGCCAGTTCGGCGGCGGCGGCGCCGCGTTCGAGCGCTTCGGCCTGGACCTTGGCCGCCTGGTCGGCGTCGAGGTCGGCGATGACCAGGCGGGCGCCCTCGGCGGCGAAACCGTGCACGATGCCGCGGCCGATGTTGGAGCCGCCCCCGGTGACCAGAACGCGGGCGTTGGCGAGGCCTAGGTCCATAGGAGCATAATTTATCGCGGATTCGAAAATGTTGTCACGGGGCGCGTGGTGTGAGTGGCTTGGTCGTCGAGTGGAGGTGACGCCTGTCGTGGGTGACGTGGTGATCGGCGAGGGGCCGGTGCGGCTGGAACTGGACCCGGCCGGGGTGGCACGGATCCGGCTGAACCGGCCGGACGCGGCCAACGGGATGAACGTGGAGCTGCTGCGGGCGCTGCACGAGGCGATCATGTGGTGCCACGGCGACCCGCGGGTACGGGTGGTCGTGCTCAGCGGGGCCGGGAAGAACTTCTGCGCCGGGGGTGACGTGCGCACGTTCGCCCGCAAGGGCGAAGCCCTGCCGGACTACCTGCGGGAGGCGACCAGCTGGCTCCAGCTCGCCACCTCGGCCCTGGTGCAGCTCGGGGCGCCGGTGATCGCGCAGGTGCAGGGGTTCGCGGCCGGGGGTGGCGGGTTCGGGCTGGTGTGCGCGGCCGACCTGGTGGTGGCGGCCGAGTCGGCCCGGTTCTTCTCGGGTGCGGTGCGGGTGGGCATGGCCCCGGACGCGGGCACCACGGTGACCCTGACCCAGCTGGTGGGGCTCCGGCAGGCGATGCGGATCCTGCTCACCAACCCGACGCTGACCGCGGCCGAGGCCCTCGACCTCGGCATCGTGACCGAGGTGGTGGCGGACGACCAGCTCGGTGCCCGGGCCGACCAGCTGGCGGCCGAACTGGCGGCCAGCGCCCCGCTGGCGCTGGCCGCGACCAAGCGGCTGGTGTGGGCCGGGGTCGGCGCCACCCTCCATGAGAGGCTGCCCGAGGAGGCCCGGACGGTGTCCGAACTGTCCGGCTCGGCCGACTCGCGCGAGGGGCTGGCGGCCGTGCTGGAACGCCGGGCCCCGAAGTTCACCGGGTCTTGATCAGGACGGAGGCGCGGTCATGAGCGACGAGCCAGTGGTGCTGACGCGGGACGAGGACAGCGTCCGCGTCATCACCCTGAACCGGCCCCGGGTCCGCAACGCCTTCGACCTGGCGCTGCGGCACGAGCTGATCGCGGCGCTGACCGCGGCGAGCGCCGACGACGGGGTCCGGGCGCTGGTGCTGACCGGGGCGGGCGGCGCGTTCTGCGCGGGTGGCGACATCAGCGCGATGACCACGCTGACCGGCGAGGAGGCGGTCGCCCGGGCCGAGCTGACCCAGTCGGTGGTGCGGACGCTGTGGAACGGGACCAAGCCGACCCTGGCGGCGGTCGAGGGACCCGCGTTCGGGGCCGGGCTGTCGCTGGCGCTGGCCTGCGATCGGGTGGTGGCGGCGGGCGACGCGCGGTTCGGGGCCGCGTTCACCCGGCTCGGGCTGGCCGGCGACATGGGCATCATGGCCACCTTGCCGGAGCGGCTGGGACCGGCCCGGGCCCGGCAGTTCCTGATGTTCGCCCAGCAGGTCACGGCGCCCGCGGCGCTCGAGCTGGGCTTGATCGACGCGGTCACCGAGCCGGGCCAGGCGCTGGCGGGCGCCCTGGCGGACGCCCGCAAGCTGGCGGCCGGGCCGCCGCTGGCGCTGGCCACGATCAAGACCACGATCGGCCGCGAGCTGCTCAGCCGGGAGGAAACCCTGGACCGGGAGGCGGCGGCGATGGCGGCGATCTACGGGTCGGCCGACTTCGCCGAAGGGGTGGCCGCGTTCCGGGAGAAGCGGGCGGCCAAATTCGAGGGACGGTAGGGGCTTCTGTGACTGCCGTGGCTGGTGTTACTGCCGTGGCTGGTGTTACTGGTGGTGCGTGAGTGGAGTGGAGGGCGGCGGCCGGGCGGCCGGGGCAGCGGGTGCGGTGCGGCGGCGGGGGCAGGCGGCCGTAGGGCCTTGCTGTACCCGGCAGCCATCCTCTAGGCTACTTTTTAATCTTCATTAAAGGGAGGCGCCGTGGCCCTGGACATCGATGCGCGCCGCCAGGACCTGCGCGAACGGTTCGCTGAGTGGGTACCGCGGACGCTGCACGAACGGCTGGACGACTGCGCCGGGCAGTACCAGGACCGGCCGTTCGTGATCACCGACGAGCGGACCGTCAGCTACGAACAGACCGCGCGCTGGTCGCGGCGGCTGGCCGACGGGCTGGCGTCGGTGGGCGTCCGGCCTGGTGACCGGGTCGGCATGGTGATGGCCAACTACCTGGAGTTCGTGCCACTGAAGTTCGCGATCTCGCGGACCGGGGCGGTCGCGATCCCGTTCAACTACCTGTATCAGCGGGACGAGCTCGGTTATGTGCTGGCCCAGTCGCAGTGCAACGTGCTGATCACCATGACCGGGTTCGCGGGCCTGGACTACCTGGGCATGCTCGACGACATCGCGCCCGGCTGGGACTCCGGCGGCGACCTGGAGCTGGCCACGCTGCCGGAGCTGCGCCGGGTGGTGGTGCTGAGCACCGACGACCGCCACCGTGACGGCGTGATCGAGGTGGACGGGCTGGCCGAGCTGGGCGACCGCCACGCGGGGCGGGTGCCGGACGGGCTGGCCTGGCCGGAGGACGTCGGCGACATCCTCTACACCTCGGGCACCACCGGCTCCCCCAAGGGCGTCATGGTCACCCACGATGCGGTCCAGCGGACCGGGTACGGGTCGGCGCTCACGCGGGCGTACGAGGACGGGCGGCGGGTGCTGTTCTCGCTGCCCTGCTACCACATGTTCGGTTATGTCGAGGGCCTGCTGTCGGTCATGTTCGTGGGCGGCGCGATCATCCCCCAGACCTCGTTCAGCCCGGTCGGCTACCTGCAGGGGGTGCAGCAGCACGGGGCGACCGACATCTTGTGCGTGCCGACGATGGCGGTCGCGATCATCGAGCACCCCGACCTGAAGCAGTACGACCTGTCCACGCTGACCGCGATCTTGTGCGGGTCGGCGCCGGCCCCGGTGTGGATCTGGGAGAAGTTCCGCGACGATCTCGACATCAGCGAGATCGTGACCGGCTACGGGATGACCGAGTGCGGCGGGGCGATGACGCTGACGCTGCCGGAGGACCGGCTGGAGCTGTCGTCGAGCACGGTCGGCCGGGTCAAGCTGGCCGGGTCGGCCGGCTTGCCGGAATATGACGGCGACCTCTGCCACTACCTGACCGTCGACCCGCTGACCGGCTCTCCAGTGGGAACCGAAGGCGAGCTGGCCTCGTTCGGGCCGACGACGATGACCGGGTACTGGCGCAAACCTGAAGAGACGGCCGCTGTTCTCTCCCCCGAAGGCCTGCTGCGCTCGGGTGACCTGGGGCTGGTCGGGCCGGACGGCTACCTGCGGGTGACCGGCCGGAGCAAGGAGCTGTACAAGAGCGGCGGCGAACTGGTCATGCCGCGCGAGATCGAGGAACTGCTGAGCGCCCACGACGACATCGCCC
>Ga0213875_10001761_pt1 | contig 13554 bp, 14 predicted proteins | sample BarmaccomBMRX_R8_FD_160105 | JGI IMG/M metagenome (GOLD analysis project Ga0213875, IMG submission 160105) | Root-associated microbial communities from Barbacenia macrantha in rupestrian grasslands, the National Park of Serra do Cipo, Brazil - RX_R8 | ecosystem: Host-associated > Plants > Roots... | reverse complement strand
GCGCACCCCCTCGATCACCGCCTCGACCGCCTCTTCCCCGAATTTCTGGGCAATCTTGGCCTGGCCACGGCTGAACAGCTTGGCCGTATGGGAGGTTTCCGGGTCGGCGCCACGGCGCGATTCGATTGTCTGCCACAACCGCTGCAGTGTCTCGCCCATCGGATTGGCGGGCTGTTCGGCGGGCTGCTGCTTCTCGCGTTTCGCCTTGGCCATATCAGGGGCGCACCGCGATGCCGGCGGCCGCCAGCGCCGCCTTGGCCTCGGCGATGCGGTAGGTGCCGAAATGGAAGATCGAGGCGGCGAGCACCGCGGTCGCGTGCCCGTCGCGAATGCCCTCGACGAGGTGGTCGAGCGTGCCGACACCCCCCGAGGCGATGACCGGCACCCGCACCGAGTCGGCGACAGCACGGGTCAGTTCGATGTCGAACCCGGATTTGGTGCCGTCGCGATCCATCGAGGTCAGCAATATCTCGCCGGCGCCATAATCGACAAGCCGGCACGCCCATTCGATCGCGTCGAGCCCGGTCGGCTTGCGTCCGCCATGCGTGAAGATGCCCCATTTGCCCGGACCAACCGCTTTAGCGTCGATCGCCGCGACGATGCACTGACTGCCGAATTTCTCGGCCGCTTCGCGCACGAACTCCGGCCGCGTGACGGCGGCTGTATTGATAGACACCTTGTCGGCTCCAGCCAGGAGCAAGGTGCGAATATCCTCAACCGTACGCACACCACCGCCGACCGTCAGGGGCATGAAACATTGCTCGGCGGTGCGGCGCACGACATCATACAGCGTGGCCCGGCCTTCATGACTGGCGGTGATGTCAAGAAAGCAGAGCTCGTCAGCGCCCTCGCGATCATACAGGCGCGCCTGCTCGACCGGATCGCCAGCATCGATCAGATCGACAAAGTTGACGCCCTTGACGACCCGCCCATCCTTGACGTCGAGGCAGGGAATGACGCGCATCTTCAGCATAGCTTGTTCGCCAAATCGGCGGCCGCCGCGGCGATGGTCAGCGCCGCCTGCGGATCGACCCGCCCATCATACAGGGCGCGTCCGATGATGACGCCCGCAACGCCGGCATGCTGGTATTGCGCCAGGGCAGTAACATCGGCCAGCGAGGCGACGCCGCCCGAGGCGATCACGGGGACGCCGGCCTGGCGGGCGAACTCCGCGGTCGCGGCGGCGTCGACACCAATCAGCGCGCCGTCGCGGGCGATATCGGTATAAACGATGGCGGCAACGCCGGCATCGGCGAAGCGATGCGCAAGCTCCACGGCTGTAATGTCGCTGGTCTTGGCCCAGCCTTCGACCGCGACGCGGCCATCGCGCGCGTCAATGCCGACGACGATGCGACGGGGGTAATCGGCAGCGGCACGGCGCACCAGCTCGGGGTCGCGCAACGCGGCGGTGCCGAGCACGACCCGGTCGATGCCGAGATCAAGCCAGTAATCGATTGCGGCGCGATCACGGATGCCGCCACCCAATTGCATCTTCAGCGCAATGCTGCGCCGGACCGCCCGCACGGCCTCGCCATTGACCGAGCGGCCGGCAAAGGCGCCGTCGAGATCGACCATGTGCAGCCATGGGAACCCTGTCGCGGCAAATTCCTGCGCCTGCGCCGCCGGGTCGGTATTGAAGACTGTGGCGCTGTCCATCTCGCCACGCACCAGCCGCACGCAGGCGCCGCCCTTCAAATCGATCGCAGGGAAGATAATCATACCCTATTTCCCCTCGCCCGCATTCCGGGAGAGGGGTTTAAGCGGCGACATCATTTCCATCCGCACCGTCTACTCCAGCCGCTTGTAATAATAATGGCCGGGGACGAAGCGGCCATCGACCAGCGCGTATTGGGGGTGGGTGCCCCAGCGGGCGTAGCCCATGCTTTCGTAGAGGCCGATCGCGGCGCGCTGGGTATCGCGGAGATCGAGGTTCAGCACCAGCAGCCCAAGCTCGCGGGCGATGCATTCTATCTCCTCGACGATGTGTCGACCGATGCCGCGCCCGCGCGCCCATGGCGTGACAAAGGCGCTGGTGACCGTGCCACTAAGCGCCTGCGCCTCGTTGTTGCGGGGGGTGCGCGATAGCTGGGCGGAACCGGCGACGACGCCGTCGAGCCGGCCGACTACCAGCCGGCGCTCGGGCACCAGCAACACGCCGTTCCAGTAATTCTCCAGGACCTGCCGCGCAGGCGGCTTCAGCCAACCGAAACCGCCGCCCTCGACAACGGCACGCTCGGTCGCGTCGCACAGATCGTCGAGATCGGTGCCGGAGTATTGGGTCAGGCGCTGCACGCTGACCCGGCCGGCCGGGCCGGTGACGCCGCCGGGCCCGGTGTCAGAGGGGGTCACGGTCGCCATTGCAGGAAATTGGCGATCAGCCGCAGCCCCGCCGCCTGGCTTTTTTCCGGATGAAACTGCGTGCCGAACAGATTATCGCGCGCGACAGCGGCGGTCAGCAGTCCGCCATAATCGGTATGGGCCGCGACATCGGCCGCATCGGCCGGGCGCAAATAATAGCTGTGCACGAAGTAAACATGCGTCCCCGGGGTAAGATCGGTCAGCACGGGGTGATCGCCGCAGGGTAGCAGCTCGTTCCAGCCCATATGGGGTATCTTTAATGTCAGGCCGCGCGGCTCGATCGCGACGACGTCGCCAGCAATCCAGTCCAGCCCCGCCACCGCTTCAAATTCGCGACCGTAGCTCGCCATCAATTGCATGCCGACGCAGATGCCGAAAAACGGCCGGCCGCGGCCAATTACCGCCTCGATCAGCGCCGTTTCGAGCCCCGGCACGCCGGCCAGCCCGCGCCGGCAATCGGCAAAGGCGCCGACCCCGGGCAGTACGACGCGGTCGGCCGTGGCCACCGTTTCCGGCTCGCTGGTCACCACAATCGTGTCGCCGCGGCCTGTCTCCAGCGCGGCGCGTTCAAAGGCTTTTGCGGCCGAACGCAGATTGCCCGACCCGTAATCGATGATCGCGGTCACCATGGCCGTTATCCCAGGCTGCCGCTCAACGTTCCCTTGGTGGACGGCACCGCGCCGCCACGCCGCGGGTCGATCTCGATGGCCTGGCGTAAGGCGCGAGCGAGCCCCTTGAAGCAGCTCTCGACGATGTGGTGGTTATTTTCGCCGTATACATTCTCGACATGCAGCGTGACCCCGGCAGATTGCGCAAAGGCCTGGAACCACTCCTTGAACAATTCGGTATCCATTTCGCCGAGTTTCGGGCGGCTGAACCCCACCTTCCACACCAGATAGGGCCGGTTTGAGACATCGAGGCTGACCCGGGTCAGCGTCTCATCCATCGGGATCATTGCACTGCCGTAGCGCTGAATACCGGCGCGGTCGCCGAGCGCCTTCGCCACCGCCTCGCCAATGACATAGCCGGTGTCTTCGGTGGTGTGGTGAAAATCGATGTGCAGGTCGCCCTTGGCATGCACTGCAAGGTCGATCAGGCTGTGCCGCGCGAGCTGGTCGAGCATGTGGTCGAGAAAGCCGATGCCGGTCTCGATCTCGGACACGCCCGTGCCGTCGAGCGCAACCCGGCCCTTGATCCGCGTTTCCTTGGTGTTGCGTTCGACCGTCGCGACCCGCACCGCCTGTGCTCCGAATTATCCGGGGCGTGCCCCATTTCCCGCATATGGCGGCGGTGTTGTAACAAACAACAGCCGCGCCGCGAAGCCCGGCTGTAGCGTTACGCCATTGGCGACCGCGGCGTGCGGACCAGCGGCATCAGCACGACGCCGACCGCAAACAAAACGCCGAGCAGCATGATGACGTCGTTGAAGGTCAGCACGAGCGCCTCTCGATATACGAGATTTCCCAGCATGCGGATTGCCGCTCGGTTCGGGTCGCCTGGGATCATCGGTGCAAGGCGGATGCTCTGCGTATCGAGAAACTGCTGCACTACCGGTCGCGCCGGATTGACGTGTTCGATCAGCCGGCTCCAGTGGAAATTCAGCCGGTTGGTCATGATCGTGCCGATCGTCGCCAGGGCGATCGCGCCGCCCAGATCGCGAGTCAGGTTGTAGAGGCTGGCGCCGTTCTTCAGCTTGTCCTGCGGTAACGCGCCGAGCGAGATCATATTCGCCGGCAGATAACAGAACATCAGCGCAAAACCACGCAGAGCCTGCGGAAAAAACAATTCCCAGAACCCAGCCTCGCTGGTCAGACACGCCGTCACATACATCGCGATCGCGAACAGACCCATGCCGATCCCCAGCATCAGCCGCAGGTCGATTTTGCGCGCGATCCGCGCCGAAAACGGCGTCATCGCCATCTGGGTGAGCCCGGTCACCACGACCGTCTCGCCGATCTGCAATGCATTGAAGCCGCGCACCTGAGCAAGGAACAGCGGCACCACATAGGTCGCGCCGTAGAGGCCGGTGCCGATGATAAAGGTATAGAACGAGCCGAGCGCGAAATTGCGATTGTTAAAGGTGCGCAGATCGACGATCGGTTGGCGAAAGGTCAGGACGCGCCAGAAGAAGAACGCGCCGGCAACACTCGCGACGATGCCGCAGATCAGGATAGTGTCGTCCGAAAACCAGTCCCAGCGCGGCCCTTCCTCCAGCACGTATTCGAGAGAGCCCAGAAAGGACGCCATCAGCAGCAATCCCAAGACGTCGAAATTCTCGAGCAGTGACAGGTTGGGACGGTCGATATCGATCGTAGGCCACACCACCAGCGCCACCCCAATGCCCGGCACGATGTTGACCAGGAACAGCCAGTGCCACGAAAAGGTGTCCGTCAGGAACCCGCCGATCGTCGGCCCCAGGGTCGAGGACAGGTTGAGGATCAGCGAAATCAGCACCATGACATTGGCGAGCTGGGCGCCGCGGAACTTGGTGTAGACGACTGGGAATACGGTCGGCGTGATTGCGCCGCCGCAGAATCCCTGCAACGCGCGATAGAGGATCATCTGTTCAAGACTGGTTGCGGTGGCGCAGAGCGCCGAGGTCGCTGCGAAGCCGAGCGCCGCGGTGCAGAAGACAACGCGGGTCGACAACAGGCGCGACAGCATGCCGGAGAGCGGCACCATGATGACATCGGCGATCAAGTACGCGGTCTGCACCCAGCTGATCTCGTCCGGGCTGGCCGACAGGCCGCCTTGAATCTGGGTCAGCGAGCTGGTGACGATCTGCACATCCATGATTGCCAGGAATTGCCCGGTCACCATCGCCAGGACGCCGATCCAATCGCGCAGCGGCGCGCGCTGCTCCGCGCCGGGGGCAACCGCGGCAGGCGGGTTGTCGGCAGGCGGTGTCTTGGCGGGCCGCGGCGAAAAGGCCAGGCGGCCCCGGCGCAGCGTCGGGGCCAGGCTCATTGGGCGGTGGCGGGTTGCGCCTGCGCCGCGCCGATGATCGAGCCGCCATCCGCCACCGCCGGCTCGGACCGGGTATCGACGGTCACGGTCACGGACAGACCGGGGCGCAGCAGACGCGCCAGCGGGCCGTCGGCGGGCAGCGCAATGCGTACCGGCACGCGCTGCACGATCTTGGTGAAATTGCCGGTGGCATTGTCGGGCGGTAGGAGGCTGAATTCGGCGCCACTGCCGGGCGCGAAGCTTTCGATGTGGCCGGTCAGCTTCTCATCGGGGTAGGCATCAACCGCAATCTCGGCCGTCTGGCCCGGCCGCATATGGGTCAGTTGCGTTTCCTTGAAATTCGCCGTGACATAAACATAAGGCAGCGGCACCAGCGACAGGAGCTGGGTGCCCGGCTTGACGTACATGCCGACGCGGCCAGCCCGGTTTCCCGCGACCCCGGCGCTCGGCGCGCGGATGATTGTGTTGTCGAGATCGTTGCGGGCAAGCTGCAAAGTGGCACGGGACTGCCCAAGCCGCGCCTCTTCCTCGCCTTGCTGCGCGCCGATGACACCGAGCTGTGTCTGCTCCGCCGCCAGCGCGGCACGGGCTTTTTCGAGGGCGGCCTGTGCCTTGCGGGAATCAGCCTCGGCCGTCTCAAAGCGCTGGCGGCTGGCGTAATCGGACGAGACCAGCGCCGTGTAGCGCTTGTAGTCGAGCTGGGCGCGGCCGAGATCGGCCTCGTTCGACTGCACGGTCGCCGCGGCCTGATCGATCATCGCCTGCTGGAATTTGCGGCGGCTGCGATAGGTTTCGATGATCGCCTGTTCGGTGGCGATCGCGGCGTCGGCCTGCGCCACCTTGGCCATGAAATCGCGATCATCGACCGTGAACAACACGTCGCCGGCCTTAACCGGCTGGTTCTCCTCGACCCGCACCTCTTTCAAATAACCTTCGACCTTGGGACTGATCACTGTGACGTCACTCTGCACATAGGCGTCGTCGGTCGATTGCTGGAACCGCCACTGCGTCCACCAGCGCCACCCCGCACCCACTGCCACCGCAACCACGATCACGAGGCCGGTCAAAAAAATCACCTTGCGCATGGCGCCTGCGGACGTTTCCAACCCAAACGTATGTCGGTTGCATTCAGCATAGTGGCGTCAACCGGTCCGCGCCAAGCGAGGCGACGCCGCGCCTTACTCGGCCTTGCGATCAACGCGACTCTTCGCCCTCTCGCGGTGGGATGTTTGCTGTGCCGTATTCTCCTATGTTCGCCGCCACGCTGGGGCGGTGGGGGAACGGGCTTGACTATCGCGCGGGGAACGACCGCCGCAGCCGTTGTGCGCGGCGGTGACCGGCCGTATGGCATCTGCGGGTTCGCCGCGATCGGCGGGCTGACGTTGCTGCGGCTGCTGTGGCTGTCGGTGCAGTCGGCCGGGCTCTATCCGGACGAGGCGCAATACTGGTTTTGGGCGAAGCATCCGGCATTCGGGTATTACTCAAAGCCGCCGCTGGTGGCGTGGTTGATCGCTCTGACGACCGGCGCATTTGGCGACAGCGAGTTCGCGGTGCGCTTGGCCGCACCGCTGCTGCACGCTGGCGCGGCCGCGATGGTATTCGCGACCGCCGCCCGTCTCTATGATCGGCGCACCGGGTTCTGGGCCGCGCTGGCCTATGCGACATTACCGGGCGTCTCGCTATCCGCCTTTATCATTTCAACCGACGCGCCGCTGCTGTTGTGCTGGGCCGTCGCGCTCTACGCCTTCGTTCGGGCGCGTGAGCCCGACGGCGGCTGGTGGTGGGTGGTAGTAGGCATCGCCGCAGGGTTAGGATTGCTGGCGAAATACGCGATGGCGTATTGGCTGCTGTCGGCCCTCGGGCTGGTACTGATTGCACCCTCCGAGCGACGCCACCTCAAGGGGCTGATGCTGGCGATCGGGCTGGCGGTACTGCTCTATCTGCCGAATCTGTGGTGGAACTGGGATAACGGGTTCGTCAGCTACCTGCACCTGCGCGACAACGCTCACGTCAGCGGCTCTCTGGTACACCCCGCCGCTTTCCTCGAATTCTTCGCGTCGCAATTCGGCGTGTTCGGCCCGCTATTCTTCGCCGCGCTGATGGCTATTGCGACGCGCACCGGCCGATTTGACGCACGCGCCCGGATGCTGGCGGTGTTTGCCCTCCCGACCCTGGCGATGATGCTGTGTCTCAGCTTTCTGTCGCGAGCGCAGCCGAACTGGGCAGCGCCGACCTATGTGTCGGCGACGATCCTCGTAACCGCCTGGGCGGTGCGGCAGAACTGGCGGCGCTTTCTGCGCCTCGCGATCGCCCTCAACCTGGCGGCGGCGATACTGGCGTTCTGCGCGACCGACACGCTGGCCGCGATCGGCGTCGCCTTGCCGCCGAAACTTGATCCGTTGCACCGGCTGCGCGGTTGGCACGAATTGGGACGGCAGGTTGGCGCCTTGCTGGCTGCGCACCCAGGCCTGACGCTGTTGGCCGACGATCGCGAATTGCTGGCGGCGCTGATCTATTACGTAAAGCCGCACCCGTTCACTGCGGTCGAGTGGAACCCGATCCCCGGTATTACGGATCAGTGGCGCCTGACCAACAATATCGGCCTGCACCGCGGCGAGGATTTCTTGCTGGTGTCGGTACACAATTTGCTGGACCAGATGCGGCCGGATTTCACCGCACTGACCCCGCTCACGACGATCCAGCCGCATTCCGGCCCGGCCGGCATCAGCGTCTACACCGTCTATATCGCCCGCAACTTCCGCGGCGACGGCCGCACCCCCCGCTGACTTAAGCGGCGCGGGCGTGGGCGCAGAGGTCGCGGGTGGCGGCGTAGCGGAGGGAGGTGTCGATTGTGCCGCCGTCGAGGCGGTTGAGGCGGAAGGTCAGGTCTTTCTGTTCCGCGCCGGCGAGATGCATGACGCCGATCACCTCATGCGGGGCGTAGGGTTCGACGAACAGGCCGCGCTTCGTGTCAAAGGCGGGGGTGGCATCGCCTGGCATCCAGTTGCAGTAAGACGGCAAGAGGTTTACCGGCAGGCGTTCGGCGTACACCACATAGTTCATCGCGGTTTGCCCCGCCGGGGTGAAGTGGGTGCGCTGCAGCACTTTGGCGAGCACCCGTTGCCAAGCGGCCCAATGCGGCGCGTCGGCATGCAGCGCCAGCACACCGCAATTCACCGTAGGATTGCGTCCGAGCCGATCGGCGATGCGCCAGCCAAAGGCGTGCCGATAGTTCTTCCAGCCTAGATTCCAGCCGAAAAGCTTGGGGCGCTTGTAATGGCGCTTATAGGCGCGGTCGATCTCGGGAACGATGGCCAGCTTATCGGTGCCGGCGGCCCGGCAGTACAGCTCGACCACGCGCCAGTCTTGCAGCCAGGCATCGGCGTCGAGCCAGAAATACATCCGATAGCCAGGATAATGGCGCGGTAGGAAAGGGCGGGCGAATTCTGCCTTCAGCACATCGGGTGCCTTGTCGCGGCCGGGAAAATCGAGGTCCCATCCGGGCCGAACGATCCGAACCGTCTGACTTGCCAGCCACTCGCATTGATCGGCGGCCAAGCCAATATCGAACACGCCGATCGGCACATCCGGGCGCAACGCGCGAATCGAGCCCACCGAGTCGCGCAAGAGCGGGAAATATTCGCGATCAGCGGCGCTACAAACAATCAGATCGCTTTGGCCGGCGCCGTCTCCGTAGGAGCTCACGGCAGTAGTCGATAGCCGCCGGGCTCGGTCACCAGGATTTCGGCGCGGGTCGGGTCGCGTTCGATCTTACGGCGCAGGCGGTACACGTGGGTCTCCAGGGTGTGGGTGGTGACGCCCGCGTTATACCCCCAAACTTCGCCGAGCAAAGTATCGCGCCCGATCACCCGCCCGGCGCGGTAAAGAAACTTAAGAATGGCGGCTTCCTTTTCGGTGAGCCGCACCTTTTTGCGGCCACCCGCGTCGGTCATCAATTTGGCACTGGGGCGGAAGGTATAGGGGCCGATGCGCAACACCGCATCGTCATTTAGGTCGCTCTGCCGCAGATGCGCCCGCAGCCGCGCCAGCAAGACACTGAGGCGGAACGGCTTGGTGACGTAGTCGTTTGCGCCGGCCTCCAGACCTTGCACCGTATCGTTCTCGCTGTCGGCCGCCGTCAGCATCACGATCGGCATCGCATTGCCAGCCCGCCGGATACGCTGGCAGACTTCGCGCCCATCCATGTCGGGCAATCCGACATCGAGCAGCACGGCGTCGATCTCCTCGCGCTCCATAGCGCGCAGCGCCGCCGTCCCATTGTCGCATTGGACGCAGACAAACTCGGCGTTGAGTTCGAGCTGCTCGGCAAGCGACTGCCGCAACGCGACGTCGTCATCGACGATCAGGATCTTACGAACACTCTTCATGTAGAACCGGCTGCTCCCCAGCTGCCACGCCCGTCGTCGTAACGCTACGGCCGCGTTTAGTATTATGGAATGATGCCCCGAAATCATCCCCGCCGCGCAGCGCCGCTGCAATGCTGCTATCTGCCCACTCGACGTGGGCGGCCGGGTCGCTAAGGTCATGAGTTATATGAAAGGCGTGGAGAGTACCTGATGGATGCCTGGTTCCATTGCGAGAACCCCTACCCGTTCGTCCCGGACAAAGTGCTTGAAGAGGTCGACTCGGTGCGCGCCAGCCTGCCGAATCGCCACTGTGATCCGCAGGTCGCCGCCCGCTTGTTCGAGGAGACGCTCGACGAGTACATGCTGTGTGACGAACTCGGTCTCAACATCACGTCAAGCGAGCATCACGCCGGCATCAACGCGTTGTATGGCGCCAGTCCGCTGGTGCTCGGTATCGTCGCGCGCCAGACCAAGAATATCCGCCTGTTGAGCATGGGCACGCTGATCACCGTACGCAACGACCCGGTACGTGCCGCCGAAGAGTATGCGACGGCCGACGTTATCTCGCGCGGACGGCTCGAAATCGGTTTCGTCAAATCGGGTGGCACTGAAATGGCGTCCGGCAACGCGAACCCGATCGGAATTCGCGAGCGGTTTTGGGAGGCAATCGATCTGATCGACAAGACGCTGACCAGCCATGAGGGGCCGTTCAGTTGGGAGGGCAAGCACTTCACGCATCGCCACGTGAATATCTGGCCGCGCCCCTACCAGCAGCCGCGCCCGCCGATGTGGGCCGCAACCTCCGACCCGACCGATACGGCCGAGATCGGCCGACGCGGCATGGTCAATATCATGGTGATGCGTGGCGTGGATGTGACGAAGAAGGCGTGGGATTCCTATACCCACGCTCGCGCCGAGGCTGGGATGTCGGCCCCGATGACCGACCGGTTCGGTTATTCCGCCTTTGTTTACGTCGGCGATACCGACGAGGAGGCGGTGAAGATCGGCAGCAAGTTGCTGTGGTTCGTCAACACCAGTATGAAGTCGGCGCCGCAGTACCAGAAATTTCTGCCCGGCACGACGCCGCCCGATCTTGCCCCCGCCTTGTACCGCGATCCTAATTCCGGCGGCAGCCTGGGCCGTCCGGGGCGTGATTCGGCGCTGAACCGCGTCGGCGTGACCGCCGAAATGGCGATGGCCGGGGGCCGCATGTATGCGGGCAACCCGGACACCGTCTACAAGCAGATCATGGATTTCTATGATAAGGTCGGCGGATTCGGCCAACTCATCATGGTTGGCAAGACCGGCTTTATCACCCACCAGGAAGCCGTAAAGAACATCACCATGTTCTCGAAGGAGGTCTTGCCGCGGCTGCGCGAAATAAAGCCGGTCATTCGCGAAAGCAGCGCGGGGTGACGCGGCCGCGGTAGCTACTGCGCTGTGGCTTGATGATCGATGCGCGTGATCGGCGGTAGGTGATCGACGACCTTCTGACTGACGAAGAAGGTCGCATCGAGCGTTGCAAGGCCGATAGCGATCACGACGAGCAAGACGTTGATATCGCCCGCAATCCGGTCGGCGCGGCGGAGAATCTCGCGAACCGAGATTCGCTTCTGCGGCACGAGGCGGTTCATTGTCGGCAATCCCCTATCGATCGACCCAAGCGTTAGCCGAGAAGATAGGAGTTATGCTGCGATGCACAATAACCGTTTGAGACAAGTCAGCTATGCATACCTATATCGCATGGCTTCATGGCGTCGGTACGGTGCCGACTGGCGGCAGTGAATCCACGAACCGCTCGGTTAAACAAAGCAAATCAAGCATAGCCAGCCCAATAGCGATGACCAGCAGGAAGCTGTTCATCTCCGCCGCGATGTGATCGATGCGGCGCAGCACAAAGCGCGGCATGTCGCGATAGCTCATGGTCCACTCCCGACATTTTTGGATGTCGGGAATGGTGCAAGGCTCGCGCCAACGTAATCAAATGCCTCCTGATTGGCCTGGGCAGCGCCGTCAGATGCCCCGCATGCCTCGTAAGGGCACTTGAGGCGCCCCGCTTCTAATGGCAGCAGCGCCGGTCGTTTACCCAGCCTTAGCTTAAGCCGTAAAGAACGGCGGCGTTATCGTGCGTCAGCATGCGCCGCATCTCGGGACCCAGGCTCTTCATCTGGCGCTCGATGGCGGCTTGAGAATTTGGCCACACGCTATCCGGGTGGGGGTAGTCGGAGGCCCACAGCAGATGCCCTTCGCCAAAGAACGGGATCAGCGCCATAGCCGCGTAATCCTCCTGGAAGGTCGCGTAAATCTGCCGCTTGAACAACTCGCTCGGCTTGGTTTCAAGCGCGATCCCGCCTTTGTCGGCCCAGAAATCCTTAGCTTCCCACAGGCGCCAATGGCGGTAGTCGAGTTCCTGCACGAGCCACGGGAGCCAGCCCGTGCCCGCCTCCGCCATCACCATTTTGAGCTTCGGATGGCGCTCCAGGATGCCCCAGGCGAATAGGTCGACAAACGGCTCGAGGAAGTTGGCCATAAAGAACTTAGTGTTTTCGAACACACTGGCGGGCTTGCCGACGACCCGGTCGCCCGGCTTGCCGACAAACACGGTGATGTGCCAGGACAGGATGATCCCGGTGTCCTCAAGCGCCTGCCATAGTTTCTCCCAGGCTTGGTCATCCAGTTTGGGGGCGATATTGGCGATCTGGAGATTGACCTGGCGAACACCGCCCTTTGCCGCGAGCCGCAATAACTCCTCAGTCGCGGTGTCCGGGCTCTCCGGCAGCATCGGTACGCCGATCAGCCGGTCCGGCGCGGCGGAACAGAATTCCAACAGCCAGTCGTTATAGACGCGGTAACAGGCGACGCGCAGCGCCTGGTCGTCGGTCGAGATCTGGAAGATCGGACCAAAGATGACCTGCGTCTGCACGCCGTCGCGATCCATATCGGCGAGGCGCAATCCGGCGACCGCCGGTCGACGCTCGCTCTGGTCGTGGATGCCGCCGCGATCAAATGCGTTGTATAGGGGCTTTACAGCGCGGTTGTTGCCGCTGGCCGGCTTCTTGCCCGACCACGTGCCCCAAACCTTGCCGTCACATATCCAGACGGCCTGGCCATCGCGCTCGGCGATGTGCGGGGCCCGTTCGCGCAACTCCGCAGGCAGGCGAGTCTCCCACAAATCCCCGGGCAACTGGCCTAAATCCATGTGGTCGTCGCATGAAATCAGCGTATCGGCCATATCTGCCTCCGTCGCATACTGGCCAACGCATCATAGCAGCTCGACCGCCTGCGTCGAAATTACCGCAGCAACTTCCCGGTCAGATCGGCATGGAACGCAGCCAGGTCCTCTGGCGCGAAGTGATTGATGTCGCCCGGCGTCGCCAATGCTATGCCGGCGGCGTAGGAGCCGAGCCGCACACCCAGCTCCGGATCGTTGTCGAGCAGCCCGTGGATCAGCCCGGCGACAAACGAGTCACCGGCACCGATCCGGTCGACGATCTCAACCGGATATCGCGGCGCGTAATGTAACTGCCCGCGTGCCAGCAACAGGTCGCCGGGCTCTGATCCTGGCGGCCGTGTCAACGCAACAAGCGGCATGCCATATCGGGCCGCAACCGCCTCGGCGAGAGGTTCCGCCGCCGCCTCGAAGCCAAGCACGCCCTGCGCGTCGCGTTCGGCAACGATAAACAACTCGGTATGCGGCGCGATGGTCGCCAGCATTGCCCGCGCCTCGGCCGGTTCCTGCAGCGTCGCGCGGTAGTTGAGATCGTACGATACCGGCTTGCCGGCGGTGGCCGCGAGCTGTGCGACGCGCGCTACCAGCGCACGGCAACTTGGCCCCAGGGCCGGCGTGATGCCGGAAAGGTGG
>Ga0213875_10001760_pt1 | contig 13555 bp, 11 predicted proteins | sample BarmaccomBMRX_R8_FD_160105 | JGI IMG/M metagenome (GOLD analysis project Ga0213875, IMG submission 160105) | Root-associated microbial communities from Barbacenia macrantha in rupestrian grasslands, the National Park of Serra do Cipo, Brazil - RX_R8 | ecosystem: Host-associated > Plants > Roots... | reverse complement strand
GCCGGCCCGACCTGCTCGCCCTCGACATGCACGTGGACTACTGGAACCGGCTCGGCTGGCGCGATCCCTACTCGGCGCCGCAGTTCACCGAACGCCAGCGCCAGTATGCCGCGCTGCTGCACGAGGACACGGTGTACACGCCGGAACTCGTCGTCGGCGGCACGCGGCACGTGGTCGGGTCCGACCGCGCGGCGGTGCTGGCGGCGATCGCCGCCGGCGAAGCGGGAGCCGGGGTGCCGCTGTCGCTGTCGCTGTCGCGATCCGGCGGCGGCCTGATCGCCGAGGCGGGCGTCGGCGCCGGACCTGCCACCCTCTGGGTGGTCGGCTTCGACCGGCGCCACGAGACCAGGATCGGCGGGGGCGAGAACGGCGGCCGCACCCTGGTCGAGAGCAACGTGGTTCGCGCGCTTGCGCCGGTCGCGAGCTGGACCGGTGCGGCGATGCGCGTGGCGCTTGCGCCCCCGTCGGGTGAAACGGCGGCGGTGTTCCTGCAAGCGCGGGACGGAAGGATCATCGGCGCCGCCTCGCTCTCCCCCCTCGGGGCGGAGCCGCCGCCGTAAACGTCCGGCCGGCAGAGACCCGCGTCACGCAGCCTGCAGGTCGTCGAGCAGGCTCGGAATGAATTCCGCGACGGTCGGGTGGATGTGCATGGCCGCCTGCAGGACCGTGTAGCGAGCTCCGGCGTACATCGTGTCGAGGACGCAGTGGACCGCCTCGTCGCCGCCGGTGCCGAGGATCGCCGCGCCAAGGATCCGCTCGCTGGTGCGGTCCACCACGAGCTTCATGATCCCGGCCGTCTCGCTCTTCTCGAAGGCGCGCGAGACGTCTTCCATCGGCATGCCGGCGGTCAGTATGGAGTGGCCCTGCGCGCGGGCTTGCGTCTCCGTCAGGCCGACGCGCCCGAGCGGCGGATCGATGAACATCGCATAGGCTGGAATGCGGTCGCGCACGCTCCGCGCCTGCCCGTCGAGCAGGTTCGCGGCGACGATCGCAAAGTCGTTGTAGGCGGTGTGGGTGAAGGCGCCGCGACCGTTGCATTCGCCGAGCGCCCAGACATCCGCGGCGCTCGTGCGCAGCGTGTCGTCGGTCTGGATGTATCCGTGCGCGTCGACGGCGATGCCGGCGCGGTCGAGCCCGAGATCGTCGGTGTTCGGTCGTCGCCCGACTGCCAGCAGAAGGTGGGAACCCTCGATCGTCGCCGGTCCATCCCCGCCTTCGACCGTCACTCCGATACGTCCGCCCGTGCCGTTCACCCCGAGGACTTTTGCGCCGGCGAGCACCTGGACATCTTCGGCCCGGAGGATGGCGTGGATGGCGGCCGAAATCTCCGGGTCCTCGCGTGCGACCAGCCGCGGTCCGGCCTCGATGACCGTCACGTCACTGCCGAACCGCCGGTACATCTGCGCGAATTCGAGCCCGACATAGCTGCCGCCGATCACCACCAGGTGCGGCGGCACGGCGTCAAGCTCCAGGATCGTGCTGCTGGTGAGATGGGGGACCGTGTCGATGCCGGGAATGGACGGCACCGCGGGACGGCCGCCGACATTGATGAAGACGCGCTCGCCGGCCAGGACGTCGTCGCCGACAGCAACCTGCCGCGCGGCGGCGAAGCGGGCGTGGCCCTTATAGACCGTGACGCCCGCGGTCGACCGCAATGAACGCTCGACCGCGGCCCGGCTGGTGCCGCGGATGGTTTCCATCCGCTCCTTGACGCGCCGCATGTCGACGCTCACGGCGCCGGTCATCACGCCGTACTCCGCACCCCGGCGCGCCAGGTGCGCGGCGTAGGCGCTGGCGACCAGCGCCTTGGTCGGCGTGCACCCGGTGTTGATGCAGGTGCCGCCGAACCGGTTGCGCTCGATGATGGCGACCCGCGAACCGGACGCGGCCAGCCGCCGGGCCAGCGAAGGTCCCGCCTGGCCCGTGCCGATGACGATCGCCTCATAGCGCGTCATATGAACCTCCCGGGCGCCCTCGACGAAAAGCGCGACGGCTTTCAGTCCGGGCGTGTGCTGCGTTGGGTCATGGACCCGGCCGCATCATCGAAGCAAGCGCTGTGCGCATGCTGCCGCTCGAGATGGCGAACAGGCCGGTGTAGGGCTGGCTGAGCGCCAGGATCACGACAATCACCGTGCTGAGCGATGCGGCACAGAGACCGATGCTGGGCACCGACAGGCCATGCCGCGGGGCTTGGGGCAAGCCAGGCCCAAGCCAAGCGGGGGACGGGCGGCATCGCAAGGCCGCCGCGATGGTCAGCGACCGGGCGCTTCAGCGGGCGGCGGCTTTTCCGTTCGTGGAGCCCGCACGTCCGCGGCGCCACGCCGGCTCGCCGGCGACGACCAGGACGAGCCACCACCATTGCAGCGCGAGCGTGGTGGCGAACAGAGCCGCCGAGGCGGCCCCCGCCGCCGCATCCATCGCCAGCGGGCGCAGGCGGGGTCGCGGCGGATGGGCCGAACGGTCGGGGGCGGGGAGGCTGCTCATTGCGTCGATGCTCGCGCTATGGACGCTCGGGGCATGGACGCTCGGGACGGATCGTCCGTCCTTGCGCCGAGCATCCGGCGCAGGCGCTGGCCCAGGATCTCGGCGGCTTCTTCCATCTGCCGCTCGGAGGCCTCGAGCAGCTTCAGCCGGCGGCAGCGCCAGCTGACCGCCAGGCGCGGCACCGGTCGGGCGCCGAACGCCTCAAGGAAGAGCGCGCCGCCGCGGCCGTGGAAACTGTCGGAATCGAAGATCAGGCCCTTTTCCGCCGCCAGCGTGACGGCCTGCCAGAAGAGATGGCTTCCGACGCCGCGCCCGGCATCCACCGGATCGCGGGTCGCGCGCAGGTAGTAGAGCGTCCGGCTGTCCCAGACCACCAGCGCGGCGGCGATCGGGCGGCCGGATTCGCGGTCGCGGGCGGCGAGGAGGCGGTAGCAGGAGCGCGCGGCCAGCGCCTCGGCCAGCCCCTCGTAGACCCGCCGTTCATGGTGGTTGGCGGCGCCGCGCCGCTGCAGGTTGGCCTCGTAGAATTCGTGGAACACCATCAGGGAGGCCATCTCGCCGGCCACCACCGAGCGCTCCGCCTTGCGGATCACGCTGCGGGTGTTGTGCTTGAGCGAGCGCCAGAGCGCCTCGGTGCCGCACGCCGTATCGATCCGGAACGTATAGCGCACGGCGACGTCGAGGCCGTTGATCACGTAGTCCAGCGCGTCCTCCACCCCGGGGTCGAGCACTTGCAGGAAGCCGTCGAAGCGGGGCAGCGCGGCGAAGGCGGCGTCGATCAGCTTGCGCCGTTGCGTCGCCCGCAGCACCGCCCGCCCCGCCGGCAGCCGGATCACCGGCCCGAGCGTGTGGGTCAGCGGCGGCATGCCGATCAGCCGCATGCCGAGCCGGCGCGTCTGCACGAAGGGCAGCCACAGATGGGCGTTGACGCCGTCCCCGGCGGTGACCGCCGACCACCGCCCGCCGGTGACCGCATCGAGCCACCACGGCGTCTGAAAGATCGTCAGGTCGGGGTCGCTCTCACCGATGCGGCTCAGCACCGCCGGGGCCGGCCCGCCCTGCCGCGCGACAGCAGGCGGCGGCGGAGGCGCATCAGCCAGCTTCACCGTCGGAGAAATCGCTCGCCTCCGTTCACCTGGGCCTAACTACAACAGCCACAGAACCGCACAAGCCACTATGCCCCAGCATGAGAAGGGCTGCTTAATGGAACGCTTGCAGGCGCGGTATTGCGTCACCAGGCGGGAGAGCGGGGCGGGACAGCCCGGCGTCTTGCTGCATTGCAGCGCGGCCGGGATTGCCGGTCACCGCCAAGCCTGCCAAGTTAGGCGGATGCACAACCGGACGGTGAAAGGGGCCCCAGCATGCGGGTGCTGCTGACCGGCGGCTGCGGCTTCATCGGTTCAGCCGTGGTCCGTCATCTCATCCGCGCGACGGAGCACGCCGTCGTCAACATCGACCGCATGACCTACGCCGCTTCCGAGGAGGCGCTGGAGGCTGCGCGCGCCGACCGTCGCCACATCCTGGTCCGCGCCGACGTGGCGGACGCCGAGGCGATGCGCCAGGTGTTCGCCACGCACCAGCCGGACGCGGTGATGCACCTCGCCGCCGAGACCCACGTGGACCGCTCGATCGACGGCCCGGCGCCGTTCATCCGGAGCAACATCGTCGGCACCTATACGCTGCTCGAGGCCGCCCGGGCCCACTGGTCCGGCATGGACGGCGCGGCAAGGGCCGGGTTTCGCTTTCACCACGTCTCCACCGACGAGGTGTTCGGCGCTTTGGGCCCGGCCGACCCGCCCTTCACCGAGACGACGCCGTACGACCCGCGCAGCCCCTACTCGGCGAGCAAGGCCGCCTCCGACCACCTGGTGCGCGCCTGGTTCCACACCTACGGCCTGCCCACGCTGGTCAGCAACACCACGAACAATTATGGCCCCTGGCAATTCCCGGAGAAGCTGATCCCGCTGGTCGCGCTCAATGCGCTGGAAGGCAAGGCGCTGCCGGTCTACGGCGACGGCTCCAACCAGCGGGACTGGCTGTTCGTCGAAGACCACGCGGAGGCGCTGGTGCGCGTGCTGGAGCGCGGCGAGCCCGGCGCCACCTACGCCATCGGCGCCCGCCAGCCGCGCAGCAACCTCGAGGTCGTGCGGAGCATCTGCGCCGTGCTGGACGCGCTGAGCCCGGGCCCCGCCGGGCCGCGCGAGCGGCTGATCCGCTTCGTCGCCGACCGCCCGGGCCACGACTTCCGCTACGAGATCGACCCCTCGCGGAGCGAGGCGGCGCTTGACTGGCGGGCGCCGCATGACTTCGAGAGCGGGCTGCGGCGCACGCTCGCCTGGTACCTGGACAATCGCGCCTGGTGGGAGGGTATCCGCGGCGCCCGCTACGCCGGGCAGCGGCTGGGCAGCGCCGCCTGATGAAGGGCATCCTGCTCGCCGGCGGCTTCGGTACGCGGCTGCATCCGATGACGCTCGCCGCGTCAAAACAGCTGCTGCCGGTTTACGACAAGCCGATGGCCTACTACCCGCTGACCACGCTGATGCTGGCCGGCATCCGCGAGGTGCTGATCATCTCCTCGCCCGCCGACCTGCCGCAGTTCCGTCGGCTGCTCGGTGACGGTGGGCGGCTCGGGCTGCAGTTCAGCTACGCCGAGCAGGCGCGACCGGACGGCATCGCCCAGGCCTTCCTGATCGGGCGGGACTGGATTGCCGGCCAGCCCTGCGCGCTGGCTCTGGGCGACAACCTGATCTTCGCCGACCACCTCTCGGTGCTGCTGCGCGCCGCCGCGGCGCGGCCGCAGGGTGCGACCGTGTTCGCGTATCGCGTGCGCGACCCGGAGCGCTACGGCGTGGTGTCGTTCGACGATGCCGGCCACGCCGTGGAGATCGTCGAGAAGCCGGCCAACCCGCTGTCCAACTGGGCGGTGACCGGCCTCTACTTCTACGACGGCAGGGTCAGCGATCTCGCCGCAAGCATCCCGCCCTCGGCGCGCGGCGAGCTGGAGATCACCGACCTCAATCGCCTCTATCTGGAGGAGGGCACGCTGCACGTCGAACGGCTGGGACGCGGCTGCGCCTGGCTCGACGCCGGCACGCCGGACAGCCTGCTGCAGGCGGCGACCTTCGTGCAGACCATCCAGAGCCGGCAGGGCATGCTGGTCGGCTGCCCGGAGGAAGTGGCCTATCGGATGGGCTATATCGACGAGGACATGCTGCGCCAGCACGCCCGAACCCTCGGCAAGACCGAACTCGGCCAGGTGCTCGCCGACCTCGCGGAGGGCGTGCATGGCTGAGCCGGCGCGATCGGGCGGGTGCCGGAGGACCCGATGCCAGGGGCGGCGATGAAAGTCGAGCGGCTGGCGATCCCGGAGGTGATCCTGGTCACCCCGGCGCGCTTCGGCGACGCGCGCGGCTTCTTCTCGGAGACCTACAGCGCCGCCCGCTTCGCCGAGGCCGGCATCCCCGGCCCGTTCGTGCAGGACAACCACAGCCTCTCGGCCCAGCGCGGGGTCGTGCGCGGACTGCATTGCCAGATCGCGCCGAGCGTGCAGGGCAAGCTCGTGCGGGTGGTGCGCGGCGCCGTCTGGGACGTCGCGGTGGACATCCGCCAGGGCTCGCCGAGCTACGGCCGGCACGTCGCGGCGGTGCTGAGCGCCGAGAACTGGCAGCAGCTCTGGGTGCCCGGCGGCTTCCTGCACGGCTTCTGCACGGTCGCGCCGGACACCGAGGTCGTCTACAAGGTCACCGCCGACTATGACCCGGCGGCCGAGCGCGGCGTCATCTTCGACGACCCCGATCTGGCCCTGCCCTGGCCCGTCGATCCCGGGCAGGCCGTGCTCTCCGCGAAGGACCGCCAGCTGCCGCGCTTCGCCGAGGCGGCGGGCTGGTTCCCGGCGTGAGGCGGGTGCTGGTCACCGGCGGCTCCGGCCAGCTGGCGACGGCGCTGGTCGCTGCCGCCCGCGGCAGGAGCCTCGACCTGCGGCGCGTCGGCCGCCCCGAGTTCGACTTCGACCGCCCGGACAGCGTGACGGCCGCCTTCGCCGCCGCGGCACCCTGGATGGTGATCAACGCCGCGGCCTACACCGCGGTCGACGCCGCCGAGGCCGATGCCGAGGCCGCGCGGCGCGCCAATCGCGACGGCCCGGCGCTGCTCGCCCGACTCTGCGCCGCGGCCGGCGCGCAATTCGTCCACGTCTCGACCGACTACGTGTTCGACGGGCTGAAGGGCGCCCCCTATGTCGAGACCGACCCCACCTCGCCCACCGGCGTCTATGGCGCCACCAAGCTCGAGGGCGAGCAGGCCGTGCTGGCCGCGCTGCCGGGCGCGCTGGTCCTGCGGACCTCCTGGGTCTATGCCGCGAGCGGCCGCAACTTCGTGCTCACCATACTGAACGCCGCGCGCAAGACCGACCGGCTGCGCGTCGTCGCCGACCAGCGGGGCTGCCCGACCACCGCCGCCGACTTGGCAGCCGCGATCCTGGCCATCGCCGAGCGCGTCGCGACCGGCCAGGCCGCCCCGGGCGGCATCTATCACGCCGCCGGGCGCGGATGGACCACCTGGCACGGCCTGGCCTGCGCGACCTTCATCGAAGCCTCCCGCCACGGCGCCCCGGTGCCGGCGGTCGACGCCATCACCACCGCGGACTGGCCGACACCGGCGCGCCGACCGCCGGATTCGCGGCTCGATTGCGGCAAGCTCGCGCGCACCTTCGGCCTGCGGCTGCCGGACTGGCGACAGAGCCTCGGCCGCACGGTCGACGCCATCTTCTCCGCGCGGCAGAGCGCCAGCGCCTCGACGATCCGCGTGTCGTGACGCCCTCTGATGACGCCGTGTCATGATCCCCGTCTCATGATCCACGCGTCTTGATCCACGCGCGGTGATCCGCGTGTAGTTTGGGCCCGCAATGGCCTGCACCGCATCCGCCTCCGGTCGCGTCGCGATCCTGTTGTCCACGTACAACGGCGCGCGCTTCCTGGCCGGCCAGCTCGACAGCCTGCTCGGCCAGACGCATCGGGACTGGGTGGTCTACTGGCGCGACGACGGTTCGACGGACGCAACGGTCGCGCTGATGGAGGCATTCGCCCGCGGCCCGGCGTCCGGCCGCTGCATCCGCCTGGACGGGCCGGGGGAGCGGATCGGTGCGACCGCGAGCTTCCTGTCGCTGGTGAAAGCGGCGCGCGAGGAGCCGACGCTCGCCTTCGCCGACCAGGACGACGTCTGGCTGCCGGAAAAACTGGCGCGCGGCCAGGCAGCGCTGGCGGCCAGCAGCGGGGAGCTGCCGGCGCTGTACTGCGCCCGGCAGATCCTCGTCGATGAGCACCTGAAGCCCATCAGCACCTCGGCCCGGCCGGGGCGGCCGCCCGAGTTTCCGATGGCCCTGACGCAGAATATCGCCACCGGCTGCACGGTGATGCTGAACCGCGCCGCGGCCTCGCTGGTCGCCGCCAGCCGGGCGCCGCCGGCGACCGTGCACGACTGGTGGTGCTATCTGCTGGTCTCCGCCGCCGGCGGCCGGCTGCTGCTGGACGATGAGCCGGTGGTGCTCTACCGGCAGCACCCCGGCAACCTGGTCGGCGCTCCCCCTTCGGTGCCGCGCCGCGCGGTCGCCGCGCTACGGCGCGGCCCGGGGGTGTTCATGACCGTCTTCCGCCAGCACGTGGCCGCACTGTGGGCGCACCGCCACCTGCTCTCGGAGGACGCGGCCGCGGCCGTGCAGCAGATCCAGACGGCGCTCAACGGCGGCCTGCTGGCCCGCGCGCGCGCACTGCATCGCTGCGGGCTGCGGCGGCAGACCGGGCTCGAGACCCTGCTGTTCCGCTGGTGGTTCATGATCGGCTGATCCGCAACGGCAACAGCAGCAGCGCCGCGACCGCCGCCGCTCCGCCCGCGAGCAGCAGGACGTGCAGTGCGGGGAGCGCGGTGACCAGCGGCGCCGTCGCGGTCGGCGCGACCGCCTGCGCCAGCAGCACCGGCACGGCAAGCCAGCCGAGCAGCGCGGCGTAGCCCTCCGGCCCGAAGATCGCCATCGGCAGGGTGCCGCGGTTGATGGTGAGGATGCCGTTGCTCATGCCATAGAGGATGGCGAAGGCCGCCGCGGCGTACGGGCCGCCGATCAGCAGCAGGGCGGCGCCGGCCGGGAACAGCAGCGCGCCCATCCGGGCGGAGGCCAGCAGCCCCAGCCGCTCGCCGCACGACCATTCGAGCACCCGCCCCGCCACCTGTCCCGGCCCGATCAGCGCGGCAACCAGCACCGCCTCACGCAGGCTCAGCCCGACGCCCTGGAACAGCCGCAGCACGTAGACCGAGATCATCGAGGTGATCAGCCAGCGCACGGTGAAGAACCCCGAGAGGCACGCCAGTGCCCGCCGCCGCACCCGCCCGACCGTCGCCGGCGGCGCCGCGGCGGCCGGCTCCTCCGCCGGCGGCACCACGCCGCCCGGCACCGCCGCCAGCACCAGCGGCAGGTTCAGCGCGAGCTGCAGGCCGGCGTAGAGCAGCAGCAGGCCGCGCCACCCCAGCGGCCCGGCGACCGCGGCCCCCGCCGTCCAGCCGACGCTGCTGGCGAACCCCGCCATCAGCGTGATGCCCGTGATCACCGGGCCGGCGGCCCGGCCGAGCAGGCAGCCGACCGTCGCGAAGGCCGCGTCGTAGAGGCCCATCGCCATTCCTGCGCCGAGCACCGTCCAGCCGGCGTACCACAGCGGCAGGCCGCGCGACGCGGCGAGCAGCGCCAGCCCCGCGGCCAGCACGATCGTGCTGGCCGCCAGTGTCTCCCGGCCGCCGTGGCGGTCGATCCAGCGCCCGACCCGCGGCGCGCAGGCGCCGGCGACCAGCAGCGACCAGGAGAACCCGCCGACCACCGCGACGCGCGACGCGGAGAGGCTCGCCGCCGCCGGCCCGGCGATCACCGCGGGCAGATAGAAGGTGGTGCCCCAGGAGAGGAGCTGGTTGGCCCCGACCGCCAGCATCAGCCGGGGCGGCCGCGTCACGCGGGGGTGGCGCCGTTCTCGTCCGGGCGCACGCGGACGGTAGCGGCGGGCGGATTTGAGCCACCGACCAAGGGATCATGATTTCCCAACAAAGCCTCCGCTGTACCTGCGCCGTCCGGCGCAAGTTCCGAAAATGCTTGGATAAGTGCAGACACATCCGCCGCCGAGTTCCGCCATAACACGCCTGGACACGCGCGTCCTCTCCGGTTTCAGGTCCTCTCGCATCCCGGAGCGCGACGCGAAGAGGCGTTCTGGGCGTCCACCAGCGGGCTCAGCGATGGCCGGAACAGGTCAAGGCTGTGCAAACGGGGCAGGCCACTGAGCGCCGCTATTGAGGGCCGAATGCCTGACGAGAACGTGGTCGAGCTGCATTGCCTTCCGGTATTCGCTGGGGCCGCCCCGAGCACTCGTTTCACGGAAGAACGGATCATTGGGATCTTGCGTGAGCAGGAGGGTGGTCGCTCGACGGCGGAGTCTGTCGCCGGCACGGGCCCACAGGGGCCCACTCCAGCGGTCGGCACACCACCGGCCTCGCGCTGCAGGCGCGATCCATGCGGCTGAGTGTCGCAATGTGGCAGGTGTTTCCAAACCCAAAAAGCGTGTGTAGAAACACCCGAAGCAGTCCTGCAATTTCGTCCCGAAATGCTTGGCAGGAGAGGGTAATGGCGGTGGAGAACGCCCGCGAGCACGTCCATAACTCGCGGGCTCGAATTGTGGACGCGGCGTCAGGCAGTCCCAAGGAACTACTCCCTGCCCGCCCACACGTCATCTCCGCAGGAGCAGGGGATCAGCGCGGAAACCCTGCCGCGATCGCTGCATCACCCATCAGTCGAGATAATACCCCGACGATGGTCGGTCACATCGACGGCCTTGATCCCAGTCTGCGTCTCACCGGGTGGATCTGGTCCGAGGACAAGGCGCATCGCTCCGGCGAGGTGAGCGTTTACGAAGGCGACCGCCTTCTTGCCGTCGGCCAGAACGATTTTTTCCGCGGGGACCTCCAGCTCGCAGGCTACGGAGACGGCCGTTGCGGCTTCGCGCTCGCGATGCCAGACGAAATCTTCGACGGAAAGGTTCACCAGCTCAGCATCCGCTATCGAAGCGCGCGTGATCGCGAACCTGTCGTATATAGAACAGAGCAGCTCTTCCCGGCTAGAGAAGCGCCTAAGCCGGTCAGCGATCCACGACGGCTCGCGCCGGAGACCAGCGTATACGTGCCGGGCCAGCGTATCCTGTGCCGAAAATCCTTCGGTGCGGTTCCTTATCACCAGGATGGGTGGTCAGAACCAGAGGAGACGCAAACCTGGATCGAGGGCGCCGAGGCGAGCATCGGATTGCTGCTGCGTCGCCCGAGCGAATTCTACACGTTAGAACTGGCGGTAGCGCCTGCCGAGGGCTGCACCGTAGTTCCAACCCTGGAAGTCTTCTTCAACTACTTTCGGGTAGGTTTCGCCGAAGTGCCCGCCGCCCGGCTGGTTTCCGTATGCTTGCCGGCCGAGACCTTCATCCTCCGCAAGGCAGTGATCACGCTGCACTGCCGAGAGGCAACCAAGCGTGGGTTTGCAGTCGGTCCGCTCGGCAAGGCGCGTGCCTTGTCGGTGCGGCATTGGACCATTCTGTGACCGAGCAGAGCAAGCTCATCTACTCGCTTCCCGGTGAGTGGATCGACCGGGCCGGGCGGAGTCGTCCGAAAACGCCCATTCGTCGCATTCTCGCGATCAAGCCGGACCACATAGGCGACCTGCTCATTGCCGTTCCAGCTTTCGCCTTGCTGCGGCAGTTTTTTCCTGCCGCCCGCATTGAGCTTGTTTGTGGGACCTGGAATGTCGCGCTCGCCCGTCGACTTCAACTGTTCGACGCCGTGCACGGCGTCAATAGCTTTCACGAGCTGAGTGAACGACAGTCTGACCCAGACGTGGCGCGCCGCTCGAAGTTGCATGGCGTTGCTACGCTGGAGGGCCTGCATCTCGGTTACTACGATCTAGCCATTGACATGCGCTACGATCGCGATAGCCGGAGCATATTGCCGAGCATCGAGGCTGGCATCTTCGCGGGATTCGGCAGCGCCGGCGAATTTCCGTTTCTCGACATCATAGTCCCGATACATGACGCCGGATGTGTGCCTCCCGAGAAGCACGAAGCGACGTTTGCGGGTAGATCGTTTCACAACATCGGCGTCGTCGATCCGCGCTCGGATCCGGGAGCCGGCTGCCTTATGAGGTCGCCCTCGGTCATTGAACTCTACTTCACGATAAAGGGGGCTAAGTCGCCCGAGGAATGCGGTACCATCCCCGGGGACAAGCGGCCTCTCGGCGTCGCAATCCAAGGCATCGCGATCGATGCAGAGGTGCCGACTCGTTGCGGGGAGATGTACCAGCCGCTGAACATTTCGAAGGAGGACCTTCTGTTCCTCTCTGGGTGGGGGGATCCGGAAGGCTGGGGAACATGGACACTCGGAACCAGCGCCCACCTCGCAATCCGCATACCCGAGATCGTGGCCGCCGAGGCGCGGCGGTTGCGCGTCGTCCTTACGCTGCGCGCTCATGTCAACTATGCAAATCCCACCGTCGAGTGCTTCCTATGGACTAGTCCAGAGATCGGTGGCCAAGCAATTTTCTTCAAATATCCGACCGCGACGTCGACTGTTTTGCTTTCGGCAAACCCGATCGGCGGGCAACTCACCTCGGAGCCTTTTGTCCTCGCGCCAGGCATGTATGAGGGCTTTGCGCGAATGTATTTTCCCATGTCGATTACAGAACGAATGGCCGTAAGCCTGGCCCTGAAAAGCTCAAGCGCCACCATCTTCCGCCGCAGCTATGGCGAGGGTGTGCTCAAGTCCGGCGTTTGCGATCTCCCGGTGTCGTTCATTGCCGATCTCGCGAATGAAAAGTTCATTGCCGTCATAACGGTCAGCGATGCGGCAGCCTTCGAGGGAGCAACGGTTGAGCTGTTCTCTGTTGCCTGTCGAAGCGCACGTAAGCCCCGCATCCCGATCGCACACATGGAGCAATGGGCTAGTCTGCTCGTAATGCGCGTTGCGCAGGCCCTCTCAACCGAGCCGCCCTTCGACACGAATGCGGTGCTAGGTCAGCTCACGACCAAGACCGTGTCCGGCTTCCTCGCAACGTCGGCCGCAACGCACGCGCTGATCAAGCGCATTCACGCATGGCAGGCTGAGGGAAGTTGCGTCGTGGCCATCGCCCTTGGCTGCAACAGCGAAATTCGCAAGTGGTCTCGGCAGTATTTTATCGAACTCGCGAGGCAACTCCTCGACCTGGGTGAGCTGGAGATCATATTCATCGGTAGCTCCGCCGATCGGGAGGACGCGTCGGTCGCGTGCAAGGCGCTAGATCTTGAGGTCGAGCGTTATTCGTTTTGTGGGTCGGTTGCGCTGGACGAGCTCGGCGCAGTGCTTGAGGTGTGCGACCTTTTCCTCGGCAATAATACCGGGACGACCCATTATGCGGGCCGGGTGGGAGTCCGCACGATCGGTATCTATTCCGGGACCAACCATCCCCGCGAATGGGGACCAGTGGGACCGAATGCCTCGTGGATCAGCAGGGATGAGCCCTGCGCCCCTTGCTCTCTGACTGACCTAGATGAGTGTACTCATGGTCATGTTTGCCTGCGCAATCTGCTGCCATCTGAGGTATTTGCCATCATACAGCCAGAGGTGCTGGCCCTAATCGACCGGCGCAAACGCGAGCGACACCTGAAGAATGGCCGCCTCCCGCCGGACAGTGCTGTGCGACATGATAGTGGAGTCTGCGGAGAGCAATCGGGTTTGCTGTAGTCGGGCCCGGGACCAAAGCTTGCACCGCCAACGACTACGCGAATGGGCTGCTGGCGGCCCGAATGCGTGGTGGACGAGCCTCGCAGAAGGCGCGGCGGTCGGGACGAACCGACAGCGCGCAGGGCGAGGCGGGTATGCCGTTCCAAATTCCGCATAATGCAGGACGGGTGAGAATGCCGATAACGGAACCTTCCCTCGCCCACCGTCTAGCCGAGTTGCCGCGGCTGGATACACGAAACCTGGTGGCCAGCAGCAAGCCGTGCAAGCTCTGCGGTGAGCGCTCGACGTT
>Ga0213875_10001759_pt1 | contig 13555 bp, 15 predicted proteins | sample BarmaccomBMRX_R8_FD_160105 | JGI IMG/M metagenome (GOLD analysis project Ga0213875, IMG submission 160105) | Root-associated microbial communities from Barbacenia macrantha in rupestrian grasslands, the National Park of Serra do Cipo, Brazil - RX_R8 | ecosystem: Host-associated > Plants > Roots... | reverse complement strand
CGCTGTATACGGAAGCCGCCCGGGCAAGTCAATGACGGCCGGGCCGCAAAGCCGGGTAGAATGCCCCCGAACAGGGACGAGGCAGGCAGGAGCAAGATGACCGATCAGGCGACCTTGGCGGAGGCCGATCACGCCGCGCGACGCTGGGCCGCGCCGGCTCCGGGCGGCATCGTGCCGGGCAGCGAGGCTCACAAGACCGCCTTCTGCCGGATGCTGCTCGAGACGCATAACCCTTATAAGCCGCGAGTGCTCGACTGGCCGCCGCTCGACCCCGAGGCGCGCGACCGCCTGGTCAGCCTGCCGATCTGGGACATCGCCGTGCAGACGGAGGGCAAGGCGAAGATCCGCGTCATGAGCTACGCCACTCGGATCGCCGACCCGCTGCTGCGCCAGGCGATCGAGCTCGACGCCTTCGAGGAGGGGCGCCATAAGGAGGTGTTGTCGAACCTCGTCCAGGCCTACGGCATCCGGCTCGAGCCCGAGCCGGATTACGTCGCGCCGCGCCATGCGGAATGGGCCTGGATGACGACCGGCTTCAGCGAATGCATCGACAGCTTCTTCGCCTTCGGGCTTTTTGCGCTGGCGCGGCGCTCCGGCTTCTTCCCGCCGGAATTGGTCGACACCTTCGAGCCGGTCATGCAGGAGGAGGCGCGACACATCCTCTTCTTCGTGAATTGGGTGGCATGGCACGGCCGCAACCTGCCGTGGTGGAAACGGCCCTGGTTTTGGGTCCGGATCACCGGCGTCTGGTTTCGCCTGGTGCGCGAGCGCATCGATCTCGCGCGCGCCGCGGGCGGCCAAGGCGGGTCGAGCGCGCAGGACAACAATTTCACGCTTACGGGCAGCAAGGCCGTCAGCAATGTGGACCTCTCGCCGGCGGCGCTGCTCGATTTGTGCCTCGCCGAGAACGAGCGAAGGCTGGCCGGGTACGATCCGCGGCTGCTGCGCCCGAGGGCGGTGCCGCGGCTGGTGCGCTTCGTGCGCCTCTTCCTGCGCACGCCGAAGAGCGCCGCGGCCTGACGCAACCCCGCCGGGGGCCGAACCGGGAAACCGCGACGGCGGGATGGCGCCCCGGACGGGGCGCCGTGGCGTGCTCCCGGACAACAACATAAGAGCGAAGGGATGAGAATCGGATCGCAGGCGCATAAGGAACGGTTCTGCCGCCAGTTCATCGACACGCATCAGGTGTTCGAGCCCGAGGATCTGCCATGGCCGGTGCTCGACGAGGCGGCGCTGGGGCGCATGCGCTCGGTGCCGTTCTGGCAGGAGGTGCTGCATACCGAGCGGCGCGCCGGCGCGATCGTCCGCGCCTTCGCGACGACGATCGAAGACCCGCTGGTGCGCCAGGCGGTCGACCTCGAAGGCTATGAGGAAACGCGCCATGCCCGCCTGATCGAGGTCATGATCGAGCGCTACGGCATCCCGGTGGAGCAGCATCCGCTGGAACCGATCAACCCCGATCTCCACACCGCCTTCGCCGATTTCGGTTACGGCGAGTGCCTCGACTCTTTCCTTGGCTTCGGGGTGTTCCGGATCGCCCGCACGGCGAATTTCCTGCCGGAGCCGCTGTTCGAGATCTTCGACACGCTGATGCTCGAGGAAACCCGGCACATCGTCTTTTTCGTCAATTGGATGGCGTGGCAGGAAGCGACCCGGGGGCGCGGCGCGGCCTTGCTGCGGGCGCTGACCTCGCTGTGGTTCTATGGCCGCGCCATCGGGCGCCTGCTCGGTACCGTGCATCGCGGCCGCAAGGCCAATGACGGCAAGGATTTCTCGGCGACGCAGGCCAGCGTGTTCCTCGACGGCTTCACGTTTCGCGGGTTTGTCGAAGCCTGCTACTCGGAGAACGCGCGCCGCATGACCGAATTCGAGGCCGATCTGCTGCGGCCGCGCTTTCTGCCCGCGCTCGCCGGCGCGGCGTTATCGGGGATGCGTCTCGTCTCGAGCCGGGTGGCCAGCCGCAACCCCGCATGAAGGCAGCCCCGGTCCTCGCCGCCCTGATCGGGCTGGCGGCCGGCGCCGCGCTGGTCGGTTATTTCGGAGCCGGGGCGGTGCTGCACTCGCTCTCGGCGGTGGGCTGGGCCGGTTTCGCGGCGATCTGCGCCATCCACCTCGCGATGATGGCGCTGATGGGCCTCGCCTGGCGAGCGCTCGTCCCCGGCGGCGGCGCCGGCATTTTCATCTGGGGCCGCTTGGTCCGCGACGCCGGCTCCGAAGTCCTGCCGCTGTCGCAGGTCGGCGGCTATGTGTTGGGCGCGCGCGCATTGGCGCTGGCCGGGATCGGCGGCACGGTCGCGGCGGCGAGCACGATCGTCGATGTCACCCTCGAATTTCTCGGGCAGATTGCCTATACCGGGCTCGGCCTCGGCTGGCTGGTGCGGCTGCGGCCCGATGCCGATCTCGCGTTGCCGGTGCTGCTTGGGCTCGGGGTTGCCGGCACCGCGGCAATCGGTTTTGTCGCCGTGCAGCGGCGCGGTTTCGATGTGCTGGAGCGCTTCGCCCGCCATCTCGGGCGCGGCTGGGTCGATCGCACCGCCGCGAGTGCCGCAGCGCTGCATCTGAGCCTGGCCGACATCTACCGCCACCCTGCCGGGTTGTGGACGAGCTTTGCGCTGCATCTCGCCTGTTGGATCGCCAGCGCGGCCGAAACATGGCTCGCCCTGCGCTTTGCCGACAAGCCGGTCGGCTTCGGGGCGGCACTTGTCGTCGAGAGCTTGCTTTATGCGATCCGTACCGCCGCCTTCGCCATCCCCAACGCGGTCGGGGTGCAGGAAGGGGCGTACATCCTGGTCGGGAGCCTGTTCGGGTTGAGCCCCGAGATGGGGCTTGCGCTTTCGCTATTGAAGCGGGCGCGCGATCTCGCGATCGGTCTGCCGACCTTGGCGGTCTGGCAGGGAATCGAGGCCGGCCGGCTGTGGCATGGCCGGAGACCCCGTAGCTCGGCGGCCGCCGTCCCTGCCCCGCTGCCCTCCGAAATAGACAGATGACAATGGGCGGCGCATAGATCGCGTGTTACGCTGGTCGCCGCTCCTTTCTGCCGGGGATCCGTGAAGCAGCGGCGGCCACAGGGTAGTGCAAGGACAAGGCGCCGAAATCGGCTCGGCGTCGTTCTGGCCGTGCTGGCCGTCTGGGTGCAGCTGGCCGCCTTCGGCATGCACCCGATCGGATCGGGCGCCGCCGCGAACCGGTCGGCCGCGCTGTCCGGCGGTTTCGACGAACACGCCTTCTGTCTCGCCGCTGCAACAGCAGCGGACGCCGCGGACCAAGCCTCGGGCAAGGCGCCGGGCGACACCGCTCCGGCCGAGCGGAACGATCATGACGCGGCCGGCTGCTGCAGCTGGCACCTGAATGTCGCGGCGCTCCCGGCTCCGTCCGGCACGATCGAGCGCATCGTCTTTGCCGAGCCGACGCCCTCGCTGCCGTCGCACCAACCCCGCCTTCTCGGTTCACTGCGTCCCGGAACTGTCGGAGCTCGCGCGCCGCCTGCTGCGGTCTGAGCGATCCCCATCCCGCCGCGTCCCGCGGTAAGCCCGCGGGTGCGACGGGGCGACTCTCAAGCTCCGGGACACCCCAATGACCTTCGTTGCCTTTCGCAGCCGCGGCGCCGGCGCGCTCGCTGCGGTGCTGGGCGCTTTGCCCGCCTGCCTCGTTTCCGCCCTCCCTGCCCTCGCCCACGGCTTTGCCGGCGATCGCTTCTTCCCGGCGACGCTGCTGACCGACGATCCGTTCGTCGCCGACGAGATGAGCCTGCCGACCGTCACCCGGAACCCGTCCGGCCCGGACGGGTCGCAGCAGACCGATATCGGCGTCGATCTGGCGAAGCGGATCACCCCGGATCTCGGCATCACGCTGTCGGACCATTGGACCTACCTGCAGCCGAAAGGCGCGCCGGCCGTGACCGGGTTCGGTGCCTTCGGGGCCGAGCTCGATTATCAGCTCTTCATCGATGGTCCGCATGAGGCGATGGGTCTCGTCGGGCTCCATTCGACCTTCGCCCATACCGGCCGGGTCCAGGCCCTGGGGGCGCCCGATTTTACGACGCTGTCGCCGGTGCTCGACCTCGGCAAAGGGTTCGGCGATCTGCCGAACTCGGTCGATTGGCTGCGGCCTTTCGCGATCACCTCGAATTTCAGCTTCGACTTCCCGACCAAGACCGAAAGCGCCGGCGTCCCCAATCCGAACGTCTTCAATTACGGCTTCGCCTTCGAGTACAGCCTCGAATACCTGCAGCATCACGTGCAGGATGTCGGGTTGTCCGCGCCGTTCGACCGCATGATTCCGCTCGTCGAGGCCTCGTTCTCGACGCCGGTCAATCGCGGCCTGTCCGGCACGACGGTCGGCACCGTTCAGCCGGGCGTGATCTGGGCAGGCCAACACATCCAGCTCGGCGCCGAGGCGATCCTTCCGGCGACCCACGATACCGGCCGCGGTTTCGGCGGGATCGTCCAGCTGCACCTCTATCTGGACGATCTGTTTCCGAATTCGGTCGGCCGCCCGCTGTTCCAGTACTGACCCGCCTCGAGGAACCCGCCGATGCGAGTGTTTGCCGTCGCTTTCGTCCTTCTCGGCCTGGCCTGTTTCGACGGCCGCGCCAGCGCCCATGCCTTTCTCAATCGTGCGGTGCCGCCGGTCGGCGGCAGCGTGAGCACGCCGCCAAAGGAACTCCGGTTGTTTTTCAGCGAGGGGATCGAACTCCGGTTTTCCGGGGTGACGCTCGCCACCGCGGACGGCAAGGCGGTTGCGACCGCCGCGGCGCAGCTCGACCCGGGTGACAACCATCAGCTTGTCCTGCCGCTGCCGGCCCTTGCCCCGGGCAACTATAAGGTGACTTGGCACGTCGTCTCGGTCGATACCCACCGGACGGAAGGAGACTTCACCTTCACGGTTCGGCCCTGACCCGGTCCGCGGTCCGGCGGCATGCAAGGGGCGCTGGTCCTCTGCCGCTTTGTGCATTACGCCGCCGTGGTTCTGCTGTTCGGCGGCGGTGCGTTCCGGATTTACGCGCTGGACGGCGCCGGAAACAGCGACGCCCTGCGGGCGTATGACGACTGGTTCGCCCGCGTAGCCGTCGCCTGCGCCGCAGCGGCGCTGCTGTCCGCCGTGGGGGTGCTGCTCAGCACCGCGGCCCGGATGGCGGGAGAGCCCGCCCTCGCCCTCGATCCCGCAACGATCGCAGCGGTCCTCTGGGCGACCGACTTCGGGTGGGTCTGGCAAGGTCGCCTGATCCTTGCCGCGGGGTTGGTCGTCATCTGCTGCCTGCTGCCCCGACCGGCGGCGAGGCGGGCGGTCGCGCCGCTCTCGCTCCTGCTCGTCGGCAGCCTCGCCGCGGTTGGGCACGCCGTGATGGACGAGGGCGCGACGGGACTGGGGCACGAGGTCAACGACGCGTTGCACCTGATCGCGGCCGGCATTTGGCTCGGCGGGTTGCCGCCGCTGTTCTGGCTGTTGCAGCGCGCTCGCCGCGAGCCCGGCTCGGGTGGGCTCGACCTTGCCCGCGAGGCGGTGCCGCGCTTCTCGCAGACGGGATATGTCGCGGTCGGCCTGCTCGTGCTGACCGGCGCGGTCAATGCGTGCCTGCTGGTCGGAACCCCGGCAGCCCTGGCCGCCACCCCTTACGGGCGGCTGCTGCTCGTCAAGATCGCGCTGGCCGCCGCCATGGTGGGGCTGGCCCTCGGCAACCGGTTTCGGCTGCTGCCGCGCCTGCGCAAGCCCGAGCCGCACGCGAGCGTCGCGGCGCTCGCCCGCTCCGTTGTCGCAGAGCAGGCGCTCGGCGCCGCGATCCTCGCCGTCGTCAGCGTGCTCGGGACGTGGCCGCCGGCTTTGCACGCCGGTATGTGAGCCGCCTCAAGCCGGTCCGATCTTGTGGTAGCCGAGCGCGCGATAGACGAGGAACGAGACGAGCCAACTCGTCGCAAACAAGGCCACGATCGCATAGCCGATCAGCCCGAGATTGCCGGCCGCGCCGCTGACGAGATCCCACACCCCGCCTTCGAGGCCAAACCGCTCCGCGACGAGCCCGAGCGCCTCGATCCCGCCGACCGCGATCGCCACCGCCACCGAAACCGCCGTGACGGTCAGGTTGTAATAGACCTTGCGCAGCGGGTTGACGAAGGCCCAGCCATAGGCGCCGACCATCAGGATCCCATCGGTCGTATCCACCAGCGACATCCCGGCGGTGAACAGCGCGGGGAATACCAGAATCGACCAGACCGAGACGCCCTTCACCGCCTCCGAGGCGGAAATCCCGAGCAGGCTGATCTCGGTCGCGGTGTCGAAGCCGAGCGCGAAGAGCAGGCCGAGCGGGTACATGTGCCAGCTGCGCGAGATCAGCCCGAACAGGCAGCGAAACACCCGCCCGAGCAGGCCGCGGCGCGCGAGAAGCTGCTGCAACTCGTCGTCGCCGTACTCGCCGCCCCGCCGGAGGCGCCGGAACAAGCGCTGCACCGCAATGAGCACGACGATATTGGCCGCGGCGATCGCCAGCAAAAAGCTCGCCGAAACCGCCGTCCCGACCGCGCCGCCGACCGCCATCAGGGCGGGGTAGCGGTCCTGCAGCATACCCGCGGTCGAGGCGACGACGAAGGCCGCGGCGATCACCAAAGTCGAGTGCCCGAGAGCAAAGAAGAACCCGACCCCGACCGGCCGCTTGCCCTCCTGCATCAGCTTGCGGGTGACGTTGTCGATCGCGGCGATGTGGTCGGCATCGACCGCGTGCCGCAAGCCAAGCCCATAAGCGAGCAAGGCGGTGCCGAGCAGCACCCCATTCCCGCCGAACGCGGCAAACGCCCAGGCCCAGGCCAGCAAGTTGGCGGCGCTCAGCCCGGCGTAGAGACCGATCGCCTTGCCTCTTACGGCCACGGCGCGATCGTCGAATAATGAAAGGTCACGGGAAAGACGGAAACGCCACCGATGCGACATCGCTCGAAATGCTGTATCCCGCGAGGGCTGCCGGCGCAACGCGCGCGATAGCGGCGCGACAACAGGTCCGTGGCGTTTCGAAATCGGGGCGATGGCGAGCCGGTCCCCCGCGGTGTGGCTGACCCGGGGTGTCGCATGAGCCGGTTCCGGCGCCTGATCCCGTTGGGAATTCTTGCCCTGGCCGGCCTCGGTTTCGTGGCGTTCGGCGGCCGTCATTACCTGACGCTTGCGGCGCTCGCGGAGAACCGCGACTGGCTCGCCGCGACGATTGCCCGCGCCGGTGCGATGGCGCCCGTGCTGTTCGTGCTCGGCTATGCTGCACTGACCGCGCTGTCGGTCCCCGGCGCGACCGTCATGACGATCGCGGCGGGGTTGCTGTTCGGCACCTGGCTCGGCACGCTCTGCGCGATCGTCGGCGCGAGCGCCGGGGCAACCGCCGTGTTCCTCGCCGCCCGAGCCGGTCTCGCCGGCCTCGCCGAGCGCGCCGGCCCGCGCGTCCAGCGGCTCGAAGCCGGGTTTCGCGCCGACGCGCTGAGCTATTTGCTGGTGCTGCGGCTCGTGCCGCTGTTTCCGTTCTGGCTGGTGAATTTGGTCGCCGGCATCAGCGGCATGCGGCTGTCGATCTATGTGCTCGCCACCGTCGTCGGGATCGTCCCGGGAACCTTTGTCTATGCCAGCCTGGGGAATGGGCTCGGCGGTGTCATCGCGCAGGGCCGGAACCCGGATCTCGGTCTTCTTTTCCGACCCGCGCTCCTGTTGCCGATCGTCGGGCTGGCGCTGCTCGCGCTGATCCCGGTAGCGTACAAGCGTTGGCAGGCGCGGCGCGGCCGCTCGCCGGCATGAGCGCGGTCCTGACCCCGGATCTCTGCGTGATCGGAGCCGGCTCCGGCGGCCTCTCGGTGGCGGCCGCGGCGGCGCAGATGGGGGCGCAGGTCGTGCTCGTCGAGCGCGGCGCGATGGGCGGCGATTGCCTCAATTACGGCTGCGTTCCCTCGAAATCGCTGCTTGCCGCCGCCGAGCTCGCGGTCGCGTGGCGCCGCGGCGAGGAGCTCGGGGTGCCTTGCCCCGAGCCGCAGGTCGATTTCGCCGCGGTCGCCGACAGCATCGCGCGGGTCGTGGCGCGGATCGCGCCGCACGACTCGGTCGAGCGGTTCGAGGGCTTGGGTGTCCGAGTGTTGCACGAGACCGCGCGCTTCGCCGACCCGCGGACCGTGCGGGCCGGCGGCACCGCCATCCGCTCGCGCCGTTTCGTGATCGCGACGGGATCGGCCCCGACGATCCCGCCGATCCCGGGCCTCGCCGCCGTGCCGTATTTCACCAACGAGACGATCTTCGCCAATCGCGACCGGCTCACGCATCTGATCGTGATCGGCGGCGGGCCGGTCGGGGTCGAGATCGCGCAGGCTTACCGCCGTCTCGGGGCTGCGGTCACGGTGCTCGATGCCGGCCGACTGCTCCCGCGCGAGGACGCGGAACTCGCCGCCGCCCTGCTGGCAAGCCTGGCCCAAGAAGGGGTGGCGCAGCGGCCGGCGGTCGCGATCGCGCGGATCGAGCGCACCGGGACCGGAATCGCGGCGGTGCTCGGGACCGGCGAGCGGATCGAAGGCTCGCACCTGCTGGTCGCGGCCGGCCGGACGCCGAACACGACGGCGCTCGACCTCGACGCGGGCGGGATCGCCGTCGGCCCTCACGGCATCGTCGTCGATCGCCGGCTGCGCACGACGAACCGCCGCGCCTTTGCCGTGGGCGATGTCGCCGGCGGCCCGCAATTCACGCACGTCGCCGGCTATCACGCCGGGATCGTCATCCGCAATGCGCTGTTCCGGATGCCGGCACGGGTCGATTATCGCGCTCTGCCCTGGGTCACCTATACCGAGCCCGAGCTGGCGCAGGTCGGCCTGACCGAGGCGGCAGCCGGTGCCGCGAGGCACAGCAAGCTGCGCGTCGTGCGCTGGCCCTTCGCCGAGAACGACCGCGCTCAGACCGAACGGGAGACGGCGGGCGAGGTCAAGGCGGTGGTCCGGCGCGACGGGCGTATCCTCGGCGCGACGATCCTCGGCGAGAGCGCCGGCGAGCTGATCCTGCCCTGGGCGTTGGCGCTCTCGCAGAAGCTTCGGATCGGCGCGCTCGCCAATTTGGTCGTGCCCTACCCGACGCGCGGCGAGGCCAGCAAGCGCGCCGCCGGCGAGTTCTACCGGCCGGCCTTGTTCTCGCCCCGCACCCGCGCGCTGGTGCGCCTGTTGGCCCGGCTCGGCTGAATTCGGCTCGGCTAGGCTGGCGCAGAGCGAGCGCGGCGCTCAGTCGAGCGCGATCGTCATCGTCTTCAGATAGGCGGTCTCCGGCACCGCGGGATGGACCGGATGGTCCGGCCCCGCCCCGGCATTGCGCAGGATGCGTGCGCCGCGCCCGGCTTCGGCGACACCGCGCCACACCGCCTCCGCGAAATCGCCCGCCGCAACATTATACGAACACGAGGCGATAAAGAGGAAGCCGCCGGGCGCCGTCAACCCCGTCGCGAGCCGCGCCAATTTGCGATAGCCGCGCAACGCCGTCGCGGCGTCCTTGCGCGAGCGGGCGAAGGGCGGCGGATCGGCGATGACGATATCGAACCGCTCGCCTTGCGCGGCCAGCCGCGCCGCCTCTGCGAAGACCTCGGCGCGGCGGAAGGCGCAGCGCGCGCCGACCCCGTTCAACGCCGCGGCATGAGCGGCGAGCGCCAGGGCCGGTTCGGAGCGATCGATGCCGAGCACCTCTGCCGCGCCGGCGCGTGCGGCCTGCACGGCAAAACCGCCGGCATAGCAATAAAGATCGAGCACGCGCGCCCCGGCCGCCAGCCGAGCGACGAACCGGCGGTTGTCGCGCTGATCGAAGAACCAGCCGGTCTTTTGCCCGGCAAACACATCGGCGTGGAATACGGCGCCATTCTCGTTGAGCCGCACCGGGCCGTCGATCGTCCCGGCCGCGACCCGCACCTCCTGCGTCAGACCTTCGAGCGCACGCGCGGGGCTGTCGTTGCGCAAGACGATTGCCTGCGGCGCCAGCAGCGCCTGCAATGCCTCGATCAGCGGCCGCTCGAGCCGGTCCATGCCGGCGCTGTTGGCCTGCGCGACCAGCACACTGCCGAAGCGGTCGACGACGAGGCCGGGCAGCCCGTCGGCTTCGGCGTGGACCAGCCGGTAGAAAGGCGCCTCGAATAGCCGCTCGCGCACGGCCAACGCCCGCTCCAGACGGCGCTGGAAGAACCGCTTGCCGATCGGCCGGCCGGCGTCGCGGTCGAGCAGGCGCGCCGCGAGCAGCGTATGAGGGTTGAACATCGCGACCCCGAGCGGCCGCTCGTCGGCGCGCCGCACGGTAACGAGCGTGCCCCGCGGCAGCGCCTTGGCCTCGGCATCCATGCGCACTTCGTTCGAATAGATCCAGGGGTACCCGCCCTCGGCACGGCGATGCGCCCCCGGCTGCAGCGCAACCGCCGGCCGCGTCGCCGGATCGTCCGGCGCAACGCCGTCGGAAGCGGCTCGGGGGTCTGCGGCCGAGGCGTCTGACCCGGCGGGGTCTGCCCCGCGATCGTCGGCGTCAGCCGCAGCAGGCGGCGCAATGGTCGTCTCGGAACTCACGGGAGCCTCGCGCAACAGGACGGGCGATTACGTCCGCCAACGCCTACAGGTCAAAGCTATTCCGGCCCGACGCGGTACATGCGGCGGGCAAGCTCGGTCCGTCGGCCGCGAGCCGGTGCGGCCCGATCTGTAGCGGGCGCCCTCCGCACCGCTTTGACCTTGCCTTGCCGACCGCCGCGGGAGTAGTTGTTTGCGCCCTCCGGCCGCCTCGCGGCCCCGGCATGCGCCCGTAGCTCAACTGGATAGAGCACCAGACTACGGATCTGGGGGTTAGGGGTTCGACTCCTCTCGGGCGCGCCATTTTTCAAAGAGTTAGACAGTCGAGACTCCACGCAACCCGTTCCTGGGTACCCTCCTGGGTACTGGACGAGGCAAAGTCTCGGACACCTCGGCGAAGCTCGCCTCCACAACGAATCTATCCAATCATGAGCATTTGGCGCCTTGGCCGCCGCCGAAAGAGCGAGGTCGGACGCTAGTCCGACGGTTGGCGGGGGAACCATTTAGCAAGGCGCCATGCGCCTTTTGCGCCCTCCGGGCGCGCCATTTACCCCTACAAACCTTGTTTGTAGTGCCCTTTGTAGACCGAATTTAGCGCGAACCGGACGACGCAACCGGACACCCCCGTGTCCGCTTGCGGTGTTCGTTTCGCTAAGCCCCGTGGCTGAGCACCCCAGCTCGCCCACAGCCGCATTCACGCCCGCTGTGCGGGCCGCAGCATTAGAAGCGATCGGGCCACCGCCGCGAGCCGTGCATGACGGCGAGTATGCGCAACGAGCCCGCAGCAACGCGGTACGCGATGATGTATGGCGTACCGGCAATGACGAGCTCTCGCGTGCCGTCGACGTGCCCGGCGCGGCCGAGATTCGGATGGTCGGCGAGCCGCTCGACCGCCGTGCGAATTGCGCTGCGTACCCGGTCAGCTGATTTCGGTTTGTCCTGCGCGATGAATTCGCGAATAGCGTTGAGATCCCTGATCGCCGCCGCTCGCCAGATGATTTGCATACCGGATTAGGATTTTTTCGGCTCCGGCGGCGCCAGCTCGTTGTCGGTCCCCCAGCTGTCCATCCAGCGCACCACCTCTTCGTGGGGCACGCCAGGCCCTCCCCGCTCCTCCTCGGCGAGCGCTTCTTTGATGTGCGCGACCTGCCACGCGTTGAGATTGACGTACGCCTCGATCGCCTCGCTCGCAAGATACGACTTGGTACGGTTGGTGTCGCGCGCCAAAGCTTCGAGCCGGTCGCTGATCTCCGGCTTCAAGCGAACCGTCATCGTGGTCGTTTTGGCCATGTCCGGGTTCTCTGTCTCCATAAACCGCATTGTAGCACAAGCGAGCACGAATTGAAAATGAAGCCCAGATCAGGTTCGGTCGTGCCTAGAAATGTCGAGCCGTAAAGCGGACGCTTCGGCATGCTCCAAGCCGCCCGGTTCGCGCATCCCGGCGCCGTTGAGCCAGCCTCGGATGGCCTTGCGCGCAGCAGCCCGCGCCTGCCCCATCATAGCCCCGAGCGCCAATAGCGGCGGTGGGGTGCAACTGACGATCACAGTGGTGTCGCGTGATTCGTAGCGGCAGCGAAAAATCCCTCCTTCGATGTAGAGCAGCTCCTGATGAATGGATTGAGATTTCATGGTTCAAAGCGGTTCTTTGCCTTTCAAGGCATGAGCGGAATAACCTGTGTATTGTTAATCGTGCGTCTTATTACACTGTGTCTTATTAGTAGGAAATTTTTCCGGTCCAGATACGCTATTTTCTTCCGGTCCTGACCGGAAATTTTTTCCGGTCAGCGGCGGAAGGTAGAAGGTTTAGTTCATACAGGTTCGGCTTGCCGAGACCCCGCTGTTTGATGGTGATGAAGTCCTCGGCTTCAAGCTCCTGCAAGTAGGTGCGCACGCTGCGGTCGGTTACCCCCATGTCTTTGGCAAGCCGTTCTTGTCCCGGAAAGCAATAATCGTTCTGCCAAGCGTATTTCAGAAGCATCGCGTCGCCCCTAGTGGAGCGTGGCCGGTTATCCCAATGGGCTCAGTACGCGATGTGAGATAAAGCTTCGTGCCGCAGGCCCAGTTCCGGACGTTAGTGCGGGAGGATGGGAACAACCAACTTTCTGGCGGAAGCAACTGAGGGGGAAAGCGGGCCGCACCCTGCACCTCCAGATTTACCTTTTCTTAGCTCGAAAGATAGAACCTGCAATACTGACTGACGCCATCGATGGTCCGTATGAATTCCAACGAGTTGGACAGAGCGCTCGTTGCCTGTCGCACTGTCTTCGTGGTTCTGTTCTTATTCGGCCTCGGCATCAACTTGCTGGCGCTGAGCTCGCCGCTGTACACGATGCAAATATTCGATCATGTGATCGCCAGCCGCAGTATAGATACGCTGCTGCTACTTTCCCTGGTCGTCGTGTTCGCATTCGCGATTAGCGCTGTGCTCGACGGCCTCCGCAACGCGATGCTCGCCCGTCTGGGGAATTGGCTGGATTACCGCCTCGGGCCCATGGTGCTCGCACGCATCGTCAAGGACGGCAGCGTCGGCATGCGGCGCGATCTCGCTTCCGGCGCCTTGCGCGACTTGGCGACTCTCAAGGGCTTTTTCACCGGAACGGTCATCGGGGCGCTGATGGATGCCCCGTGGTCGCCCATTTTCGTGATCGCGCTGTTCGCCTTGAGCCCGGTGCTCGGGGCGGTCGGACTCTGCGGCGCCGGCGCCCTCACAGGGCTGGCGATCATCAATGACCGGATAACCAAGCGCTCGATCGCGGAGGCTAACAACCAGGCCCTAGCCGTGGGCCGCGACACCGAGGCCTCGCTGCGCAACGCCGAGGTGATCCGCGCGATGGACATGACCGACGCGATCATCTCGCGTTGGCGACGCGGCACCGACCGCGCCGGGCGGGTGCGGCGGGGCGCGACCGATCGCGGCGCGGCGGTGGCGGCGTTCTCCAAATTCGCCCGCATCGCGATCCAGTCGGCGATCATGGGTACCGGCGCTTACCTCGTGCTGCAGCAGGAGCTCGGTTCGGGTGCGATGA
>Ga0213875_10001758_pt1 | contig 13558 bp, 13 predicted proteins | sample BarmaccomBMRX_R8_FD_160105 | JGI IMG/M metagenome (GOLD analysis project Ga0213875, IMG submission 160105) | Root-associated microbial communities from Barbacenia macrantha in rupestrian grasslands, the National Park of Serra do Cipo, Brazil - RX_R8 | ecosystem: Host-associated > Plants > Roots... | reverse complement strand
GGCCGAATGCCGCGTCGGCCAGCCTGCGGCCCCGCGTCGGCCGTTCTCCATTCACCATGGTCCTCACGATAAAATGATGTCAGCGGTCATGCCGCTGGCGGTGGATCTCGCCGCGTGCTCGCACGCGCTGCCCGATGGCCAATGGGTCCTGTGCTCCGCGATCTGAGGAGGGCAGGGAGTTCGATGATCTGTCTCGAATGTGCCACCGATATCGACGCCACCAGCGCGGCCCGGCCGGCGATCGGCTGCTGCGCATACTGCGGGGCCGGGATCTGCCTGGATCACGCCCGCCACATTCCGGTCACCCCACCGCCCATCGGGCCGGCCTTCCAGTCCCGGGAAGGCAAGCGCCGGTTCATTTGCACCACCTGTGACGTGCCGCTGTTCGCGCGAGGCGGGTGAGCGGTGCCTTTTTCCAGCATTCTTTTTGTAAAAGGGGATCACCAGCCGGCGCCGAGCCCGGGTGCGGCGCCGCCGTTCCTGCGCGACCTGAACCTGGACCAGGTGCTGGCGGCGATGACGCTGGGCCGCGAGCAGTACGACCTGGCGCCCTACTTCCTGGCCCCGCTGCCCGACCAAGCGGCCGTCTACTACCGCCACCAGGTGGTCCGCGACCTGCGCGAGGAAGGGGTGCGGACGGCCGTCACCACGTTCGCCCGGGCGATGGCGGTCGTGCGCCAGGCCCAGAGCACCGCCAGCCGTCTGCGCCACCCTTACCAGCGGCAGCGCTGGTTCCTGGACGCGGCCAGCACCTACGGCCAGGCCGTGGCCGGCCTCACCCAGCAGCTCCGGCAGGCTGAGCTGCACTCCGCGGGCCTCCGGTCGCTGCGTGAGTACCTGGTGGCGTACGTCCAGTCGGCCGGCTACCAGCAGCTGGTCGCCGGCGTCGGCGAGCTGCTGGCCCGGCTCGGCGAGGTCCGCTACTGCGTGCACGTCCGCGGCGCCCGGGTCCGGGTCACCCGCTATGACGGCGAGGCCGACTACGGGGCCGAGGTCGAGCGGACGTTCGCGAAGTTCGCCCAGGGCGCGGTGACCGACTACCGGGTCAAGTTCCGCACGCTGGCGGGCATGGACGACGTCGAGACCCAGATCCTGGACTGCGTGGCCAAGCTGTTCCCGGAGGTGTTCGGCGCCCTCGACGAGTTCGGCCGCCGGTACGCCAGCTACGCCGACGAGGTCGTCACCACCTTTGACCGCGAGGTCCAGTTCTACCTGGCCTACCTGAGCTACATCCGGTCGCTGGAGTCGGCCGGCCTCGAGTTCTGCTTCCCCGAGGTCAGCCCGGACAACAAGCAGATCCGGGTCGAGGACGGGTTCGACCTGGCGCTGGCCAGCAAGCTGGCCGGCCGCCAGCCGGTCGTCCGCAACAGCTTCCACCTCGACGGGCCCGAACGCGCCCTGGTCGTCACCGGCCCCAACCAGGGCGGCAAGACCACGTTCGCGCGGATGTTCGGCCAGCTGCACTACCTGGCCAGCCTGGGCCTGCCGGTCCCCGGGCGGTCGGCCCGGCTGTTCATCCCCGACCGGATCTTCACCCACTTCGAGAAGGAAGAAAGCCTGCAGAACCTGCGCAGCAAGCTCGAGGACGAGCTGGTCCGGGCGCACCAGATCCTGGCCTCGGCGACCAGCCGCAGCGTGATCGTGCTGAACGAGAGCTTCGCCGCCACCACCCTTGAGGACGCCGCCTACCTGGGGGCCGAGATCCTCGGCCGGATCACCGAGCGGGACCTGCTCTGCGTCTACGTGACGTTCATCGACCAGCTGGCCGCGCTCAACCCGGCCTGCGTGAGCATGGTGGCCGAGGTCGTGCCGGACAACCCGGCCGAGCGGACGTTCCGGATCGTCCGCAAGCCGGCCGACGGGCTGGCCTACGCGGCCGCGATCGCGGACAGGTACGGGCTGACCTACGAGCGGCTGAGGGAGCGGATCGGGGGATGAAGGCGTTCCTGCTGTACCGGGACCGTGACTTCGAGCCGGTCCCGGAAGCGGCCGCGGCCGTCCCGGCGCTCGTCCAGGACCTCGAGCTGGGCGCGCTGTGGGCGGCGATGGCGGCCGGGGACGGCTTCGTGGCCGACACCGTCCGGCCGGTGATGCTGGCCAGCCTGACCAGCGCCGATGACATCGCCTACCGGCAGCAGATCCTGGCCGACGCCGTCGCCCAGCCGGCCGTGATCCGGCGGCTCTACGACATCGCGGTCGCCGCCGTCACCGGCGAGCGGAAGATCTTCTTCGGCCTCAGCAACTCGCCCGAGTCGCTGCTGTACCGGTCGGTGCAGCTGCTGCAGATGTTCAGCGAGCGGCTGAGGGAGCTGCGGGCGGTGGCCGACACCGACGGCGACCGGTTCCAGTCGCAGGGGTTCCGCCGGTTCTTCGCGATGATCACCGAGGAACTGGACGACACCTACCTCAAGGCCGTCGATGACCAGCTGAAAGAGCTCAGCCTGGCCCGGGGGACGGTGATCAGCGCCGGTCTCGGCCGCGGCAACAAGGGCACCGGCTACGTGCTCCGCGAGCAACCCGACCAGGGCTGGCGGGAGCGCTGGTCGCGGGGGGCCAAGGCCGGTTTCGGGTTCACCATCGCCGACTCCGACGAGGCCGGGCAGCAAGCCCTGTCCGACCTGCGCTCCCGCGGCCTGAACAGCGTGGCCAGCGCGCTGGCCCAGGCCGGCGACCACATCCACGCGTTCTTCACCATGCTCCGGTCCGAGGTGGCTTTCTACCTCGGCGCCCTCAACCTGCGGGACGCGCTGACCGCCGCCGGTGAACCGGTGTGCGTGCCGGAGCCGGTGCCGGGGGATGAGCTGGTGCTCTCGGCCCGCGGCCTGTACGACCCGTCGCTGAGCCTGCGGCTGGCCGGGCGCGCGGTCGGCAACGACCTGGCCGCCGACGGCAAGCGGCTGGTGCTGGTCACCGGGGCCAACCAGGGCGGTAAGTCCACGTTCCTGCGCAGCGTCGGCCTGGCCCAGCTGATGATGCAGTGCGGCCTGTTCGCGGCGGCCGAGTCGTTCACCGCCAGCATCACTCCCGGCCTGTTCACCCACTTCCGGCGCGAGGAAGACGCGTCCATGCGGCAGGGCAAACTGGACGAGGAGCTGAGCCGCATGCACGACATCGCCGGCCAGCTCACCGTGGGCAGCCTGCTGCTGGCCAACGAGTCGTTCGCCGCCACCAACGAGCAGGAAGGCTCCCAGATCGGCCGCCAGATCGTGCGGGCGCTGCTCGACTCCGGCGTCCGCGTCATCTACGTCACCCACCTGTACGACCTGGCCCGCGGCTTCTACGCCGACCGCGACGGCCGCGACCTGTTCCTCCGTCCCGAACGCCACGACGACGGGGAGCGCACGTTCAAGGTGCGGCCGGGCGAGCCGCTGTCGACCAGCTACGGCCTCGACCTGTACGGCCGGATCTTCGGCCCCGACCAGAGTCAGCCCGGCCCGAGCTAGCGCTGGACGCTTAGCGCACCTCGCAACGCCGCGTACCGATCGGCCCAGATCCGCTTGGACAGCGGTGCGTCGGCCGCGATGTTCTCCGACCCGTGAAAAGCCCCCGGGATCACGTGCAGCGCGGTGGGCACCCCCGCCGCCATCAGCCGCATCGCGAACGTGATGTCCTCGTCGCGGAACAGGTCAAGGGTGCCGACGTCGATGTAGGCCGGCGGCAGGCCGGCCAGATCCTCGGCCCGGGCCGGAGCGGCGTACTGGTCCGCCTTGCCGTCGCCGAGGTACCACTGCCAGGCCTCGAGGTTGGTGGCCCGGTCCCAGATGCCGACGTCGGTGATCTCGAAGCTGGACGGGCTCTCGTTGCGGTCGTCGATCATCGGGTAGATCGGCATCATGAACCGGAGCGGCGGGCCGCCCCGGTCCCGGGCCAGCAGCGCCGTCGCGATCGTGAGGCCGCCGCCGGCGCTGCCGCCGAAGATGGCCAGGCGGCCCGGGTCGAACCCCAGCTCGCCGGCGTGGCCGGCTGTCCAGACCAGGCCGGCGTAACAGTCCTCGGCCCCGGCCGGGTACGGGTGCCCGGGCGCCAGCCGGTACTCGACCGAGACGACCACCGCCCCGACCTGCTCACAGATCGTCGCCGCGACCTCGTGCTCACCTTCGACGCTGCCGGAGATCATGCCGCCGCCGTGGATGAGGTAGATGCCGGGCCACGCCACCGCCTCACCCGGCGGCCGGTAGATCCGCACTGAGATGTCCGGCGCTCCGGCCGGTCCCGGCACCGCCCGGTCCCGGCACCGCCCGGTCCTCCCACGTCACCCCCGGATGGGGCGGGAACTGCCGCGCCTGGCGCAGCCGGGCCGACACCACCCGGCGGTCCGCGATATCCATTGCCCGGTACCCGTCCGGCAGCGCCTGCAGGTACGCCTCCAGCCCTGGGCGCGACTCCGGATCGATCAGTTCCCGACGGGACATCAACTCTCCTTTGACTGTGCTGCTGACTGGCGGAGCTGCTGGCTGAGCTGGCGGCGGAGGGCATTGGCGATGAAACTGATCGCCCGCTCACTGCCCGGCAGCACTCCCACCTGGGTGAAAAACCCGTGCATCTGCCCCTCGAACCGCTCGAGGGTCACCGGCACCCCCGCCTTGACCAGCCGGGTCGCGTACAGCTCACCCTCGTCCCGGAGCACGTCGTGCTCGGCGGTGATGATCACCGCCGGCGGCAGCCCGGACAGGACCGGGGCGCGCAGCGGAGAGGCATCCGGGTGCAGCCGGGCGTCCGGGTCGGGCGCGTACTGGTCCCAGTACCAGGCCATCGACCGGGCGCTGAGCTGCAGGTCGTTGGCCGGATCGGTGTAGGACGTGGTGCCGAAGTCGCAGTCGGCGATCGGGTAGACGAGGACCTGCAGGCTGATCTCCGGCCCGCCTTCGTCGCGGGCCCGGCGGGCCACCACCGCGGCCAGGTTGCCGCCCGCGCTGTCGCCGGCCACCACCAGCGGCACCGCCGCCCCCGTGATCTCCGCCCGGCGGGCCGCCGCCCAGCGCAGCACCGCCAGCGCGTCCTCGACCGCGGTCGGGTACCGGTACTCGGGGGCCAGCCGGTAGCCGGCCACCACCACCGCGCAGCCGGTGCGCTGCGCCAGGGTCCGCGCCAGCAGGTCGGACTCGTCGATCGAGCCGAGCACCCAGCCGCCGCCGTGGCAATAGACGATAACCGCGGCCGGCTCGCCGGCCGGGACCAGCACCCGCACCGGGACCGAACCGCCGGCCGCGGGCGCCCGGGCGTCCTCGGCCCGGGCCATCTCCGGGCCGGGGCCCGGCTGCTGCTGCCGCCGCAGGGCCGCCCGCGACGCCCGGGCCTCAGCCGGGGTCTGCTCGTAGACCGGCGGCACGCCGCTGGTGCGCGTCTGCTCCCACAGGGCGGCGGACGCGGCGTCCAGCGCCATCAGGCCGCCACCTCCCGGCCAGCCAGCTCGAACCCCTCGTAGCCGGCGGCGGCGACCGCGTCGCACTTGTCCCGGTAGACACTGACCCCGCCGATGTAGGGCAGGAACAGCCGCGGCTTGCCTGGGATGTTGGCGCCCATGTACCAGGACGCGGCTCTCGGGTACAAGGTGGACTGTGCCACCTTTTGCACGTGGTCGCTCCACAGCTCGGTGGCGTCCGGCCGGGCCTCGATCGTGCTGACGCCGTGCTCGCGCAGGTAACCCAGGCAGTCGCTGATCCACTCCACGTGCTGCTCGATCGACACCGGCATGTTGCTCAGCACCGACGGGCTGCCGGGGCCGGTGATCGTCAGCAGGTTGGGGAACCCGGGGACCGCCAGCCCCAGGTAGGTCTTGGGCCCGTCGGCCCAGGCCTCGGCCAGCGCCCGGCCGTCGCGGCCCTGGATGCCGAGCGCGTCCAGCGGACCGGTGAGCGCGTCGAACCCGGTCGCGTACACGATCACGTCCAGCGGGTGGTCTTCGCCCGCGGTCCTGATCCCGCCGGCGGTGATCCGCTCGATTGGGGTCGCCCGCAGGTCGACCAGCCGCACGTTCGGCCGGTTGTAGGTCTGGTAGTAGTTCGTGTCCAGCGGCAGCCGCTTGGTCCCGAACGGGAACGTGCGCGGCTTGAGCAGGTCGGCCACGGCCGGGTCGTCGACGATCTCGTCGATCTTGGCCCGCACGAAGTCGGCCGCGATCTCGTTGGCGCGCGGGTCGACGGTCAGGTCGTTGAACGTGCCCGCCGTGAACATGAACCCGCCCTGTTCCCACGCGCCCTCGAACGCGGCCCGGCGCTGCTCGGGCGAGACTTCGAGAGCCGAGACGGTGCTGGCCGGGAACGGGCTGCCCGCCCGTGAGTACCGCCCGCGGCGGCGCCATTCCTGGTAGTTCTGCTTCCACAGCGCGGTCAGCTGCGGGTCGAGCGGGCCGTTGGCGGCCGGGATGGTGAACTGGGCGGTGCGCTGGAACACGGTCAGCTGGGCGGCCTGCTCGGCGATGACCGGGATGGCCTGGATGGCGGACGCGCCGGTACCGATCACCCCGACCCGCTGGCCGGTGAAGTCGACCGGCTGGTGGGGCCAGTTCCCGGTGTGCAGCATCCGGCCGCGGAAGTCACCGTCGCCGGGGAAGGCCGGCTGGTTGGCGGCCGACAGGCAGCCGACCGCGGTGACCAGGAAGGTGGCGGTGGCCTCGGTGCCGTCGGCCGCCCGGATCGTCCAGCGGCCGGTCTGGTCGTCGTAGCGGGCGCTGGTGATTCTGGTGTTGAAGGTGAAGTCGTCCCGCAGCCGCAGCCGGTCGGCCACGTGCTCGAGGTAGCGCAGGATCTCCGGCTGGCCCGGGTAGCGCTCGGCCAGCGGCCACTCCTGCTCCAGTTCGGTCAGGAACGAGTACGAGTAGTACATGCTCTCGGAGTCGCAGCGGGCGCCCGGGTAGCGGTTCCAGTACCAGGTGCCGCCGACGTCGCCGCCGGCCTCGAAGCCGCGCACCGACATGCCCTGCTCCCGTAGCCGGTACACCATGTAGAGCCCGGCGAACCCGGCGCCGATGACGATCGCGTCGGTATCCGTCGCGTCGGACATGCATCGTCTCCCGTGGCCGCCGGTGACAAGACTTTCTAGAATCGGACGCTACTACCGCGTGGCCAAGCTGGGAAGAGCGCGATTCGGGACTGGTCGCTCCGCTTCAGCCACCCCGGCGACCCCGGCCGGCGGTGGGGCATAGCGCCGCAATGTTCGTTTTTGCCGCAAAAAGGGTTCGCCTAGTTGTTAGCGTGGCCGCAGATCAGGCGCTAGAGCGGGCCGATTGAGCGCAGCGACGCGCGTTTTGTGGGGGAGACGGCCATGAGCAAAGCAGCCCTGCGAGCCGGAGCCATTGGCGGGATTCTCGGCGGCGTGATGATGGCCGTGTGGCTGATGTTCATTTTGTGGCTCATCGGCACCGGGTTCTGGACGCTGCTGAATCTGATCGCCAACACGTTCTGGCGGGCCGCGCCGCTCGGTCCCAAGTTCAGCCTGCCCGCCGTGTTCATCGGCCTCATCGTCCACGTGCTGATGTCGGTGCTGTTCGGGTCGCTGATCGCGGCCGCCGCCTGGTGGCTGCCGGGCCCGCGCTCGCTGATCATCGCGGGCGGGGCGCTCTTCGGGCCGGTGCTCTGGCTGGTCATGCAGTTCGGCATCTGGCACGCCGCCGACCCGGCCGCCGCCCAGGTCATCACCCCCTGGGTGTTCGCGGTCGCCCACTTCATCTTCGGGGTGCTGGCGGCCGCGGTGGCCGCGATCATCGTGACCGACGAGAAGACCGGCTCCACCAAGGTGCAAGCGGCCGCCGACGAGGCCGTTCCGGACGGCGGGGTCTTCGCCGTCCGCAGCGCCGACCGGGCCTCCCCGCCGGGCAACTCGCGGCCCGGCATCACCGGCGCCCACCGGCGTCCGATCGCCCACCATCCGCAGCCGACCATCCCGGGTCCGGATCAAGTCCCGGGCGGCCCGGCCCCAGTCAGCCAACCATCTATGACAGCATCTGCTGTCAGCGGTCCGTCCGGCGGCCCGGCTTCCGGGAGTGGGCCCGCCTGGCACCGTCGCCCGCTGACCGCCCGTAACGACGCCACCCTGCGCACCACCGTCTACACCAGCGGTGGCCCCGGCATGGTGACCGACGAGCCGGCCCGCTCGGGTGGCACCGGCGCCGGCCTGACCCCGCTGGAGACCGTGGTCGGCGCCCTGTGCGGTTCGATGGGGGCGACCTTCGCGGTGGTGGCCCGCGAGACCGGCTTCCGCTACGACGGCCTGACCTTCGAGGCGACGTTCGCCGCCGACCCCCGCGGCCTGCCCGGCCCCGGCCTGCCCGCCCAGCCCGGCATGCGCCCCTACTTCCACACCGTCCGCGTCGAAGGTCACGTCCGCGGCCCCCAGCCCGACCCCCGCCTGCCCGACGTCGCGCGCCTGGCCGAACGCCGCTGCCCCGTCCGCACCCTCCTCGCCGACGCCGGCGTCACCGTCGACCTGATCTGGCACGCCGCCGCTCGGGAGTCCCATCCCGCCGGAGCCCCCGGCTCTGGCTTTCCGGGAGTCCCCGGCACCCCCGGCCGCCCGAGCTTGCCGTAACCCCTCAGCTTTCCCACGGGCTGCACCCTCCCAAATCCGCAAGCCAGTCGAGCCCCCACCCGTCGTCCGAGCCCGATGCGCCTCCTGCGGCCCTCGCGCCTCTCACGCCTCACATGCCACACGCCACCCAAGCCCCACACGCCGCCCGAACCGCCCCAACCCCAAAAGCCCCACCTGCCCCGACGGCCCCAAGCCCACCAAACGGATGAACCTCCGCTTGTACCCGCCAGCGCTTTCGATTAAATTAGTTTTCGTTAAGCAAATTTATAAAATGTCGCAGTGATGCGGCGTTGCGGTCGGCCACCGGAGCCTGGCCGCGGGGAGCGAGGCGCGGCGATGGAGGCGGCGGTCGTGCTGGCGGTCGCGGCCAGCTTCTGCACCGCGACCGCCTCGGTCTGCCAGCGCCTGGGCGCCCGCGCCAGCGAGACCGACGGCTTCGATCTCCGCCTCATCGCCCGTCTGGTCCGTCGCCCGATCTGGCTGGCCGGGATCGCCAGCATGATCCTCGGTTTCGGGTTCCAGCTCAGCGCGCTCCGGTTCGGGCCGCTGGCCCTGGTCCAGCCCACGCTGGCGCTGGAGCTGCTGTTCGTGTTCGGCTACATGACCGCGATCGGCACCCGGGCCGGGGTCAAGCGGCGCGACTGGCTGGCGGCCGCCGCCATGTCGATCGGGCTCGGCCTGTTCCTGGGCATGGCCGCGCCCTCCGGCGGCCGCTCGCACGCGCCCGGCGGCTCCTGGTGGCTGGCCGCCGTCCTCACCTCGGTGGTGGTGATCATCCTGCTGACCGCGACCGCCGCCCTCAGCTGGCACGGCCACGTCAGCCGTTCGCGCCGGGCCGCCCTGCTCGGCGCCGCCACCGGAATCTGCTGGGGCTTCGAGGCCGCCGTCATCAAGGAGTTCAGCTCCCGGGTCAACGACGGTTTCGGCGCCATCGTCTCCAACTGGTCGCTCTACGTCCTGATCGGCGGGGGCGCGCTGACCATGCTGCTGGCCTCCCACGCGATGGCGGCCGGCCCGCTGGCCGCCTCTCAGCCCGGCTTCACCATCCTCGACCCGCTGGCGGCCAGCTTCCTCGGCGTGTTCCTGTTCCGTGAGCACATTCGCACCGGCCTCCCCTACCTGGCCGGTGAGGCCCTGGCCCTGGTCCTGCTGCTGGCCGGCGTCTCCGCCCTCAGCCACAGCCACCTGGTCACCGGCGAAGGCGCTGGCTCGGTTTCAGGCGGCGACCGCGGCCAGCGTGATGTCGGTGCACACGCCCGCTGAGCTCGGCCACGGCCTGCAACTGATGACGTAGACGGTGCTGGCGTCGTTGGTCACGAACAGGGCCGCCGGGAGCGGGGGAGAGGTCCAGGCCTTGGTGCCGGCTGGCTTGATCCCCTCGACGACCCAGTGGCCGCTCGCCGCCGACCAGGCCGCCGCGAAGCCGGGGGCCGCCAGCACCGTCTGCGGGCCGCCCTCGGTGTTGAGGCCCGGCTGCTGCAGGCTCCACACCTGCTGGCCGGTAGCCGGATCAAGCGCGTACAGGTCGCTGGCGCCCTGGTCGAAGTAGGTGAACAGGCCGGCCCCGGCCACCACGTCACCGGGATAGGTCCACTTCACCGCGCCGGAGGCAGGCTCCACGGCCACCGTCTGCGCGGCCGGGGAGCTGATCCCGAGCAGCAGCAGCCCCTGGCTGAACTGGTTGCCGCCCACCGCCGACAGGTCGAAACTCAGGGCCTTGGCCAGTGTGATCGGGGACAGCAGCCGCCCGGTGGCGGCATCGAGGCGGTCGATACGGCGCATCGGCGGCATCTGCTCCCGGCCGGCCTCGGAGTCGAGGTAGACGATCGTGCCGTCGTTGACTTCGGCGTCGGCGCTGGGGGCGTCGGGCACCGTGACCCGCCATCGGGCCGTCCCCGTGCCCGGGTCGTAGCCCGCCAGCGAGGACCCGCCGTCGGTGACGACGACGTGGGCGCCGACCAGGAACGGGCTCCCGTGGACGGCGGCGTTCGCCTTCCCCAGCGGCTGCCCGTCACCGGCACTCAGGAACGTCGACAGCGTCGCTGATGTCGTGCGGTACTGGACCATCACCAGCGACTGGGTGGCGTCCAGGGCTTCGAACACCGCCTTCCCGGCCGGTGCCGCGCCGCGCCGCCACAACAGAGAGCCGGTCGCCGTGCTGTAGGCGCTGACCACCCCGTTGACGATGACCACGAGCCGGCTGCCCGCCGTCGTGGCCGACGTCCGCGGCGCGGTCAGGCCGCTCGGCGTCCAGCTCTGCCCGAAGCTCGGTGCGCAGCGCCCCAGCGACGCCACCCACCGGATGTCACCAGGCTGCTGACCGGTGGCGGCGGCCAGCTTGGCCGGGCGGCTGTGCTGACAGGCATTGACCGCGGCGGCAGGCGACTCAGCCCCCGACCGTGACGGCGACGAGGAGCAGGCGCCCAGCCCCACCGCGATGACCAGCGCCAACACCAGGACCGGGACGCGACGGGCCAAAATCACCTGGGAGAATGTACACCGAACCCAGACAAGATCACCCGAACCGCTGACTTTTTCAGCTTTCCGGAACCGGGCCCAGGTAGACCCAGCGCTTGCCGTCTCGGACGAACCGGCTGTTCTCGGTCATGACCCCGCGCCGCCCGTCCTGGACGTAGACCGCCCGGAACCGCACCGTCCCGCTGGTGTCGAACAGCCCGCCGTCCTCGGTTTCCAGCACCGCCAAGCGGGTCCACTCCAGCCCCGGCTCGATCTCCAGCTTCCGCGGCCGCGTCGACGGATGCCAGCTCCGCAGCAGGTACTCCGCATTGCCGACCGCGAACGCGCTGTACCGCGACCGCATCAGCGCCTCCGCCGTCGCGGCCGGAGCCCCTTCGTGCAGCCGTCGGCAGCACGCCTCGTACTCATCGCCCAGCCCGCACGGGCACTCGGTTCCCGCCACCCGCCCATTCTCCCCACCGGCACCGCTGACTCGCCGTGCTGTCGGTGAGTTACCCGACAGCCTCGTCGCGGCCCGTCCGATGAATTGCCGACATCCCTCGGACATGCGTCGACATCTCTCAAGCACCGACAATTCTGCACAAAAGCTCGGGCAACCGGCCGGAACCTGCGGTCTCAAGGCCGCGATGACAGGGCCTGGCCGGCCGGATTTGCAGGAAGAAAGGTAGCTCCGTTTTGAAAAAGAGCCTCAAGCGCCTGTCGGTGCTGGCGGTAACGCCGGCGGCCGGCCTCATCCTCGGCCTGGCGGTGACGGGTAGCACCGTCGCCAGCGCGGCGACCGTTCACAGCACCGCCACCGTTCCGCAGGTCAAGCCGTCGGTTGCGACCACCAGGCCGGTCTACGCGGCGGCCCCGGCCACCGCGACTCCGGCCGCCGCAACCTGCAAGCCCAACGAGGCCTTCCGGTTCCTGGCCTGCGGGCGGACGCCCTTCACCGACACCTTTTACGTCGACAACAAGGTGGTCGGCCGCATCACGTTCCTGCTCCAGCAGACCGACCAGCTGGCCGTCAAGAGCACCGCCGTCACCGAGAGCGACGAAATCTACGACATCAAGGTGTCCGGCGAGGTCCTGCCCACCGCAGTCGCCACGGCCGCTACCTGCGGGGCCAACTGCACCGGGAGCGCGCACGGGTCGGTGGCGCTCGTACCCGGCGCGACCTACCGCTTCGACCTGCACTTCAGTAATTCCGTCGGGGCGGGCGCGGTCCACTTCAACGCCCCCGCGTACCGGTGGGTGTTCTCCAGCGGCGGGGAGGTGACGGGCGGTGGCCTGCAGTGGCGCTGCGACGACAAGCTCAACGAGCACGCCGGCTGCGTCTACCCGATCTTCCACCCGACCATCACCAGCCTGGCCGGGCTGAAGTTCATCGCCGCCAGCATCAAGCGCATCCAGGCCCGCGGCGGCCCTAAGGAACTGCACCGCAACAGCTTCCTGACCACCGCGAACCGCAATGCCGTCTGCAACATCAAGCTGCCGCCGGGCTGGAAGCCGCCGGCCGGCTGGCCGCTTCCCATCACCGATCCGAAGAACAAGCCGACCTGCGACGAGTACCCGTTCGCGGCGTCCTGGGAAGGCGGCAAGCGGCTGCCCGCCTCGCAGCGCGGCACCGCCTGGGTCCCGGCCAGCGAAAACAGCAGCCAGGGGGGCCTGCTGAACGCCTTCTACCTGCAGAACCGGGTGCTGGACGCCACCAGCGCCAAGACCAAGGGCGACGCCTTCAACGTCGGAGTCTGACCATGACAGCATGGCGGGACGCGGCCGGTTCCGCGTCCCGCCATGCTCCGGGAGGGGTGTCCGCCATGGAGCTCTCTGACCGCTGCCGCCGCCTGCTTGACCAGCTGGCGGACCGGGTTCCGGCCGACGTGCTGGCCGAAGCCCGCTCCTACGGCGACGACGATGAGTGGGAGGCTGCGTTCATCGCCATCGGGAACGCCGGCGTTCAGCTCTCCCCGCCGGAGCAGGATCAGCTCAACGACCTGCTCGCCCAGCTTGCCGACGCTCCGCCGGAGGTGGCCAGGAGTGGGCCCGGCCGGCGCCGCGACTTTCTCGTACACCCCTCGAACTACCAGTACTACGTGCGTGACCTGGACTCGGACTACGATCCCGAGGTCGCGCCGCTCGAGGAGGACTACCTGGTCTCGGTCCACGCCGACCGCCACCTGATCCAGGTCCGTACCGGCATGTACGGCTTCGACCTGCCGCTCACCGTCGAGATCCTCGACGCCGAGCCCGCCCCTGACCTGGCCGCCTGGCCAGATGTCTCCGAGGCGAGCGCCGCCTTCACCGGCCCGGTCCTGCTGATCGAGTCCATCCTGACCGGCCAGGCCGACCGGTTCCCGCTCCCCGCCGGCCCCGGCCAGACCCGCCCCTACCGCGTCCGCGTCCACGCCCGCGGCCGCCCCGAGGCCGCCGAGCTCGTCCACGTCTCGGCCGACAGCGGCGAACCGCCCCCCGAACGTCACCTCATCCAGGTCTGGCCCGCCCCGGTCGAGACCCTCAAGACCTGGAAGCCTTAGCGTCCGCGCGCAGTTTCGGTCCAGGTCCGCCGGGC
>Ga0213875_10001756_pt1 | contig 13594 bp, 14 predicted proteins | sample BarmaccomBMRX_R8_FD_160105 | JGI IMG/M metagenome (GOLD analysis project Ga0213875, IMG submission 160105) | Root-associated microbial communities from Barbacenia macrantha in rupestrian grasslands, the National Park of Serra do Cipo, Brazil - RX_R8 | ecosystem: Host-associated > Plants > Roots... | reverse complement strand
CACGGGGATGATGCCGCGCGCCGCGTAGTCCGCCTCGGTTCCGGGCAGCAGGCCATTGAGCACCGCCAGCATGGCATCGGGGAGAAGGGGAGAGATCGCCAGCGCCTCGTCGAGATGGGCGACGAAGAAGTGCCGGCAGCCCGCAGCGTGCAGGCATGGCGCGACCAGCCGCGCACCGAGCCCATAGCCGTCGGCCTTGACCACCCCGGCCACCGGGCCCGACTTATGGCGCTCGCGCAGCAGACGCCAATTCGCGGCGATCGCCTCGAGATCGATCTCGAGCACCGCGCCGGCCGCGTCAGTGGAGGACATCACCGCGGTGCTGCTGATCGAGATCGGCGAAGCGGGTGAACTCGGCCTCGAAGAACAGGTCGATCTTGCCGGTGGGTCCGTGGCGCTGCTTGGCGATGAACAGCTCGGCCTTGTTGTGCACGCTGTCCATGTCCTGCGTCCATTTCTCGACCGCGGCATGGAACTTGTCGTCGTTGTCGAAGGCCATCTGCTTGGGCATGCGCTGCTGCAGATAGTACTCGTCGCGATAGATGAACATCACCGCGTCGGCATCCTGCTCGATGGTGCCGCTCTCGCGCAGATCGGAGAGCTGCGGGCGCTTGTCCTCGCGGCTCTCGACCGCGCGCGACAGCTGCGACAGCGCCAGCACCGGCACCGCCAGTTCCTTGGCGATCGCCTTCAGCCCCTGGGTGATCTGGCTGATCTCCAGCACCCGGTTCTCCGGCCGCGTCCCCGCCGCCGGGCGCATCAGCTGCAGATAATCCACCACCACCAGCGACAGGCCCTTGGTGCGCTTGAGCCGGCGGCAGCGCGTGCGCATGGCGGAGAGCGTGATCGCCGGCGTGTCGTCGATGTGCAGCGGTACCGCGGCGATGTCGCGGCTCACCTGCACGAAGCGGTCGAAGTCGCGCTGGCCGATATCGCCGCGCCGGATGCGGTCGCCGCTGACCCGCGCCTCCTCGCCGAGCAGGCGGGTCGCCAGCTGCTCGGCGCTCATCTCGAGCGAGAAGACGGCGACGCTGCCCTTCGGCACCGCGTCGGGGCCGCCGAGCCGCGCCTCCGCCACCAGCGCCTGCGCTGCACCGAAGGCGATCTTGGTGGCGAGCGCGGTCTTGCCCATGCCCGGCCGCCCCGCCAGGATCAGCAGGTCCGACGGGTGCATGCCGCCCATCTTGCTGTCGAGGTCGCGCAATCCCGTGGAGAGGCCGGAGACGTGACCGGCGCGGCGAAAGGCGCGCTCGGCGGCGGTGATCGCCTCGGTCAGCGCCCGCTCGAAGGTGACGAAGCCGCCCTCCGCGCCGCCGCGCGTCGCCAGGTCGAACAGCGACTGCTCCGCCGCTTCCACCTGCTCGCGCCCCTCGAGCTCGTCCTCGGCTCCGAAGGCGCGGTTGACCACGGTCTCGCCGATGTCGATGAGCTGGCGGCGCAACCAGGCGTCGTGGATGGCGCGACCGTACTCGCCGGCATTGATGATGCCGACCATGGCGGTGAGCAGCTGCGCGAGATAGGCGGTGCCGCCGACTTCCTCGAGCACCCCGGAGTGCTCGAACTCGGCCTTCAGGGTGACCGCATCGGCGAGTTGGCCCGCCTCGATGCGGCGGCTGATCGCGGCGAAGATGCGGCCATGCAGGGGGTCGGCGAAATGCTCGGGGACGAGGAATTCGCTGACCCGCTCATAGGCCTTGTTGTTGGCGAGCAGCGCGCCGAGCAGCGCCTGCTCCGCCGTCAGGTTGGACGGCGGCAGGCGCTGCGACAGGCCGAGCAGCGGCGAATCGACGGTGTTCATCGGCCGGCGGAGGTTAGTCCTCCGCCGCCGCGGATGTCAGCCGGCGCGCCTGTGGACAGCGGTGGTACCCGGGGGCAAACGAGACCGAGGGGGCTCCATCCCCGCCGCGGTCAGCGGAGCCGAGACCCCATGACTTCAGCAAGTGAGGTCTGCGGTCCGCGTTCGGCCGCGGCGATGTAGTCCCGCGTCAGCGGCACCGCCTGCTGTTCGTGGCAGAGCTGGACCTGGAAATTCACGTGCCCCTGATAGCGGAAGGCCAGCTCCGACCCCGCCAGATAGAACTCGAACATCCGGCAGAAGGCGTCGTCGTAGAGGGCGGCGATGGCGTCGCGATTGGCGGCGAAGCGGCGGCGCCACTGACGCAGCGTCTGGGCGTAGTGCAGCCGCAGGATCTCGACGTCGCTGACGATCAGGCCGGACCGCTCGATATGCGGCAGCACTTCGCTGAGTGCCGGCGCGTAGCCGCCGGGAAAGATGTATTTGGCAATCCAGGGATTGGTGCTGGCGGGCCCAGGGCTGCGCCCGATCGTATGCAGCAGCGCCATACCGTCCCGTGCCAGACAGCGCCGGACGACGTCGAAGAAGCTGCGGTAGTGGCCGACGCCGACGTGCTCGAACATGCCGACGGAGACGATGCGATCGAACCGGTCCGTCATGCTGCGATAATCCGCCAGCTCGAAGCTGACGCGATCGGCGAGCCCCTCGGCGGCGGCGCGGCTGCGCGCCTCGGCGAGCTGTTCGGTCGAAAGCGTGATCCCGGTGACCCGCGCGCCGAACTCGCGCGCCAGGGTGAGCGCCATGCCGCCCCAGCCGCAGCCGATGTCGAGCACGGTCAGGCCGGGCCGATCGAGCAGCAGCTTCGCCGCGATGTGTCGCTTCTTCTCGGCTTGCGCCTGCTCGAGGCTTTCGCCGCCCTGGCGGAAATAGGCGCAGGAGTATTGCCGGTCGCGATCGAGGAACAGGCTGTAGAGCCGGCCGTTGAGGTCGTAGTGGTGCGCCACGTTGCGCCGCGCCCGACCCGCCGGGTTGAATTGCGCGACGGGCCGCAGCAACCGGGAAAGCCAGGCGCGCAGCGACAGCACGGGGTGCGCATCGCGGTTCAGCGCGAGGTTGACGGCCAGCAGCTCGAGCAGCTCGTAGATCGAGCAGCCGACCGGCACCAGCCCCCCGTCCATGTATGCCTCGCCCACCGCGAGCGCGGGATTGCTGAGGAGGTGACGGATCGTCGCGTTGCGGGTGATCGACACCGCGGCCGCAGGAAGCGCCGGGACCGCGTCATCCCTGCCGGCGGCAGCTTTCGGGTAGATGCTCCTGCGTCCATCCGGCCATTGAACGGTGAGGCGGCCGGCAACGATCAGGCGGTCGAGGATCCTGTCCAGCGAGAAGAGCATCGCGCGTTCCGAGTGTTGAATCTGGCGTAGTTCAACGCTCGAAACCGTGAGGGCGTCCGCATTTTCCGCGTTCACAGATGGCGGAGCGGAGACCGCGAGGCCGGCCGGGCGCCGGCATTTGCCTATCGCGAGTGCAGCATCCCAAGCTTCCTGAACGACGGAGCTAGGCTTGCGGCTCCGGTGCAGCGCCGGGATCGAACAGCTCCGCGGCTTCGGCCTCCGCCTCCGGCGCTTCCTCCTGGCCCACGCGCTCGCCGCGGGCTTGCCGCTCCGCCTCTTCGGGACTGCGGGCGACGTTGACGGTCACCGGGATCGACACCTCGGGGTGCAGCACCACCCGGACCTGGGCGAGACCGAGCGTCTTGATCGGATGCCCCAGCACAACCTGCTGGCGATCAATGGTCAGCCCCTTCTCGGTGCAGGCCTCGGCGATGTCGCGGGCCGAGACCGAGCCATAGAGGCTGCCGGATTCGCCGGCCTGGCGGATGATCACCACGCTCAGCCCGCCGACGCGCTCGGCGACGCGCTCCGCCTCCTCGCGCCGCTTCAAGTTCTGCGCTTCCAGCTGCGCGCGCTGGGTCTCGAATTGCGCGAGATTTTCCTTGCTGGCGCGGATCGCCTTGCGCTGCGCGAGGAGGTAGTTGCGGGCGTAGCCGGGCTTCACCCGGACGACGTCGCCCATCTGCCCGAGCTTCTCGACCCGCTGCAGCAGGACCAGTTCGACGGCGGCCATCTCCGGCTCCTCAGGTCAGGACGTAGGGCAGCAGCGCCAGGTAGCGCGCCCGCTTGATCGCCTGCGCCAGCTCGCGCTGCTTCTTGGCCGACACGGCGGTGATGCGGCTCGGCACGATCTTGCCGCGCTCGCTGAGGAAGCGGGACAGCAGCCGCACATCCTTGTAGTCGATCTTCGGCGCGTTGGGGCCGGAGAACGGGCAGGATTTGCGCCGGCGATAGAACGGACGCCGGGCGCCGACGGCGGCACGACGGCTGGCGGGGTTGATCTCGGTGCTGTCGGACATCTCGCTCTATTCCTCCACGCCGCGCGGAGTACGGAACTCTTCTTCATCACGGCCGCCGCGGAACTCCTGGTCGCGGTCGCGGGCGCGGAACTCCTCGCGGTCGTCGTAGCCGCGGCGGCGGCCGCTGTCGAAGCGCCCGGCCGGCTTGGGGCCGCGGAAGCCGCGCTCGCGATCATCGGAGCGCCGGGTCAGGATGGCCGAAGGCGCCTCCTCGATCGCGCCGACGCGGATCGTCAGGAAGCGCAGCACGTCCTCGTTCAGGCCGAGCTGGCGCTCCATTTCGGTGATCGAGGCGGGCGGGGCATCGAGCCCCAGCAGCATGTAGTGGCCCTTGCGGTTCTTGTTGATGCGGAAGGCCAGGCTGCGCAGACCCCAGTATTCCCGCTTGCGCACGCCGCCGCCGTCGCCCTCGAGCTGGGTGGCGATCTGGTCGGCGACGGCCTCGACCTGCTGCTGCGTGACGTCGTTGCGTGCGATGAGCACGCATTCGTAGAGCGGCATGAATGGTCCCTCTGGCTAGGTTCGGCCCCGATCCGTTATGGATGCGCGCGCAGGCGAACCCGCACGTGGGCATAGCCGGGACGTGCCGCGCCCCGGCAGGGAAGGCGCGGCTTGGAGCACATCCCTGCCGCGGATGCAAGGTCCGCAGACCGTGCTAGGATGCGCCGCGATGATCGACCTGCAGCTCTATCTGGCCTTCCTCGGCGCCACCACCGTGCTGATGCTGATCCCCGGGCCGAACGTGGCGCTGATCGTCTCCAACAGCGTCGCCTACGGCACGCGCTACGGCTTGCTGACGATGGCCGGCACCGCGGCGGCAATGGTGCCGCAGCTTTTCCTGACGGCGCTCGGCATGGCGGCGGTGCTCGGCGGGGTGGCGCATCTGCTCGCCTGGGTGCGCTGGCTGGGAGCCGCCTACCTGATCTTCCTCGGCATCCGGCAGTGGCGGGTGGCGCCGGTGGACCTCAGCCGGATCACGCCGCAGCCGCGGTCGGTCCGCGCCATCTGGCTGCGCGGCTTCCTGGTCTCCTGCAGCAATCCGAAGACGCTGCTGTTCTACGGCGCCTTCTTTCCGCAGTTCGTCGCCGCGGACCGCCCGCTGGCGCCGCAGATGGCGCTGCTGGCGGCCGGGTTCCTGGCGACCGCGGTCTTCTGGGACAGCCTGTGGGCGATGCTCGCCGGGCGGGCCCGGCGGCTGCTCGCCAGCCGGGGAAGGCTGCGCAACCGGCTGACCGGCGGCATCCTGATCGGCGCCGGCGCCGGCCTCGCCGCCTATCACCGGAGCTGACCTACTCCGCCGGCACCGGCTCCTGCTCGGCCTGCAGCGCCCACATCCGGGCATAGAGGCCGCCGCGCGCCAGCAGACTGGCATGGGTGCCGCGTTCCGCCACCCGCCCTTCGGCAAGCACGAGGATTTCGTCCGCGTCCACCACGGTGGAGAGCCGGTGCGCGATGGTCAGCGTGGTGCGGTGGCGCGACACCGTGCGCAGCGCCGTCTGGATCTCCTGCTCGGTGCGGGTGTCGAGCGCGCTGGTCGCCTCGTCGAGGATCAGGATGCGCGGGTCTTTCAGGATCGTGCGCGCGATCGCCACCCGCTGCTTCTCCCCGCCCGAGAGCTTCAGCCCGCGCTCGCCCACCACGGTGTCGTAGCCGTCGGGCAGGCGCAGCACGAAGTCATGCACCTGGGCGAGGCGCGCCGCCTGTTCGATCTCCGCCTGGCTGGCGCCGGGGCGACCGTAGCCGATGTTGTAGCGGATCGTGTCGTTGAACAGCACGGTGTCCTGCGGCACCACGCCGATGGCGGCGCGCAGACTGTCCTGCTGGAACGCGCGGATGTCCTGCCCGTCCACCAGGATGCGCCCGGCCGTGGGATCGTAGAAGCGGAACAGCAGCCGGCTGATGGTTGACTTGCCGGCGCCGGTCGGCCCGACGATGGCGAGCCGCCCGCCGGCCGGAACCGAGAAACTCAGCCCGAGCAGGATCGGGTGGTCGGGCCGGTAGGCGAAATGCACGTCCTCGAAGGCGAGCGAGCCGGCGGCGCGCTCCGCCAGCTGCGCCGGCAACGCCACCGCCTCCGGCGCGTCGCGCACCTCCTGGCCGACTGCGAGGAGCGTGAACATCTGCTCCATGTCGGTCAGCCCCTGCTTGATGCCGCGATAGACGAAGCCGAGGAAGTTCAGCGGCTGGTAGAGCTGCATGAGGTAGGTGTTGACCAGCACGAAGCGCCCGACGGTCAGCCGGCCGCTGCGCACCTCCTCTGCGGCCATCAGCATCACCACCGCCAGCCCGAGGGCGATGATCACCGCCTGTCCCAGGTTGAGCATGTTCAGGCTGACCTGGCTGCGCACGGCGGCGCGCTCGTAGCGGGCCAGCGCCTCGTCGAAGCGCCGCGCCTCGTGCGCCTCGTTGCCGAAATACTTCACCGTCTCGTAGTTCAGCAGGCTGTCCACCGCACGGGTCTGCGCCTGGCTGTCGCTCTCGTTCATGCTCCGGCGCAGCCGCACCCGCCAGTTGGTGAAGCCGAAGGTGAAGACGATGTAGATCGCCACCGCCATGAAGGTCACCAGCGCGTAGCGCCAGTCGAACAGCCGCCACAGGATGGCCGTGACCATCGCCACTTCGAGCAGGGTCGGGATGACGTTGAACACGGCGAGCCGCAGCACTTCCTGGATCCCGGCGGTGCCGCGGTCGATCGCGCGCGCCAGGCCGCCGGTCTGCCGGTCGAGATGAAAGCGCAGGGAGAGGCGGTGCAGGTGGCGGAAGGTGCGCAGCGCGACGACCCGCACGGTGCGCATCTGCACCGCCGCGAATACCGCGTCGCGCAGCTCGCCGAACCCCGAGGAGCCGACGCGCAGCAGCCCGTAGGCCAGGATGAGCACGATCGGCACGGTCAGCGCGCCGGCGGCCGCGGCGCCCGCCTTCGGCGCCAGCGCGTCGATCACCCGCGAATAGACGATCGGCACGGTCACCGTCGCCAGCTTCGCCAGAATCAGGAAGACCGCCGCCGCGATCACCCTGGCATGGGCGTTCCAGTCCCCCTTCGGCCAGAGATAGGGGAGCAGCGAACGGATCGTGCGCAGGCCGGAGCGGTCGCCCAGGGCTGTGCGGTCGTGCAGGGCGGGGTTTGGGGTCAGCACGGGGCTGGGTGGCATCTCGATCCTCGGAAATTGCCCCTGAGGTGGCGTGCCCGCGAGGCAAAAGCGAGTGCCGCCTAGGCAGGCGCCCCGGCACCCTGGTAGCACGCCCCATGTCCCCGCTGATGCGCCACATCGAGGCCTGCCGGAACGTGCAGCTGCCCGGCCGGCGGCTGACGCTGCGCATCGGCGCCGCCCCGGTCGGCTGGGTGACGCCGGAGGTGGCCGCGGGGCTGCGGGACTACCCCGCCCTCAACACAGGGCTGACGATCCCGCCCGCGCAAGCCGGAGAGCTCGAGGACATCGCCGGCGACCTGTCCTCGCGCGGCTGGTTCCGCTTGCGCCATGAGGCGTTCGACGTGCGCGCCGGGCCCGACGGCCCGGCGCTGGCCCGGGTGGATCGCGGCGCCCTGCCGGTGCTCGGCATCCGCGCCCAGGGCGTGCACGTCAACGGGCTGGTGCGGCGCCGCGATGGCATCCACCTCTGGGTCGCCCGGCGCGCCGCGGACAAGGCGCTGGACCCGGGCAAGCTCGACCATTTGGTTGCCGGGGGCGTCGCGGCCGGCATGGACGCGCGCGCGACCTTGCTCAAGGAGGCGGCGGAGGAGGCGGGGCTGCCGGAAGAGCTGGCCGCCCGCGCCGAGCCGGTGGGCCGCATCGCCTACACCATGGAGCGCGCCGAGGGCCTGCGCCGCGACCTGCTCCATTGCTTCGACCTCGAGCTGCCGGAGAGCTTCGTGCCGCGCCCGGCCGATGACGAGGTGCAGGAATTCGAGCTGTGGCCGCTGCGTCGCGCGCTGCAGGCTGTCGCCGAGACCGACGACTTCAAGTTCAACGTCAATCTCGTGCTGATCGACCTCTTCCTGCGCACCGGCCTCGTCGACCCGCACGGCGCCGAGGGTGCGGCGCTGCGCCAGGCGCTGGACGCCGGCGAGAGCTGACTTCGGCTCAGCTGTCGGGCGGCGCCGCGGCGATCGGGATTTCGCGCTGCTCGCCGGTGTGGGGTTGCTCGGCGGCCGGCGGCTGATCGCCGGTGCCGGCCAGCGTGTCTTCCGCCTCTTCCGGCTCGGCCTCGAGGCCGTTGCTGCGGCGCTGCTGATAGGGTGCGCCGGTATACTGCCCGTTCGGCTGGTTTTGCTGTGCCGCCTGGGTCATCGCATTGAGGATGCGGAAATAGTGCTCGGCGTGCTGAAAATATCCCTCCGCCATCACCCGGTCCCCCGAGCTGGTGGCATCGCGCCCGAGCTGCAGGTACTTTTCGAAGAGCTGCTGCGCCGTGCCGCGGACCCGCAGATCGGGCCCGTTGCTGTCGAAGACGTGGTTGCGGTTCATCGGGATACCGCCGCCGTGGTGGCGTACGCCACCGCCGCCGCCGCTCCCACCGCCCCGATGGTTGCGTCCGCGCATGCGTTTCATGTTCATCCGTGTGCCGTCGCGCTTTCCTGTTCGCAGCCTGTCGCGGTTCGCAGCCAGCCCCGACCGAAGCAGCCCGACGGAGGCGATTGCCCCTTGAAGGCCGCGTCATCCCCTCACCCGGGGTCAGCTCCGTCACCGTCGGCGTCACCGTAGGCTTCGCCGCGGCGCCCCGAATGCGATCGCATATGACCGCGGAAGACCGGGGCAGCCGGGATCCGCCCTCGTGGGGCGATCCCGTCCGTGCGCGATGACGCTAGCCGCGTCCTGTGCTAGCGCCAAATGGTTTTTTCATGGCATGGCGCACCGCAGCACCAGAGCCCGCGCAACGCCGCCCAGATCGGCACGCATGGCTGCGATGTCAAGCCCCGCCGCCCGCGCCAGCGCCGCCACGCCGCGGTGCTGCCCCGCCCCCATCTCCAGCACCGCGATCCCGCCCGGTGCCAGCAGCCTCGGCAAGTCCGGCAGGATGCGCCGATAGGCCGTCAGCCCGTCGGGCCCGCCGTCGAGCGCCGTTCGGGGCTCGTGGCGCGCGACCTCGGGCATCAGCGCCGGGATCGCCGCACTCTCGATGTAGGGCGGGTTACAGAGGATCAGGTCGAAACCGCCGACCGCCGAATCCGTCCAATCCCCGCAGACCAGGCCGGCGCGCCCCGCGAGCCCACAGCTTGCCGCGTTGGCCGCAGCGAGCGAGGCAGCCGCCGCCGACCGCTCCACTCCGACCCCCCAGGCATCGGGGAATTCGCTGAGCGCCGCCAGCAGCAGGCAGCCGGTGCCGGTGCCGAGGTCGAGGATGCGCCGGACCACGGCACGGTCCGGAAAGGCCGCCAGCGCCGCCTCGATCAGCGTCTCGCTGTCGGCGCGCGGCACCAGGGTCGCCGGCGACACCGCCAGCGTCAGGGTCCAAAAATCCTGCCCCCCGATGATCAGGGCCAGCGGCTCGTGGGCTTGCCGTCGGGCCACCAGCGCCGTGAAGCCGGGCGCCTCCACCGCCATGTCGCGGTCGCGCAGCAGCGCCTCCTGCGAGAGGCCCAGGGCATGCGCCAGCAGCAGCCGCGCCTCGCGCCGGGGCGACTCGATCCCGGCCGCCGCCAGCTGGGCCGCGGCTTCGTCCAGAAGCGAGCTTATTGGCCGGAACAAAGAGGGGCCAGCTGCGTTTCCACGGCCATGAGCACGAACCCGAAAGTCCCCATCGACCCCGACAAGCCCTCCAATCTGGAAAAGGACCCGGACGATTGGACCACCGGCGACGAGCCGATGACCGGGGCCCAGGCGTCCTACCTCAAGACCCTCTCCGAAGAGGCGGGCGAGCCGTTCGACGCCAACCTCACCAAGGCCGAGGCCTCCAAGCGCATCGATGCGCTGCAGGAGAAGACCGGGCGGGGGAAGAAGAAGTAGGGCGAGGGGCGCTGCCCCCAAACGCTGGAGCATGGGACCCCGTTGGGGCCCGGCGGCCCCAAACCCATGACTTTAAGTCTGGGCCGCCGCCAGCCGCGCCGCCTGGTCCTCCGCGGTGAGCGCGTCGATGAACTCGTCCAGCTCCCCCTGCATCACCCGGTCCAGCTTGTAGAGCGTCAGGCCGATCCGGTGGTCCGACACCCTCCCCTGCGGGAAATTGTAGCTGCGGATGCGCTCGCTGCGATCGCCGGTGCCGACTTGTGACCGGCGATCCGCCGCCCGGCTGGCGTGCAGGCTGGCCCGCTGCTGCTCATAGAGCCGCGCCCGCAGGATCTTCATCGCCTTCGCCCGGTTCTTGTGCTGGCTCTTCTCCTCCTGCATGGCGACGACGATGCCGCTCGGCAGGTGGGTGATGCGCACCGCACTCTCAGTCTTGTTCACGTGCTGGCCGCCGGCGCCTGACGCCCGATAGACGTCGATGCGCAGGTCGCCCTCGTCCACCTGCACATCCACCTCCTCCGCCTCCGGCAGCACGGCCACGGTTACGGTGCTGGTGTGGATGCGTCCCTGGCTCTCCGTCGCCGGCACGCGCTGCACCCGGTGCACGCCGGATTCGTATTTCAGGCGGGCAAAGACATTGCGCCCGGTGATCTCGGCGATGCCCTCCTTCAGTCCGCCGAGCCCGGTGTCGGCGTATTCGAGGATCTCGAAGCGCCAGCCCCGCCGCTCGGCATAGCGCTGGTACATCGCGAACAGCTCGGCCGCGAACAGCGCCGCCTCGTCGCCGCCCGCTGCCGGGCGCAGCTCGAGGATGGCCGCCCGCTCATCGGCCTCGTCGCGCGGCAGCAGGGCGACGCTCAGCTCGTGCTCGAGCGCCGGGATCCGCGTCTTGAGCGTCTCGAGCTCGGCTTCCGCCAGCCCCCGCATCTCCGGATCAGCCAGCAGGGCCTCCGCCTCGCGGGCGCTGCGCTCGGCCGCACGCAATTCGTCGATGCGGGCGACCACCGGATCGAGCTCGGAGAGCTCGCGGGAGGAGCGCACATAGGCCTCGCCGGAGACGCCCTCGGCCAGGCCGGCGCGCAGCTCCTCGGCGCGCGCGACGATGCGGTCCAGCTTGCCGGCGAGGCCGCTCACGCCAGGCGCGCCGGCAGCTCCGCCACCGCCACCTCGACCTGGTTCCCCGTCGCCAGGTCCTTCAGCTGGGCGACACCGGAGGCGGCCTCCGCCTCCCCCAGGATGATTGCGGCGCGAGCGCCGAGGCGATTGGCCCGCTCCAGGCGCCGCTTCAGCGTGCCGCGGAACGCCATCTCCGCGCGGATGCCGGCGTGGCGCAGCGCCTGCAGGATCTCGACCGCCCGTGCCTCCGCCGCCTCGCCGACCGGCACCACGGCGACCGGCGCCGGCAGGGAAGGGGTTTCGGCCAGCAGCATGGCCAGGCGCTCGACGCCGGCCGCCCAGCCGACCGCGGGAGTCGGCGGACCCCCCATCTCCTCGACGAGGCCGTCGTAGCGCCCGCCGCCCATCACCGTGCCCTGGGCGCCGAGCGCCTCGGTGACGAATTCGAAGGCGGTGTGGCCGTAATAGTCGAGGCCTCGCACGATCCGCGGATTCTCCCGAAACGGCACGCCGAAGCGCCCCAGCTGCGTCTTGAGGGCGGCGTAGAAGGCCGCGGCGTCCGGCGTCAGAAAGGCGCCGATCGTCGGCGCATCGGCGACCACCCGGCGGTCCTGCTCCTCCTTGCTGTCGAGGATGCGCATGGGGTTGCGTTCCAGCCGTTCCAGGCTGTCGGCCGAGAGCCTGGCGCGATGCGCGGTGAAATAATCGACCAGTGCCGCGCGATAGGCGTCCCGGCTGGGCCGGTCGCCGAGCGTGTTCACTTCCAGCACCGTCGCGCCGGCGACGCCGAGCGCCTGCAGGATGTCCCAGCCGCAGGCGATGACCTCGGCGTCGGCCAGCGGCTCGGAGGAGCCGATCAGCTCGAGGTCGATCTGGTGGAACTGCCGGTAGCGGCCCTTCTGCGGCCGCTCGTGGCGGAACATCGGGCCGGCATAGAACACCTTCTGTGGCAGCGACTGCGTCAGCCCGTTGCTGACAAGCGCGCGGCAGATTGCGGCCGTCGCCTCCGGCCGCAGGGTGAGCGAGTCGCCGCTGCGGTCGGTGAAGGTGTACATCTCCTTCATCACGACGTCGGAGGTGTCGCCGAGCGAGCGGGAGAAGACCCGCGTGTCCTCGAAGACCGGCGTCGTCCACTCGTCATAGCCATAGGTGGCGGCGATCCGCCGGGCGGTGTCGATGACGTGCAGGTGCCGGCGCTGCTCCTCGCCGATCAGGTCTCTGGTGCCGCGAACCGGCTGAAGCGCGCTCACGACGGTCCGTCGGTGTCCTGAGGCCAGGGAACCAGGTCCTCGAGGTCGATACGGAGCGCCCGGGCGAGCGCCGACATGGTGCGCAGGTTGCCTTCGGCGCTGCCGCTCTCGATGGCCTGCAGCGTCTCGGGGGTCACGCTCGCCTTCCGCGCAAGCGCATCCGGAGCGAGCCCGCGATGTTCGCGCCAGACCAGGACCGGCGGCTCTCCGGCGGAGAGCCGCTTGACGAGCGCCATGGGGACCAGTTCCTCATTAGCGCTTTCGATCTGGGCGAGCTTGAAAAGCAGCAGATCGTTGAACTCCTGGGTGACGCTGTCGAGGTTTTTCATCGACGAGTCTCTCGGCGTCACCGACCTATTCAGCCGCGGCCGGCACCGGGTCGGCTTCCTCGGCGTGCAGCTTCTGCGGTGCGCTCGCGGCGAGCTCGGCTGCCTTGGCCTCCACCATCTCGACGATGTGCTCGACCATGTCGCCGGCGCCGATGGTGTGGTCGGTGCGGCCGGCGCGGTAGACCATGTGCCGCCCGGCGCCGCCGCCGGTGACGCCGAGATCGGTCATCAGCGCCTCGCCGGGGCCGTTCACCACGCAGCCGATGATCGAGAGGGTCAGCGGCGTCTCGATATGCGCCAGCCGCTCCTCGAGCGTCGCCACCGTCTCGATGACGTTGAAACCCTGCCGGGCACAGGACGGGCAGGAGATGATGCGCACGCCGCGATGGCGGATGCCCAGGGATTTCAGCATCTCCCAGCCGACATGCACCTCCTCCTCCGGCTCGGCGGAGAGCGAGACGCGCAGCGTGTCGCCGATGCCGGCCCAGAGCAGGTTGCCCAGGCCGATCGCCGACTTCACCGTGCCGGTGCGCCGGCCGCCCGCCTCGGTGATGCCGATATGCAGGGGGTGGTCGCACACCTCGGCCAGCTGCTGGTAGGCGGCGACGGCGAGGAACACGTCGGACGCCTTCACGCTGATCTTGAAGTCGTGGAAATCATGGTCCTGCAGGATCTTGGCGTGTTCGAGCGCGCTCTCGACCAGCGCCTCGGGGTTGGGCTCGCCATATTTCTCCAGCAGATGCCGC
>Ga0213875_10001755_pt1 | contig 13602 bp, 12 predicted proteins | sample BarmaccomBMRX_R8_FD_160105 | JGI IMG/M metagenome (GOLD analysis project Ga0213875, IMG submission 160105) | Root-associated microbial communities from Barbacenia macrantha in rupestrian grasslands, the National Park of Serra do Cipo, Brazil - RX_R8 | ecosystem: Host-associated > Plants > Roots... | reverse complement strand
CCTGACGGACCACGTAGTACGAGGCGCCGGCTACGTCGATCGCCTGCCGGCTGGGTTTGCCCGCGGCGTAGAGCGGCGCGTCGCCCTTGCGGGTATCGGTGTCGATGACCGAATAGCGCCAGCGGGTCAGCTGGTCGTGACCGACTGTCAGCACGACATCGCAGATCTCGATCGCCGCATCGGCCTCGAACGTCACCTCGACCTCGATCAGCAGAGAGCGGGCATCGAACCGGTAGACATAAGTTACGCGGCCAGCGCGCAATTCCTGGCGTTTGGGCGTGAACCGCACCTCGCTCGTGTGGCGGAGTGTCAGGGTGTTACCCTGCTGATCCGCGTCGGTCTGGCTGATTGCCGCCTCGACCGGGACCGTGAAACGGTCGCGCTGGTAGGTGAACTCCACCCGGTTTCCGGCAAGCAGCAGATTGTCGAAGTTGCGCTCGTCGTGGAATCGCAGCCCCGCGACGATGGCGCCGCGCCCGAGGTCGCTGTCGATCGACATCAGCGAATGACGATAGCTGCTGCGGCCCGCTTCTTCCTTGACCAGCCGCAATTGCGGGGTGCTGAGGCGGCGGAAGATAAAGGGGCCGCTGCACATGGAGGTGACAAAGTGCAGGATCTGCGCGGTTTCGTCGGGAAAGCGCGACCACAGCTCCGGCCGCGACAGATATTCGAGGACCTTGGCGTTGTCGTCGGTCCAGAACCAGTCGTCGCCATCGAGCGCCCGCTCGGTCTCCGAGACGGCGGAAAACCTGACGCCCGCGGCAAGATCGACACCGCGATACATGCGCCGCACGATGAACTCGGCGGCGCGCAGGGATTCGGTCGGCAGAGACGGCATGCTCAAGCGCAGCTGTTGGAGATGCGACGTGACTATACATTCCGGCACGCCACGGCAACCAAAGAGGGAGCCAGCGGGCCGAAATTGGAGGATGTCTCGCCGGTCGCGACTTGGGGCAACGGTCCACCGGCGTTGCAACTCCGGCCCGAGACGGCTAATCGGTTTACTGGTATTTCTAGTGCATTCGCCCGATTGGCGTGCGTCAGCGCAGACGACGGGCCGGGCGCCGCGATCGGGATTGCAGGATAGCCGGATGAAGGTTTTGGTGACCGGGGGTGCCGGATTTATCGGCTCGGCGGTGTGCCGGTTGTTTGTCGGCGAGTTGGGCGCGCATGTCCTCAACGTCGACAAGTTAACTTACGCCGCCAATCTCGCCTCGCTGAAGGCGATCGAGGCGGCGGCGTCGTACCGCTTTCAGCAAGCGGATATCGCCGACCGGGCCAAAATGGGCGATTTGATGCGCTCGTTTGAGCCCGACGCGATCCTGCATCTTGCCGCCGAATCGCATGTCGACCGCTCGATCGACGGGCCCGGCGAGTTCATCAAGACCAATATTGAGGGCACCTACGTGCTGCTGGAGGCTGCCCGCGATTATTGGGTTTCATTGCCCGCGGCGCGGGCCGAGCGGTTCCGCTTTCACCATGTATCGACCGACGAGGTATTCGGCTCGCTGGGCCCTTCGGGCAGGTTCAGCGAGACCAGCCGCTACGAACCCAATTCACCCTATGCCGCGTCTAAGGCAGCCTCGGACCATCTGGTGCGCGCCTGGCACGAGACCTTCGGTCTGCCGACGGTTCTCACCAATTGCTCCAACAATTACGGTCCGTTCCACTTCCCGGAAAAGCTGATCCCGCTCGTCATCCTCAAGGCGATGCATGGCGAGGCGATCCCGGTCTATGGCAAGGGCGACAATGTGCGCGACTGGCTCTATGTCGATGACCATGCGCGTGCCCTGCACGCGGTGTTGACGCGCGGTCGTCCTGGCGAGACCTACAATATCGGGGGCGATGGTGAGCGCACCAATATCGAGATCGTCACCGGCATCTGCGCCTTGCTCGACGAGCTGCTGCCGCAGTCGCGCCACCGGCCACACGCCGACTTGATCAGCTTCGTGACCGACCGGCCCGGCCACGACAAACGCTACGCGATGGATGCCGCAAAGGTCACCGCGGAACTCGGCTGGCAGCCGCGCGAAACCGTCGAGAGCGGCCTGCGCAAGACCGTCGAATGGTATCTCGGCAATCGCTGGTGGTGGGAGCCGATCTGGTCACAGCGCTATCGCGGCGACCGGCTCGGCGTCGGCAAGTCGGTTGCCGCGGCAGCGGGCTGAGGACAGGCACAGAGATGAAGGGGATCATTCTCGCCGGTGGCTCGGGGACGCGGCTCTACCCGGTGACGCTCGTGGTCAGCAAGCAATTATTGCCGGTCTACGACAAGCCGATGATCTACTACCCGCTGACCACGCTGATGCTGGCCGGCATCCGCGATATTCTGATCATCACCACCCCAGCCGAGCAGGCGCGGTTTGAGGAACTGCTTGGCGATGGCAGCCGTTGGGGCATCTCCCTGTCTTACGCAGCGCAGCCGAAACCCGAGGGGTTGGCGCAGGCCTTTATCATCGGCCGCGAGTTTATCGGCGACGGCGCGGTCGCCCTGGTGCTGGGCGACAACATCTTCTATGGCCATGGGCTGCCGGAACTGCTGCAGGACGCGGCGATACCCCGGCCGGGCGCAACCGTCTTCGCCTATCAGGTGCGCAACCCCGACGCCTATGGCGTCGTCGAGTTCGATGCCGAGGGACAGGCAATCTCGATCGAGGAAAAGCCCCAGCGGCCACGCTCTCAATTCGCGGTGACCGGGCTGTATTTCTACGACAACGCCGTCATCGATATCGCGCGCGACCTGAAACCGTCACCGCGCGGCGAGTTGGAGATCACCGACCTCAACAACGTCTATCTGCAGCAGAGCCTGTTACGGGTGGCGCGGCTGGGTCGCGGTTATGCCTGGTTTGACACTGGCACGCATGACGCGCTGCTTGGCGCCGGCGAATATGTCCGCACGGTCGAGATGCGGCAGGGGCTGAAGATCGCCTGCGTCGAGGAAGTCGCCTATCATATGGGCTACATTGATCGCGAACACCTGCTTGCCGAGGCGCGGCGTTTCGGCAAGAACGAGTACGGTCGCTATCTCGCCAATTTGCCCGAGCCGGGCGGCCTCAACAGCTGATAACAGCGCCGCAGGCGCGCCACGACCCTTGGAGGACGCCACACCATGCCCGACACCCATGCCAGCGGCTTTGCCTACCCCAACCTGTTCGGCAAGAAGGTGCCGGCGCCGGCGCCGCGCTGGGGCGGCAACGCGAAATACAATTTCATCGGCGGCCATAACGATCGCGAGCTGATCCCGATCGAGGGGCTGATCGAGGCGACCGCCTCGGTGTTGCGCCGGGAAGGTCGGGAACTGGCGCTCTACAGCCTGGCGCAGGGGCCGCAGGGCTATATCGGGTTGCGCAAATTCGTCGCCGACAAGCTCGGCCGCTGGCGCGGCATCAAGGGCAGCCCCGACGATGTGCTGATCACCTCGGGCTCGGGGCAGGCGATCGACCTGATCAATCAGGTGCTGCTCGAACCCGGCGACACGGTGATCCTCGAGGAATTCACCTATCAGGGTTATCTCAACAAGTTGAAGCGGCTCGGCGTCAACATGGTTTCGGCGCCGCTCGATGATGACGGCATCAGGATCGACGCCCTCGGCAGCATCCTCGCCGATCTCAAGGCGAAAGGCGTCACCCCGAAATACATCTGCACTACGGCGACGATCCAGAATCCGACCGGCAGCATCATGCCGCTCGACCGGCGCAAGCAATTGCTGGCATTGGCGGCCGAATACGGCGTGCCGATCTTCGAGGACGAGTGCTACTCCGACCTCACCTGGGGCGCCATCGACGCGCCGCCCGCGCTGTATGCGCTGGACCCGAAGCGGGTCGTGCATATCGGCTCGTTCTCCAAGACCTTGGCGCCTGCCCTGCGGCTCGGTTACGTGATGGCCGATTGGGAGTTCATGAGCCGCATGGTGGCGATCAAGACCTCCGGCGATAGCGGCACCGGCGCGCTCGAACAGATGGTCGTCGCCGAATATTTCTCAAAGCATTTCGAGGACCACGTCAACGCGCTGAGCAAACAGCTGCAGGGCAAGCTCGACACGATGGTCGAGGCGGTCGAGCGCGAATTCGGCACCCACGTCGAGATGTGGAAGCCGAAAGGCGGCATCTTTCTGTGGATGAAATTGCCCGACGAGATCGATGTGCGAAAGCTGGTGCAGCCGGCATTGAAGGCTGGAGTCGCGTTCAACCCAGGCCCGGAATGGGCGGTGGACGGCGACGCCGCGAAATCGCGCCTCCGCCTGTGCTTTGGCCTGACCACCAGGCAGGAGATCGAGGAGGGCGTCGCCCTGTTCGCCAAGGTCTGCTACGAGGAAACCGGCATACCGCCACAGAGCGGCAACGTGCGCCGCTGATCAGCCCGCCTGGCGGAACAGCAGCGTCGTGTTGAAGGCCTTATCGGCCGGCACCACGATGCGCTCGCCGTCGCTGTAGCCAAATCCTTGCAGCCGCGCCGCGGTCTCGGCTGCTGAGTCGACGGTCAGCTCAAGCGCGGCGAGATACTCGCGGCGGCCGCTCGCGGCGGCCACCGCATCGCCCAGTTCGGCGCGCAGCGCCTCCGGTGGCATCATCTCGACACGCGCCTTACCGCAGGTCAGGCTCGCCTTCCCCCCTTCGACCACAACCGTGCCGGTGCCGAACAGCGTGTCGAATAGCACACCAGTGGCCGCCGGGTCGTCGGTGGCGACGATCACCCGGGCAATCGTGCGGGCGCCATTCGGATGCGCCTGCCAGTCCGGGCGCCACACCAGCTCGGGGGTCTGGTGCTCGCAGAAATAGACCCGACCCATCGCGATCTGCGCCGGATCGAGCCGCGTTGTGCGGAATTTCGCGTCGTGGCGTTCGCCATCGAGCTCAACCGGGCGGGAAAACGACTGCACCGGGCGGATCGGCAACCCGGCCTCGCTGGCATGGGCGTAGACCACATCGGCGTCGGCGGTCTGGAACACGAGACCGTTCAGGCCGACCGGGAACGGCGCCAGTTCCGGCCGCGCAGAGCCGCCATCATTGAAACCCAGCAGTTCGAGATAATCGCTCGCGAACATCATCAGGTGGTTCATCGAGCCGAGCGTGTGATGGCCACGCGGCGTCAGGGTAAATCCCAGCCTGCTGAAGACATCGGCCGCCTCATCCATGCGCTCGCGCGCATCGATAACGACATGGTCGATGACCGGGCTGGGCAAGGCCACGGCGACGCTCCCCTCTACTTTGCCGCGGCGGTTTCCGGCGGCAGTGTCTTCATGAACTCGACCAGCGCCGGTTTCCAGATCGCCGCGTAGTAATGCGAGAAATGGCCGTGCGTGTCCTTGCCGTACGGGGTCAGCACATATTTGCCGTCCTTGATCTTGGCCATGCCACGTTCGACCGTGCCGAGATCGGGCGGATCGGCAAAATCCTCGGCATTGTTGACGAGCAGAACGTGCGCCTTGATCTTGGGCAGGTCGGCCTCGGGGCTGTAATCCTCGATCGATTCCAGTTCGTAAAGCGTGTTGTTGGCATCGCGCTTGGCGGCCTCCGCGACGCGCTTGTCGAACAGCGCCTTCGAGGCCGCTTCATCGGGTGCCGTCTCCTGGATGCGCACCGGACTCTCGGTCAGGTCCTGGCCAGCCGCGGCATAAATCCAGTGGGTCGGGTTCTTCTCGTAATCGCCATTGTGCCAATCCGGGTCGTGGCGGATCGACTCGGCCATGCCGCGTCGCAGCAGGTAATTGCGGCCACTGATCTCGACCGGCTGACACGATAGGCCGACCGTGCCGTCCATCAGGTCGGGATACATCTCGGCCCACAGAAATTGCTGCATGCAGCCGAGCGAGCTGCCGATCACCAGCCGCAGATGCGCCACCTTCAGCCCGTCGGTCAGCATGCGATGCGCCAGGTCGATCATGTCGTGATAGCGGTAATGCGGGAATTTGCCCTTAAGCCCATCCGACGGCTTGCTCGACCCGCCGCGACCGAGCGCGTCAGGGATGACGATGAAATATTGCCCGGCATCGAGCGGCTGGCCTGATTTGAACAGGTCGTCCGCCAGCGCCGGGCGCAGCCAGTTGGCGCCGGTGCCGGTATTGCCCTGCAATAGCAGCACGCCGTTGATGATCTCGCCGGCCGCATTGCGCTTGGCCGTGCCGAGCGTGCGGTAGTGCAGCATGACCTCGGGCATCGTCTCGCCGCTGGCAAATTTGTAATTGGCAACCGCGAAATCGCCTTCCTGGTAATTCGGCCAGGCCGTGTTCTCCCCCGCCGCAAAGGCAGAGGCGACAAACCCGAACAAGCCCAAAAGCGCCAATGCAAACCGTGCCGCTGCAAAACGAGCCAGCATCTTCATTCCTCTTGGGTCGCCAAATGGATCGGCGAGGCATTTCGGTGCGCGGGACGCGCGCCACTCATGGTTTAACCGAGCGGCTCGCCGAGCACCAGTCGAGCGGCATAGGGGGCCCGCCGCTTGGAGGTGCAACGCAGCTGGCATCGTTGTGGAGGAGTGACCCCGGCTTTTCGCCGGGGATGAGACATAAGGATAGCGCCTGATCGGCATCGACCGGAATTCGGTCTACGACGCGGTGAGCAGGGGCCAGAGGCCGGCGGGACCGGCCGCGGCGACGCGCCGGCCAAGCCGGGCGGCCCAATAGGCTTCATCGCCAAACTCGTCGCGCCATGACCACAGGCGGCGCGTCAAATGGTGCAGCGAATGCTCCTTGGTGAAGCCGATCGCGCCGTGCACCTGATGCGCGTAATCGGCGACCTTTCCAGCCGCCTCGCCCGTGCGGATTTTCGCGGCTGCTACAGCGGTATCGGCCATGGGATGACTGGCCGCGACACGCGCCGCGGCACTTTCAACCGCGACCAGGGATGCGGCAACCTCCTCGGCCAGCAAGGCGATCTGGTGCTGGATACCCTGAAACTTGCCGATCGGGCGGCCGAATTGCACCCGGTCATTGGCGTATTGCGTGGTGAGGTCGAGCGCCGCTTCCATCGCGCCGGCCATCTGTGCCGCCCGCATCAAGGCGCCGAGGCTCAGCACCTGTTCGGCACCAATTGAATTAGGCATCGGCGCGCTCGCGCTAACTGCGGCGTCGGTCAAGCGACCGCGCGGTTCACCGGCGAGATTTTTGCCAGGCTCGACCAAGGCCGCATGGCCCAGACCCACGGAGCCGCTACCGACAAGAGCGATTGCCTCGGCGCTCTCTGCCCACGGTACATAGGCAGCGCTGCCGCTGATACTGTTACCGAATAGCGCGAGTTGGTCAGTTGGTTCGACTGGCGCGATCGTCAGCGGCCCGTCAGGCGCTTCCAGCCCCGCCGCCGCACAAAGCCAGCGTGCCAGCATTGTCTCTGGCAACGGGATTGGGGCCGCGTGATAGCCGGCGGCGCGCAAGATGGTGGCGGCCTCTGACATGCCCTCGGCCCCGTCACCAAGGACGTCGAGATAGCCGGCCTCCGTCACTGACGACCACAGGGCATCAGGCCAAGTGCCAGTTTCGGCCGCGGCGATGATCTGCGGCGACACATGGTCGCCGAACAGGCGCATCGCGGAATCATGCAGGATCGTGTCAGCCATTAGCGCAGCCCCCTAGCGCAATCCAAGGCCGCGCGCGATGATGCCGCGCAGGATTTCGCGGGTGCCGCCGCGCAAGGTCCATGACGGCGCGTAGAGCACGGTTTCGCGAAGAGCCCCGTCGAAGCCATCGATCTCCGCCCGGCGGCGGCGCGGCACCAGGGTGCGGGCGCGCTCCGGCACACTGCGCTCGAAGGCGTTGCCGAGGTCCTTGACCAGCGCGGCCTCCAGATTGGGCAACTCGCCGGCCTGGAGCATCCCGGCCACCGACAGCGACATCTGCCGCAATGTCCAGAGCTGCGCCGTCATGCGGCCCAGCGCATCGAGCAGCAGCGGGTCGGGATTGTCGCCGCCCGCCGCGACCAGCGCCCGCAATACCTGATGCGCGCTGAGAAACCGCTCCGGGCCGCTGCGTTCGAAAGCAAGCTCGCTGGTCACCTGTTTCCAGCCATCGCCCTCCTGCCCGACCAGCCGTTCGCTTGGAATAAAGACCCGGTCGAGCACCATCTCGTTGAAGTCATGCTCGCCGGCCTGGTTGATGATCGGCCGGATCGACACGCCGGGCGCTTTCAAATCGAGGATCAATTGCGACAGCCCGGCGTGACGGTTCTTCGCGTCGAGCGGGGCGGTGCGCACCAGGGTAATCGCGTAATGCGATTCATGCGCGTAGCTGGTCCATACCTTGGCGCCAGTCACCTCATAGCCGCCGCAGACCGGCGTCGCGCGGGTGCGGATCGAGGCGAGGTCGGAGCCGGAATCCGGCTCGCTCATGCCGATTGAAAAGAAGGTCTCGCCGCGCGTGATACCGGGAAGGAACTCCTCGCGCTGCGCTTCGCTGCCATAACGCAGCAGGAGAGGGCCGCTCTGCCGGTCGGCGATCCAATGGCTGCCGACCGGCGCGCCGGCCGCAAGCAACTCCTCAGTTACGGTGTAGCGTTCGAGAAAGCTGCGCTCGCCGCCGCCGTATTTTTTCGGCCAGGTCATGCCGATCCAGCCGCGCGCGCCGAGGCGCGCGCTGAAATCGGCGCCGCGATGCGAGCCGAAATCGCTGTTGGGACTCCACCGTTCGGCCGCCAATTCCTCGGCGAGAAAGGCTCGCACTTCGAGGCGCAGTGCCTCGCATTCCGGCGGCAGTTCGAGCGGATCAAAACGAAAGGGGGTGGTCATGCGAGCAACATACCGGAGGGCGTAGTGTGTGGTAAGCGCAGGCTGCCCCTCACCCCAGCCCTCTCCCCGCTTGCGGGGAGAGGGAGAGCGGTTGCAACCGATGGGGGTTACGGGGCCGAGCCGAGGGCTATCAACAGCGTTCCCTCGCCCCGCCCGCGGGGAGAGGGACAGGGTGAGGGGCATCCACTGCGGCAACCGCGCTTATTTTGCCTTATCGGCGTCGGCGGCGACCTGCATCTTGATGATCTTGTCGGGGTTGGAGACCTGCCCGTTGCTTCCCGAGCCCTTCTTGATCGCGTCGATGAATTCCATGCCCGAGGTGACCTTGCCCCAGATCGTATACTGGCCGTCGAGGAACGGGGCCGGCGCGAAGCAGATGAAGAACTGGCTGTCGGCACTGTTCGGGTCCTGCGCGCGAGCCATCGAGACGGTGCCGCGCACATGATGTTCCTGCGAGAACTCGGCCTTGAGCTTGTGGCCCGAGCCGCCGGTGCCGGTGCCGGTGGGATCGCCTGTCTGGGCCATGAAACCGTCGATCACCCGGTGAAACACCACGCCGTCGTAAAAGCCCTTACGGGTCAGTTCCTTGATCTGCGCGACATGATTGGGCGCCAGATCGGGGCGCATCTCGATCACCACGCGACCGGCCGGCACATCCATGTAGAGGGTATTTTCCAGATCGGCCGCCATCGCGGAACCTCCGAGCAAGAGAGCGAAAACAGCGGGCAGCAGCCCGCGCCACAATGCCAACATCGTCAGCTTCCTGTAAAATTCCAGAGCAAAGGGTGCGGTTACACCGCCGGTTCGCGCGCGTACCAGCCGCCGCGCCGGAAGCGGTCGAGGTAGGTCGGCAGCACCGCTTCGACCGCCGTCGGGCGGATACCGAGTTCGGCGAGCCCCAGCGCGCCTTGCCCGACGATGTTGTCGCTTTTCAGCAATTCGACTTGATCGGGCGTCAGTGGCGCGTTCGGCAGCAGTGACAGGAACCGCGCCTGCAGGCTCGCCAGCCCGAACGGCAGGTCGATCAGCAAGCGCTTGCGATGCAACTCGGCGAGCAGCAATTCCATGATCTCGCGCATCGAGACGATCCGCGGGCCGCCGAGCTCGTAGGTGCGGCCGGCGGTGGTCGGGTCGTCGATGCAGCGGAGCACCGCGTCGGCGACATCGCCGACATAAACCGGTTGAAACCGCGTTTCGCCGCCACCGATCAACGGCAAGGCCGGCGACACCATCGCCATCGCGGCAAAGCGGTTGAAGAAATTGTCCTCCGGGCCAAACACCACGGAGGGCCGAAGGATCGTCGCCGTCGGAAAGGCGTCGCGCACCGCCGCTTCGCCGGCCGCTTTGCTGCGCGCATACATGGAGGTCGAACGCGCATCGGCGCCGATCGCCGAAATCTGGATAAAGCGCTCGACGCCAGCCTCGCGCGCCACCCGCGCCAGACGCGCCGGCCCGACATGATGCACCAGCTCGAAGCGCTGCGCGCCACCCTCGGCCAGGATGCCGACGAGGTTTACGACCGTATCGACGTTGTTGACAAAGGCGGGCAGCAGGCTCTCGTCGTTGATCGACAGGTTGACGAGCCCGACCTGCCCGACATCGCCCTTCAGCTTCAGGTATTTGGCATAGGCAGCCTTGCGCCCGCCCGCGGTCACGACATCGCCGCGCTCGGCCAGCCGCTTTACGACATAGCGCCCGATAAACCCGGCGCCGCCGAGCACCGCTACCCTGTGCTGCTTCATATCCGCTCCATCAGCGCGACGCGCATTATCAAAAGCCTCGGGCTTCGGCAATATCGGGAACATGCACGATCTTGCGTTGCATGCCTATCGCCGCTCGCCCTGAGGTCGCCCCGATGCCTGAAGATGAAGCTCTGACGAACGAGCACCGTTCGCGCGCCGCGGCATGGTTCGCGGCGCTGCGCGACCGGATCTGCGCCGCCTTTGAGCGGCTCGAAATCGACTACGCCGGTCCCGATGCCGACACCCTGACGGCGGGGCGGTTCGCGCGGACGGATTGGGAGCGGCCCGGGGGCGGCGGCGGCACGATGACGGTCATGCGCGGCCGGGTCTTCGAGAAAGTCGGGGTCAATATCTCGACCGTGTTCGGCGAATTCGCGCCCGAATTCCGCAAGGAGATCCCGGGTGCCGATCAAGATCCGCGCTTCTGGGCGAGCGGCATATCGCTGGTCGCGCATATGCGCTCGCCGCTGGTCCCGGCGGTGCACATGAACACTCGCCATGTCATCACCAGCAAGGCGTGGTTCGGCGGCGGCGGCGACCTGACGCCGATCTATCCCGACCCCGAGGCGGCGGCGGATTTCCATGCCCAAATGGCGCAGGCCTGCGGCACCTACGAACCCGACGCCTATGAGCGGTTCAAGAAATGGTGCGACGAATATTTCTTCCTGCCGCATCGTGACGAGCCGCGCGGCGCCGGCGGCATCTTTTTCGACTATGTGGACAGCGGCGATTGGGAGCGCGATTTCACCTTTGTGCGTGCGGTCGGCGAGGCCTTTCTGCGGGCATACCCGCCAATCGTCGCGTCGCGCATGGACGATGAATGGACCCCCGAGCAGCGGCGGCATCAGCTGGTGCGCCGCGGGCGATATGTCGAATTCAACCTGCTCTATGATCGCGGCACCCGCTTTGGGCTGCGCACCGGTGGCAATACAGAGGCGATCCTGATGTCATTGCCGCCGGAAGTCGCGTGGCCCTAACATCCGCGCAATCACCGAGGAGAATGCGATGAGCAATCGAGCCGAGGCACAGGCACAGATCGACCGCACCCTGCGCGACGCCGTGGCGGCGCACCGCGTGCCGGGCGTCGTGGCGGCGGCGACAACACCCGAGGCGCCGATCTATGAGGGCGCCTTTGGGGTGCGCAGCCTTGAGAGCGGTACGGCGATGACGCTCGACACGGTGTTTCGTATTGCCTCGATGACCAAGGCGATCACCTCGGTCGCCGCGATGCAACTGGTTGAGGAGGGCAAGCTCAGCCTCGATACGCCGCTCTCCGGCATCGATCCGACGGTGGACAACCCGCAGGTGCTGGAAGGCTTTGACGCGAGCGGCAAGCCGATCCTGCGGCCGGCGAAGCGTCCGATCACGCTTAAACACCTGCTGACCCACACCGCCGGCTTCAGCTACGAGGCATGGAACAGCAACACCCAGCGCTATTACCGCGATTTGGGCACGCCCGCGACCCAGACCGGCAGAAAGGCCGCCTTGCGCATCCCGCTCGCCTTCGACCCCGGCGACAAGTGGGAATACGGCATCAATATCGACTGGGTCGGGCTGGTCATCGAAAAGGCCACCGGCAAGACGATCGATACCGTGTTCCGCGAACGCATCTTCGAGCCGCTCGGCATGGCGGATACCGGGTTTGTGGCATCGCCGGACATGCGCAGCCGGCAGGTCAGCGTGCACACGCGCCAAGCCGATGGCGGATTAGCGCCGCAGCCTCTGGAGACGCCGATCCAGCCGGAGTTTTACGCGGGAGGGGGCGGGCTCTATTCGACCGCGCGCGACTACCTGAGATTCCTGCGCATGCTGCTCAACCACGGCACCCTCAATGGCGCCCGCATCCTGAAGCCGGAAACCGTCGCGCGGATGGCCGAGAACCAGGTCGGCGAGTTGCCGGCCGGCACCATGACGACCTTCATGCCGGATCGTTCGAACCACGTCGATTTCTTCCCCGGCGCAAGGGTGCGCTGGGGGCTCGGCTATATGCTGAACATGGAACCGGGGCCGAACGGACGCAGTGCCGGCACGGTCAGCTGGGCCGGCATCTTCAACAGCTATTACTGGCTCGACCCGGCAAAGCAGCTCGCGGGCGTGATCATGCACCAGATCCTGCCCTTCGCTGACATCGAGGCGGTAAAGCTCTACGGCCAGTTCGAGCGTGGCGTCTACAACCTGGCCGAAACCCAGAGATGACGCTTCTGCACATCGTACGGCATGGTCAGCACAATCTCGTCGGGCGGCTCGCCGGCCGCATGGACGGGGTAGGGCTGACCGAGCGTGGGCAGGCGGAGATCACCTCGGTTGCCAAGTATCTCGGCCCGTCGGGGATTGCGGCGATCTATGCCAGTCCGCTGCAGCGGACACGTGAGAGCGCCGAGATCATCGGCCGGCATCTGGACGTGCCGGTGGAGTTTCATGACGAGCTGCTGGAACTCGATTTCGGTGAATGGACCGGAGCCACATTTGATGCCATCCGAGCCGATCCGCGCTGGGTGGCCTGGAACACGTGCCGCAGCCTGGCGTGCACCCCGGGCGGCGAGACGATGCGCAATGTGCAACGCCGTTCGGTCGAAGCCCTGGCGGAGATCGCGGCGCGCTATCCCGAGAACCAGGTGGTCGTGGTCAGCCATGGCGACGTGATCCGCTCGATGCTGGTCTTCGCGCTCGGCATGCCACTCGACTTCTTCAATCGGATTGAGGTGACGCAAGGCTCGGTCAGCACGATCCGCATCGAGCCGACTGGCATACGGGTGGTCGGCATAAACCTCTACCCGTACAAAGCCTGAGAGCGGCGCTGGAGACGAAAGATGGTCGCCTGGGCGCTGCGGCAGGTCGTCCTCTGGGTGGTGATCGGCTTTGTGGCATATGGCGTCGCGCTCAAGTTGCTGCCGCAGGCGTTGTCGCTCGCCCCGGCGCAGCAGCAGGCGGCGAACGCACAGACCGACGCGGGGGCAGCGATCGTCAATTCGCAGACGTTCCGTGCCGACCGCACCGGCCATGTCGTGCTCGACGGTGACGTCAACGGGTCGCCGGTGCATTTTCTGGTCGATACCGGCGCAACGATGGTGGCGCTGACCATGAACGACGCGACCGCAGCGGGGTTCACCCGCGGCGATCTGGTCTTTGACCGCCGCGTCAACAC
>Ga0213875_10001754_pt1 | contig 13607 bp, 12 predicted proteins | sample BarmaccomBMRX_R8_FD_160105 | JGI IMG/M metagenome (GOLD analysis project Ga0213875, IMG submission 160105) | Root-associated microbial communities from Barbacenia macrantha in rupestrian grasslands, the National Park of Serra do Cipo, Brazil - RX_R8 | ecosystem: Host-associated > Plants > Roots... | reverse complement strand
CCGTGCTGTTCCTCGAGCGCGACAAGCCCTGGTATCGCGACACGCGCGACCTGCCGCAGCCGCCGTACGGCCTAACGCGGCTGTACGACGGCGTCGCGGAGCTCGAGTCGCTTCATGCCCAGGCACTCCGCCAGGCTGATCTGGTGATCGTCGGCTCCTTCGTGCCGGACGGCGTCGCCGTCTGCCGGCTGGTGCAGCGGCTCGCGCAGGGGGCCACCGCCTTCTACGACATCGACACGCCGGTGACGCTCGCCGCACTGGCGGACGGACGGTGCGACTATCTGCGACCGGAGCTGATTCCGGGCTTCGACCTCTACCTCTCCTTCACCGGCGGCCCGATCTTGCGCGAGCTGGAGCAGCGTTTTCGCGCGCGCATGGCGCGGCCGCTCTACTGCTCGGCCGATCCGCCCGCCGAAGCCTCGCCCGCCGGCGGACAGGCCTGGGATCTCGGCTATCTCGGCACCTACAGCGCCGATCGCCAGCCCGTGCTCGCGGCGCTGCTGTGCGACCCCGCGCGCGCCTGGCCGACCGGGCGCTTCGTCGTGGCCGGGCCGCAATACCCGGAGACGCTGGTCTGGCCGGACAACTGCGCGCGCATCGAGCACCTGCCGCCGGACCGGCATCCCGGCTTCTACGCCGGCCAGCGCTTCACGCTCAACGTGACGCGCGCCGACATGGTGCGGCGCGGCTTCAGCCCGAGCGTGCGGCTGTTCGAGGCGGCGGCCTGCGCCACCCCGGTCATCAGCGACTGGTGGCCGGGGCTCGACACGCTGTTCCGTCCCGGCGAGGAGATCCTGATCGCGCGCTCCGGGGCGGAGGTGCTCGCCATGCTGCGCGACCTGCCGGAGGCGGAGCGGCTGGCGATCGGGCAGCGGGCGCGGGCGCGCGTGCTGGCCGCGCATACCGGCGAGCATCGGGCCGCCGAACTCGAAGGCTACGCGCGCGCCGCGCTGGCCGCGCGCAGCCGGCCGCGTCGGGTGGCGCGCGCATGAAGATCGTGATCTTCGGCCTGGCCGTCAGTTCCTCATGGGGCAACGGCCACGCGGCGCTGTGGCGCGGGCTGATCCGCGCGCTGCTCGCCGACGGGCACCAGGTCGCGTTCTTCGAGCGCGACGTGCCCTACTACGCCGCGCATCGCGATCTCGCGGAACTGCCGGAGGGCGGCCGGCTCATCCTCTATCCCGACTGGCAGCACGCACAGCCGCGCGCGCGCCGCGAACTCGCCGGCGCCGATATCGGCATGGTCACCTCCTATTGTCCGGACGGGATCGAGGCGACGCGGCTGGTGCAGGAGAGCCGGGTGGCGGTGCGCTGCTTCTACGATCTCGATACGCCGATCACGCTGGCGCGGCTCGAGGCCGGCGAACCGGTCGGCTATATCGGGCCGGAGGGGCTGGCCGGCTTCGACATCGTGCTCAGCTACACCGGCGGAGCGGCGCTGCGTGCGCTGCGCGAGCGGCTTGGCGCGCGTCGCGTGGTACCGGTCTACGGCTCGGTGGATCCGCAGACGCATCATCCGGTCCCGCCGGTCCCGCGATTCCAGGCGCTGCTCTCCTATCTCGGCACCTATTCGGACGACCGGCAGGAGCGGCTCGAGCGGCTGTTCGTGGCGCCGGCGCGGGCGCGGCCGGGCGAGCGCTTCGTCATCGGCGGCGCGCAGTACCCGCAGCAATTTCCCTGGGCAGCGAACATCTGGTTCGTGCGCCATCTGCCGCCGGCCGAGCACGCGGCCTTCTACTGTTCCTCGCGCGTGACCCTGAACGTGACGCGCGCGGCGATGGCGCAGATGGGCTGGTGCCCGTCCGGCCGGCTGTTCGAGGCGGCGGCTTGCGGCACGCCGGTGCTCAGCGACCGCTGGGACGGGCTGGAATCGTTCTTCGAGCCCGGCCGGGAAATCTTGGTGGCCGACAGCACGGAGCAGGCGCTCGCGGCGCTCGACCTGCCCGACGGCGAGCTCGCGGCGATGGCGCGGCGCGCCCGCGTGCGCACGCTCGAGGAGCATTCGGCCGCACGGCGGGCGCGCGAGATGGTGGCGGCGCTGGAATCGGCGACGGCCGGCGGATTGCACCAGGAGGCCTGAGCGCATGTGGGGCATCATCCCGGCGGCCGGCAACGGCACGCGCATCCAGCCGCTGGCCTTCTCCAAGGAATTGCTGCCGGTGGGCAGCCGCAGCGAGGACGGCGTCGAGCGCCCGCGCGCGGTCAGCGAATACCTGCTCGAGCGCATGCTGCGCGGCGGCGCGACGAAAATCTGCATCGTCATCTCGCCGGGAAAATCCGACATCCTGCAATACTACGGCGGGGCGTTCGGCGGCGCCGCCCTGGCCTACGCCGTGCAGAACCAGGCGAACGGGCTGAACGATGCGATCTTCTGCGCGCTGCCGCTGATCCATCCGGACGAGCCGGTGATCGTCGGCCTGCCCGATACGGTGTGGTTCCCGGAGGACGCGCTCCGCGCACTGCCGGATGATCGGCTCTCCTTCCTGCTGTTTCCGGTGGAGCGACCCGAATTGTTCGACGCCGTCGAGACCGACGCGGACGGACGCGTGCGGGAAATCCAGGTCAAGTCGCCGGACGCGCGCTCGCATTGGGTGTGGGGGGCGTTCAAGATGCCCGGCTCGGTGCTGCACGCGCTGCACGCGCTGTGGCAGGCGCGCGACCGACGCGACCAGTTCGTCGGCACGCTGGTGAACGCCTGGCTGGCCCAAGGAGGCGAGGCGGGTGGCGAGGCGGTCGGCGTGCGCGCCGGCACCAGCTACGTCGACGTGGGCACGCTGAACGGCTATCGCGAGGCGATGCGGCTGCTTGCCGGCGAGACCGGCACGGCCTTCCCGGCCGGCCAAGCGCCGCGCCGCCCCGGCGCGCGGCTGGCGGAGGCGGGGGCATGACGGCGGAGTGGACGCAGGAGCGCATCCGCGAGCGCGCCCAGGCGCTCGGACCGTGGTTCCACAATCTCGACCTCAAGGGCGTGCGCACCGCGCCCGACCACTTCCTCGGCGACTATCCGAACGTGAAGTGGCAGCGCTTCGCCGGCGCGATCCCGGCGGACCTGACCGGCAAGACCGTGCTCGACATCGGCTGCAACGCCGGGTTCCACGCGATGGCGCTGAAGCGGCGCGGCGCGGCGCGCGTGCTCGGCATCGATTTCGACGAGGACTACCTCGCGCAGGCGCGCTTCGCGGCCGAGGTCGAGGGGCTCCAGATCGAGTTCCGCAAGCTTTCGGTGTACGACGTCGGCGCGCTCGGCGAGCGCTTCGATCTCGTGCTGTTCATCGGCGTGCTCTATCACCTGCGGCATCCGCTGCTGGCGCTCGATCTGATCCATGAGCACGTCGCGCGCGACATGCTGGTCTTTCAGTCCTTGCAGCGCGGCAGCGACGCAATGCCGAAGCTGCAGGACGACTATGCGTTCTGGGAGACCGCGCCGTTCGATGATCCCGGCTACCCGAAGCTGCACTTCATCGAGCACTCCTACGCGCATGATCCGACCAACTGGTGGGCGCCCAACGCGGCCTGCTCGGCCGCCATGCTGCGCAGCACCGGGTTCGAGATCACCGCGCACCCGGAAGAGGAGGTGTTCGTCTGCCGCCGCGCGGCGCGCCCGGACGCCGCGTACGGCGCCGTTTATCCGGCGAGGCCGCGATGATCGAGGCGGCGATGATCTGGAACGAGCCGAACAACAAGTCGCATTGGGATTTGCAGGCCGATCCCGGCTGGACCGCCTTCGCGCGCATGGCCAGGCTGGCCGGCCAGGCGATCGCCGCCGAGGCACCGGGATTGCCGCGCGTGCTGGGCGGCATCTCGCCAATCGATCCGGACTTCATTCGCTGCCTGGCCGGCCAGGGCGTGCTGGCCGATGTCGACGCGGTGGCCGTGCACGGCTTCCCGCTGGACTGGAACCTCTGGACGATCGACGAGTGGCCGGCCAAGCTCGACGAAATCCGCGCGGTGACGGATTTGCCGGTCTGGGTCTCCGAAGTCGGCGTGTCCAGCTTCGGCGCCGAGGAAGTGCAGGAATGGGGATTGCAGCGCACTGCGTCGCTGCTGACCGGCCGCTCGCCGCGCATTCACTGGTACAGCCTGTACGACCTGCCGGCGGCCTGGCCGGCGACGACGCGGCACAAGGAGGCGGAGGGGTCGTCCTACTACCGGCATTTTCACATGGGGTTGCTGGACGAGGCCGGGCGGCCGAAGCGCGCGGCGCGCGTGTTTGCGGAGCACACGCCGGAATTCGGCATCTGCCAGTGGTTCCATTTCCAGGACCACCGGCTGGATGACGCGGTGCGCTGGATGCGCGATCTCGGGGTGACCTATCTACGTACCGGGCTGAGTTGGGCGGACTGGCTGCGGCCGGATGCAGAGGCGTGGTTCGACCGGCAGATGCGGGCGCTGGAAGATTTTGCGGTGACCATCACGTTCTGCTTCACGCCGGAGGAGAAAGGCGTGTGGCCGCACTACACGGCGCCGCCGCGGGAGCCGGAAGAATTCGCCGCGTTTTGTGCCGCGATGATCCGGCGATATGCGCCGGGGGTTGGGTCGTCAGTTGAGGCTAAGGCGACGGCGTAGATCTCCTTGATCCGCCCGGCGATCCATTTGCGGCGGAAGCCGACTGAGGCCGAAATGTTCCAAAACACCTGACGTGAGATTTTCGGCTGGTTCCATCGCCAATGCTGCCGCCTGTGTGGTCGTCGGTGCCCTGATTGTCGCCGCGGCCCTGATCACCAGTCGTCTCGGCTTCGCCGGCCTCTTCCTCCTTGGCGGCCTGACCTGGCTTGATTGCACGCTCGCGAGCTTGGATCAGAAGGTTCCAACCTGGGGCGTTGATGTGTTCAGGGCCGCAGCGGAACGACCGCGCTCCGCAGAAGCCAGAGTGGCAGCCGATGCCGACCATCAAGCGATGATGTCTCCGCTACGCTTCTATGGTTGGTGCGGAGCGTTCCTTGCAGCCGTTGGGGCCGCAGGCTTCGCTTGGCAACTGTGGATGTAGCAGCCTGGCTAGCCACAAACAATTGTGCTGGGTTTGGCAACTTCATGAACCTCGGATGTGAGCATTCATGGGTGAGCGCGCGGTCGGCAGAGCGGCTGACGATATGGGTGCCATCGGATCGGACATTCTGGAACGGCTGGTGCGGCGGGTGCCGGTGGAGGCGCCGGTTGCGGTGGTCGTCGCGCATCCGGACGACGAGACGATCGGCGCCGGGGCGTTGCTGTATCTGTTTCAGAAATTGCTGCTGGTGCACGTGACGGATGGGGCGCCGCGCAACCTTTCCGATGCGCGAGCGGCGGGGTTTTCGAGCGCGGCGGATTATGCGGCGGCGCGGCGGGGGGAGCTGGCGGCGGCGCTGCGGGCGGGCGGCGTCGTGCCGGAGGAAATTGCGGAGCTGGGGGCGCCGGATCAGGGTGCGTCATTCGCCATGCCGGGGCTGGCGGGGACGCTCGCGGAATTGCTGGCGGGGCACCAGGCGGCGGCGGTGCTGACCCATCCGTATGAGGGCGGGCACCCTGATCACGATGCAACGACGCTGATCGTGCATCTGGCGGGGCAGCGGCAAAAACGCCGGCCGGAGATTTTGGAGATGCCGTTTTATCACGCCGGCGAGGGCGGCCTGGTGAGCAGCCGGTTCCTGGGGGATGGCGCGGCGGTCGAAATCGTGCTGTCGCCAGAGGAGTGCGAAAGGAAACGGGCGATGATCGCCGCCTTCGCGACGCAGCGCGCGACGCTTGCACAGTTTCGGGTCGACAAGGAATCGTTCCGCGCGGCGCCGACCTACGATTTTCTGCAGCCGCCGCATGCCGGTCGGCTGCACTACGAATGGTACGATTGGGGGATTGCGGGGCCGGAGTGGCGGGAACTGGCGCGAAAGGCGCTCGCCGGGGCATGACGGGGTTGACCGTCGTCAGCGTCGCCTATCCGTTCGCCGCGGTCGGGCCGGACGCGGTCGGCGGGGCGGAGCAGGTGCTGTCGGCACTCGACCGGGCGCTGGTGGCGGCCGGGCACGCCTCGATCGTGCTGGCCTGCGAGGGATCGGCGGTGGCCGGCCACCTCGTCGCGCTGCCGGCACCGGCCGGCGTGCTGGACGAAGCGGCGCGCGCTGGCGTGCAGGACGCGGTGCGTCGCGCGCTGGCGGAGGCTCTGCTGCGCCACCGCGTGGATGTCGTGCATCTGCACGGCGTGGATTTTCACGCCTACCTGCCGCCGCCCGGACCGCCGGCGCTCGCCACGATGCATCTGCCGCCGGACTGGTATCCGCGCGCCGCCTTGGCCCCGGCGCGGCCGGACACCTGGCTGCACGGCGTCTCGGTGCACCAGCACGCGCGGCTGCGCGAGCTGGTGCCTCCGGATCGCCTGCTGCCGCCGATCGGCAACGGGGTGGCGGTGGCGGCGTTCGGCGCGGCCTGTCGAGCGCGTCGCAGCTACGCGCTGATGCTCGGACGCATCTGCCCGGAGAAGGGCCAGCATTTGGCCATCGAGGCGGCGCGCATCGCCGGGGTCAGCCTGCTGATCGCCGGCGCGGTGTTCCCCTATCCCGCGCATCGCCAGTACTGGGAGAAGGAGGTCGCACCCCGGCTCGATAGGCGGCGGCGCTGCGTCGGCCCGCTCGGCTTCGCCCGCAAATGCCGGCTGCTGGCCGGTGCGCGCTGCCTGCTGGTACCAAGCCTCGCGGAGGAGACCAGCTCGCTCGTCGCGATGGAGGCGCTGGCCAGCGGCACGCCCGTCATTGCCTTCCCCGCCGGCGCACTCGCCGACATCGTCGAGCCAGGACGAACCGGCTTCCTGGTCGGTGACGCGGCGGAGATGGCGGCGGCGATCGGCCGCACCGACCGCATCGACCCCACTTCGTGCCGGCAGGCGGCGCGGCAGCGCTTCGACCTCGCGCGCACGATCGCGGCCTATCTGGACCGCTACCGGGCGCTCGCCGCGACCGCGCTGGCCGCCGCGGCATGCTGAGCCGCGCCGTCGAGCTGATCGACGCCGACGCGGCGCTGCGCGCGCTGGCGCCGGAGTGGGAAGCGCTGTGGCGACGCGCGCCCGACGCGACGCCGTTCCAGTCGCCGGCCTGGCTGCTGGCGTGGTGGCGGCGGTTCGGCACCGGCGCGCCACGGGTAAGCACGCTGCGGGCCGGCGACGGCAGACTGCTCGGGCTGCTCGCGCTCTATCTGCTGGACGAGCGGGACGAGCGGAAGCTGCTGCCGATCGGCGCGGGCGTCAGCGACTACCTGGACGCGCTGCTCGACGCCGACGCGTCGCCGGACACCGCCGGCTGGCTGCTGGAGGCGGCGCTGCGGCGCGCGCGCGCAGATGGCGTGTCGATTTGCGATCTGACCGACCTGCCGCCGGGCTCGCCGCTGCGCGACGCCCCGCCATCGGCGGGATGGCGGGGCGCGTGCGTGCCGACCGATCCCTGCCCGGTGCTGCGGCTTTCGGCGACGGGGCTCGCGGCCTCGGTGCCCGCGGGCAAGCGGCGGGATTTGCGCCAGGCGCGGCATCGGGCGATGCGGATCGGCGGCTGGGCCAGCGAGATCGCGACGGCGGAGACGGCGCAGGAATTGCTCCGCGCGCTCGCGCGCCTGCACGCGGCGCGCTGGGACGGCGGCGGCGTGCTGGATGAGCGCGTGATGGCGTTCCATCGCGACGCCGCGCCGGCGCTGCTCGCCTGCGGCGCGCTCCGGCTGCAGGCGCTGCGCTTCGGATGCGATATCGCGGCCGTCTACTACGCGCTGCTCGCGGGCAGCGACCGGGTGCTGTTCTATCTCAGCGGCTTCGATGCGGCCTATGCGCGCGCGAGCCCGGGTACGCTGCTGCTGGGCGAGATGATCGAGGCGGCGATCGCCGAAGGGCGGCGCGAGCTGCACTTCCTGCGCGGCGCGGAGGCCTACAAATACGCCTGGGGCGGCGTCGACCGCTTCAACGCGACGCGCCGGCTGCGCCCGGCATGAACGCAGATGATCCGGTCGGGCTGCACCTGCAGGGCCTGATCTCGGCCGAGGTCGCGCTGGCGCGGCTCGTGCTGGCGGGCCGGTCGGTCGCCGAGATCGAGCGGCTGCTCGCGGCACGCACGGGCGACGGCGTGGCCGGCCTCGTGCACCTGTTCGATGCACGGCGCGCCGGGCTTGATGGGCTGGCCGACATGCTCGCGCAGTCCGGCCTCGACCACGCGGCCGCTTGCGGCGCGGGCGACGCGATCGGGCGCATACGCGACGCATTCGATCGCGCCGTCGCCTGCGCGCCGGAAGCGAGCGTCGCCGCCTATTCGCTGGGCGAGCCGGCGATCCTCGCCGCAGCGACGGATGAGCTGCTCGCGTGGCTGCAGCACGAGGGGCTGCTCGGACCGCACCGCAGCGTGCTCGATCTCGGCTGCGGCCACGGCCGGGTCGCCGCCGCCCTTGCCGCGCGCGGCCATGCGGTGCTCGGCCTGGACGTCTCCCCCGGCATGATCGCGCAGGCGCGCCGCCGTCACCACGGTCTCGCCGGGCTGCGCTTCGCCGTGACGCCGGGTCGCGACCTCGACTTCCTGCCGCGGGCGGCGTTCGACCTGGTGCTGGCGGTGGACAGCTTTCCCTACCTCGTCCAGGCCGGGCCGGCGCTCGCCGAGCGCCACGTCGCCGGCGCAGCCCGCGCGCTGCGCCGCGGCGGCGCGCTGGCCATCCTGAACCTGTCCTACCGCGCGGACGCCGGCGCCGATCAGGCCGACGCGGCGCGCTGGGCCGGCGCGCACGGCCTGCGGCTTGGCCAGGCCGGAAGCAGCCCGTTCCGGCTCTGGGACGGCACGGCCTTCCTGCTGCACCGGCCGGACTGAGCGCCATTCGCCCGCGGCGGCGCAAACTTGCCGGCGGCCCGCCACTCGCGATATTCTGCCGCCTGCATAACGGAGTTCTGGATGGTCTCGCGATCGGATGTACTTGCTGCGTATCGGATCTTCCTCGATCGCGAGCCGGAAGATGAACAGGTCGTCACCGACTACATGAGCCTGGCCTCGACCGAGGAGCTGTTCCGGGCTTTTATCGAGTCAGACGAGTTCCGCGGACGCAGCGCGCCGTTGAGCCGGCCGGAGGACTGGCCGGCGATGGACGTGCGGCTGGCCACCACGCCGGACGAGCTGCAGGCGATGATCGACCGCGTGAACCGCGATTGGACCCGGCTCGGCACCGACGAGCCGTACTGGTCGGTGCTGTCGGACGCGCGCTTTCGCCAGGAGGGGATCGAGGAGACGCGCGACGAATTCTACCGGACCGGCCAAGCCGACATGGAGCGGCTGTTCGCCTACGCCGCCCGCTGCGGCGTGGATCTGGCGGCGCATCACGCCTGCTTCGAGCTGGGCTGCGGCGTCGGGCGGGTGACGCGATGGCTCGCCGGCCGCTTCGCGCAGGTTCACGCGGCCGACATCTCCGCCGCGCATCTCGAACTCGCGCGCGCGACGCTGGCGGACGCGCAGGTGGCGAACGTCTCGCTGGTCCACGTCACCGGCCTCGAGAGCCTGCGGGCGATCAGGGACTATGACCTGTTCTTTTCCATCCTCGTGCTGCAGCACAATCCGCCGCCGCTGATGGCGCATATGCTGCGGGCGGCGCTGACCAACCTCGCCGTCGGCGGGACCGGGTTCTTCCAGCTTCCGACCTACCATCTCGGATACGCGTTCGACGCCACCGCCTGGCTCGCAGCGAGCGCGGCGGAGGACGAGCTGGAGATGCACGTGCTGCCGCAGGATGCGGTGATGGACATCATCTACGGTTCGGGCTGCAAGGTGCTGGAGGTCCGCGAGGATGCGCTGGTCGGCGATGTCGAGGGGGTGTCCAACACCTTCCTCGTGCAGAAACGGTCGGCGCACGGGATCGCCTGATCCGCACCTGCCCACCTCTGCTCTCATGCCGGAATACGGCACCAAACAGGAGCTTCGCTGATGGTCTCGCGATCGGACGTTCTCGCCGCCTACCGCATCTTTCTCGATCGCGATCCCGAGGACGAGGAGGTGGTGCAGGGCTACATGTCGATGACCTCGACCGAGGAGCTGTTCCGCGCCTTCCTGGAATCGGAAGAATGCCGCGAACGGCTGCAGCCCGTTGGCAAGCCGCTCGACTGGCCGCCGATGGAGATCCAGCTCAGGACCTCCGATGAGGACCTGCAGGCGATGATGGACCGCGTGAACCGGCACTGGACGCAGCTCGGCATCGACGACCCCTACTGGTCCGTGCTGGGCAGCGAGGATTTCCGGCAGGAGACGATCGAGGAGACGCGCGAGGAGTTCTACGAGACCGGCCAGATGGAGGTCGATCGCCTGTTCAGTTTCGCTGCGCGCTCGGGCATCGACCTGGCGGCGCGGCGGACCTGCTTCGAACTTGGCTGCGGCATCGCCCGGGTGACGCGCGCGCTCGCGCCGCATTTCCAGCACGTCTACGCAGCCGACATCTCCGCCGTGCATCTGGAGCACGCGCGCACCGCGCTGGCGGAAGCCGACATCACCAACGTGTCGCTGATCCGCGTCACCAGCCTGGAGAGCATCCGCTCGATCAGGAACTACGACCTGTTCTATTCCTACATTTCCCTGCAGCACAATGCGCCGCCGGTGATCGCGCACATCCTCGGCACGGTGCTGACCAACCTCAACCCGGGCGGCGTCGCCTTCTTCCAGGTGCCGACCTACCATCTCGGCTACGAGTTCTCGGCGCAGACCTATCTCGAGAACGAGGAGGACGAGGCCTCGATGGAGATGCACGTGCTGCCGCAGGAAAAGGTGATGGACATCATCTACGGCACCGGCTGCAAGGTGCTGGAGGTGCGCGAGGACCCGGGGAACAACGACCCCGAGGGGGTGTCGAACGCCTTCTTCGTGCAGAAGCGCGCGACGCCGGGGCTCGGCTGAGCCGACGGGCGTGGCGCAGGATGGGTCCGCTGGCGCTCACCGCGGGTGATTCGCCGGCCCGACGCAAGCGAGACCCAAGGCGGCCCGGCGACGGTCAGGGCGACTTCGGCCTAGCGGGGCGGCCCGGAAACGCCGAGGCGCTCCGCCGGCGGCGCGGCGCGGCGCACCGGCGCCGCCCGCCGCGCGGCCAGGCTCAGCACCAGCAGGCCGGCGGCGGCGGAGAGCAGCGAGGCGCCGAACACCGCGAGTTTCACCTCGGCCTCGCGGCCCTGGCCGCGGAACGCCAGGTCGCCGATGAACAGGCTCATTGTGAAGCCGATGCCGCAGAGCAGTGCCGCGCCATAGAGTTCGAGCGCCGTGAGCTGGCCTGGCGGCCGAGCGATGCCGGAGCGCCAGGCGAGCATCGCCGTCCCGAACACGCCGATCTGCTTGCCGAGCACCAGGCCGCCGGCGATGCCGAGCGTGACCGGGTCGAGCAGGCTGCCCCAGGACAGCGTCGCGAAGCCGAGACCGGCATTCGCCAGCCCGAACAGCGGCAGCACGGCGAACGCCACCCACCAGCCGAGCCCGCGCTCCAGCCGGCGCGCCGGGCTCGTGGTCTCGCCGGCGCGGACGTCCATCGGCACGGCGAAGGCGAGTGCCACGCCGGCCAGCGTGGGGTGCACGCCCGACCGCACCAGGCAGGCCCAGAGCAGCACGCCGCCGAGCAGGTACGGGCCGACCGACCTGACCCCCGCGCGGCCCAGGCCGAACAGCGTCAGCCACAGCAGACCCGCCAGGGCGAGCGGAGCGTACATCAGACGGCTCGTATAGAAGATAGCGATGACCAGGATGGCGATCAGGTCGTCGATGATGGCCAGCGCGGTCAGGAAGATCTTCAGCGCCACCGGCACGCGCTGCCCGAGCACGCTCAGCACGGCGAGCGAGAAGGCGATGTCGGTCGCGACGGGAATGGCCCAGCCGCGCAGCGCGGTCGGATCGGACCAGTTCAGCGCGACATAGATCACCGCCGGCACCGCGACCCCGCCGGCCGCCGCCAGGCCCGGCGCGGCGATGCGCGCCGGCGAGGCCAGCTCGCCTTCCGTCATCTCCCGCCGGATTTCCAGCGCGACCAGCAGGAAGAACAGCGCCATCAGCCCGTCATTGACCCAGATATGCAGCGGCCGGAGATAGCCGAGCGGACCCGCGCTGACGCCGATCGGCACCTCGAGCAGCCGTTCGTAGCCGGCGGCGAACGGCGAGTTCGCCCAGACGAGAGCGACCAGCGACGCGGCCATCAGCACCGCCCCGCCCGCGCTCTCGGAGCGGAAGAAGGCCAGCAGCGCCGCAAAGCGCCTGCCCGTCCCCGTGCTGGAACCGGCTGATTGCATCATCCCCCTCCCGCAACGCCATGCGGCCGGGCGCCGTTGCTGCGCTGGCGGGTGACGCAAGCGGGAACTCCGGCCTGATGCGGCCGGCCCCGGCGCCCGCAGTGCCGGACCTCGCCGCTTTGTGGACCGCGGCGATGCGGCGCGGCGACATGGCGGGCGCGTGGGCGCTGAGCGACGCGGTGCTCGCTGCGCGCGACCCCGCCCGGCGCGACGATCCGCGCCTGCCCTATCATGAGCGCTGGGTGTGGGACGGGCGGGATTTCACGGGGCGGCACGTCCTGGTGCGCTGCTATCACGGTCTCGGCGACAGCCTGCAATTCCTGCGCCTGCTGCCGCTGCTGCGCGGCCGCGTCGCGTCGCTCGCCGTCGAAGTGCAGCCGGACCTGCTGGCGCTGCTCGCCGACCTGCCGGGACCGGACCGGCTGATCCCATTCCGCCCGGAGGCGCCTGCGCCGCCCGTCGAGTGCGACATCGAATCGATGGAACTCGCCCACGCGCTGCGCATCGCGCCGGCGTCGCTGCCGCCCGTCCCGTACCTGGGCGTGCCGACCGGGCGGATCACCGCGGCGCGTGCGCGGCTCGCCACCGCGCGCATCGGCCTGTGCTGGCGGGCCGGCGACTGGGACCCCGGCCGGTCGGTGCCGCTCCGGCTGCTGGCGCGAGCCTGCGCCGCACCGGGCCGGCGCTTCGTCAGCCTGCAGCGCGGGCCGGCGGCCGAGGAGGCCGCCGCGCCGCAGTTCGTCAATCCGCGCGATCGCTGCCGCGACGTGGTCGAGACCGCCGCGCTGATCATGGCACTCGACCTGGTGATAACGGTTGACACGATGGTGGCGCATCTGGCGGGCGCGCTGGGCCGGCCGGCCTGGCTGCTGCTGCAGGCCGACGCCGACTGGCGCTGGATGACCGGCCGCCCGGATTCGCCGTGGTATCCGAGCATGCGCCTCTATCGCCAGCGTGTCGCGGGGGACTGGCGCCACCCGCTCGCCTGCCTGGCCGCCGACCTGAAGCGCCGGATGGAGCAACCGGACGCGTAATCACGCGACCGAACGCACCGCAGGATGCGTCACGCCGGCAGGTTGACCCCGGCGATCGCCGCCGTCTCGTCGTACAGCACGACGACGCTGCGCGATGCCGGCGCGATCTCGATACGGCTGAACAGGTCGAGCGGAGCGGCCAGGAAGTGGGCGAGCACCGCCTTGATGACGTCGGCGTGGCTGACCACCGCGAGCTCCGCGTCCGGATGCGCGGCGCGCAGCCGCAGCACCGCGCCGACGGCGCGCGCCTGGGCTGCGAGCATGGTCTCGCCGCCTGGGATCGGTGCCGTGCTGCGGAAGCGATTGAAGGCGCGCCACTCCGGCCGCGCGTGCAGCGCCTCGAA
>Ga0213875_10001753_pt1 | contig 13610 bp, 10 predicted proteins | sample BarmaccomBMRX_R8_FD_160105 | JGI IMG/M metagenome (GOLD analysis project Ga0213875, IMG submission 160105) | Root-associated microbial communities from Barbacenia macrantha in rupestrian grasslands, the National Park of Serra do Cipo, Brazil - RX_R8 | ecosystem: Host-associated > Plants > Roots... | reverse complement strand
TGGGTTAAAGCCAGAGACGAAAATCGTTATGTATGATAGCTATGCCCAGAGCGTTAACTTTTATACGGGCAAGCGCATTATTGTCAAAGAACTGGGCGAACTTAAATTTGGTGCGGAGAACATGCTGCCAGCAGACCAAAAAGTCTGGTTCCTGAACGATATGCAAGATTTGCATCGCCTGTTGCTAAGTCCGCAGCCCGTTTACTGTTTTGCCAGGGATCACGAAGGCGCTCAGGAATATATAAAAGCGTTTGGCGGCGATGTGCAGGAAATTATCTGGAATAAACGCCGTTCGATTTTAGGCAACCGTGCTGCCCTCGCCTTAACGCCACCCAAACCCGGTGGGCTGTTAGGCCAGTAAACTCTCAAATTTCTTATTACAGCGTTAAATAAAACTTGTGCCTGCCCCCTTTGTCCAAGGGGTTATGCTGAAAACTCCTGCAATTCTGCTGGCAACATGGATGGCATTCTCGGCGATAAAGAATGGGCGGCCAGCCCTGGCCGCCCCGCTCTCATCAAATAGCGCGTCGCTCCCACTCACGGTGGCAACCGCTGCGGATACTCCTCATTTAAGCGCGTTGGCAAAGATGCCAGTGCGAGAGATCACGGTTTTTAAAGATGGGCACGCCTTTGTTTTGCATGAAGGGGCGATGCCTGTAGATGGCACCGGCAATGTGTTGCTCGACTATTTGCCAGTGCCCGTCATTGGTACCTTTTGGCCCTACTCGGCTAACACCAACGTGAAGTTAAGAGGTGTGGTAGCCAGCCCACGCCGCTTAATTGTGGATCGCACTGCTTTAAACATCCGTGAACTGCTCGAAGCCAATATCGGGGCGGAGGTGGTCATCACTGACTATAACAACACCAAATATGCGGCCCAAATCCTTGCGGTGCCTGCGCGTAGCTCAACCGAATTAGATGCGACTGGCCCGGCTCCAACCGTTAATCCAGCCGATGCCTCCAGCGTTCCCGTGACGACGGGCCAAACCCTGCCGCAGCCGGGCAACATTATTCTTTTGAAGGCGGCAGATGGCGTGCGCGTGCTGCCCGTGGAACGCATTCAGGATGTCACTTTTAAAAACACGCCGAAGGCGCAATTAGGGAATGAAGAGTTTCGCAACCTTTTGACGCTACAACTCGATTGGGGCCGCCAGAAGCCGCAACGCACAACACCAGTTGGCATGGTCTATTTGCAAAAAGGAATGCGCTGGATTCCTGGTTATCGCGTCACGTTGGATGGCAAAGGCCGTGCTGTGGTTAAGCTCCAGGCCACCCTTCTAAACGAATTGACGGATTTAGAGGATGTCACCGCGAATTTGGTAATTGGCGTGCCATCCTTTGCTTTCAAGGACACGCTCGACCCCATTTCGCTGCAACAGACAATGGCGCGACTTTCGAGTTATTTTGAACAAGACGCGCGCACCGCCTATGGCTTTTCCAACGCGGTTATGACGCAGTCGGCACGGGCTGGGGAATATAGTGTGGCTGATAGCACGACTCCGGCCCGCAATCTGGGGCCAGAAGTGGCCGATACGAACCATAATGAAGACCTGTTTATTTTTACCCTCAAGCACGTCACGCTCAAAAAGGGCGAGCGTATGGTCGTGCCCGTAGCAGAATATCAGTTGCCGTATAAAGATGTCTATACGCTCGATTTGCCAATTGCTCCCCCTGCCGATATTTATCGCAACCTTAATTCTAATCAGCAATCGGAATTAGCCCGTCTGCTGTCTGCGCCTAAAGTTATGCACAAGGTGCGCCTGACCGACAAAAGCAATCAGCCACTGACTACCGCCCCGGCCCTAATCGAACGCGATGGCCGCCTCTTAGGACAGGGCATGTTGACCTATACCGCAGTCGGCTCTGACACCGACCTGGAAATTACCGCTGCGCTGGACATTATCACCACCAAAACCGAGACCGAAACTAAACGCACCCCTGATGCCGTAAAATGGCAAGGCGATGCTTATGCGCGAGTAGACTTGGTGGGTAAGATTCATCTTTGCTCCTACAAAAATGAGCCGTTAGATGTTGAAGTCACCCGCCAACTGATGGGCGAGATTGATAGTGCCGACCACGGTGGAACCATCAGCAAGCTTAACGTTTTAGACGATAACGCTACCTCGCGTCCCGGCGGTTATCCGGCGTGGTGGAATTGGTATTCATCAGGCAATGCCTGGTGGGAGCATCTTAATGGCATCGGTAGTATCACCTGGAAAGTGCATCTGGAACCGAAAAAAGAAGTGGATTTAGGTTATACCTATCACTACTTCTGGCGGTAGAATGTATAGGCCAAAAGGAGATAGCAAAGCTCCTGACGCAAAAGGCAACAGCATTAAAGTGCTGTTGCCTTTATTTTGGTAGTGTCTTAATTGCAATAAGTTAAGGATAATTTAATATTTCCAGTTGTTGTGTTCCGCATAAGAGAGGATACCCAGCAGGCACTCTGGCGAAGGTCTGCCGCGTGGGCCGCTGAGAATCCAGAAGCAGGAGACGCAGCCCTCGGCATCAATCAGATACACCGCCGGGGCAATGTAATTTTTGTAATCCTCGCGTTTGGTGTCGTTGTGATTGACGCCATAGACTCCGTAAGCCTCACCAACCGCGCCATCTTCATCAATGAGGAGCGGTGGGCGGATTTTAAACTGTTCCACAAATTTGGCATGTTCGGCGCGTCCGCCGTTGACCAGAAAAGCAATTTCGCAATTCATCTTGCCAAAGATGTGCGAAAAGGTGTCCCACAGGGCGAACTCGCCCCGGGTGGTTGGTCAGTATTCGCCCCGACAGAAGTGCAGCACCACCATTTTGCCGCGCCGGTCGCTTAGTTTCCATTCATTCCCGCGCGCATCCGTTAACACAATTTCGGGTGCAGGGTCGCCGTTGTTTAATTTGAACATGCTCTTCCTCATTATGCTGCTTACTACTTGCTGAACTGCTGGTTTTTGTGGCTGGTTGCTAACAATTACCAGTTTAATCAAACTCCTACTTGATGGACATAGATTTAGGTGTTGAGAGTTGTGATGTGGCGCTCAAGGAGTGGGCGGTGACGTGTCATGCCTTACGCGAAGGGCGGCAAATCTTGCTCCTGCGCAAAGGCGGCATCCTAGATGATGAGGGTGTCTTCCAGTTGGAGCATGAAGTGTTCTGGTTGCAACCGACTTATGAGCATCAAAGCGAGGAATTAATCAAACCCGCGCAGCGAGACTTGTTTGAGACTGTGCAAGCCGAGCGGGAAGCCGGTGAAAATCGCAAGTTCATCACCTTGCGTTGGCTGGCGAAGGCGCACAAAATATGGCCGCTTACGCTGGAGGATGAGGACAAATTGCGTCAGGTCGAGCATATTTGGAGTTCCACTTATCTCGACTTGCGTTTTAATTATAAGCCTGATCATCCTTTGCTTTGTGTGGCATTGCGCGTTTATGAACGTCCAGAACCTTATCGCATCGCTATGCGCGCAGCCTTCTCTGGTTGTCGCTCGTGGATTGACTTAGGTGAGCTGCTCGATTGCCGGAATTTGCGACCTGTGTTAGACGAGACCACCTTTGCCAGCCAGTTACGCGATTTGACGAATATTTTAGGGCCGTAAAGTCAGACTCAAATACTCGCTGACCCCGAAAAAAGTTACACTTGCAGGTGTTTATTAACCCAACGATTAAGGATTTCGATATGGCAGACGAACGTGACGAACGCGAAGGCGAACCCAAGATTCGGATTGTAGACCGGAGAATGCTGGATGAAGATGAACGCGCCGGTAAAGGCCCATCCTCGGCGGCTGAAGGGGCCAGTGCGCCACCCAAATTAGAGATTGTCGGCGGTGGAGCGCGTCAGGATGAAGACACCTCTGCTGGCCCCAATGGGTTGGATGCAGGCGCGGCGGAAGATCATGGCTTTGGCGGCTCTTTTGAGGATGCTGGTGAATTAGAAGATGAGCCGCTCACCGAAGAAGAGCAGCAGCAAATCCAGGCGGAAATCGAACAGGCTGAAGAAGCCCAGTTCCAGGCCATTGAGCAGCGCATGGGGCGTCCCCTGACCGAGCAGGAAAAAGAGGCGGTGCGCGCGGAGATGAATCGCCAGGCCCAGGCGGTGGCCTCCCTCGAAGTCGCGCCCATTTTACAGAATTTGATGGCGGAGTTAAGCTCCATCGCGGCAGTCCACATGGGCCTGATGCCCAACCCCTATACCCGCTTGATTGCCCGCAACGATACCCAGGCGCGTTTAGCAATTGATGCCTTTACCGCCGTGCTGCAAGTCGTGAAGCCGCAGCTTGAGCCGCAGTTAGAGCAGGAGTTTGAGCGCGTGCTCAACGATTTACGGGTGAACTTCGTCTCGATTACGGGCACCCCAATGGGCAACCCCGGTGGCAGTGGCCCCAGCCGTATTATTCATTAGTCCAGTTTGACCTAACCCCCCGTCCCCCTTCCCGAACCGGGAAGGGGTGTCAGAGGATAAGCGTCGGGGGACAGCGGCTTAATACTTTATCCTTTGTGATACTCAGTCCATCCTACAACTTAGGCTCAACCCATCAGTCGGCCTCTGACACCCCCTTCCCAGTTCGGGAAGGTTGGGTGCCCACAGGACAGCATATTGATGCTGTCCTGTGGGCTGGAGGACGGGGGGTTAGGTTCTTATGCCGCTGATTGTTGCCGAAGAGCATCCTGAGCATTTCTGGCCCTTAACCCTGACGCGGGCAACTTTTGAGCTACGTTATGGCGCGTGGTGCGCTTTAGATCGCGCCTTACTGGTCACCAAAGATATTGCGCTGCGCTGCCGCCCGGAACTGGCTGCCTACTTGCGCGCCAGAACTGGTTTGCCAGTGAATGAAGATGTCGAAGGCGAACTTTTCCCTGGGATGCCTGCGACCACGCCGTGGGATATTCTGGCGCAAAGCAATAAGCTTATCGTAGCCGATTTTGAATTATGGCATAAATACAACTCTAACTGCCGGGAACAGGCCCTTATGCCCGGTGTTCACCTGATTGGTGATCGCAATTTGGTACATATCGGCGAGAATAGCGTGGTGCAGTCGGGTTGTGTGCTGGATGCTTCGGCGGGGCCGATTATTATTGCCTCTGATGTGCATATCGAATGGTCACATATCCAGGGGCCGGTATTTATCGGGCGTGGTTGCACCGTAGCCGGGGCACGCCTGCGCTCTGGCACTTCATTAGGGCCGAATTGTAAAGCGGGCGGCGAGATTTCGGCAACGATCTTCCAGAGCCGGGTCAATAAAGCGCATGATGGTTTTGTCGGTCACTCGTGGGTGGGGCGCTGGGTCAATTTTGGCGCACTGGCCACCACCAGTAATCTTAAAAACACTTATGGCGAGATTCGCTATCAACGGGATGCTTTCACTGCTGTTGATACTGGAGTGCAGTTTTTAGGCTCACTGATTGGCGACCACACGAAGATTGGCATCGGGCAGTTGCTCACTACCGGTTCCAACCTGGGGGTTGGCTGCAATATCTTTGGTGGTGGCGTGGCCCCAAAATATGTCCCTTCTTTTAGTTGGGGCGGCATTGGCGGCTGGCAGGAGCATCGGTTGGAATCGTGTCTCAAAACAGTCCATGCCACTTTAGCGCGGCGCAATGCGCGCCTGCGGCCTGAATCGGAACAGGTGCTACGCCATGTCTTCGAGGCTACCCAGAGCGAACGAGGGCTTTTTAAGCAGCGGATAAATGGACAGCAAAATAGCCCTAGTGGTACTTAGTCTAGGCAACTTTTAGAAAATTCCAACAATAGGAGTCTGTCATTCTGAGCGGAGCGAAGAATCTGGTAAGAGCTTTTATAATGTAGGAGTAAAACTCTGTGGAAACTGGTAGTAGATTCTTCGCTCCGCTCAGAATAACACACGCAACGACATTATCTTCGGTGATGCCAATACCTCAAACCCTTTAGAATCCTATGCCACTTTACGAATATCTCTGCCAGCAGTGCTCGAAACAATTTACTTTTTTAGCAGGTGTTATCAGTGACAATGCGGAGGCTCGCTGTCCACGTTGTGGCTCGGCGGACTTGAAGAAGCTGATGTCGCGGGTCACGCGGGGGCGCAGCGATGATGATCGCATGGAAGCGATGGCCGAGAAGTTGGAGACCCGCGATTTGGATGATCCGCGTGATTTACGTCGCTTTGCCCGCGAGATGGGACGCGAGATGAGCGCGGAAACGGGCGAAGACATGGGCGATGAGATGGAAGAACTCATTGAAGCCGAGGCGCGGGGTGAACTGGACGAAAGTGGTGGCGGCGCGGGTGGTGGCTCCGGGGATGATGGCACTATCTACTAGTGGGTCTGTGCCCACGCGCCTGCTGCGCGTTCCGAAACTGCTATCTCGTTGGCGGCCAGTGGGGAGCCTATTCGCTCTTTTAGCAGCGGCACAGGGGGCAACGGCGCAAAGTTCGACACCCGCTCAACCCGACCTTCAACGTTTACTGATAGCTCCTGCTTTACCTTCCTACAAATGGTTTGCATCCACTGACCCACAGCACAAAAATAAAGATTATCTGCTGCTTGGGCCAGGTGAGACGCGGCGTATTCCCCTGGCCGCTGGAAGGTTAGAGCGTCTGTGGTGTACAGCAGGGCAGCCGGAGAAAGTTTCTGTCAGCCTGCTTAATGGCACCTCTATCAGCCTCTTGCATAATGGACAACCGCAACAGGGTGTCTATTATCAAAAAGCTTTTGTCCTCTATCCCACCGCTAAGGAGCCGCCAGCCCTCCGACAGTTAAACACAGGGGCGGCTCTGGTAGTTGTTAATGGTGATACCCAGGCCAACAAGTTCTTCTACCAGGCGGCGGTGCGGCCTGGAAATGCTTTCCCTACGCCACCCCCCATCGTTGGCGCCACCGCCATCCAAGGCGTTGATGGCAAAGTTAAGCCGAATGCAGAGTTTCGCTCTGCTTTAAGTGGCCCTGGCGTGGTAGACGACATCGAGATAACGCTTAATCCGATGACCCCGGAGGCGCTTCATAGCTTACGTTTGCGTATCTGGTGGGATGATGTCAATGGAGCCAGTAATAAAGAAGCACCAGCCGTAGACGTGCCGCTTTTCGCCCTGGCGGGCCAGTTCTTCCAGAGTGGTGCCGTAACCAATAGGCTGTGGTCATTCGATGGCATGAGCCTGCATCTGCACGCTCCCATGCCTTATGGCCCGTCGGCTATGTTTCTCTTGCGCAATGATGGGGCGGCTGAGGTCATGGCTCATTTGCGTATTCTCGCCCATAAATTGCCAGGCGGAGCAGCGGCTTTGCCCTATCGCTTCTGTGCGGCCTATGGCTCGGCCCACACTCAACCGAAACAGCCAGTTGAGATGTTAAAAGCTCAGGGGGCGGGTGCTTTTATCGGCTTATCCCTGGGCATTGAGCCTGCGCCAGAGTCGGCGCGGCGGGCCTTCGCTTACTTAGAGGGTAATGAGACTATTACTGCCGATGAACAAAAGTATGAGGGCACTGGCACCGAAGATTTTTTTAATTCCGCCTGGTATTTTCCTGACAAGCCCTTTGCGCAGCCTTATCATGGATTGCTGTGGAAAAATAAGCTGCCGCCTCAGGTGGCGATGTATCGCCTGATGATGCCTGACGCCGTGCCTTTTCAAAAGTCGTTAAACTTCTCTTTTGAGCACGCCAGCGGCAATAGCTCCAACGATTTGCTTTATCGGTGGGTCGCTTTCTGGTATCAAAAGCCCCCTCTCAAGTTTCAAGTGGTAGACCAGTTAGCTGCTAATAACGCCGGTGGGGGTGGTGCTATCTCGGCGGCAAACCAACCACACCAACAACCCATACTGCCGATCATAATCGGCATTGTCGGTGTGGTGGCAGGTGTTTTGTTTTCACGCTATGTCTTGCGGCGCGGTGCATCGAGTTAATGAGCAGGTTTTAAATCGGTTGGACACTCAAAGCATTAGTAATCCTGTCATGGTTGTGGTCAAGCGGAGTTTGCTCATCCGCTAATTTGTTATTTTTCTTTATTTGTTCAGAAAGGTTTTATGCAGCGTTCAACCTCTTCGTTGGTTGGTTTATTCCTAGCTAGTAGTCTGGTGTTGATCTCGCCTCTAGGGGCACAAAATAGCCCTCCCCCGCCCGCACCAGCACGCCACCCGGTTATGCCAGTGCGTCGGCGCGTGGTATCGGCCCCACGTCAACAGGCGGTCGTCGCAAGACCCGTATCAGGTCGCAGGATTTTGACACGAGGGCGCAGAGTTATTCATAAACCCGTTATTACCGATCATCAGGTCGTTGCGCCAACGGCGGGCCGGTTGCCACTCCCCGTCAAGAAAACGCTGCCCAATGGCTTAACCGTTTTGGTGCAAGAGAATCATGCGGCTCCGGTGGTGGCGGTGCGGATGTATGTCAAAACTGGTTCTGTTTATGAAGGGCAATACCTGGGCGCGGGGATTTCACATTTATTTGAGCACACTTTAAGCGAAGGCACCCAGACTCGAACTAAGGCGCAAATTAGTGACGAGGAGCAAGCCATTGGCGGTCAATCGAATGCTTATACCTCCTATGATGTGACGGCCTATCACATCACCACGGCCTCTTCCTACTTTGATCGTGCGCTTAATCTGCTGGCGGATGAGATGCAAAATGCCGCTTTCCCCGAAGCCGAAGTTAAGACGCAGCAGGGGGTTATTCATAACGAGATGAACCTGGATGAAGATGACCCCGATAAGGTGCTCTCCGACCTGTTCTATGCCACCGCCTTCAGGGTGCATCCCGTGCGCTTTCCGATTATTGGCTACCAGGAACCTTTCGACCGTTTATCGCGGGAGGATATTCTCAACTACTACCATACCCATTACACCCCGGAAAACACCGTGGTTGCCATCGCAGGCGATGTCTACGCGCCCCGCGCTCAGGCTGCCGTGGCCGAAGCCTTCAAGAATTGGCAGCGTGGCACCGCTTCAATTCCTCCGGTGCCGGACGAGCCGCTGCAAACCACGCCCCGCCTGGCAGCGGTTGAGAAGAATATTAATCTCACTTACCTCCAAATGGGCTGGCATACGGTGCCCTTGCAGCATCCTGACCTGTATGCTCTGGATGTCTTGGCGCAGGTATTGGGTGGTGGTGATAGTAGTCGGCTGGTGCGCGTATTGCGCGAGAGGAGTAATCTTGTCGCTTCCATTAATGCGACTTCTTCAACGCCGAACTATAATGCGGGTATCTTTGCGGTGCGGGCCACCTTGCCGCCAGCCAACCTGACCTCAGTGCAAAATCAAATCTGGATTGAAATTGGCAAGCTCTTGCGCGATGGAGTCTCAGAACCAGAGTTGCGCCGTGCCCAGCGCCAAATTGAAACCAGTTTTATCTTTAATAACAGCAACGTCGAAGACCAAGCCGAGCAGATTGCTTATGATGAGCTGGATACCGGCGACCCGACTTACTCGCGCCGCTATGTAGCACGCATCAACGCGGTTACTCCTGCGCAGGTGCAGGCGGTGGCTCAAAAGTATTTAACTCACGATGGCATCACAACAGCCATTGTGCGGCCTCGTGGTTCAGCCCCTCAAACTGCTACGAAGCAGGCTGAAGTGGCGGTCTCTGCCCCACAGATATTTGCGCTTTCCAATGGGATGCGCCTGATTGTGCGAGAAAACCATGCCGCGCCCACGGTGGCAATGGTGGCGATGGGCTTGGGCGGAGTGCGTCTGGAAGCCGGTAAAGCCGGGGTATCCAACCTTTGCACCGAGATGCTGACGCGGGGCACCCGCAAGCATAGCGAAGAGCAGCTTGCCACCTTAGTGGATAACCTGGGCGGCACTTTAGAGGGTTTTAATGGCTATAACGCCTGGGGCATTCGGTCGCAGTGGCTCACCAACGATTGGCGGCAAGGGTTAGCCCTGTTGCAAGAAGTTATGCTCACCCCCACTTTTCCGGCGGCTGAGTTGGAACGCTCAAAAACGCAGGTGCTGGCCGCGATTCAGCAACAGCAGGATGACCCGACCAGTGCCGCCTCTCTCTTACTGCGCCGCACCTTCTTTGGCCTGCATCCTTATGGTCGCTCCTCACTGGGCACGGCGGCTTCCCTGCAAAAGATTACCCCTGAAGACCTGCGCCAATATTGGAACCGTGTCCTGCTGTCGCACTCCACCGTGCTGGCGGTCTATGGCGATGTCAATGCCGATGCTGTGCATAGTCTGGCCGAGAATTTATTTAGTGGCTTTAGGCGGGAGGGCGAACTGAAGGCCACCTTGCCACCCATCACACGGTTAGAAAAATTTACACTTAACGAGCGCACGCAACCAGGCGTGGCGCAAACCGCAGTGTGGTATGGCTTTCCCAGCATTACCCTGCTCGACCCTGACCGGGATGCCCTTGATGTCCTCAGCGCGGCTTTAGCTGGTGCGGATTTACCAGGCGGTCGTTTATACCGTCGCCTGCGCGACAACCAACTGGTTTACGACATTCACGCCTTTAACCAGGCGGGTCTGGACGCCGGGATGTTCGTCATCTACGCCGCAACGACGCGCAAGAACTTGGGCGAAGTGCGCCACATTATTGATGAAGAAGTGCAGCGAATGCATGAGATTAACATCAGCGATGAAGAGTTGGCACGCGCTAAAGCAATGGTGATTGCTGCTCACGCAATTGATAATCAGAGCAATTTAGCCCAAGCCAGTGAAGCTGCCTCGAACGAGCTATTTGGCTTAGGCTTCCGCGAAGGCTCGCGCTATGAAACTGAGATTAATAAGATAACCATTGAAGACGTGCGCCGTGTGGCCGAAAAATACCTGCGCCCGGAAGCCTCAGCCCTGGCTACCGTTGCGCCAACGCAAGAGCAAGCCACGGGCTGATTTTTTAGCGAGGAACCACACCGAAGGACACGGAAAAAGAACTTGCAGAGAAGAGGGCACCTTAAGTAATTGGTGCGCGTCTAAAGCAGAAATCGAAGGTTGCAAGTGTTGATTATAGAGGCACCTAACGAACCCGGAGCGTGAGCGACGGGCTTTCGCTGTAGTCCGCAGAGACCATTAAATAAGCCCGTCGCTCACGCTCCGGGTTCGTTAAATTACGACTAAGCATTTCTTTCCGTGTCCTTCCGTGTGGTTCCTCGCTAATCTAAAGATGTAGCAGTTAGAGGAGGCTGTATGAAACGTAAGGTATCTACCATTGGCTTCATTGCTGGCGTAGCGGCAGTCTCGTTATGGATTGCGGCGCGGGGTGTGGCCCAGAATGGGACGCTCCGCTCTAATGTGGCTGCCGCTACACGAGACCGCCCCCTCTATCGTATCAATGCCACCCTGGATTACGATATTCTCAGCCTCAAAAGCTCCGCGCAGGTGACAGTGCCAATTGCCCCTGGCGATGCGTTGCATGATGTCGTGTTTTTTCTGTTTGCTAATGCGGGTGGTGTCGGTGGGGATGATGCACGACGCAAGAACCTGGTGGTAGATAGCGTTTCCTTGAACGAAGCGCGGGTGCCCTTTAGCTTAAATGGGGCGGTGTTACGGGTGAACCTGCCGCAGCCGATGCGTGAGGCATTTACTCTCAACATTAATTATCATGGCATCGTGCCGCGCAGTCCCGCGGGTAGTGGCAGCATCATGGATATGATGGGCGGGATGGGCAGCGACCTGGGTGATCTTGGCGGTTTATTGGGCGGCGGTGAGACTGCTGCCCTTGAGACGCAGAAGCCGAAGCCACAAAACATAGATTACGGTCTCTACACCTACGGCAACGGGATGTTGAGCTTAGGCTCGTTCTGGTATCCCACACTGGCCGTGCGACAAAATGGTCGCTGGGTAGACGAAGCTCCCGAAGGTCTGGGCGATGTGGCCTATGCCGACATGAGCGATTATGATGTGGCCCTGCGCGTGCCGCCCAATGTCACGGTGGCAGCTACCGGGCAGCGGGTGGATGACAGAACGGCGTACCATGTTCATGCCGAAGATGTCCGCGATTGCTCGGTGCTAATGAGCGAAGATTATGTGACGCGAGCGCGGACTTTTGATGTCGCAGGCAAGCCTGTGATTGTCACGGCTTACACCTTGAAAACTGATACGGCCAAAGCAGATAAAGCCATTGATATTGCGGGGCACGCTTTGCAGATTTACAGTCGCCGCTTTGGGCCTTATCCTTACGATGATTTCAAAGTCGTGGAAGGGCCAATTCGTGGCGGTGCGGGCGGCATGGAATTTTCTGGCCTGACTTCTATCGCGTCTATGCTCTATGGCGACATGGCCAAGCAACTGAACGATTTATCAGGTGCTCTGGGCGCAGGCGATTTGAACAAGATCATGGGAGGACTCGGCGATGATGGCGGCGATGGCACGGATGCCGGTGCGCCGCCCACAAGTCCAGCCGCGCCAGCCGCGCAACCACAGCGCACTGCGGCCACTCGTGGCGGTAATGGGGCTGAAACTGAGCCGGAACTGCCCAATAATCCGGCGAGCGATCTGCTCAAAAGCTTATTAGGCCAGCAGAAGAACATCTTTGATTCGATGTTTGAAGCCACCATCGCCCATGAGGTCGCTCATCAATGGTGGGCGATTGGGGTTGGCAGCGATAGTCAACGCGCCCCCTTTGTAGACGAAAGCCTGGCCAACTATTCATCCATGCTCTATTTTGAAGATCGCTATGGCCCTGAGGTGGCGCAAAAGATGATGGATTTGCATCTGCGCACCACTTATTCAATGGGGCGCATGATGGGCGGCGGTGATGCGCCTGCTAACTTGAGGACATCAGCTTACAAGAACAATATCCAGTATGGCGCTGTGGTTTACGGCAAAGGCGCGTTGTATTATGATGCCTTGCGGCACGCGGTGGGTGATGGCGTTTTCTTTGCATCGCTCCAGGAATACTATGCCAGATACCGAGACCGCTTAGCCGGGCCACGCTCTTTATTGACCATCATTGAGCGGCGTGCCCCGAATGCCCATGTAGATGCGCTTTATCATCGTTGGATTGAAGAAACGCATGGCGATGACGATATTACAGGCGGCAAAGCGATGGACATCAATGACCTCTTGGGCGGCATACTCGGTGGCGGGGCAGGCGGCCTGCTGGGTGGCGGAGATGAGTGAGAGTTAAGTGTTAGCTAATTAAAATCTTGCCGGGACTTTTACAGGGCCGGTTAGCAAAAGCCGCCATCATGGTCTCATTTGTGCTACAATAGTTGTCACTTCACGAGGTGCATATGCGAGGAATCATTCAACAGTCTCGAAAAGTCATTTGGCTCTCTTCCGCTGCGGGCCTAATAGTTGTCGGCGCAGGGGCCATTCGCGCCCAGGAAACAATGGGGAGTTTGGGGGCAGGCATGTCGGGGTCAGCCTCATTGGACGCCAGTTCAGGGGTCAACGCTGGTCGTGCCTTCAAACGAGCACGGAGCGTTGGCACGCGCAGCATGGACGAAGCCAGTGCTGATGATGGTACTTCAGGTGGCTCTGGCGGTTCCGGCGGTTATCCGGGCGGTGGTTCGGGTGGTGGCGGTGGCTATCCAGGCGGAGGAGGAGCGGGCGGTGGGGCAGCGGCACTTCCGCCGCCACCGGATGTGGTTCACTTCTCAACAGCTACGGGCCAGAGTATGCTGAATGAGCTGCTTGGCTCTAACAACCTACGCTCGACTTATCCTAACCCAGAGCATCCCAAGCGTTCATCACGGGCACAGGCTGCCTATTC
>Ga0213875_10001752_pt1 | contig 13614 bp, 12 predicted proteins | sample BarmaccomBMRX_R8_FD_160105 | JGI IMG/M metagenome (GOLD analysis project Ga0213875, IMG submission 160105) | Root-associated microbial communities from Barbacenia macrantha in rupestrian grasslands, the National Park of Serra do Cipo, Brazil - RX_R8 | ecosystem: Host-associated > Plants > Roots... | reverse complement strand
CTGGTGCCGGTGCCGTTGATCGTGCTGGAGACGAAGGTGAGAGGATCGTAGATGTCGATAATCTCGTCGTGCAGGCGCTGGCGATAGGCGGTCAATGACGCCAGGAAGAAGTCGCCATGATAGCGGACCGACACTTCGAACCCGCGGGAGCTTTCCGGTCGAAGTGACGGGTTCCCCACGAAACTTCCCGGGTAGAAGCCATAGAGGTCGAAGAATGTCGGCTGCGCGATGCCTTCTGCGTAGGCTCCGGTCAGGTCGAAGCCGTCGCCCAGCTTTGCGAGCAGCGAAGCGCGAAGAGAGGTCGCGTCCCGGAAGCGATTGAACATGTCGCGGCGGATTGCGACATCGGTGGTGACGAGGCTGGCCTTCGCCCGCCATTCGAGGGTCAGCGAATTGTGAGTGCGATTGCGCTTCTGGTCGGTGGCGCCCCCATAAAGCAAGTCGCCCGCCTGGAACGTCTCTCGCTCGCTTTCCGCCGCCGCGACGAGAATTTGCGCAACGGGGCCGGTCGTGAACCGATGCTCGGCCTGTGCGCCGACGGTGCGCCGCGTTCCACTGGTGCGGTTGAGGAAAGCACTCGCGAGGTAATTGCGATTACTCGAGCCGAGAAGCGATCCGCTGACCTGCCCGCTCCAGGGCTCGGTCGCGCTACCGATGTCGGCCCATAGCCGACCGGCGGCCATTCGATTGCGACTATTATCGAGGGTATCGGCATGGACGAAAGTGACCGGATCGAACCCGTCGAAATCGCTTCGCCCTGACAGCGCGAACCCCGATGCGTCGAGTTCCAGTAGGGGGCCGAGGCGATAACGACCGTCCACCCGCGCCGAAAGGTTGCGATAGCCGTCCTTGTCGCCGTGACCGCTGAAGCTATCGATTCCGGTGGCGCGTTGCCCTCCGAAGGCTGCGGCCAGCGAGGCGCGATCCGACGACCATGATGCGGCGGCACTGATCCGCTCGAACCCGAACGAGCCGCCCTCCAGCGCCGCCGACCATTCCGTGCCGACCGGCGGAGTACCGTTCACTGCGACGACGCCGCCGATTGCATCCGATCCCCACAGGGCCGATTGCGGTCCGCGAACGACTTCGATGCGGGACGCGATGTCGGCGTTGAGCAGGTCGAACCGGGGCTGGTCGCCGGTCGCGGGATCGTTCGCGCGAATGCCGTCGATGAAGAGAAGAGTGTGGTTTGCTTCGGCGCCGCGGATGCGGACTTCGGTCAGCGACCCGTCCGGCCCCGAAACCGTGACCGAGGTCGAGGGCACCAGGCGCAGCAACGCCGGGACGAGCGGCTCGCCGAGATGCTGGATGAGCTCCTTGTCGATGACGGTGACGCTTGCCGGAGCGCTTTCCTTGAACTCCGGCAGGCGCGAGGTCGTGACGACGATCGGGTTGGAGTCGATGGGCGGAAGGGGCATTGGAATCCTCCTGTTGACGAACGCGTCGTCACAAGAGGGGACCGCCCTCCGCTCCACGGCTGCTCCCGGCCACGAAAACGAACGACGGACCAGGGCAAGTGTCTGACTTGAAAGGCCGCTAGGGGCGACCTGTCCTACAGTTGCGGGCACAGCGCCGGCTTCGAACCGGCTTCCTTCTTGGCCGGCGGCCGTAACCGTCGGACCCGGGTCCGAGGCCGGGCTAGATCGGCGGCCCGAACCTTGTCAAGGAAGTCTTCGTCGGCTAGGGGCGCGCGACACTTGCTGCGGCTGGTCGGAAACCAGCTGCTAACCCAAGGAAATCGCAATGAAGTCCGGCGTCCACCCCGAATATCACACGATCACCGTCGAAATGACCGACGGCACCAAGTTTGAGACTCGCTCCACCTGGGGCAAGGAAGGCGACACCCTCCACCTCGACATCGACCCGAAGGTGCACCCGGCCTGGACCGGCGGCAACCAGAAGCTGCTCGATGCCGGCGGACAAGTCGCTCGCTTCAACAAGCGCTTCGGTGGACTCTCGCTCGGCAAGAAGTGAGCTTACGGTAGCTTGATGCTGCCGTTCCACGATCCCGCGCTGCGCTACCGTTCGGCCCCGACCATTGAGACCGAGCGGCTGCGCCTGCGCGCCTTCCAGCTAAGCGACCTCGACTATTTCCAGACGTTCTTCGCGAACGCTCATGCCAGCCGACACGTCGGCGGCCCGAGCGGGCGGGAGGACAGCTGGCGTCGGCTGCTCGCAGGTGTCGGTCTGTGGCCAATGACCGGCCTCGGCATGTGGGCGGTCGAGCGGCGTCAGGATGGCGCGACGATCGGCCATGTCGGCTTCTTCGATTTCCTGCGGGAATGCTTTCCGCCGATCTCGGGCGAGCCCGAAATGGGCTGGATCCTAACACCATCCGCGCATGGCCAAGGCTACGCGACGGAGGCCTGCGTCGCCATGCTCGACTGGTTCGGGCACCAAATCGGTAGCCACGCGATCCATGCGATGATTTCACCGGAAAACGCTGCTTCGATGAAGCTCGCGGCGAGGCTGGGATTCGAGCGGCAGCCGGATGGGCTGTATCGCGATCAGCCTCAAACCATGTGGCGCCGTCCGCCGGCCTAAAAGGCGCTCAATCCCGTGATCGCGCGTCCCATGACCAGCGCATGGACGTCGTGCGTGCCTTCATAGGTGTTGACCGTCTCGAGGTTCGCGGCGTGCCGCATCACGTGGAACTCGGCGGAGATGCCATTGCCGCCGTGCATGTCCCGAGCGACCCGCGCAATTTCCAGGGCTTTGCCGACATTGTTGCGCTTGATCAGGCTGATTGTCTCCGGAACCAGCTCGCCCTCGTCGAGACGCCGTCCGACCCGAAGCGCCGCCTGAAGGCCGAGCGTGATCTCCGTCGCCATGTTGGCGAGCTTCAGCTGCACCAGCTGGTTCGCGGCCAACGGTCGCCCAAATTGCTTGCGGTCGAGCGTATATTGCCGTGCGGCGTGATAGCAGGCCTCGGCCGCGCCCATGGAGCCCCAGGCGATGCCGTAGCGGGCCCGATTGAGACAGCCGAACGGGCCCTTGAGGCCCTCGACGTTGGGAAGCACCGCGTCCTCGCCGACCTCAACTCCGTCCATCACGATCTCGCCGGTGATCGAGGCGCGCAGTGACAGCTTTTCCTTGATCTTGGGCGCCGAGAGGCCGGCCATGCCCCTCTCGAGCACGAAGCCGCGAATCTTGCCGCCATGTGCGTCCGACTTCGCCCACACGACGAAAACGTCGGCGATCGGCGAGTTGGTGATCCACATCTTGGTGCCGGTCAGTCGATAGCCGCCGCTCGTCTTCTCGGCGCGAGTGCGCATGCTTCCCGGATCCGAGCCGGAATCGGGTTCGGTCAGGCCAAAGCAACCGACCCATTCGCCCGTCGCCAGCTTCGGCAGGTACTTCTTGCGCTGGTCCTCAGAGCCGTAGGCATGGATCGGGTACATGACGAGACTCGACTGCACCGACATCGCCGAGCGATAGCCGCTGTCGACCCGCTCGACGGCTCGGCCGATGAGACCGTAGCTGACATAGCCGAGGCCGGCGCCGCCATATTCGTCCGGCACCGTCGCTCCGAGCAGTCCGAGCTCTCCCATTTCGCTCATGATCTCGCGATCGAACCGTTCGTCGAGATAGGCTGACGTAACACGGGGCAGCAGCTTCTCCTGCGCATAACCCTCCGCCGTGTCGCGGACGAGGCGCTCCTCGTCGGTCAGTTGATGATTGAGGTCGAAAGGGTCTGCCCAGTCGAACGGCAGGATGGCAGGCTCGCCCACGCGTTGCGGCTCCGAAATGTCTGCGGAAAGCGGTCCTGTTAGCGGCCGCGCGACCGCCGCGCCACCCCACATCCGGATCACAGGGCTTGCGGGTTGACCCCGGTCGTCTGAACCATCGCCAGCGGCATTTGCCCGCTGGACGATCCTCCAGGGTGGACGCCCGTAAGGCCGGAACGTGTCGTCGCGCCAGCCATGGCGGCGGGATTCGCGAGGCAGGTCGTCGAGATGGTGGCGATTGCGATGGTGACCGACGCGATGAAGATGAGGAGGCGATTCATGATATGCTCCTTCCTGGGTTTTCCTGAGATTTCGCTATTTGGGATCAACGCCTATCGCCTTGAGCTCGGCGAGCTTTTCCGCCGACAGCGGCTGCAGTCCGTGGCGCTTGAGGTTGAGGACGAATTCGGGCGTCACGTCCATTGCCTTGAGCTCGACCAGCGTTTCGACCGGGAGGTTGGCGTATCCGATCCGGGCGAAGGACTGGATGAACTGGGGGTCAATCTTGAGCGCCGCCAGCTGCTCGATCTGTTCGGCGCTGAGGTCGTGGTACCCGGCGGCACCAAGGCTTTCGATATAGGCTGGCGATACGCCAACTGCCTTGAGGCCGACGATTCCCTCAGCGTCGAGCTTGCCGTAACCCGCGCGGCGCAGGCTATCGATATAGTCCGGCGAGACGTCCAGCGCCGCGAAGTCGACAAGGTTATCTAGCGAGGCAGGCGCATAGCCGCGCGCGGTGAGGGCCGTGATGAACTTCGGGGTTACATTGACCGCCGACAGGGTGACGAGCTCATTGATGTCGGGACGCGGGTACCGATTCGCCGCCAAGGCGTCGACCAGCGCGCGCGTCGCTCCAACGGCCGTCAGGTCGTAGGATTGGCCGACGGTCGGATTGCCGATCCCGTGGCTCTGCAGCATCGCGGTGAAGGACGGATCGGGCGTGAACGTGCACTGCCCCGTAGCGACCGCCCCGCTGCCCACGCCGGCGCAATCGAACCGGCCCGGCTCGCGCACGATCGCGAAGCGCACCGGCCGCTGGCCTGGCTCATTAAGGCTCGCGACATCCAGCCCCGCCAGATCGCCGGCCGGAAAGCTGGAGCTCATGTTGGCGTGCAGCAAGTCTCTCCGGTAAAGATCGAGCTGCACTCGGCCGTTCGTCTGAGGCGTCAGACGGAATTGTGCCTCGATGCTGGTCGAATTGTAGGTTGCCGTTGCGATGGAGGCGCTGGAGTTGGGCGCCGTGGCCAGCAGCAGGGCGGCGCAGACCGCCAGGGTTCTCGTCATGACAGGGCTCTCCTTCAATCGCGGACAAGGCTCCGCCGCGCGCCTGCGGTCAGGCGATCAATCGCTTTGGTAATCAGTGAGTTATGCGTCGTACGGGACGTCAGCCGCCGTCGTCACCCTCGTCCGAAGACGACCCGGGCGGACGTGGAGGCCTTGGCGGCCTGGCTAGACCATGCCCATCGCCGATCGCCTTGAGCTCGATCAGCTTCTCAATACTGGGCCGACCGTAGCCCGCGCTCCGAAACCGGGCGATGTCGGCAGGCGTCAGGCCGACCGCACGCATCTCGCTGATTTGGTCGAGCGGCAGATCGGGGTATCCGGCAGCAGTGACGCCGCGTAGGTAGTCCGGAGTAACGCCCAGCGTGTAGGCCTTTTCCAGTTCGTCGGCGTCAAGATTGCGATAACCGGCACCAATGAGCCCGCGGACATAGCCCGGAGTGACCCCACTGGCTTTTAATCCGACCAGGTCATTCACGCTCGCGTTCCTCAGCTGTGGGGCAACGGCGATCATGTCTCGTGCATATTCGGACGACACACCCGCGGCCCTCAATTCGATCGCATCGTCGAGCGCCGCGTCACGCTGACCCGGCGGCCTCGTGAAACCGGGAACGGGATCGTTCTCGTCGGCATAAGTCACCGCGCGGGCGCCATCGGCGTTGAGCGCGACGACCTTGCGCCGGCCCTGACGGTCGGGGGGATAGATGGTCACGGTGGCTCCGCTGGGTGCAGTCGAAACCATGACGCCGTTGACGGACTTTACCGTCGATCCATTCGGGCTCACGGCCTCGATATCGCCTTCACCGGGACCGATGGCGACAGTTGGACGGACCGCAGCGACAGCAGTTGCGACGGAGCTTGATACGCCTTGAGCGATGATGTGCGGCAGGTCCCTCGGATCATCGCCATCGCCATGATAGGGAACTCCGGTGTCAATTGGCTGACCAGCCGCGACCGCCTTCATCCCGTTCGCGCTGTCGCGGCCCGAGACATCTGCGCGGGCCGGAGAAAGCGTGAGTGCCGCCAACGGGGCGGCGATCGCGACGGCGCCGACGAACACGCCAAACGCGAATGGTCGGGCAACCGGCCCCCGGGCCGACGCGCTGTCGAGGACTCGCGCCACCCGGCGGGCGAGCGAACTCTTCGACGGTGCAACTCCATGCGCCCCAAGCAGCAGCCCCGAGCATTCGTGCCGGGCAACGCCAACCAGCAGCTCGGCATAATCGGTATCGGCGATGTCCGACGCGAGGACGGCATCGTCGGCCGTTTCCTCGCGCAACTGGTGCGCCTCTCGTGCAAGCAGCCACACCAGGGGATTGAACCAGAACAGGGCGGTCGCGATCCGGGCGAGCAGCAGCTTGGCCCAGTCGAGGCGAGCGACGTGCGCAAGCTCATGCGCAATGATCGCCTCGGCTTCTCCCGACGCCTGGACCGCGCGCTCGTTGAGCAGGATGACCGGCCGCATCAGGCCCCAGCTGATCGGCGATCCGAGCTCGTTGCTGGTGAGCAGGGCGGTGCCGTGCTTGAACCCCATGCGACGCTGGGCACGTGCAAGTGCGCTCAGCCAATGGCCATCGACCAGGACGTCAGCGCGCGCGCGGAGCGCGAGCAGTCGAGCCAGCGCGAGGAGGGTGATGAACAGCAGGATAGCGGCGGGCACTGCATAGGCAGCGAGGGCGGCGGCGGTCCAGCTGATGCTTGAAGTGGCGACGGATGCGGTGGCCGGAGGCAATGCCGCTTGGGTGACCGAAGATCCGGTCGGCTCACGGTGAGCCGTTGCCGCCGGAAGGCTCAGCGTCGCGGGTCCGGCCGTCGGCGCGTCAGTTGTTGCGAACAGTGCGGGAGCCTCGACGTTCCAGCTCGGCAGGACGAGCGGCGCCAAGGCCAAAGTGACCAACGCCAGCAGCCCGACATGCGCGATCAAGGAGCGCTCGGCCGATGAACGCTGCTTCGTCAGTGCCAGCAGCGCCAGCGCGAGTGCGGAAATGACGACGGACTTGAGGGCGATCGTGAGCAACGCATGCATCACTTCTCTCCCTTTGCCTTGCGCGCCTGGGCAATCATCTGCTCGAGCCGGTCGAGCTCGCTGGTGTCCAGCTTGTCCGACATTCCGAGAAGCGCCGTGGCCGCACCGGCCGCCGATCCATTGAAGAACACGCGTACGATGTCGCTCAGGGCCGAGGTCTTGGCGACCGAATCCGCAACCGTGGGGCTGTAAAGATAGCCGCGATCAGAATCGGCGCGCTGGACATAGCCTTTGTCCTCCAGCCGCTTCAGCATGGCACGCACAGCCGAGCCGCTCAGCTGGTCGGGGAGCGCGTCGCAGATATCCGCGACGAGGAGCGGGCCGCGTTCGTACAGGATGTCGACGATCTGCCGTTCCCGGGGTGGAAGCTTGCTTAGCATCGCGACTCCTTGGCGCTACGTTTGTAGCGGTGTGCTACATTTGTAGCGCGTACGCAAGCCCTTTCTGCGAGTCTTGCCAGAAGCGTGGCGGAGAGGGTGGGATTCGAACCCACGGTGAGCTTGCACCCACGGCGGTTTTCAAGACCGCTGCCTTAAACCACTCGGCCACCTCTCCTTGAGGCGGTCGCTATCGCTTGGCGCGGCGGGCTGTGCAAGCGGCGCGGTGAACCCGATGGCGCTCCGGCCGTTTTCCCTTAGCCTCGGTAGTGAAGGGGAGGGTGCGTTGAGCGCGTTGCAGGCTTGGGCGGCATTGGCGATGGCGACGGCGGCGGTCGGCTCGGCTTCCCCGGACGGCCAGACGGCGCTCGGGACTTATGGCCAGCCCGCCTATCCCCAGCCTGCCTATGCGCAGCCGGCGCCCATCGCCAGTCCGTGGCAGACCTACAAGGTCAGGCTCAGCATGCTTGCTCGGCAGCAGGGCGTTCGCGAGTCGACCATCCAGGCGAACATACCGGGCCTCGACGTCAATCAGCGTGTGATCGACCTGGACCAGGCGGAGCCCCGTGCGGCCCAGCCCGGCGTACGGCCGTCCATGGCGGCCTACTTGAGCGACCATGTAACGCCGCGCCTGATCGCCCGCGGGCAGGAGCGCTACTCGAGCGATTATTCCTATCTTCAGACCATCCGCGCGCGTTACGGCGTCGACCCCGCAGTGCTGATGGCGATCTACGGCCATGAGACCAGCTACGGCACTGTCACCGGCAGCCACGATCTGCTGGAGACGCTCGCCAGCCTGGCGTACGGCGGGCGGCGCCGCGAGTTGTTCGAGCGGGAGTTCATCGCATCCCTGAAGCTCATCGACCAGGGCGTCCCGCGCTGGATGCTCAAGGGCAGCTGGGCCGGCGCCACCGGCTACCCGCAGTTCCTGCCGTCTGTCGCCTTGCGCCTGCGGGCGGACGGCGACGGCGACGGCTATGCGGACATCTGGCGGAGCGAGGTCGACGGACTGGCCTCGATTGCCTCCTACCTGCGCGACGCGGGTTGGAAGCCAGGCGTCGCTTGGGGCGTTCAAGCGAGGGTGCCGCTCGGCCTCAACCGTGCTGCGCTCCAGTCTCGAATCACCGCCGCCAAGTGTCCCCAGGTCTATCGCCGCCATTCACGGTGGCTTACGGTCGGCCAGTGGCGCTCGCTAGGCGTGGTGCCGGTCGAACAACGGCTCGGCGACAATGAGATGGCGACCCTCCTTGAACCCGACGGGCCAACAGGGTCAGGCTATCTGCTGTCGAACAATTACCGGACGATCCTCGATTACAATTGTTCGAATTTCTACGCGATGTCCGTCGGGCTGCTGGCGGACGCGATTGCGCGGCGATAGACAGGTTCGGCCGTAACGCCGACTTGAAGGACGTCGCCCGCTTCCATGACTCGCCAAATCCTGCTCGCAACCGCCGCCGCTTCGTTGATGTTTGCAAGCGCGTCGCCCGCCGCTGCTCCGCAGTTCGATACGCCTGCGAAGGTCGCCTATCTCATCGACCTGAATTCGGGCGCCGTGCTTTATGCAAAGAATCCGGACGTGCACATGCCGCCGGCATCGATGGCCAAGATGATGACGACGGAGGTTGCCTTCGAACTGATCGACAAGGGCCAGCTTCCGCTCAACAAGATGTGCACCGTGCGTCCGGAGACTTGGCAAAAGTGGCATGGGCCCCAGGCGGGCTCGACCATGTTCCTGTCGCCGGGAGAGCAGGTCAGCGTCGAAAATCTTCTCAAGGGCATCGTTACGCTCTCGGGCAACGACGCGGCGGTGGTCCTGTCGGAATGCATCGCGGGGACGGAGCAGGCCTTCACCGACCAGATGAACGCGCTCGCCAAGCGGCTGGGCGTGAACAGCAGCCATTTCGGCACCGCCAATGGCTGGCCGGACAACGGGGTCACGTATGTGACGGCCCGCGATCTCGCGACGGTGGCGCGGGCGACCATCGAGCATCACCCTAAGCTGTACAAGGAATTCTACGGCCTTCCGAACTTCACCTGGGGCAAGACGATGGGCGGCAACGCCATCACTCAGGAGAACCGCAACCCGATCCTCGGCCATGTGGCGGGCGCGGATGGCCTGAAGACCGGTCATACGGATGAAGCTGGGTACGGCTTCACCGGCTCGGCCGAGCAGAACGGCCGCCGGTTGATCGAGGTGCTCGCGGGCATGTCCAGCTGGAACCAGCGCGTGCAGGAATCGACGCGACTGATCCAGTGGGGCTTCGGCGCCTGGACGGATAAGCCGCTCTTCAAGTCAGGCGCGAAAGTCGGCAGCGCCAGAGTGCAATTGGGAAGCGAATCCGAAGTCCCGCTGGTCGCCCCGCACGATCTCGCCGTGACGATCCCGGCGGGGCTGTCGAACGGTTTGGTCAAAATGCAGATTCGCTACGAAGGTCCCGTCGCCGCACCGATTGCGAAGGGGCAGCATGTCGCTGATCTGCTGGTCTACACCGGCGACACGCAGCCGCAGGTGACGCCGCTCGTCGCGGGTGAGGATGTCGGCAAGGCCGGTTTCTTCGGGCGGATCTGGCTCGGCTTCAAGCAGCTGTTCGGAATGGCGTGACCGCGGCCGGCAGGTTCATTTCACTGGAAGGCGGCGAGGGAGTCGGCAAGTCGACGCAGGCGAGGGAGCTTGCTGCAGCCCTCCAAGCGATCGGCATCGACGTGGTTCTCACCCGGGAGCCGGGTGGAAGCGACGGCGCCGATGCGGTCCGCGAGCTGCTCCTCAGCGGAGCGGACGAGCGTTTCGGCCCAGATGCCGAAGCCTTGCTGTTCGCCGCCGCCCGGGCCGACCACGTCCGAAAGACGATCCGGCCAGCCCTTGCCGCGGGTCGCTGGGTGATCTCCGATCGGTTCATCGACAGCTCGCTCGCTTACCAGGGCGGCGCCGGAGGGCTCGGAATCGAGGTCGTGCGATCGATCAACGCCTTCGCCCTTGGCGACACTTTTCCAGATCGGACTCTGGTCCTGTTGTCTGACGAAGGGCAGGCGCGGGCGCAGCTTCGCGATACCGGCGCGAGCGATCGGATCGGCGGCCGGTCCGAAGCCTACCATCACAAGGTGGAGACCGCGTTCCGGCTCATAGCCGCGGAGGAGCCCGACCGGGTCCGCCTCGTCGACGCATCCGGCCCAAAGGAAGCCGTGACCAAGCGCTTGCTCGACGTTTTGTCGGACCTGTTGCCATGATCCTTGGCCAAGACAGGGCCGTCGAGCAGTTTGCGAGCGCCTGGACCTCACGCAAGCTTCACCACGGTTGGCTGCTCGCCGGGCCCAAAGGCGTGGGCAAGGCAAGCTTTGCGCAGGCGGCGGCCCGGCGCGTTCTTTCGGAGGCTGCCGGCCCGCCGTTCGACCTCCCCGCGCTGGATAGCCCCGACGAGCACCCAATCGTCAAGCTGATCACCGCCGGAAGCCATCCCGACATGCGCTGGCTGAAGCGCTTGCCGAGGGAGAAGGGGGAGGGGCTGGCGCGCAACATCAGTGTCGAACAGGTCCGCGAGCGTGGCGAGTTCCTGACTCTAACCCCAGCACTGTCGCCGTGGCGGGTAGCCGTCATCGATACCGTGGACGAGCTGGAGGCATCGGCCGCCAATGCACTCCTGAAGATCCTTGAGGAGCCGCCGCCGAACACCCTGTTTTTCCTCGTCAGCCATGCACCGGGTCGTCTTCTGCCGACGGTCCGTTCCCGCTGCCGGCGACTCGACTTCCAGGCGCTGTCGGGCGACGCCATGACGTCAATTCTGGCTCGAGATGTGCCCGAGCTTTCAAAAACGGATCGCGACCGCATCATCGCAATGTCCGCGGGATCCGCCGGCCGCGCGCTTGCCTTCGCGGAGCTCGATTTCGGCAAGATCGAGGACGCGGCAATGGCAATCCTGCGCCACGGCGATCCGACCAATGCGCGGCGATCCGAACTCGCAGCGGAGCTCGGTAAGAAGAACGCCGCCGACCGCTATGGCGCCTTCCTCGACGCGGCTCCGTCGCTAATCGCGGCACAGGCGCGGCGGGTGACCGGCGAGCCGCGGGAGCGGGCTCTTGTCGCTTATGCGAAGGCCCGCGAGCTCGGCGCCGTTGCGCGCCGGCTATCGCTGAACCCGTCGGCCACGGTGTTCGAGATGGGCGGCATCCTCGCCGACGCGGCGGAGTGCCTTCCTTGAAGCGCTAGGCAGCCGTCGCTAGGGCCGGATCAGCGATGACCGACCCATTCTACATTACGACAGCGATCAGCTACCCCAATGGCCCGCCGCACATCGGCCATGCCTACGAGGCAATCGCCGCAGACGCCATCGCGCGCTTCCAGCGTTCGCGCGGTCGGGATGTCCGATTTCAGACGGGCACCGACGAGCATGGCTTGAAAATGGCTCAGGCAGCGCGTGCGGAAGGCATCGAGCCGCGCCTTTTCGCCGACAGAATGTCAAGCCTTTTCAGGGATATGTGTGACAGGCTCAATGTCTCGTACGATCGGTTTATCCGGACCTCCGATGACGACCATTGCCGCGCCAGCCAGGCGATCTGGAAAGCAATGGAGGAGCGCGGCGACCTTTACCTCGGCCGCTACGAGGGTTGGTACTCGGTCCGCGATGAGGCCTATTACGAAGAAGGCGAGCTGATCGAAGGCGAGGCGGGTGCAAAGCTCTCGCCGCAGGGCACGCCGGTGGAGTGGACGGTCGAGGAAAGCTGGTTCTTCCGGCTCTCAGCCTATCAGGACAAGCTCCTAGACCTTTACGCCGAGCATCCGGACTTCATCCGGCCGGAGAGCCGCCGCAACGAGGTCGTACGGTTCGTTGAAGGCGGGCTGTCGGACCTCTCGATCTCGCGGACCAGCTTCTCCTGGGGTGTTCCGGTGCCGGGGAGCCCCGGCCACGTCATGTACGTCTGGCTGGATGCGCTGACTAACTACATCACTGGACTTGGCTATCCGGACGACACGGAGCTGTGGCGCCAATACTGGCCTGCCGATATCCACCTGATCGGCAAGGACGTGGTACGCTTCCACGCCGTCTACTGGCCGGCGTTCCTGATGTCGGCGGGGATTTCCTTGCCGAAGCAGGTCTACGGCCATGGCTTCCTGCTCAGCCGCGGCGAGAAGATGTCGAAGAGCGTCGGCAACGTGGTCGATCCGATTGCGCTCGCCGATCGGTTCGGGGTCGATGCCCTCCGCTATTTCCTGCTGCGCGAGGTCACGTTCGGACAGGATGGCAGCTATAGCGCAGAAGCCATCGCGAACCGCGCCAATGCCGAGCTTGCGAACAGTTTCGGCAATCTCGCACAACGAACATTGTCGATGGTTTACAAGAATCTCGAGGGCCTTCTTCCGGCGCCAGGGGAAGAAGAGAGTGATCGCGACCTGCTCGCCCTCGTCGATCAGGTCATCGCGATCGACGTGCCGCAAGCCTTTGAACGGCTGGCTTTCTCGACTGGCATCGAAACTTGGATGCGAGTCGTCTTTGCCTGCAACCAATATGTCGACACCCAGGCGCCCTGGGCTTTGCGCAAGTCCGATCCGGAACGCATGGCTGCGGTGCTTGGAACGCTGGTGGCGGCGGTTCGTGCGCTGACGGTCGCGATCGCTCCAATCATTCCCGCATCGGCTGAAAAGCTGCTGGAACAGATCGATGCCGGACGTGACGGACGACCGATCACAGCGCCAACGCCGCTCTTCCCACGGATCGAGCTCGAGGCCGAAGAGGCCGTGTCCGCATGAAGCTGATCGATAGTCATTGCCACCTGAACTACGAAGGCTTGGTCGAGCGCCAGGACGAGGTGTTGTCGGCGGCGCGCGAGCGTGGGGTCGGCGGGTTTCTCAATATCTCGACGCGACAGCGCGAATGGAATGACGTCATCGCGGTCGCCGAGCGCAATGCCGACGTCTGGGCCAGTGTCGGGGTCCACCCGCATGAGGCAGACGCCCACCCGGACCTTGGCGCATCGGCACTGGTGGAGGCTGCCAATCACCCACGGGTGATTGCCATCGGTGAATGTGGACTCGACTATTTCTACGACAAGTCCGACCGAAACTCGCAGCGTGAGCGCTTCGAGGCGCATATCGACGCAGCGCGGCAGTCGCGCCTCCCGCTCGTTGTCCATACCCGCGACGCCGAGGAGGATACTGCCGAGATTCTCGGCGAAGCTGTCAAACGGGGCGGGGTCACTGGAGTCCTGCACT
>Ga0213875_10001751_pt1 | contig 13617 bp, 12 predicted proteins | sample BarmaccomBMRX_R8_FD_160105 | JGI IMG/M metagenome (GOLD analysis project Ga0213875, IMG submission 160105) | Root-associated microbial communities from Barbacenia macrantha in rupestrian grasslands, the National Park of Serra do Cipo, Brazil - RX_R8 | ecosystem: Host-associated > Plants > Roots... | reverse complement strand
CGGTTCGTTACGCCGCGCTGCTTGCTCGCGGCGCAGGTCGGCGTAGCCCGCCATGTCGAGAAGCTTGGCCAGAGCCGGCGCGTAGTCGCCGGTGTCGTACGAGGTGCCCATCGGCGTCACGTACGGAAAGGCATCGGTGGGGATGAAGTTCTTGCGCCGCACCTCGGCTGGATCGAGCTTCAACGCGTTGGCCACCATGTCGATGATGCGTTCGACCAGGAACGTTGCTTCGGGACGCCCCGCGCCGCGGTACGCGCCAACGGGCGTCTTGTTCGTGTAGACGCCTTCGAGCACAAAGTCGATGTTTTGGGTCTTGTACGGGCCCGGGAGCACTACGGGCGTCAGCGTCGCGATGCCTGGCGTGGTGAAGTTGTATTTGCCGCCCAGGTCCGCGATGGCGCGCACCCTGAGGCCAACGATTTCACCATCCGCAGTGACGGCTGCTTCAACGTAATCCAGCTGACCGCGGCCGTGGACCATGTTGAGGAAGTTTTCGCGGCGGGCTTCGACCCAACGCACCGGCCGGCGCAGCTTCATCGCAAAGTAGGCCGTAAGCACGTCCTCGGTCGTGAAGTCGATCTTGGCGCCGAAGCCTCCACCGACGTCGGGCGCGATCACCCGCACGCTGTGCTCTGGCAGATCCAAGACTTCGGCCAACTTCGATCGCATCGAGTGCGGGAACTGTGTGCTGGCCCAAAACGTGAGTTCACCGGTGCCTGCGTCAAACGTTGCCGCTGCACCACGGGTCTCCATCGGGACGGCCAATACGCGCGGGTTGACGATGCGGCCTTTCACGATCTGGACGTCGGCTCTGTTGAAGGCTTCCTCCGCGTTCCCGCCACTCTTCACGAGGCGATGCGCCAGGTTGGTGCCGAACTCTTCGTACAGGAGCGGCGCGCCAGCGTCGAGCGCTGCTTCTGGATCCGACACGGCCTGTAGCGGCTGGTACTCGATTTCGATGGCGTCGATTGCATCGGACGCTTCTGCACGCGAGGTGGCCACCACCGCGACGATGGCTTCGCCGACGTAACGAACCTTGTCACGAGCCAGGATCTTGTTGGGTGGTCGGTGGTCTACTTCCTCGAAGGTCGGCCAGTCGCCGGGCAGGTCCGCCGGTAGCGCGCTGTCGGCATCGGCGTCGGAGGCGGTGAGTACGGCGAGCACGCCAGGCATGCTCCGCGCGGTGGACACATCGATACGGCCGAGGCGGGCGTGCGCGTGCGGGCTGCGCGCGAAGGCCAGGTGCACGACACCGGGCAGGGCGAGGTCTTCCAGATATGCGCCGCTACCGGAGACCAGACGCGGATCTTCGCCGCGTTTGATCGGCAATCCCAGCATGTGGGGAGTGACCACCATGCCGACAGCGTACTTGGGAGGGTGTGCTTCTAGAAATCGTCGACGAGGAGTCCTGCCATCAGCGCGGCACGCCGCGGCAGGCGATCGGTAAGCACGTGCTCGTGCGCAGCGTGCGCGCCTTCACCCTCGGCGCCGAGCCCGTCCAGCGTGGGCACGCCGATGGCAGCCGTGAAATTGCCATCCGAACCGCCACCCGTGCTGCCTTCGTGCAGCTCCACACCCATCGCTGCCGCGATCGCGCGTGCGCGCTCGAATAGCGCGGCCATGGCCGCTGACCGTTCCATCGGTGGCCGGTTTAAACCGCCGTCGATTGCCAGTTGCGCACCAGGCAACTGGGCCTGTAGTCCCCGAATCGCGCGGTCAATGCGCTCAGCCTCCGCAAGCGTCTCCACACGGACGTCCACGTGCGCCTCAGCCTCAGCTGCGACGACGTTGGGCCGACTGCCCCCGTGCACCACGCCCACGTTCACTGTGGTGCCAACCGCGTAGTCGTTCAGCGCGTGAAGCGCCAGCGTTTGCCGCGCGAGCTCCTCGGTGGCGGAGATGCCCTTCTGCGGCTCGACGCCGGCGTGGGCGGCGCGCCCCATAATACGCACGAGGTAGTCGCCCGTCCCTTTGCGCGCCGTTTTCAGCGTGCCGCCCGGCAAGGGCGATTCCAGCACGTAGGCGACCGCGGCACCACGCGACGTCTCCTCGATGACCGCGCGCGAGGTGGGGCTGCCGATCTCCTCATCGGACGTGAAGAGCACCTGGAGCTGGCGTGCTGGTGCCAGACCGCGTTCGCGAAGAGCGCCCAAGGCGAAGTACAGAACGGTGATGCCGCCCTTCATGTCGAAGCACCCGGGGCCACGTGCGACGCCTTCGGCATCCACCGCGAACGGGATGCGCTGCAAGGTGCCGAGTGACCACACCGTGTCGTAGTGGCACAGCGCGACCGCCCGCTCCTGGCGGCCATTCGTGGCGTCAACGGTCAGCCGCAAATGCGGTCCCTGGCCACCTTCGGGGGCGATCCGTTCGATGCTCCCGAACGGTCCGAACAAGGTCTCCAGGGTGGATGCGCATCGTTCGAGAGATGGAAGGTCGTCGGAAGGAGACTCGATCGAGACGAGTTGGCCCAGAACGTCGATCATCGCCTGGCGGCGGGGCTCCAGCTCTGGCCGCAGCGCGGCAGCGAGTTCGGCGCCGTTCACGCGGCGGAAACCGTGCTGCGTTCCGCCTCGAGCAGGAGCTGGCGCACGCAGCGCGCCTGAATGCGCTCGAGGTTGGCATCGAACCCCAGCCCGGGCCGCTCCCATGGCACGTCGATGGCGCCGCGGTGGGCGCGTATGGGTGGATCGACGATGTCTTCGCGATACGCGCGGTCCGAGCCGGATATATCGCCTGGCAGCGTGAAGCCGGGCAAGCTGGAAATCGCGACGTTGGCAGCACGGCCAACGCCGAACTCGTGCATCCCGCCACACCAGACCGGCACATCGCGACGCTGACAGAGGTCGTGGACGCGGCGAGCTTCCGAGAGGCCGCCCAGGCGGCTGACTTTAATATTGATGATGCGGCAGCTTTGCAGGTCGAGCGCCTTGCGGGCGTCGTGCACGGTGTGAATGCTCTCGTCCAGACAGATCGGCGTGGCAAGCTCCGCCTGCAAGCGGGCGTGATCGATGATGTCGTCGTCGGCCAGCGGCTGCTCGATCATCATCAGGTTCAGGTCATCCAGCGCACGCAGCGTGCTGAGGTGATCCGGATTGTCGAGCGAGTAGGCCGAGTTTGCATCGGCCATCAACAGGACATCGGGCCAGCGTTCGCGCACCGCGCGCAGGTAAGCCAGGTCGCGGCCAGGGCCAATCTTCATCTTGATGCGCCGATAACCCTGGTCGACGAAGCGCGCCACTTGCTCGAGGATGCCTTCAAGTGTGGGCTCAATGCCGAGGCTTACGCCCGAGTGGATTTCTTTCCGCGTTCCACCCAGAGCGTGTGCCAGCGCTTCACCGCCCGAGCGTGTGTAAAGGTCCCAGCACGCGATCTCCAGACCGGCCTTGGCGAAGTTGTTCCCGCGCACTGCCTGCCACGTTCGCGCCGCTTCGTCGGGATGGTCCCAGGTCACACCGAGAAGATGTGGGATGAGAAAGTCGCGCAGGATGTGCCACGATGACTCCGTCGTCTCCGAGCAGTAATACGGGTCGGCGGCGCTCGCGCATTCGCCCCACCCCTCCGCTCCGGTAGCGTCCTGGGCGCGGATCAAAATGTGGTCGAGATGGTCCTTGGTATGACTCGACGTGGTGAACGGCCGGATCAGCGGCAGTCGCACCAGGTACAGCTCCACCGAACGAAGTTGATGACTCATCGGCGCTCCAGTAAGTAGCGCGGTCGCGCAGGATTTTCTCGACTGAAGCCGACCGCGATATACCCCGCGGCGAAAGCACGCTGAAACGCGTCCCTGACGCTGCGCTGCCAGTCCGCGCTCGCCGACGGGCCCAACCCTTTGACGTCGCTGATGCGCGCCGGTATCTCGACCGTCAGGTGACTCGCATCGGATGGAATCGTGTTGACGTCGATCGCGAGACTGGCGTCGCTGGCGATCAGTTCCACCGCGTCGGGCCACCTGCTGGTGTGACCGTGCGGCTCGCCGCTCGTCTCCCACTCTGCGATCAGGCGGTCCGTCGCCAGACCAACGTTGAGCGCGTCGGTGCGCGAGCCGTACATGTCGGGCTCGTATCTGTGCGCCGAGGCGCCGAGCACGCCAAGGTTGAAGGCGGCATTGCTCGCCTGGAGCGGATCGAACGCCCAGGCGACTGCCTCTAAGCCCATCTCCTTGGCCCGGCGCCGCTGTTCGAGTTTCAACTGGCGGCCCACGCCGGTGCTCTGGTGCGCCGGGTGCACGCCAGTCAGCTGCGACCAGAGCACCAGACGGTTGTCGAGTTTGCCAAGAAAGGCGAACGCGAAGCCGATCAGGCCTCGGTCGGGCTCGTCGAAGGCGCCGAGGATCAGCCCGCCAACCTTCTGAGCGGCGGCCATGGTCGCCACCGGGACGACATAGCCATCCTCCGTGATGCCCCAGGCCTTGCGCTGCAGCTCCTGGCAGGCACGCAGCTCACCCGCGCCCGAGACATCGCGTACCTCGACCATTAACTCCAATCGTAGACTTCAACCGTGATTTTCGGCACAAGTGTGTCGAAGTGGCTGGTCCTGGCCGCTCTGGTGACCCTGCTGTGGGTCGCGCGTGGCGTGCTGCCGCCATTCATCATCGCCGCAATTCTGGCCTACGTGCTCAACCCCCTTGTGGACGAACTCGCCGACCGCAGCGGCGCGCCACGCCGGCTCGTCGCCTTCGGCGTTTTCCTCGTGGTGCTCGTCGCTATCGGCGGCTTGCTGTGGTTGGCGGGCGCACGCCTCAATGCCGAGCTCCGCGCGTTGGAGCGCGAAGGCCCGAGCATCATCGAGTCGGTTGTCGAAAAGCTCACCGGCGGCGCCAACATTGACCTGCTCGGCCAGAGCATCTCGTCACGCGATCTTGGCCGTCGTTTGGACGTCGCGCTGCGGGACGAACTTGGAACGCCTAGCCAGGCTATACAGGCCGTCTCGGTCGGCTTCGAGCTGCTGCTCGGCCTGGTTCTCGTGTTCCTGAGCCTGGCGTACATGCTCATGGACGGCCACACCTTCTTCCGCTACGTGCTGCGTTTTGTTCCTCTCGACCATCGCGCACACATCGAGCGCATCTCCGACGAGATCCACCGCGTGCTCGGCCGCTACCTCCGTGGCCAGCTGCTCTTGATCTGTCTGATGTCCATCGTGACGTTCTCGATCCTCGAATGGGGCTTCCACCTCCCCTACGCCCTCTGGGTCGCCATTCTGACGGGCCTTCTGGAGATCATTCCGCTGATCGGCCCCATTGCCGCGGGCGCGATCGCATGCACGATTGGATTCGCGCAGGGCGGTGCGCCCCAAGCCGCCGAGCTAGCCATCGTCTATTTCGCCCTGCGTCAGGTGGAAGACCAGCTGGTTATGCCGATCGTCGTCGGCCGCGCCGTTCACGTGCATCCGCTGGTCACGATCTTCGCGGTGCTCACTGGAGAGCGCATCGGCGGGGTATTAGGCATGATCCTGGCAGTCCCAATCGCGGCCGCGATCAAGGTTGTCCTGGACTACGCCTACCCGCAGCCCAAACCGCCGAGACGCATCGAACTGCCAGGCCAAGCGCCACCACCCACCGAGCGCGTACCCGAGGTCGCTACGCATTGAGCGCGGGGAGGGCGACTCGGAACGTGGCCCCACGGCCGTGGCCTGCACTTTCGGCCCAGATCTGCCCGCCGTGCGCCAGCACCAGGTGTTTGGCAATGGCAAGCCCAAGCCCAGTGCCAGTGCCCGCCGCGCGTGACGGGTCCGTCTTATAGAACCGCTCGAACACCCGAGCAAGGTGCTCGGGCTCGATCCCAACCCCCGTGTCGGTGACCCACAGCTCGACCCGATCCCCGAGCCGCCGCGCGCCTGTCTCGATGCGCCCGCCAGCCGGCGTGAACTTGGCCGCATTGCTGAGCAGATTCGAGAGCACTTGCCCCATCCGCCGCGAGTCCGCGCAAACCCAGAGCTCGTCCGGTGTGCACACGTCAAGGCGCAAATCGGCTTGCCGTGCGGACGGCTCAGCGCGCGCCGCCGCCTCGCGCAGCAGCTCATCAGCCCGGCATGGCGCGAGGCGCAGCTCAAGCCGACCTGCCTCGGCGCGAGCGAGATCCAAAAGCTCGCTCACCAGCTGCGCCAGGCCGTCGACCTCAATGTGCATACGGTGCAGGAAGTTCGGGCCTTCAACCGGGTCATCGATGGCGCCCTGTTCGAGCGTTTCCACGAGGGCTTTCAGCGCGGCCACCGGGGTCCGCAGCTCGTGCGAGACATTTGCCACGAAGTCGCGGCGCGCTGCTTCGGCCCGACGCAACTCCGAAATGTCCTGTAGCACCAAGAGCCGTCGGTTCTCAGGCAGTGGTGTGGCCACTGCTTGAATCCAGCGGCGTGCGCTGTTATCAGACCCGAAGAACTCGATCAGCCGCACCTCCGTGTTGGAGTGGGTAACAGAGCGCGCAAGGTCGACCAGTTCCGCGTCGCGCGTGACCTCGGCCAGGCTGCGGCCCGCCAGTGGCCCATTCAGCACGCGTGCCGCGGCGGGATTGCTCAGCACGATGCGTTCGTCCGAGTCGAGCACGAGCACGCTATCGGCCATGTGCTCGAACAGCGCGGACATTTCCGCTCGATCTTGCTCGATTTGATCGAGCGTGCGCTTCAGTCGCGCGTGCGTCACGTGCAGGCCATACAGCAGCGGCGCCATCTCGGTGGGCGCCTGACGCACCAGCTCGTGCAGGCTCTGGTCGCCGATTGCGTCCTCTTCGATGGAGCGCACCAGCCGGCGCATGGGTCGCACGAGGCGGTCGCCGGCGGCTTCGACGGCGATGCCCGCCAGGATCAGCCCGAGCGCGCCCACGATCGCCGCGATTGGGACGTAGCTCTCCCAGCGTTCGATAGGCACGAACACCAGGCTGGCCAGGAGCATGGCGAGCGCGGTCCCACCGACGAGGAGGACAGTTAGCCACGCCAGGTGCCGCGTCACTGGCCCGTAACCTTATCGCCTTCGTACGGGTCGCGCCCGTACGCGCGCAAGATGGCAAATGGTACGATGCGGCCCTCGCAGCGAGGATTCAGACAGTACGTGCCCGGCGATCGGATCCTGGTCGTAGACGACGACGACAGCATTCGTCAGATCGTTCGGCTGTGTCTGGCCGAGGAAGGCTACAGCGTTCGCGATGCGCCCAACGGGGAAGTGGCGCTGGAGGTCCTGGCGGAATGGGATCCCGAGCTGATTCTGCTGGACTTGCGCATGCCCATCATGGACGGCTGGGAGTTCGCCCGACGGTACCGCCTGACCTCAGGTCCGCATGTGCCGATCGTTGCGTTCGTCGCCGCGCTGAACGCGGCTCAAGAGTGCAAGGATCTCGAGGTCGCGGCCATTTTGAGCAAGCCGTTCGACCTGGAGGACCTGCTCACCGCGGTGCGCACGCAGTTACCGCTGGCAACGTGACGAGCCTTCACTCATGTAAACACGTACACGGGTGTTCCGACTTCTGCCCAATCCCACGCGAATTTGGCCTCGTTGTAGCCAACCCCCAGGCAGCCGTGGGAGCCAGCGTAACCCCAGTTGCTACTCCAGTAGTTGTAGTGAATGCTGGCCCCGTCCGACGTGAAGTACTGCGTCCACAGCACACCCGTCAGGTAATAGCCGCCAGGCGCGTCGCGCGGGATTGGCGGATACACGCGCTCGCTGGTCATGGTCTCGTTAGGTACCCGCCAAAGGACCTGGTGGGCGCCGGCCGGGGTGCGATGCGCCACGGTCCCCTTCAAGGTCAACGTCGACCAGACCGCGCCGCCGTCCTCAAAGGCGGTAATCATGGCCGGCTCACTCAGATCTGCCTCGAAGTGTCTGCCCGGCAGATCGGTGCGATCCGCCGACGTCGGGGTGTAGTGGAGTCGCGGCAGGCGCACGACCGAATTGTGGACGTAGCCGAGCGTCGCGGGGTCATAGGTCTTCGGATCCAGTCCCTGAACGCGGTACCACTCATCGCCGTCGTCACCGAGGACACTGTCGAGCACCCGAATTGGCGCATTGTGCCCGAGCGTGCGCACCATGTTGTTGCCAACGACGGGCCACCAGCGCAGGTTCGCTCCGCCGACCGTGCGGCCAGGCAAACCGATGCTTCCCGCCCAGACCTCAGGCCCATCCAGCTTCTCGGCCGCCAGCTCGGCCGGGCTGGGCATCGGTACCGGTCCGATGGCATCCGCGACTACGCGACCCACCAGGCCGAAGCGTGGGACCCAGACCTGGATAAAACCGGTTGGAAGACCGCGTACGATGCGCATGCGCGTCCACAGCGGTAGGCCGGCGATTGGCTGACCGTCGGCGCCAAGCAAGCGCGTCTCGAGGTGATTGGCAATCCAGATCGCGTCGTCGGACTGGGGCTCGGCGTGCGCCGCCCCGGTGCTGAGCAGACCTGCCAGGACCGCCCCGCCGCCCGCCAGCCGCATGAAGCTTCTGCGCGTGACCACGTGCATAGCATGGGTTACGCACCGTAACCCTGTCTACTCTCGAACCCATCTCGAATAAGGTCCCCGCGTGGGTGGAAGGTACTCTGATTACCACCGAGATGGTTCAGCAGAATGATCCCACGGAAGTCCTGGAGGTCTTCTCTGAGGATGGCCTGCCAACCGGTGTGGCCAAGCCGCGGGCGGCCATCCACGTCGACGGTGACTGGCATCTGGCCTTCCACTGCTGGATCCTGCGCAACGCTGGCCGCGAGGTGCTACTGCAGCGCCGCTCGCTGGTGAAGGACACGTTTGCCGGCTGCTGGGACGCCACGGCGGCGGGCCACTGGCGCTTCGGGGAATCACCCGCGCAAGCCGCACGCGAGATCGCCGAAGAGTTAGGCGTCGACGTCGACTTCAGCCAACTGGAGCATCGCGGCCGCGAGCGCAGCCAGCGCAGTTTTGTCCACCCCAACGGTCTCATCGATCGAGAGTTGCACGAGGTCTACGTCCTGCAGGACGACCGCCCGCTCATGGCCTATCGCCCGGATCCCGCGGAGGTGATCGGGCTGGCGTCGTTCAAGGTCGGCGACCTGGTCGCCCTGGCGAGCGGCCAAATCACGAGCGGGAATGCCACAGAGGCGGTCCGCGTTAACCCTGATGGCTCGCTAACGCAGACGGAAGTCAGCGTGCGAGCCGATGACCTGGTGCCGTATAGCGCGGCGCGCCTGCGCAGAACACTGGGGTTTAATCGAGCAGATATCGTTGAGTAGAATCAGGAAAGAACGCCATGGCCGAAAGCAACAAGAACCAGACCGCTGCTGAGCGCGCCCGCCTCAAGGAAGCGCTTGGCGCCCAATTGACCGATCACGTGTGTGCCTCGCCGAACTGCCCCAGCCCGGGTGAGCGGATCATCCAGAAAGAGCTGTACCCGGTCGTGACCCTGGCGCCGCGCCGCCGCACGGTCTTCTACCACAAGGCCTGCGGACCGAAACTCTCCTAACTTCGCGTCCGCAAAACGGGCGCCTGACGCTGTTTCAGGCGCCCGTTTTTGTTGCCTAGCGGCGGCGCATTCTCCAGCGCAGCGCACCGTAACCCGCCACACCGGCCAGGCCAGTGCCGAACAGTACGAGGCTGTCCAGCTCAGGCGTGGCGGCCAGATCCACAGGGTGGTTCTTCAAATGCCCGTAGGCGTTGCCATTCGGGACATTGCCACCCCGGTCGTCGTCGTCGTTCTGCACTTGTTGGTTTTCGCCCTTGTCCTTGTCGTTCCCCTGAGCACTCGCAATGCTGGCGCTGGCTGTCAGCAGCAACGCACCAAGCGCTACGCTGGCAAGCGACCTTGACCCGATCACCGTTGAACTCCTCCTGGTGATCCCCCTGTGCCTCGGTCGTAGTGGACCGGCCCGAAAGGTTCTGTCGTGTTAACAGCCGGTTGAGGCGAGGTTGCGATCGTTCCTCGTTCGCTAACTGCCGGGGAAGGGAGCGGCGTTCGCTGGGATGAATGCCTTGAGCAGCCGCTCTACCGTCAGCACGTGCGCGCACAGGCGCTCGTGCTGATAGTGGTCGCAGTCACAACTCAGGCGACCCTCGGTCAGCGTAACGGTGTGGTCGCTGTTATCCCCCCGCACCACCGCTTCGAGACGCGCAACCTGGACCCGCTCAGGCTGCTCCGCGTAGCGGTGCGCCTTGTCGATCATGCCGTGCAGCGACGATTGCATGATCCTGATGATAGGGTTTCAGGCAGTCGTCAACGACTTGCGTCGGCTCTCCAGAGTCCCTAACAACTGCTCGAACGAGTCGGCAAATGACTTTACGCCCTCGTGCTGGAGCTGCAGCGTGACCGCGTCCATGTCGATACCCGCGGCCGCCAGGTCCTGCATGGTCTTGCGCGCGTGCTCGATCGCCTCGGGCGTATCAACCGTGCGGCTGATGCGGCCGTGCTCCTTGACAGCCTCCAGCGTTGCCGGCGGCATCGTGTTGACCGTATCGGGCCCAACCAGCTCCTCGACGTAACGGACGTCGCGATAACGCGGGTTCTTGGTCGAAGTGCTGGCCCAGAGTGGTCGCTGCACCTGGGCACCCTTGGCTGCCAGCGTGTCCCACTGCGCACCGGAGAAGATCTCCTTGAAACGTGCGTACGCAAGCCGCGCGTTGGCAATGGCAGCCGTGCCGAGCAGCGACTCGTACCGATCGTCCTTGCCATTGGCGGCAATCTTGTCGCCAAGCTGCTTGTCGACCAGCGTATCGACGCGGCTCACGAAGAAGCTGGCAACGGACATCGGCGCCGGGCGGTGGGAGTCGCGGTGGTGCACGTTGGTTGGCTCACGCCCGCTGAAGAAGCGTTCGAGGCCTTTGATGTAAGCGCGCGCCACCTGTTCGTACAGCTCGACCGAGAACATCAGCGTCACGTTGACGTTGATGCCGTGCGCAATCGACTCTTCGATGGCGGGTACGCCGGCTGGCGTAGCCGGAATTTTGATCATGACGTTGGGACGATTGACACGTCGAAACAGGTCAGCCGTCTGGTCGATTGTCGCCTGTGTATCGTTGGCGACGGCCGGCGCGCACTCCAGGCTGACGTAGCCGTCGAAGCCGTCGGTCAGGTTATAGACCGAGCGCAGGACGTCAGCGGCGCCCTGAATGTCCTCGATGGCCAGCGCCCAGTAAATCTCTTCCGCGGTCTTGCCCTGTTCGGCCAACGCACGCGCTGGGGCTTCGTACTCGGGCTCGTGGCCCATCGCCTTCTCGAAGATCGTTGGGTTGGAGGTGACGCCTGCAACCCGGTCGCTCCATGCCAGCTGGCGCAGCTCGCCCGAGGTCAGCATGCTGCGCGAGATCGTGTCCAACCAGATGCTCTGACCCTGGTGCAAAAGCGCCTCGGTCGGGAAATTAGCCGCGGCTTCGATCGCCATGATCTTGTTCAGCCGGCGGCGATGGCGTTCCTGGTCGGTGAACTGCGCGTGGATATACGCGCGCGCAATTTCAACTGCCAGTTCCGGGCCGGTCACGCGTTCGCCCAGACACAGCACGTTGCCGTCGTCGTGCTCGACGCCTTGGTGCGCCGTATACGCATCGCCGGCGAAGAACGCGCGCGCACCGGGTACCTTGCCCGCCGCGATGCATGCCCCGGCGCCCGACCCACACACCACGATGGCTCGGTCAACTTCGCCCCGCACTACTGCGCCGGCTGCGGCCGCTGCGTAGTCCGGGTAATCAACCGGTGGCGTCGGCGCGAAAGTTCCGAGGTCCAGCAGCGACAGGTCCGGCTCGGTTGAAAGTCGTGAGATGAGCAGCTCTTTCAGCTGGAATCCGGCGTGGTCCGAAGCAATGGCAATTCGCATGCGTAACGCTCTCTTTCAGGTGCGATCGTCGCCCGCGGCCTTGGAAAAGCTGGCGCGGTCGGCCTTGAATGTTCCAGATGGGACGCCGGCGCCATCGCGGTCGGCCCCGTTCGATTGCAGGACCTTGCGCGCGCGCTCGGCGACGTACTCAGGCGTGAAGTTCAAATGTTTGTAGACGTCCGTGTACGGGGCTGAGGCCCCAAATCGGTTGAGCCCGATGACATCACCGTGCAGTCCGACCCATCGCTCCCAACCGAGAGGTGAAGCGGCCTCAACCGCCACACGGGCGGTCACCGCCGGCGGCAGTACCTCGTCCCGGTACACCTGCGGCTGGGCCTCGAACAGCTCCCACGAAGGCATACTGACCACGCGCACGCGCCGACCTTCCTTCGCAAGGATGTCGCGCGCTGCCATAGCCAGGCTTACCTCAGAGCCGGTCCCGATCAGGATGACCTCAGGCGTGCCGCCGTCGGAGTCGCGCAGTACATACGCGCCTTTGCGCGCCCCGCTGGCAGCACCACACACCGAGCGATCAAAGATCGGTAGCGCCTGTCGGCTGAAGATAAGGATGGTTGGCCCTTCTCGGCGATCCATCGCCACACGCCAGCCCTCGGTTACCTCGTTGGCGTCCGCGGGTCGAAAGACCACCATGTGCGGGATTGCGCGCAGCGAGGGGATGTGTTCGATCGGCTGATGCGTGGGACCATCCTCGCCGAGCCCAATCGAGTCGTGGGTGTAAACGAAAATTGACGGCAGCTCGCTGAGTGCCGCGAGGCGCAGCGGCGGACGCATGTAATCGCTGAACACCAGAAACGTCGCGCTGAACGCGCGCAAGCCGCCGTGGTAGGTGATGCCGTTGGTGATCGACCCCATCGCGTGCTCGCGCACGCCATAGAACATGTTCCTGCCGGCGTAGCTCCACTCGGATCCGATGGAGCCCTGCCGATCCTCTGCAAGGTTCGCGGGGCTCTCGAAGTTCCCGGCGTCTTTCAGCGACGTGTCCGTGGAAGGATTGAGGTCTGCGCTTCCGCCAATCAGCTCGGGCAAGGCCTTCGCCACCGCGTTGATCACGCCCGCCCCCGCCGAACGCGTTGCCATCTGTCCGCCCTTGACATCTTCGGCTCGGAACGTCGGTAGGTCCGAGTCCCAGCCACTCGGCAGCTCACCCGCGTGTGTGCGCGTGAACTGCGCTGCCAGGTCGGGCTGCGCACGCTTGTACGCCTCGAACCGTTGCTGCCACTCGTGCTCGAGTTGCGCGCCTTTTTCGACCGCCGTGCGGAAGTGCTTCAGCGCTTCGTCCGGCACGTAGAACGCATCCGTGCTTGGCCACCCAAGATTCTGTTTGGTCGCAGTCACCTCGTCGGCCCCGAGTGGGCTGCCATGCGCCTGGAAGGTGCCCGCCTTGTGCGGGCTGCCGTAGCCAAGCGTGGTGTGCACGATGATGAGGCTGGGTCGGTCGGCTTCGTCGACGCCCGCCTGCATGGCGCGCTGCAGAGCGTCGAGGTCGTTGCCATCTTCTACGTGCTGCACATGCCACTGCATCGCGTCGAAGCGCTTCCCCACGTCCTCGGTGAAAATCAAGCCCGTGGAGCCCGCCAGCGTGACCTGGTTGGCGTCGTACAGGTAGACGAGCTTGCCTAGCCGCAGGTGTCCGGCGATGCTGGCGGCCTCGTACGAGACACCTTCCATGAGGTCGCCGTCCGAGACGATGCCAAATGTTCGATGGTTCACCACCGACTGACCGGCTTGGTTGTAGGTGGCCGCGAGATGTGCCTCGGCAATGGCCAGGCCCACGCCATTCGCGAAGCCCTGCCCCAGCGGGCCGGTGGTGAGCTCAACGCCCGGGGTGAGGCGGTACTCGGGG
>Ga0213875_10001750_pt1 | contig 13618 bp, 11 predicted proteins | sample BarmaccomBMRX_R8_FD_160105 | JGI IMG/M metagenome (GOLD analysis project Ga0213875, IMG submission 160105) | Root-associated microbial communities from Barbacenia macrantha in rupestrian grasslands, the National Park of Serra do Cipo, Brazil - RX_R8 | ecosystem: Host-associated > Plants > Roots... | reverse complement strand
ACGTCACTACGGCGATGTCGCCGCGGTCGACGGTGTGAGCTTCGGCGTGGCGTCCGGCACGATCTTCGGCTTGCTCGGCCGCAACGGTGCCGGAAAGACGTCGACGCTGGAGTGCTGCATCGGGCTCGGCAAGCCCGACGGCGGCACGGTACGCGTTCTCGGACTCGATCCGACGCGCCCGCGCGACCTCGCGCTGCTGCGGCCGCGCATCGGCGTGCAGCTGCAGGCGACGTCGCTGCCGGAGAAAGCGGCGGCCGGCGAGATCCTCGAGCTGTACGCGGCGTATTACGGCATCGCGCCGCGCGCGGCGGAGATGGCGCAGCGCGTCGGGCTCGAGGGAAAGCTCGACCGTCAGGTCGCGCAGATGTCGGGCGGCGAGCAGCAGCGTTTGGCGCTCGCGCTCGCGCTTCAGCATGAGCCCGACGTGCTGTTCCTCGACGAGCCGACCGCGGGCATGGACGCGTTCGGACGCCGCGTGCTGTGGGGCGAGGTCGAGCGGCTGCGCGCCGCCGGAAAAGCGATCGTGCTGACGACGCACTACATCGAGGAGGCGGAGCGCTTGTGCGACCGCATCTGCGTGATCCAGCGCGGGCGCGTCGTCGCGGAAGGCTCGCCCGTCGATCTCGTCGAGCGATTCGGCGGCGACGCGACGTTATCGATCGCCGCCGGCGGCTTCCAACCGAGCGCGAGCCTCGACGCGCTCGGCGCGTGGGCGAAGGCCGGCGACCGCTGGACGCTGGCGACGCGCGACGATCCGGGCCTCGCGCTCGCAGCGATCGTCACGCGGGCGAACGCGGACGGCGCGAAGATCGGCTCGCTCGACATGCACCGCCCCACGCTCGAGGACGCGTTCATCGCGATCACCGGCGAAGCGATCGGAGAAGCGGAATGACGGTGCTGCTGCGCATGTTCGCGGTGCAGACGAAGGCGAACTTCGTCTGGTACTTCCGGCGCGACGGCGAGATGATGTTCTGGACGCTCGCGATGCCGGTGTTCTTCCTCGTGCTGTTCTCGTTCGCGTTCTCGAACGGCAGCACGTCGAAATCGAGCGCGTTCCTGGTGCCGGGCATCATCGGGGCGCAGGTGCTCAGCTCGGGATTCTGGGGCGTCGGCGTCATGCTCGCGACGTTCCGCGAGAAGCACCTGCTGCGTCGCGTGTACCTCACGCCGATGCCGCCGTGGATATTCTTCGCGTCGCTGGTCGTCTATCGCATGGTGCTGCTCGCGGCGCAGGCGGCGATCCTCGTTGCGGTCGGCACGCTCCTGTTCCACGTGCGCATCGCGGGAAACCCACTGCACATCCTGGCGATCCTGCTCCTCGGTACGGCGACGTTCGTCTCACTCGGCACGATCGTCGGCGCGCTCGCGCGCACGACCGAGAGCGCGAACAACATCGCGTCCGTGCTCACGGTGCCGCTCGCGTTTCTTTCGGATGCGTACATCCCGATCGATCGCTTTCCGCACGCGGTGTCGGCGACGCTCCGGCTGCTGCCGTCGACGCAGTTCATCGACACGTTTCGCGACGTTGCCACCGGCGGCGCGTCGCTCGCGCACTACGGCGTCTGGCTCCTCGCGCTCGTGGCGTGGACGGTCGCGGGCACTGCGATCAGTGCCCGGACCTTCCGCTGGGTCTGACGCCTAGGGCTTCGTCGACGTGCTTCCGCTCGTCGAACCGCCGGTCGTACCGCCGGTCGTCGTCGTGGAGTTCGTCCCGTTCGTGGTCGTGGTGGTGGTCGTGCTCGCGCCCGGCGTGGTCGCGCTTCGCGTGTTCCACGGCTGCCACACGAGAAGCCCGATGACGACGAGTACCACGACGACAACGGCGATGATGATGCCCGTGTTGTTGCTCGACGAGCTGGAGGTGTTGTAATCGGCCATGGCCTCGGGGTACCCGGCTCGGCCGGTTTTCAGGCCTGCCGTGCTATCAGACGTTGGATCAGCGAAACGGCGGGTGCGGCGGCCGGGACGCTTTTGAGACGGCGCGGCCGTACGCTGCGAGCCTCACACCACCCGACCGGAGGCACCATGGCCACATCCGTCCGCACATACGTCGACTGCCGCGAGTTCCCGAGCGAGAAGAATTGCTCGCTGAAGATCTCGGGCACCGAAGACGAGGTCCTCGCCGCCGCGACTCAGCACGCCGTCACGAGCCACGGCCACGCCGACACGCCGGAGCTGCGCACCGCGCTCCGCTCCTCGCTGCGCGAGGAGCGCGCATGACGGCCGCGACGGCGGCGCCGTTCGACGAGGCGAAGGCGCACGCGTTCGTCGGCACCATGGTCAACGAGGTCGGCGCGACGCTGACCGGCGCGCTCGTCATCATCGGCGACCGGCTCGGGCTGTACAAGGCCCTGGCGGCGCGGGGGCCGATGACGTCCGCGGAACTTGCCGCGGCGACGTCGACCCACGAACGCTACGTGCGCGAGTGGTTGTCGAACCAAGCCGCGAGCGGTTACCTCGAGTACGATCCCGCCTCGCAGAAGTTCACGCTGCCCCCCGAGCACGCGATCGCGCTCGCCGACGAGTCGAGCCCGGTGCTGCTGTGCGGCCTCTACCAGATCGCGCAGACGCTCTTCGCGGACGAGCCCGCGATCAGCGAAGCGTTCCGCACCGGCCGCGGGTTCGGCTGGCACGAGCACGATCACCGGCTGTTCGGCGCGACGGAACGTTTCTTCCGGCCGGGATACAACGCGCACCTCGTGGCGTCGTGGATACCGGCGCTCGACGGCGTCGATGCGAAGTTGCGCGCCGGCGCGCGCGTCGCCGACGTCGGGTGCGGGCTCGGAACGTCTACGATCGTGATGGCGCAGGCGTACCCGGCTTCGACGTTCGTCGGATACGACTATCACGACGGGTCGATCGCTGCCGCGCGGAAGGCCGCGCAGCGCGCCGGCGTCGCCGATCGGGTTCGCTTCGAGGTCGCGAGCGCGCAGGACTTTCCCGGCACGTACGACTTCATCGCGTGCTTCGACTGCGTGCACGACATGGGCGATCCGGTCGGCGCGGCGACGCACGTCCGTGAGGCGCTCTCGCCGGACGGCACGTTCATGATGGTCGAGCCGTTCGCGAACGATCGGCTCGAGGACAACTTGAACCCGGTCGGCCGCGTGTTCTACGCGGCGTCGACGATCTTGTGCACGCCGGCCGCACTCTCGCAGCCGCCGGGCCTCGGCCTCGGCGCGCAGGCGGGCGAGGCGCGCATGCGCGCGATCTTCACGGAAGCCGGCTTCACGCGCTTCCGTCGCGCGACGGAGACGCCGTTCAACCTCGTCTTCGAGGCGCGCCCGTAAGGGGCGATCAGACGGCGGCGAGCTCGCGTTCGACGGCGCGGTTGAACGGCAGCGCGAGATACGCCTCGCGTGTCGCGGCGTCGTCGATCGCGGCCGCGCGCGCGGCCATCACCGACGCGGCCTGGCGCAGCAGCGCGAGCGCCGCGTCGGTCCGGCCGTTCGCGAGCTCGACCTGCGCCGCGGTCCACAGCCACTCCGTCGGCTGCGGCGCGAGCTTCGGGTTCGCGTCGTACAGCGCGAGCAGTTCCGCCGACGCGGCCGCTGCCGCGTCGCGGTCGCCGGCGCGAACGCACGCGTGCGCGAGCGCGCACAAGTTGTCGCCGAGTCGCGGCGTCGCGCCGGACGGCCGGCGCAGCTCGACGGCCTCGCGCGCGTGCGCGATCGCCGCCGTGCAGTCGCCGAGCGCGGTCTCCGCGGCGGCGAGCGTGCCGAGCGCCGCCGACTCGAGGTGCGTCGACGGGATCGCGCGCGCGATCGCGAGCGCCTCCGTCGCGCACGCCCGCGCGTCGGCGGCATCGCCGCGCAGGCGGTACGCGTACGCCGCGTCGATGCGCTCGACGCACGCGACGAAGCGCGATCCGACGTCGGCGGCGAGCGTGCGAGCGCGCGCGTACAGCGCGAGCGCGCGGTCGATCAGCCCGAGCTCGGTGTGGAACAACCCCAAATCGACGAAGATGCTCGCGAGCCCGACCCGGTGGCCGATCCGCTCGTAGATCTCGAGCGCGTGCGCGTAGTGCGCTTCCGCCTCAGCGACCGCGAAGGTGTACACGAGCCCGTTCGCCATCGTGTGGAGCGCGAGCGCCTCGCCCTCGCGGTCGCCGATCGCGATGCTGAGTGCGTGCGACTCCGCGGCGAAGCGGGACATCGCGGCGTAGTCTTGTTGCGCGAGCGCGGCGCGCGACATGGCGATCAGCGTGCGCGCGAGCGCGACGCGGTCCCCTTCCGACGTAACCGCGCCCCGCAGATCATCGAGGATCGCGTACGCATCCCCGAGGCGGCCCTCGTACACGAACGTGTCGGCGAGCGCGACGCGCGCGCTGGCGTACGCGCCGCGATCCCCGGCTTCGCGGGTGAGCTCGATCAGGTCCGCGAACGTCGCGCGCGCCGCCGCGAAGTCGTTCATCGCGCGGAAGTGGCGCGCACGCCCTTCGAGCCACGCGACGCGGTGGCGCACGTCCCCGCACCGATCGACGCGCCGCCCGAGCGCGCGCAACGTCACGCGCTCGCGCCGCCGGTCGGCGGTCACGCTCGCCATCTCGACGCGGCGCACCAGCACCGTGCACGCGGCGTCGTCGTCGAGCCCGCGCGCGAGGTGCGCCGCCGTGTCGAGCAGACGCGACTGCAGCGCACGGTCGCCGGCGGACGCTGCCAGCCTTTCGCGCAGCAGCAGCGCCTCGAAGCGCTCGCGCGGCGACGGTTCGAGCGCGAGGACGCGTTCGAGCAGCGCGTCGGCCTCCGCGTTGCCGTACACGTCGAGCGCGCGGCGCGCGGCCGCGAGGTAGCGCGACGCGGCGCGGCGCGGTTCGCCCGCGCGGTCCCAGTGCATTGCGAGCTCGCCCGCGATCGTGTCCGCGGTCTCCGCATGCAGCGCCTCGAGCACCTGTGCGATGCGTCGATGGCGCCGCGCGCGCGCGGGCGGCGGCATCTCGTCGTAGACGACGGTCTGGATCAGGTGGTGCGTGAACGCGTAGTCGAACGCCGTGCGCTCGCGGACGATGCGCCGGCTCGCGAGCTCGCCGAGCGCGTCGAGGACCTCGGCCTCGTGCCATCCGGCCGCTTCGCGCAGAAGCTCGACGTCGAACGCGCGGCCGATCACCGAACCGATCTCCGCGACGGTGCGCGCGCCGTCGCCGAGGTTCGCGAGCCGCTCGCGCACGAGCGCGCGCATGGCGGGCGGCATCGCCGCGGGCGACGCATCCCCCGACCGCGCATGATCGTGCAGGCGGCCCGTCTCCGCGAAGTCGCGCACGAGCTCTTCGAGGAACAGCGGGTTCCCGTCGCTGCACGCGTGGAGCTCGCGCGCCATCGCATCCGCGTCGTTTGCGATCCCGAGCGGCGCGATCGCGCGCGCCACGTCGGCGCGCGTGAGGCGCTGCAGCGCGCGCGTCGTCGCCAGAGCCTCACGCTCGAGCACGCGGCGCATCGCGCGGAGCGGGTGCGAAGCCTCGAGCTCGTCTTCGCGGTACGTCGCGACGAGCAGCATCCGCATCGCGGGCGCGGCGCGCGCGAGGTGCTCGAGCAGCGCGAGCGTCGCCGGCCCGGCGGCGTGCACGTCTTCGACGATCAGAACGATCGGTCGTCGCCGTGCGAGCGTCGTCCACACGGCGACGCACGCCTCGAACATCCGCAAGCGGTCGCGCTGCGGGTCGCTCGGCGCGTGCGTCGCGAGCGCGCCGGTCCCCTCGCCGATCGCCGGCGCGAGCGGCGCGATCGCGCGCCGCCACAGCGGATCGATCACCGCGTGCTCGATCAGCGGCGCGACGCCGCGCAACGCGGTGACGAAGGGCTCGTACGGCATGCGCTCCGGCGCGGTCGTCGTCGCCGTCAACGTCAGCATGCCGCGCGTCTCGCAGCGCGTCGCACATTCGCGCACGAGCCGTGTCTTGCCGATGCCCGCCTCGCCCGCGACGAGCACGAGCCCGCCGCGGCCGCCGGCCGCCGCGTCGGCACGCGCGGTCAGCGCGTCGAGGTCGGCCTCGCGCCCGACGAACGGCAACGGGCCGGGCGACGCCGCCCCCGCGCCGTCCCGCGCGCCGTCACGGCCCGCGACCGCCGGCGGAGGCGCATCGTCGCGCGCGATCGCTTCGTACACGGCGCGCGTCTCCGCCATCGGCTCCGCCTGCAGCTCCGCCGACAGTCGCTGCGCGAATCGCTCGAACTCCGCGAGGGCGCCGGCGCGGTCTCCGGATTCGTAGCGCAGGCCGATCAGCGTCCGCAGCACGTGCTCTTGCCACGGATCCCGCGCGAGCAGCGCTTGCGCGGCGGCGATCGCGGGCGCGAAATCGCGCGCGGCGCGCAACGCGGCGACGTGCTCGAGCGCGATCGTGCGGTACACGCCGCGCAGCCGCTCGCGTTCGGGCTCGATCCACGCTTCGTCGAGCTCTTCGAGCAGATCGCCGGCGTACAGGTGCAGCGCGTCGGCGCGGGTGTCCGGCGACGCGCCGAGCCGTTCGAGGTCGTCCACGTCGAAGCGCATCGCGATCGCGGGATTCCACTGTACCGTCGTCGGCGTCGCGACGATCCACGGCGCGCCGCGCGCGGGCGGGAGCGTCGTTTCGAGATAGTGCAGGTGCCGCCGCAGGTTCGCGCGCGCCGCATCTTCCGCGTCGTCCGGCCAGAGCGCGCTCGCAACCGCGCGCCGCGCGAGCGGCGCCGCGCGATGGAGCAGAAGGTAGCCGAGCAGCGGGACGACCTTCGGCCTTCCGGCGATGGGAAACGAGACGTCGTCGACCGAGAGCCGCGGGCGCCCGAGCAGGTGGACGCGCAGCACCGCGCTGGTCTTCGCAGCGGCGCGCACGCGTCCCCCGTGCTATTCTGCACGGGATGGGCGAAACGGCCGGCGCGGTCGTCGTCGGCGGCGGCGTCGTCGGCGCGAGCGTCGCGTACCACCTGGCCGCGCGCGGCGTGCGCGATGTGATCGTGCTCGACCGCGGCGCGGCCGCCGGCGAAGGCAGCACGGGTCGCGCCACGGGCGGTTTCCGCGTGCAGTTCGCGCACGCCGTCGACGTGCGGCTCTCGCTGCTCGCGCGCGCGGCGCTCGAGCGTTTCGCCGACGAGACCGGCGGTGATGCGGGGTTCGTTCGTCGCGGCTACCTGTGGATCGCCGAGGACGACGCGGAGCTGCGCGCGCTGCACGACGCGCTCGCGGTGCAGCGCGCGAACGGCGTCACCGACGCGGTCGCGCTCGATCGCGAGGGCGTCGTTGCGCGCAACCCCGCCGTCCGCGACGCGCCGCTCGCCGGCGGCACGTTCTGCGCGAGCGACGGCTTCATCAAGCCGTTGCAGATCCTCGACGGTTATCGCCGCGCGGCCGAACGGCTGGGAGCGACGTTTCGATGGGGCGTCGAGGCGAACGCGTTCGACATCGCGCGCGACGGACGCATCGCGGCGGTGCGGCATCGCGGCGGCGCGATCGCGACGCCGATCGTCGTGAACGCCGCGGGGCCGTGGTCGGCGGCGGTCGCGTCGTGGGCGAGCGTCGCACTGCCGGTCGTGCCGCTGCGGCGGCACGTCACCGTGACGGCGCCGACCGCGGCGTTGCCTGACGCGATGCCGATGACGATCTACGCGGGTGACGGGTTCCACTTCCGCGTCCGCGACGGCCGCGTGCTCCTGCTCGCGCCGGACGCCGATCCCGTCGCTGCCGCGCGCGCGCGCGTGCCGGCGCTCGCGAACGTCGCGATTGATCGCGACGCGGGGTGGAGCGGGCTCTACGAGATGTCTCCGGACGGCCACGCGATCGTCGGCGCGGCGCCCGGCGTGCCGAACTTGTACTTCGCGAACGGCTCGTCGGGACACGGCGTGATGCACGCGCCCGCGCTCGGCGCGTTGATCGCCGAGATCGTCGTCGACGGCGCCGCGCGCAGCCTCGACGTCTCCGCGTTGCGCCCCGATCGGTTCACCGCGGCGGCCGGAATCGCGCGCGTGCTGTGACGAGCGCTCCGATCGTGCTCGTTGCCGGCGGCGCGGGCGGCGTCGGTGAAGGCATCGTGCGTGCCTTACTGCGCGACACCGACGCGCGCGTCGTCGCGACGTCGCGCGACCCCGCGCGGCTCGCGCTGCTCGAGTCGCGGCTCGCCGGCACGATCGCGCGGGGGCGGCTGATCGGCGTGGTCGGGAACGCCGGCGACCCGCGCGGCGCCGAAGCGATCGCTGCGACGGTGCGCGACGACGTCGGACCGCTCGACGTCGCGATCCCGTCGCTGGGCGGCTGGTGGGAGGGCGGCCCGCTCCTCGGCGTCGACCTGCCGGTGTGGGACGCCGTCATGGCGGAGATGCTGACGACGCACTTCGCGTTCGCCTGTACGTTCGTGCCCGAGCTCGAACGGCGCCCCGGCGGCTGGTACCTTGCGATCGGCGGCGGCGCGGCGTTCTTCCCGGTCCCGAAAGCGGCGATCGTCTCGGTCGCTGCCGCCGGGCAGGCGATGCTGACGCGGGCGCTCGCCGATGAGACGACGGGGCGGCCCGTGCGCGTGAACGAGCTGATCGTGAACGGTCCGGTCCGCACGCGCGACTCGGAGGGCATCGCCGGCCCCGGCTGGATCACCGCCGACGAGGTCGGCACCGTCGTCGCGGAGTTGCTGCGTGACGGGGCGACGCGCTGGCCGGCGTTTCGCGAACGCGGGCCGCTGCTGATCATGGACCCGCTGCCGCAAACGGCACCCTAGCGCGGGCGCGTCCGCCGCGCACGGCGAAGCCGTCGTCCATGCTCGCCACGACGCCGACGCCGTACCGTTCCATCCTCGTCGAGTCCGGCGACGACGGTGTCGCCGTCGTCACGCTCAACCGCTCGGAGAAGCGCAACGCGCTCTCGCTCGAGGTGATGCACGAGCTGATCGCCGCCTTCGAGGCGATCGGGGCCGACCGCGCTGCGAAGGTCGTGATCTTGCGCGGCGTCGGCCCCGCGTTCAGCGCGGGCCACGATCTGCGCGAGATGCTCGAGCGCAGCGTCGACGAGTACCGAACCGTCTTCGACACGTGCGTCCGACTGATGGAGATGCTGCAGTCGATCCGCCAGCCGGTGATCGCGGAGATCGCCGGCATCGCGACCGCCGCGGGGTGTCAGCTCGTGGCGACGTGCGATCTCGCCGTCGCGTCCGAGGAGGCGCGCTTCGCGACGCCCGGCGTGAAGATCGGGCTGTTCTGCACGACGCCGATGGTCGCGCTGACGCGCGCGATCGGTCGCAAGCGCGCGATGGAGATGCTGCTCACGGGCGAGATGATCGACGCGCGCACGGCCGCCGAGTGGGGGCTGGTGAACCGCGTCGTCCCCGCCGCCGTCCTCGCGTCGGAGACGCGCGCGCTCGCGCGCAAGATCGCGTCGGCGGCCGGTTTCGTGGTCGGTCTCGGGAAGGCCGCGTTCTACGCGCAGATCGACCTCGATCAGCCGAAGGCGTACGCGTATGCAAAGGAAGTGATGTCGATGAACGCGCTCGCGGCGGACGCGCAGGAAGGCATGTGCGCGTTCGTCGGCAAGCGCGCGGCGGAATGGAAAACGTAACGCCGGGCACAGCAGGAATCGAACCCATCGCTGCAAATGTTCGGTTTCTGACCGTGTGGGCCGCGTCAGAACCGCGACGCTCGACCTCGTCGCCCACACCCGGTAGTAGGGCAACCTACTACGCGACGGCAGCAAGGCCCGCTTCACGGCGGGTCTTGTTGTATGCCGTGACGCGGGAGCGGTTCCGGCGCGCGGTCGGCGAACACGCGGGTCCGTGACCTACCGCCGGATCGTGCTGGCCGTCCTCGCGCTGGGGCTTCTCGCGTGCATCTTCGTCGGCATCCGCCGCGAACGGCACGAGCACCGCGCGAGCCGCGTCGAGCTCGTGATGGACGATCAGGACTTCCAGTCGCTCGCACGGTCGTACGCGTACGATCAGCGCGCTTTCCTCATCGCGCTGCGGCGCGCCGGGCTCACCTCCCTTGCGGTGCAGGAAGAGCTTGGCGGCCAGGTGTCGACGTCGTCGACGGCGGCGCTCTACACCGGCAGCGCGCTCCTCGACCAAGCGCGGCTCACGGGCTTTCACGACCCCGTGTTCGCCCGGCTCGGCGTGCACGGGATCCGCAGCGACGAGGTCTACCTCGTGGCCTACGACGCGCCGACCGCCCTGCGGTACACGCGGCAGTTGGCGCTGAAGTTCTCGCCGCACGCGGTGCGCGTGCTCCGGCGCGCGTTGCCCGAGGTGTTCGCGATACGCACGCAGCCGGACTACTTCGGCACGGTCGGCTTGGGGCTGCCCGACGATCGGGTCGCCCTCGCGCGAAGTCTCGGACTGCACCTCGTTCCGCGCCTGCAGAACGACGAGCGATTCGGCGCGCCGCAGATCGCCGCGCTCCTCGGCGGCGCGGCTCGTGGACACGACGCGCACACCGTGGTGTTCTTCGGCCTGCGCAATCAGGTGCTGGGATACCCCGACGCGGTCGACGCCACCGCGCGCGTGATGCGCGACGACAAGCTGAACTTCGGCACGATCGAGACCTACGACGTCAAGCAGAACCAAGCCGGAAGCGAGTCGCTCGCGAAAGATCTCCCCGACCGCACCGTGCGCGTGCAGGCGATCGCGAAGCCGGAGCAAGACAAACTGCGTCCGGAGGAGATCGTGCAGCGCTACGACCTCGGGGTGCGCGAGCGCAACGTTCGCGTGGTGTACCTGCGGCCGTTCGCGCATCAGTGGAACGGGCGCTCGATCGAGGCGACGAACGTCGAGCTGGTGCGGCAGATCGCGACGGGCGCGCGTGCCGCGGGGTTGCGCGCCGGCACCGCGTCGCCGTTCGAGCGGTTCGTCACGCGGTGGTGGGAGATCGCGATCGCATCGCTCGCCGTGCCGGGCGTCGTCCTGCTGCTGCTCGGCGAGTTCGGCATCGGCGGTCCGGCGTGGCTGATCGCCGCGGTCGCTCTGGACCTCGTGCTCGTCGTCGCGGGCTTCGGCGTGCATCACGACATGGCGGTGCGCAAGGTGCTCGCGCTGATCGGTGCGATCGCCTTTCCCATCGCCGGCTTCGCGGCGATCGCGCCGGCGTTCCGCGCGCCGCCTGCCGCCTCGACGCTCGCCGCGATCGCCGGCGGCGTGCGCGTGCTGGTCGTCGCGACCGTCGTGACGCTCGGCGGCGTCGCCGTGGTCGTCGGCTTGCTCTCGACGCCGCTCACGATGCTCGAGGTCGACCGCTTCAGCGGCGTCAAGCTCGTGCTCGCGGCGCCGCCCGTGCTGTGCCTGCTGCTGTACCTCTTCACGCGGCGCTGGGGATCGAACCTCACGCTCGCGCGGCTCGCGGACGCGCCGGTCACGGTGCTGCCGCTCGTCGCGACCGTCGTCCTCGCCGCGGCAGGCTACCTCGTGCTCGTGCGCAGCGGCAACACGTCGGACATCGCGCCCTCGTCGTTCGAGCTCGCGCTCCGCGCGCACCTCACCACGCTGCTGCAGGTGCGGCCGCGGTTCAAGGAGTTCGTCGTCGGCTTCCCCGCCCTGATGCTTGCCGGCGCGCTGCTGCCGGCGCACCGCGTGCGATGGGGATGGCTGCTGGCGCTCGCGATCGGCGTCGGGCTCGGCGACGTGGTCGACACGTTCTCGCACCTCCACACCGCGCTCGGCGCCTCGCTCCTCCGCCTCGTCAACGGCGCCGTGATCGGGATCGTGATCGGTGCCATCGTGATCGCGGTCTATCGCGTCGCCGTTCGCGACCGCGAACGAACGGCGTGACCCCGCGTTTCCTCATCAGTGGTTACTACGGGTTCGGGAACCTCGGCGACGAGGCGCTGCTGCAGGTCACGATCGAGCGGCTCCGCGCGCGGTGGCCGGGCTGCACGATCGACGTGCTGAGCGGTGACCCGGCCGCGACGGCCGCCGCGTACGGCGTGCATGCGACGCCGCGCATGGACGTCGGGCGCGTCCGCGGCGCGATCGACCGCGCCGACGTCGTGCTCTCCGGCGGCGGCGGCCTGCTGCAGAACACGACCAGCCTGCGCAGCCTCCTCTACTACGGCGGGGTGATCCGCAGCGCGGTGCGCGCCGGCAAGCCGGCGATGGTGTTCGCGCAGTCGGTCGGGCCGCTGGATTTCTGGGGCCGCGCGGTCGTGCGGAACTTCTGCAAAGGGATCGCGGGCGCGACGGTGCGCGACGAGACGTCGCGCGCGCTGCTCACCGCGCTGCTCCCGGACGTGCGCGTCGAGCGAACCGCGGACCCGGTGTTTCTGTTCGAGCCCGGCGCCGAGCCGCTCGATCTCGTCGCGGAAGGCCTGGCGAGCGGCGATGCGCCGCTCGCGATCGTCTCCGTGCGGCGTTGGAACGGCGCCGAAGGCACGACGGCCACGCTCGCCGCCGCGGTCGACCGGCTCGCCGGACGGCACGGCGCGCGCGTCGCCTTTCTGCCGCTCGGCGGCCCCGCCGACGCGGAGGCGGCGACCGCGGTGATCCGGCGCTGCGCGTCGACGCCGGTGCTGCTGCCCGAGTACCGTCTCGGTCAGGCGGCGCAGGTCATCGGCCGCGCGTCGTTCGTGATCGGGATGCGCCTGCACGCGCTCATCATCGCGGCGCGCCTCGGCGTCCCGTTCCTGGCGCTTCCGTACGATCCGAAGGTGATCGGCCTGCTCGAAGCGCTGCGGTATCCCGCGGCCCCGCTGTTCGTGCCGGGCGAGCACGTGCCGAAGCCCGATGCGATCGCCGAGCGGATCGATGATGCATGGGCGCGGCGCGACGAGCTGGCCGCGCACCTGCGCGCCGCGGCGCCGGAGCTCGAGCGGCTCGCCGAGCGCAACTTCGAGGTGCTCGGAGATCTCGTGACACGAACCATACACAAGGCGGCAGGCGCGGACCGCTAGCGCGCGAAGGGGCTGCGACGGTGGCGCGGCAGACGTTCTTTCTGGGCCGTCTTTTCGACATTCGCGTAGGCGTGCACGTGTCGTGGCTCGCCGTGTACGCGTTCATGACGGTCGCGCTCGGACGCGCGCTCGGGATGCTGCCGCCGGCCGAAGCGTATGTGCTCGGGGCCGCGTGCGCGCTCGCGCTCTTCGCGAGCGTCGTCGCACACGAGCTCGCGCACGCGCTCGTCGCGCGGCGCTTCGGCGTGCGCACGAACGCGATCACGCTGTTCCTGTTCGGCGGTGTCGCGACGCTCGAGGAAGAGCCCGCATCGCCGCGCGCCGACGCGCTCGTCGCGATCGCGGGACCGGCGATGAGCGCGGCGATCGCGCTGGCCGGATTCGAGCTGCTGCTCGGCTTCGACCGCGTGTTGCCGGCGGGAAGCGCGCGCGACGCCGCGAGCCTGCTCGGCACGTACGTCGTGCTCGCGAACGCGGTGCTTGCCGCCTTCAACATCCTGCCCGCGTATCCGATGGACGGCGGCCGCGTGCTGCGCGCGCTGCTGTGGCGGCGCTCGCGCGACCGCGACGCGGCGACGAACGCGGCGTCGCGCGTCGGCATGGTGTTCGCGCTGCTGTTCGTTGCGGCGGGCGTGTTCGCGGTCGCGGCGACGCGCGATCTGACGTATGCGTGGTACCTGCTCCTCGGCGCCTTCCTCTTGCGCCAAGGCGCATCGCACGAGCGCGCGTCGCGCCGTGGTCCCGTCCTCGAGGGTGCACCCGCGGTCGCCGTCTGACGGCGCATCGGCTGACG
>Ga0213875_10001749_pt1 | contig 13620 bp, 12 predicted proteins | sample BarmaccomBMRX_R8_FD_160105 | JGI IMG/M metagenome (GOLD analysis project Ga0213875, IMG submission 160105) | Root-associated microbial communities from Barbacenia macrantha in rupestrian grasslands, the National Park of Serra do Cipo, Brazil - RX_R8 | ecosystem: Host-associated > Plants > Roots... | reverse complement strand
GTTCCGCGGGAGCGGACACGCCGGACGGCGCGATCGCGGCGAGGCGCGTGATCCGTCCCTCCGCGCGCGTCGCGGCGCGGATCGCGAACGCGGCGCCGTGCGACGAGCCGACGACGGCGGCCGGCTCGCCGCACAGCGCGTCGATCGCGTCTTCGATCTGCTCGACGAAGAGCTCCGCCGTGTACGCGCGCCGCGGGCGGTCCGAGAGCCCGCAGCCCAGCGCGTCGAACGCGATCACGCGGTGGCGCCGCGCGAGGAGCGGGAACAGGCGGCGGAACTCGTACGACGACGCGCCCGGCGCGATGCCGTGCACGAGGAGCACCGGGGAGCCGGTCCCCGCTTCCGTCGCGAAGATCTCGGCGCCGCGCCACGTCCACGGCACGCGCGTTCCGCCCAAGGCGTTGATGGGAAGCGGCGCGTTGCCGAGCGCGCGATTCGTCGCGGCGAGCGCGCCGGTCACGCCGGCGCCGGCCAGAAGCGGTCGAACGAGTCTCTTCACGTGTGGTCCTGTACGGGGTCGTGTACCGGAACAAACGGCTGCGGGGCGCCGAACGTTGCGGAGGACCGTCACCCACCCCCGTCGCAACGGCGGGATAGTGCTCGCCCGCGTCCTGTGCGGCTTCGGTATCCTCGCCGCGCTCGGCATCCCCGTGCTGGCCACACCCTGCGGTGTTCAGGTCGGCCGCGCCGTCGCCCTCAAGTCGGTCGAGCTCGATCCGGACGTGTTCGTGTGGGACACGAAGCAGCGCGTGATCGACTACGGGTCGGGACGCTGGGGCGACACGCACGAGGTCATCCAGCACACGATGCTCGCGAAGCCCGGCACGCGCGCCGTGATCGTGCAGTGCGGCGCCGGACTCGTGCGCCGCGACAACGGCGACACGCGCGACGCGGTCGGCATCCGCCTCGTGAACGGGCCGAACAAAGGACGCTACGGCTGGGTCACGTCGGACGACGTGCACGAGGTGGCCGTCCGCTAACGTCGCGTCACGTTCGCCGTTTGGCCAACGCCGGTTGTCGCATCGTCGCGCGCAAACGTGCATCAGATTTCCAATGGCGAGCGACCTCTTCGCCTCTATCATGAGCGCTCGATCGGCGCCCCGGAGGAGGAGGTTTGAAAATACTGCTCGCGGCGTTCGCCGTTGCGTGCGCGCTCGGCATCGTTCCCGCGATCGCGCAAACGCCGCCGTCGCCCGCGCCCGCGGCGAGCGCGTCGCCCGCCGGAAGCGCTGCGCCCGCGGCATCACCATCGCCGTCATCGCCGCCGCGCCCGTGGCAGGCATCGGGGTTCGCGGCCGCTTCGTACAACGACTCGTCGCTCGGGCCGGGCACCGCAGGGTTCTCGTTCGCGAACGGCGCGCCGTCGCGCGTGTTCGACACGATCAGCCGCGCGCCGATGCTGAACGCGATCAACGTGCAGCTGCAGAAGAGCGGCGCGCTCTTCGGCAAGATCGAGCTGACGGCGGGAACGAACGCGAACGTCATCGCGTCGTATCCGTACGCGAACGACCCGAACGCGCTGCAGTCGGCGTTCGACGTCACGCAGGCGTACGTCGGCGGCAGCAGCGGCGCGTTCTCGCTGCAAGCCGGAAAGTTCGAGACGCTCGCGGGCGCCGAAGTGATCGAGGACCCGTCCGACATGAACGTGTCGCGCTCGATCCTCTTCGGCTACGCCGTGCCGTTCACGCACACCGGCGTTCGCCTCACGTACACGGCGTCGCCGGCGCTCTCGCTGATCGCGGGTGTCAACAACGGCTGGGATAACCTGAAGGGGTCGGGCGGCGGACCGACGACGGAGGTCGGCGCCGCCTACACCGGCAGCGTGCTGTCCGTGACGGCGCAAGGCTACGCGGGCAACGAGCGGTACTCGAACGCGATGTGGTCGGCGGCCGGCGACTCGCCGCTCGGACACCGCTCGCTGATCGACGTGGTCGCGACGTATCACGCCGGCTCGAAGCTCACGCTCGTCGGCAACTACGACGACGGCCGACAGACGTCGGTCGTGCTCGTGGACGCGACCGGCACGGCGTTGCCGGGTCTCGGCACCGCGTCGTGGAGCGGCTTCGCCGGCTACGCGCAGTACCAGTTCACGCCGAAGCTCAGCGCAGCGGTGCGCAGCGAGACGTTCCGCGATCGCGGCGGCTACCGCACCGGCGACGACCAGCAGTGGAACGAAACGACGCTCACGCTCGCGTACGCGCTCTCTTCGCCCCTCACGCTGCGTGTCGAGGGGCGCGCGGACGGCTCGAACCATCCGGTGTGGGCCGACGCGGTCGGCGCGTTGCACGGCGCGATGCAGTCGCTCGCCGCGCAAGTGCTCGTGAAGTTCTAATCGCCGTCCGCGTCGTCGACCGGCGTTCCCAGCGAACGCACGTCGACGGCGTAGCCCGCGACGACGAGCTCGACGCGCTCGGCGCGCGCGGCGACCGTCCGCGTGAGCCGCCCGAGCGCGTCGCGGAACATGCGCGCGGCAGCCGAGACGGGCACGATGCCCCAGCCCGTCTCCTCGGCGACGGCGATCACGTCGGCCTTCGCCGCGTCGATCGCCGCGACGAGCTCGGCGCCATGCGCGTCGAGCAGCTCGGCGGCGCGCGTCGCATCCTCGCTCGCCTCGTCGTTGCGCAGCTGTGGCATGACGCTCGCGATCCACGTGCCGAGCGCGTCGATCACGACGCACGCGTCGTGCGGCGCGTCGCGCACGACGTCCGGCAGCGCGCGCTCGTGGGCGGTCTCGACGACCCGCCACGACGCGGGCCGGTCGCGCCGATGGCGCGCGATGCGCGCGCGCATCTCGGCGTCTCCGGGAGCGCGCGGCGACGTCGCGGCGTAGATCACCGGCTTCCCGGACGCGGCCGCGAGCGCACACGCGCGCGCGCTCTTGCCGGAGCGAACGGGTCCGAGAACGACGGTCACCATGCCGGGCGCTTCGTCGCGCGCACGCGCGGGACCAGGAACGCCGCGCGCGGTTGAGAACGACGCTGCAGTTCGCGTGCGCGGGAACCCGGTGGGAATCCGGGACGGTCGCGCCACTGTGAGCGGGGAGCCGCCGTCGTCACGGTCCGAGAGGGCTGGAAGGCACGGCAGACGGCTACGATCCGCCGAGTCAGGATACCGACGCGCGAGCACGCTGCACCCATCACCTCGCGCAAAGGTCGGTGTCATGATCCTCTTCGCACGCATCGTTGCGTTTGCTGCCGTCGTCTGCGCGGCGAGCGCCGTCGCCGCCGCACAACAACCGTCGCCGGCGCCCTCTCCGTCGCCGTCGTCGTCGCCCTCGGCGATCCCCGAGATCGGGCGCGTCGTCACGAGCGACCGGCGTCCGGAAGCGCTGTCGCGCACCACGCGCCCGACGTTCGTCGTCGACCGCACGACGATCGAGAGCTTCGGCGATCGCACCATCGGTGAGGCGCTGACCGCGGTTCCCGGCATGAGCCTCTTCGGCTACGGCGCGTTCGGCGCGCAGGTCAACTACGGCATTCGCGGCACGTCCTCGTCGGAGACGCTCGTGCTGCAGGACGGTATGCCGATCGCGAGCGCGTCGAACGGCGTTGTCGACCTCGGCTCGCTCTCGACGGCCGGCGTGCAGCGGATCGAGATCGTCGAGAGCGGCGCGTCGACGCTGTACGGGAGCAACGCGACGGGCGGCGTCATCAACATCATCACGGCCGCCGCCGCACCGCAGACGTACGTTCGTCTCGCCGCCGGCTCGCTCGGCGACCAGGACGCCGCGGTCCAAACCGGAACCGGAAACCTCGCCGTGTCCTTCGAGCGGCACCTCGCGTCGAATGTGTACGCGTATCCCGCCTTCGACTACGCGGGCGGCAACGCGACGGCCGCCGGCACGCGCACGAACGCCGATGCGCAGCAGACGACGGCGCGCGTCTCGTACGTCGCGCAGGGCGGCGGCTGGACCGCGCGCTTCGCCGCAGGCGACGACACGATCCGCATCGGCGTCCCCGGAAGCGTCGACTACCCCACCGCGGACGCGCGTCAGGCGACGCACCGAACCGACGCGCTCGTCGACCTCGCGCACCCGCTCGGCGGCGGCACGATCGACGTGACGCTGTCGAACGTCGCGCAGAAGCTCGTGTACCTCGACGTGCCGGATCTCGGCGGCGAGGACGACACGTACGACGCGCGCGCGCAAGCGTCGGTGCGCTACACCGCGAGCGGCGCGCACGGCGACCTCGTCACCGGCCTCGACCTCTCGCGCGAGAGCGCGCTGCTCACGTTCGCGCCGTCGTCGCCGCCCCAGCCGCCCGTCGGCGCATCCGAGTCGCAGTCCGCCGTGTACGCGCAGTACGGCTACGTTCCGAGCCCCGCGGCGCGCTTCACGTTCGGCGTGCGCGGCGAGAACGACGCGCCGAACGGGCGGGTCGTGGCGCCGTCGTTCGGCGCGCGCGTCGACGCGGGTCCGGTCCGCTTCACCGCGAACGTCGGCGAGTCGTACCGCGTTCCGACGCTGATCGACCTCTACTATCCGGGCTACGCGAACCCGAACCTGCTGCCGGAGAAGCTCGTGAACTACGATGCGACGATCGCGATTCCGTCGCTGCTCAGAGGGGTCTCGCTCGGATACTTCGGCCGCGACGGATCGAATCTCATCGTGCTCGACCCCAACACGTACGTTCCATTCAACGCCTCGCGCGCGTCCGTCAACGGCGTGCAGCTCATGGCGGCGACGCGCCCGTTCAACCACGTGCGCGCGACCGCGAGCGTGACGGATCTGTACCGCGCGCTCGACACGTCGACCGGGATTCGTCTGCCGTACACGCCGCCGGTCATCGCGACGGTCGGACTCGAGCGGCCGTTCGACGGGTCGCGGCTCGCGTGGGGCGCGCGCGTGCGCGTGGTCGGCTCGTCGGCCGACGTGCCGAACGCTTCCGGCGGTCAGGCGTACGCGGATCCGTTCGACGCGTACACGACCGCCGACGCGTTCGTGCGCTATCGCGTCGCGCGTGACGCCGTCCTCACGGTGCGCGGCCGCAATCTCGGCAACGAACGGTACACGCCGCTGTTCGGCTACCCCGCGCCCGGCCGCACGTTCGAGGTCGAGCTCGCGACGCGATGACGTGAGCGACGAGCACGGCGCGGGCGCGTTCGACGACGCCTTTCGCGCGAGCCTCGCCGAGCTCGTCCGCTGGCGGCGCGACGTGCGCCGCTTCCGGCGCGATCCCGTGCCTGCCGGCGTCGTCGACCGCGTGGTCCGGCTCGCGTGCATGGCGCCGTCGGTCGGGTTGAGCCAGCCGTGGCGCTTCGTGCTCGTCGAGAGCACGGAGCGCCGCGATGCGGTTCGCGCGAACTTCGCGCGCGCGAACGCCGATGCGCTGGACGGATACGACGGCGAGCGCGCGCGGCTGTACGCGTCGCTGAAGCTCTCGGGCCTCGACGACGCGCCCGTGCACCTCGCGGCGTTCAGCGACGAGCACACGGCGACCGGCTCGGGTCTCGGCCGCGCGACGATGCCGGAGACGCTCGCGTACTCGGTCGTCGGCGCGATCCAGACGCTCTGGCTCGCCGCGCGCGCCGAAGGCATCGGCGTCGGGTGGGTGTCGATCCTCGACCCGCGCGCGGTCGCACGCGACCTCGACGTGCCCGCGGCGTGGCGCTTCGTGGCCTACCTCTGCATCGGCTATCCGAAGGAGGAGACGACGATACCGCAGCTCGAGCGCGCCGGGTGGGAGACGCGCCGTCCGGCCGACGACGTGATCTTCCGGCGATGAGCGCGCACGTTCGCGCGCCGCGCGATCACCACGCGCGCGACCACGGTGGCCCGGGATGCGCCGCGTCGCGCAGCCGCGCGTCGACGCCCGCGCGCGCTTCGACGACGCGCGCCGCGAGCCACAGCACGTCGGAGAGACGGTTGAGGTAGGCGAGCACCGTCGGCTGCAGCGTTCCGCCGCCGCTGACGTAACGCACGGCGGCGCGTTCGGCGCGCCGCGACACCGCGCGCGCGACGTCGAGCGCCGCCGAGCCGCGATGCTCGCCGGAGATCGACCAGTCGCGCAGAATTGCCGGCTCGGCCTCGAACCGCTCGACGAGCGCGTCGAGGCGCTCGACCATCGCCTTCGCGATCGTCGGGATGGGCTTGTTCGACTCGGGCCGCGTCGAGATCGCCGAACCCACGGCGAACAGCTCGCGTTGGATCGCACGCAGCTCGCCGCAGACGGCGGCGTCGTCGCAGAGCGCGCGCGCGAGCCCGATCATCGCGTTGACCTCGTCGACCGCGCCGTACGCCTCGACGCGCGCGTCCGCTTTCGAGATGCGTCCTCCGCCGCCGAGACCGGTCTCGCCGCCGTCACCGCGTCGCGTGGCGACGGACGGCGGTTTGCGACGTTCGTTCATCGATCGTCCTTTCTGGTGCACGCCGCGAGCGCGTCGAGCAGCCGTGCGTTCTCGTGCGGACGGCGAACCGCGAGCCGCGCGTACGCGCCGTGCTCCAACGCCGGCTCGTGCGGGAACGTGCGGATCACGACGCCGTGCTCGCGGATGAGGCGCTCGCGCAGCGCCGTCGCGTCGTCGCACAGCGCCGAGAGGTCGCACAGCACGAAGTTGGCGGCCGGCTCGAAGACGACCGCGCCGGCGGCACGCAGCGCGTGCACGAACCGCTCCCGCGCGTCCGCGTTCGCGCGCAGCGTGCGCGCCGCGTACGCCGCGTCGTCGAGCGCCGCGATCGCGACGCGCTGATCGACCGTGCCGGCCGGCCAGGAGGGCAGCATCGCGCGCACGCGCGCCGCCGCGCGTGCGGACGCGAGCGCATAACCGATCCGTATGCCGGGGATGGCGTAGAACTTCGTGAGCGAGCGCAGCACGACCGTTCCGTCCGGGAGCGGCCGGTTCGGCGCGACGATCGACGCCTCGGGGACGTAGTCGACGAACGCCTCGTCGACGATCGCGGTGCATCCGCACGCCTGCAGCTCGCGCACGAGCGCGGCGATCGACGATGCGGTTTCGGCACGTCCCGATGGGTTGTGCGGGTTCGTGACGATGCAGCACGTCGCGCGGGACGCGCGGACGCGCGCGACGAGCGCGCCGGCGTCGAGTGCGAAGCCGTCGGCGGCGCGCAGCGCGAACGGCACCAGCGCGCAACCGGCCGCGTCGAGCGCGTGCGCGTACTCGCTGAACGCGGGCACCGGAACGACGCAGCGCCGCGGCGCGCACGCGCGCACGGCCGCGGCGAGCAGCGCGGCGCCGCCGTTCGCCACGACGATCGCGTCGGCCGGAACGCCGGTGCGTGCGCCGATTCGCGCCGCGAGCTCCCGCGCGTGCGAATCGGGATACGCCGCGAGCACCGACGTGTCGTTCGCCGCAGCGAGCAGCACGCGTGCGACGGCCGCCGGCGGCCCGAGCGGGTTGACGTTCGCGCTGAAGTCGAGCAGCGCGGCGCGCTCGCGGCCGAACTCGCGCGCGACCGTCGTGAGGTCGCCGCCGTGCACCGCCGTCATCGTGCGCTCCACACCGCGACGGTCGCGACGAGCAGCGTGGCCGCCGTGACGAGACGGCGCCCGTGCGCGACGTCCGCCGGATGCGCGGCCGGAAAGCGCGCGCCGAGCACGCAGCGCGGCGTGCGCACGCCGTCGTAGGTCGCGTCGCCGCCGAGACGCACGCGCAATGCGCCCGCGAGCGCAGCTTCGGGCCATCCCGCGTTCGGGCTCGCGTGTGCGGGAGCGTCGTTCCAGGCGGTGCGCGCCGCGGCGCGAGCGTCGTACCGCGCGAGCGCGGCGGCCGCGACGAGCGCGAGCGCCGCGATGCGCGCCGGGCCCGCGTTCGCGACGTCGTCGGCGCGCGCAGCCGCCGCGCCGAACCACGTGTACGGCGCTTCGCGGTGGCCGATCATCGAGTCGAGCGTGCTGATCGCCTTGAACGCGAGCGCCGCGCCGGCGCCGCCGGCGCGGAGCCAGAACAGCGGCGCGACGACGCCGTCGCAGAAGCTCTCGGCGAGGCTTTCGAGGGCGGCCGCGGCGATCGCGCTCGCGTCCAGCATCGCGACGTCGCGGCCGACGATCTCCGCGAGCGCGGCGCGCGCCGCATTGACGTCGTCGCGTTCGAGCGCGCGCTGCACGCGCGCGACGGCATCGTCGAGGCTGCGTGCGGCGAGCGTCGATGCGGCGACGACGACGGCGAGCGCGGGCACGCGGCGCGCGATCAGCGTTCCCGCCCACGCGGCGAATCCGGCGAGCGCGACCGTCAGCGCGAGACCCGTCGCGAACTGACGCGCGGGCGCGGCGTTGCGGTCGCGCGCGCCGTCGACCGCCGCGATCGCGGCGCCGAACGCGCGCACCGGGTGCGGCCACGACGGCGGGTCGCCGACCAGTGCGTCGAGCGCGCACGCCGCGGCCATCTGCGCGCGCGTCACGCCGGCACCCGCGGTGCGAGACCGGCGCAGCGCGCGAGCAGCGGCACGTCGAGCGCGCCGCGCACGATCGCTGCCAGCCGGTCGTATCGCGCCTCGCGTTGCGCGCGCCATGCGCTTCGGCGTTCGGCGGGCGCGAGGCCGCAGCGCGCGCGCAGCGCGTCGACCGCGGCGTGCCGGAACGCGTCGTCGTCGAAGATGCCGTGCACGTACGTGCCCGTGACGCGACCGGACGCGTCGACGGCGCCGTCGTCGCGTTCCACGCCGTCGCGGCCGCGCACGCGCGCGAACGGCACGCCGTCGAAGCGGGTCGTCACGCCGAGGTGGATCTCGTATCCCTCGAACGCCGCGCCGTGCCCGAGCACGCCGGCGAACGCATCGGCGACTGCGCCGCGCACCCGCGTGGTCGTTTTCACGGACGCGAGCGTCGTGTCGATCGGCAGGAGCCCCAGACCGACGGCGCTGCCGCCGCTCTCGACGCCGTCGGGGTCGTCGATCCGCCGTCCGAGCATCTGCATGCCGCCGCAGATGCCGATCACGGGGCGGTTCGCCGCGTGCCGGACGATCGCGGCGCCGAACGCGTTCGCGCGCAGCCACTGCACGTCCGCGACGGTTTCTTTGCTGCCCGGCAGCACGACGACGTCGGCGCCGTCGAGGTCGCGGGCGTGCATCGCGCGGCGCAGCGCAACGCTCGGCTCCGAACCGAGCGCGTCGAGGTCCGTCGCGTTCGCGACGTGCGGATACGCGATCGCCGCGATGCGCAGCAGCCGGTGCACGCCGTCGCCGTCGGGCCAGCGGCGCGGAGGCGGCGGCGCGAGGTAGCCGTCCTCTTCGTCGACGCCGAGATCGTCGATCCACGGGATGACGCCGGCGCACGGAGCGCCGGTCCGCTCTTCGAGCATGCGGACCGCCGGAGCGAGCAGCGCCGGATCGCCGCGGAAGCGCGTGAACGCGAACGCGCGAACGCGATCGCGTTCGTGCGGCAGCAGCAGCGCGAGCGTTCCCGTGATCGCGGCGAGGGCGCCGCCGCGGTCGATGTCCGCGACGAGGAGGCACGCGGCATCGGCCGCGTCGGCCATGCGCATGTTCACGATGTCGCCGGCGCGCAGGTTGATCTCGGCCGGCGAGCCCGCGCCTTCGAGCACGACGAGGTCGCATCGTGAAGCGAGCCGCTCGTACGCCGCGACGACCTGCGGGAAGAGCTCCCGCGTACGATGCGTGTGGTAGTCCCACGCGTCGACGTCACGCCACACGCGTCCGTTCAGCACGACCTGCGCGCGGCGCTCGCCGCTCGGCTTGAGGAGAACGGGGTTCATGTCCGATTCGGCGGCGCGCCGCGCGCACTCGGCCTGTACGGCCTGCGCGCGTCCGATCTCGCGCCCGTCCGGCGTCACGGCCGCGTTGAGCGACATGTTCTGCGCCTTGAACGGCGCGACGTCGTAACCGTCGTCGGCGAAGATGCGGCACAGCGCCGCGGCGGTGATCGACTTTCCGGCGTTCGACGCCGTTCCGAGCACCATCAGCGCACGCGCGCGCATCAGCGTGCCGCCCCGCTCGCGCGCCGGCGGCGCGGCACCGCGACCATCGTGCCGTCGGTGGTGCGCCGCACGGCGATCTCCGCACCGTACGCGCGCGTCAGCAACTCCGCGCGAAACACGTCGTCGATCGCGCCGTCCGCGAGCACCGTGCCGTCGCCGATGAGGATCACGCGGTCGACGGACGCCACCGCGAGGTTCAGGTCGTGCAGCACGACGGCGATCGCCGCGCCGTCCGCCGCGAGCTCGCGCAGCAGGTCCAGCGTCGCGTACGCGCCGGCGAGGTCGAGGTGGCTCGTCGGCTCGTCGAGCAGCATCGTCGGCGCCTGCTGCGCGAGCGCCGTCGCGATCCACACGCGCTGCCGTTCGCCGCTCGAGAGCGAGTCGAGCCGCCGCTCCGCGAGCGTGCCGAGCGCGACGCGTGCGATCGCCGCATCGACGATCGCTTCGTCGTCGGCCGTGCCGTTCCACCGCCACCACGGACGGTGCGCGAGCCGTCCGAGCGCGACCGCATCGCGCACGACGACGTCACCGTCGGCCGTCTCCTCCGCCGCGACGAGCGCGACGTGCCGCGCGCGTTCGGCGGCGCGCATCGCGTGCACGCGCGCGCCGTCGACGAGCACGTCGCCGTGCTGCGGCGTCAGCGTGCCGGCGAGCGCGCGCAGCAGCGTCGATTTCCCCGCGCCGTTCGGGCCGACGATCGCGACGAGCTCGTGCGCGGCGAGCGACAGGTCGACGTCGCGCAGCACGGTGCGGCCGCGATAGCCCAGCGCCAGGCCCCGAGCCTCGATCACGCGCCGCGCCTGCGACGGAACGCGATGAACAGAAACGCCGGCACGCCGAGCACCGAGAGCAGCACGCCGATCGGCAGCTCCGCGGGCGGCGCGGCGGTGCGCGCCACGGTGTCCGCGATGACGACCATCGCCGCGCCGGCGGGGATGCTCGCCGGCACGGTCCATCGCATGTCGGCGCCGCACAGCGCGCGCACGACGTGCGGAACGATGAGGCCGACGAATCCGATGATGCCGCTCACGCTGACGGCGGACGCGATGAGCAGCGACGAGCCGATCAGCGTGAGCCACCGCGTGCGGTCCATGTTCACGCCGAGTGCGATCGCGCGCGCGTCGCCGAGCCGGATCGCGTTCAGCGCCGGGACGACGGCGAAGGCGACGACCGCGCCGCCGAGCGCGTACGCGGCGGCGCACGCGAGCTCGCCCCAGCCGTGCCCGACCAGCGATCCGCCGAGCCACGTCAGGATGGTGAGCGAGACGGCGGCGCTCGGCGAGAGCATGATGATCAGCGTCGTGAGCCCGGCGAACAGCGAGGACACCGCGATGCCGGCGAGGATCAGCCGCTCGGGCGAGACGCCGCGCCCGCTGCGCGCGAGGCTCGCGACGCCGAGCGTCGTGACGAGCGCCGCACCGAACGCGACGCCGGCGTACAACGGCTGCGGCACGCCGAGCGAGATCGCGACCGCGATCGTGAAGGCGGCGCCCGCGCTGCCGCCGGTGAGGTACGGGTCGACGAGCCCGTTGCGCAGCATGCCCTGCAACAGGCTTCCGCTGATCGCGAGCGACGCACCGACGAGCGTGGCGATCAGCACGCGCGGCAAGCGCAGCGCCCACACGATCGCGGCGACGTCGCCGGTCGCGTGCGGGTGCAGCACCGCGGTCGCGACGGCCGAGATCGGCAGCGTCACGGCGCCCACGGCGACGCCGGCGACGACGGCGATCGCCAGCGCGCACACCAGCACCGCGATCCCCGCGCCGCGCCGCACGTCTACCGCCATCGTCGCGCGCCGCGCACGATGGCGTCGAGCGCGTCGGCGACGCGCGGGCCGGGACGCAACAGATCGTCCTCGGTGACGCGGACGATACGGCCCGCGCGCACGGCGCTCAGCCGATTCCACGGCTCGCCGGCGAACGGCGGCGTCGTGTCGGGGACGACCAGCACGTCCGGCTGGGCGCGCAGCAGCACTTCCGGCGAAAGCATCACCCACGGCCGATGCACGTCGCCCGCGACGTTGCGCAGGTTCGCGAGCCCGAGCAGCGTGTCGACGTACGAGCCGGCGCCCGCGGTGCCCATCCCGCCCAGCGCGACGAATGCGGTCAACGTGCGCGTTCGCCGGGCGTCGCGTGCCGTCGCCGCGAGCCGCGCGCGAATCGAGGTGACCAGCGCGCTCGCTTCGCGCCTGTGTCCCGTCAGCGCGCCGAGCCGCGCGATCGCGCGGAAGTCGTCGTCGAGGCCGTCCAGCCGCAGCGCTTCCGTGCGCACGCCGCCGCGCGCCACGTCGGCGAGCGACGGCGCTTGCCACGGAATGCCGATCACGACGTCGGGATGCAGCGCGACGATCGCCTCGGCGTTGACGTCGCGCATGCCGCCGACGCGCGGGACGCGGCGCGCGGCCGGCGGACGGTCGGAGAACGCGTCGACGCCGACGACGTCGGCGCCCGCGCCGATCGCGAACAGATCCTCCGTCAGCGCCGGCGCGAGCGACACGATGCGAAGGCTTGCAATGATTGCGAGCGCGGGGACGACGAACGGCACGGCACCAACCTTGACGCGAGGTCGCGACCGACGAATGGGTGTGTGCTCGCCCCGGTATCCTGACTTCGCGGATCGCCGCGCTTCGTTCGCACGCCTTCCAGTGCCGCCGGCACCGTGACGCACGCGCGCTCCCCGCTTACAGTGGCGCGACCGTCCCGGAGTCTCACCGGGTTCCCGTCGCGAGCGCGGAGGGGCTTCGCGGCGGGGTGGGCTACTCCTCGGCGATGACGGCCGGTCCGCATCTTCCCATCGATCCGGTGGACGCGCGCGCGGCCGCGACGGCGCGCGAGCGCATCGACGCGTTGACGAAGCCCGTCGGCAGCCTCGGTCGCATGGAAGATCTCGCGGTGCAGCTGTGCGCGATCGCGGGCGGTGTTCCGGGCCACGCGTACGAGCGCCGCGCGATCCTCGTCGGCGCGGCGGATCACGGCGTCGCCGCGGCCGGCGTCAGCGCGTATCCCGCCGACGTCACGGCGCAGATGGTCGGCGCGTTCCTGGCGGACTTCGCCGCGATCAGCGCGTTCGCGCGCACGGCGCGCGCCGACGTGTTCGTCGCCGACTTCGGCGTGCGCACCGCGCCTCTGCCGCACCCGCGATTGATCGATGCGCGCTGTGGCGCCGGGACGAGCGATCTCTCGAACGGTCCGGCGATCTCGCTCGACCGCGTCGGTGACGTGTTCCTCGCCGGCACGAACGCGTTCCGGCGCGTGCGCGCGGAAACGTCGTGCGACGTCATCGCGATCGGCGAGATGGGCATCGCGAACACGACGTCCGCCGCGGCGATCGTCGCGGCGCTCGCGGGCGCCGCGCCGTCGGCGGTCGTCGGCCGCGGCACGGGCATCGACGACGCACGTCTCGCGCGGAAGGTTCGCGTCGTGGAGCGCGCGCTCGAGCGCGTCGACGCGAACCGCGTCGCGAGCGTCGCGAGCGAGGTCGGCGGGTTCGAGATCGTCGCCCTCGCGGGCGTCATCCTCGCCGCGGCGCGCGAGCGCATCCCGGTGGTGCTGGACGGCTTCATCGTGTCCGCGGCGGCGCTCCTCGCGCGCGCGATCGCACCGGCAGCGATCGGCTACTGCATCGCGGCGCACCGTTCGCGCGAGCCCGGACACCGCATCGCGCTCGAGGCGCTCGGCCTGCAGCCGCTGCTCGACCTCGACCTCGCGCTCGGCGAGGCGACGGGCGCCA
>Ga0213875_10001748_pt1 | contig 13623 bp, 15 predicted proteins | sample BarmaccomBMRX_R8_FD_160105 | JGI IMG/M metagenome (GOLD analysis project Ga0213875, IMG submission 160105) | Root-associated microbial communities from Barbacenia macrantha in rupestrian grasslands, the National Park of Serra do Cipo, Brazil - RX_R8 | ecosystem: Host-associated > Plants > Roots... | reverse complement strand
CTCAACCTTGAATATCTCGAGGCGGAATTCTACTCTTATGCCACAACAGGCGCAGGACTCAATTCGAATATGCTCGGCGGTAGCGGCACGCAGGGCTCTGCGACTGGTGGTCGGCAGGTCAACTTCAGCGATCCAGTGGTTGCGCAATATGCCAACGAAATTGCTGGCGACGAGCGCAACCACGTCGCCTTCCTACGCCAGGCGATCGGCAGCACCGCCGTCGCCCAGCCCGCGATCGACATCGGCACCGATCCGAACGGCGCCTTCTCGAGCGCCGCCGTCGCTGCTGGGCTGATCACGAAGGGACAGTCGTTCGATCCCTATGCGAGCGACATGAACTTCCTGCTCGGCGCCTTCATCTTCGAGGATGTCGGCGTCACCGCCTACAAGGGCGCGTCGCCGCTCATCAAGAGCAGCACCTACCTCGATGCGGCCGCCGGCATTCTCGCGGCAGAGGCCTATCACGCGGGACTCATCCGCACCGTGCTTTATTCGAAAGGGCAACAAGCCCCTTCGATCATCGACGCGACCGAGGCGATCTCGAACGCCCGCGACAGCCTCGATGGGCCGAGCGATGACGATCAGGGCGTGCGCGCTGGGGCGGGCGGCGCCTCGAACATCGTGCCGGCCGACAGCAACGCCATCGCCTACAGCCGCACCACCGGCCAGGTGCTCGACATCGTCTATCTGACCAAGGTGGCGGCACAGAAGGGCGGGTTCTTCCCGAACGGCGTCAACGGCACGATCAACATGAGCACGGCGAGCTGAGCTTCAGCTCGACCCGCTTTCAAACGTCAGACTTGGAGTTCGGCGATGCACGGCACGCTGCCACTCGACGCGACTATCGTTGCTCCGCCGATCTCCTTGCCGCCGGGTCTCTCGGGGACGCGTCCGACCATACGCGTGCCCGAGGGCGCTGGGCACTTTTGGCGCAAGCTGCTCGCTTTCTCCGGGCCAGGCTATCTTGTTGCCGTCGGCTATATGGATCCCGGGAATTGGGCGACCGACATCGCCGGCGGCTCGGCCTATGGCTACGCCCTGCTTAGCGTCGTGCTGCTGTCGAGCTTGATGGCAATGCTGCTCCAGGCCCTTTCCGCTCGGCTCGGCATCGTGACCGGTCTCGATCTCGCTCAGGCTTGTCGCGAGCGGTACAGCCCACCGGTCTGTGCCGGCCTATGGGCGTTATGCGAGGTCGCGATCATCGCGTGCGATCTCGCCGAGGTCGTGGGCACCGCGATCGGGCTGCAGCTGCTCTTTCACATTCCGATCGTGGTGGGCGTCTGCCTGACCGCGTTCGACACGCTGCTCGTGCTCGCCTTGCAGCGACACGGCTTTCGCAAGCTCGAGGCGTTCATCGTCGCGCTGCTCATCGTGATTGCGGGATGCTTCGCGGTCGAGCTGCTGCTGGCGCGGCCAGCCGTTGCGAGCGTTCTGGGCGGCTTCGCTCCGAGCGCCGCCATCCTCATCAATCACGACCAGCTCTATCTGGCGATCGGCATCATCGGCGCGACGGTGATGCCGCACAATCTCTATCTGCACTCATCGATCGTGCGGACGCGCTCGATCCGCGACGACGTCAACGGCATCCGTGAAGCGCTCAAGCTGTCGTCGATCGACAGCACGGTCGCGCTCACCTTCGCGATGTTCATCAACGTCGCGATCCTCGTGTTGGCGGCGTCTAGCTTTAACGCGACCGGGCACCTTGCGGTCGCCGACATCGGTGATGCCTATCGCCTGCTCAGCCCAATGCTCGGCACCGCGGCCGCGAGCTTGCTGTTCGGAATAGCGCTCCTCGCTTCAGGACAGAACTCGACCGTCACTGGCACGCTCGCCGGTCAGATCGTGATGGAAGGCTTTCTCGACCTTCGCATCCCAAGCTGGCTGCGTCGCCTGGTCACGCGCTCGCTCGCGATCGTTCCCGCCGTCGCGGTGGCGGCGCTCTATGGAGACGCGGGCGTCGGCAAGCTGCTGGTGCTGAGCCAGGTGGTGCTGAGCCTGCAACTGCCATTCGCCGTCGTGCCGCTCGTGCGGTTCACGAGCGATCGCCGGTTGATGGGACCGTTCGCGATGGGCGGTGTCGTCAAAGCCGCGGCCTGGATTGTCACCTTCGTCATCATTGGCCTCAATGCCACCCTGCTGTGGGGGATGCTGTGAGCGCCCGCCTCGGCGTGCTCGCCCTCGCGCTGGCGATTTGCGCGGCCCCCGGTCGCGCCGATGTCTTCGAGATCGGCAGCAACGGGACGGTCCTCGTCCGTGCGGGCGTCGGCGCCGTCGCTTGGAACTCGGGCGACCCTGATGAAGCCGAGCCGGCACCCGATGTTCCGACGGTGGCGGTGACGACGATCAATCTCCCGGTGGTGCCTCAGCGTTATGGGGCCGCGCTCGCTGCAGCCGCGCAGCGTGCTCAGCTCAGCCCCAGTTTGCTGGCGGCGGTGATACACCGCGAAAGCGGCTGGCGGGCCGATGCGGTGTCGCCAAAAGGGGCGACCGGACTAGCACAGCTGATGCCGGCGACGGCCCGTTCGCTCGGCGTCGACCCCCGTGATCCCGGCTCTGCCATGACAGCCGGGGCGCTCTACCTGCGCGCCTTGGTCGACCGCTTCAGCGGCGACATCGAGCGGGGTCTCGCCGCCTACAACGCTGGACCGAAGCGGGTCGAGCGTGCCGGCGGCATCCCGGAGATCGCGGAGACCCGCAGCTACGTATCCACTATTTTGGCTGCCGTCGGCGGCGGCATTGCCCAAGGAGGTATCAGGCCATGATCAAGTTCAGGAAGATTCCGGCGCTGGCGGTAACACTGCCGACCGCGGCATTGGCGCAGACCGCCACCGATCCCGCCGGATCGGGGCCGATCGTCGCGGCGCTTGGTTGGCTGCAGGGCACGCTGCTCGGCAACGTCGCCACCGCGGTGGCCGTGATCGCGGTCGCGATGGTCGGCTTCATGATGCTGACCGGCCGGGTCAACTGGCGGTTCGGCGCGACGGTGATCGTCGGCTGCTTCGTCCTGTTCGGCGCGAGCGCGATCGTGTCGGGCATCCAGTCGACCGCATCGATGACGAGGTAGCGCGATGGCACTGGTCCGCTCGCCTGTGTTCAGGGCGCTCACCCGGCCGCAGATGTTCGCCGGCGTCACCTACAGCTTCTTCGTGCTGAACGCGGCCGTGACGACCGAAGCGTTCCTGATGACGCGCAGCTTCCTCGCGCTGCCGGTCGCGTTGCTCGTTCACGGCTGCGGTTATCTCGCCTGCCTTCGCGAGCCGCGGGTGTTCGATCTCTGGCTGACCAAAGTCAGCCGCTGCCCCCGCGTGCCGAACTGGCGGCGCTGGGGCTGCAACAGCTATTCGGCATGAGGAGAACGATCATGCCCCGTTGGATGGGTCCTGCAGCGTGGGGACGTCGCGAAGCACGCGCCGGTGATCGCCTTCCCTATGCCGAACATGTCGATGGCCACACGCTGCGCCTGCGCGACGGCTCTACGATGCGGATGATCCAGGTGCCCGGCCTCCCGTTCGAGACCGAGGATGCCGACGCGCTCAATCACCAGTTGACCGTCCGCGAGACTTTGCTGCGCAGCATCGTCGACGCGCGGTTCGTCCTCTATCACCATATCGTGCGCCGGCGGGTCCGCGTCGCCATGGTCGGTGCATTCGATGAGCCTTTCGCCCGCCATGTTGACGAACGCTGGCAGGCGCGCCTCGGCGAACGGCAGCTATTCGTCAACGAGCAGGTGCTGACGCTGGTGCGGCGACCGGCGCGCGGCAAGACCGGCTGGCCGGACCGGCTGCGCCGCCGCGCGCGCGGCAGCGGGACGCAAGCAGACATTGCGGACGTTCGCGCGCTTGATGCGGCCGAAGCCGTGCTTGTTGCTTCGCTCGAGCCCTATGGTGCGCGTCTGCTCGGGACCTATGACGGGCCAGGCGGTCGATGCTCCGAGCCTTTGGAAATGCTCTCAGCCATCTATAATGGCGAGATGCGGCCGGTACTGGTGCCGCCCGAACCCGCCGATTTCGGCCACCATCTGCCCTATGCGCGGGTTAGCTTTGGTCTCGACGCGATCGAAACGAGACGCACCGAGGGTCGCGGCTTTGCTGGCATCCTCTCGATCAAGGACTATCCCGACGCCACGCGCGCCGGCATCATCGACGGACTCATGCGCCTGCCGCACGAGTTCGTGCTCAGCGAAACCTTCGCGCCCGCCGACCGCCAGGTGGCCCGCGAGCGCATCGATCTGGCGCTGCGCCGGCTGCGTTCGGCGGATGAGGATGCAAGCGCCGAGCGCCGCGAGATGCTCGCCGCGCGCGACGCGCTAGGCGCCGGGCAGACCGGCTTCGGCGACCATCATCTGTCGCTGATGATGCGCGCCGACAGCATCGCCGCGCTCGATGCGGCGATGGCGCAGGCCTCGGCCGCACTCGCTGATATTGGCGCCGTGAGCGTGCGCGAGGACGTCAATCTCGAGCCGGCTTTCTGGGGCCAGTTTCCCGGCAACGAGAGCTACGTCGTGCGCCGCGCGTTGATCTCGACCGCGAACGCAGCCGGCTTCCTCTCGATGCACGGCATGCCGATCGGCCAGGCCAGCGACAATCATTGGGGCGACGCGCTCACCGTCTTCGAGACGACTGCCGCGACACCCTATTTCTTCAACTTCCACGAAGCCGACCTCGGCAACTTCACGATTATCGGACCGTCGGGATCGGGAAAGACCGTGGTGCTCAATTTCCTCGCTGCGCAGGCGCAGCGCTTCCAGCCCTTCACTGTGCTTTTCGACAAGGACAGGGGGGCCGAGCTGTTCGTGCGGGCGTCTGGCGGCCGCTATGCGCGCCTGCTGGCCGGCGACGCCAGCGGGCTCAATCCGCTCCAGATGCCAGATACCGCGGTCAACCGCGCCTTTCTGCGCGATTGGCTTGGCGTGCTGCTCCAGACGGAAGGGCCCGAGGAGCAGCGCGCGGTCGCGGCGGCGGTCGACGCCTGCATGGATGCCGATCCGGCCTTCCGCCGGCTTCGCTATTTCCGGGAGCTACTCGGCGGCTCGCGGCGGCCGGAGCCGGGCGACCTGCCGTCGCGGCTCGAGCCGTGGATCGGCGCCGGTGAGCATGCCTGGCTGTTCGACAATTTAACAGACCAGCTCGACCTCGATACCCGCATGGCGGGTTTCGACATGACCACACTTCTCGATCAGCCGCGCCTGCGCACGCCGGCGATGATGTATCTGTTCCACCGGATCGACGAGCGCCTCGATGGCAACCCAGCGATGGTCCTGATCGACGAAGGCTGGAAAGCGCTCGACGACGCGGTGTTCGCAGCCCGCATCCGCGACTGGCTGAAGACGCTGCGCAAGCGCAACGCGCTCGTTGGCTTCGCCACCCAGTCAGCGCGCGATGCGCTCGAAAGCCGCATCGCGACGGCGATCGTCGAGCAGACGGCGACGATGATTTTTACGCCGAACCCGAAGGCAGTGGAGGAGGATTATTGCAACGGCTTCGGGCTCACCTTGCACGAGCTCGAGCTCATTCGCGCGCTTCCCGCGCACAGCCGTTCCTTTCTCGTGCGGCACGCCAACCATTCTGTTGTCGCCCGGCTCGACCTGTCGCAGCAGCCCGACATCCTCAAGATCCTCTCGGGACGCGAGGCGAGCGTGCGCAGGCTCGACATGCTGCGCGCCAATCTCGGCGACGATCCGTCGCTCTGGTATGCGAGCCTGACCGGCCAGCCTTGGCCCGATACCTCGGCTGGCGGAAACGACGCGCTCTATATGGACGCCGCGGAATGACCGGCTGTCCGTCCTTGTCGGGCGAGGCGACCGACGGCATCGCCAGCGCGCTCCGGGTCGTCGATTGTCAGACGGCGCAGGCGACCTCGATCGCGTTTGGCAGGCTCTTCGGCGCGCATGGCGCCCTGCTGCCGGCGCTGACCATAGGTCTTACCATCTACGTCGCGCTGTTGGCGCTTGCTCTTCTGACCGGGCGCACGCGCATTGGCCTCGCCGCGCTCACGCCGCGCATGCTCGCGCTCGGCCTTGTGCTCACATTCGCGACCTCGTGGGCGGCGTATCAGAGCGTCGTCTGGAACATTGCCTCAGGCGCGCCCGACGAGATTGCGAGCCTGCTTATCGGCAGCCGCGGCTCGGCGACGCTCGCCTTTGCCGATCGGCTGGACGCGCTCTTTGTCGCCGTCGCCGACGCCGCGCACCAGGCGAGCCAGCCCGGCCAGCCGACCGATACCGGCATCACGCCCGCCGCCGCGACCGTCGGAACCTTCTCGGCGTCGACCGTGCTCTGGCTTTCAGCGACAATGCTCCTGCTCGGCACCGTCGGCGTGTTGCTAACAGCGAAGATCGCGCTCGCCGCTCTGCTTGCGCTTGGCCCAGTCTTCATCGTGCTCGCGCTGTTCCCGGCGACGCGCAGTCTGTTCGAGGGCTGGCTCAAAGCTGCGACACTATTCGCGCTCGTGCCGCTGCTCACCGTGCTGATCGGGGGCGGCGGAATCGCGATGATGGCGCCGCTGGTGCGCAGCGTCGAACTCGCCGGCAGCGACCCATCGCCGCAGGAGGTCGCCGCCGTCTTTCTCGGAGCCTCGGTGTTCGTCGCGCTCATGGTGATGGTGCTGAAAACCGCAGGCACGCTTGTCTATGGCTGGAGGCTACCATTCGTTGGCGAGCGCGTCGCCGAAGCCCCTTATGGCGCCGCGAACGGAGCTTCGTCAGCGAGATTTGCGGCCACGACCACGCCGGTCACGACCAGCGCAACCGACCCGGTCGTATCGCGAGACGAGCGTATCGGCGGCATCGTCTCGGCACTCCCTGCTGCGACGGCCTCGGACGCCGGCTCGCCGGGACGTGTAGGACGCGTGCGCCGTGTCGCCGCCGATATCATGCCGGTTGGGCCGGCCTTCAGTCCGGCTCACGATCAGCGCGTGCAAGCGCTTCGGCGCGGCCGCATCGCGCGTCCGCCGAGCTTCAGCAGGAAGGGAATCTCATGAAACCGGCCGCTCGTCTTCTGATCGCCACCGTCGCGGCCGCCGCGGCGCCAACCGCGTCGAAGGCTGCGGACCATGACGGACGGATCGCCAGCAGGATATTCGATGCAACCGCCATCGTCTCGCTGCACGGGCGCTCCGGGATCCAATCGACAGTCGTCTTCGGCGACGACGAGCGCATCGAGAATGTCGCCGTCGGCGACTCGGACGCCTGGCAGGTCACGCCGAACAAGCGCGCCGACCTGCTGTTCGTGAAGCCCATGAACGCGCACGCGCGGACCAACATGACCGTGGTCACGGATCAGCACACATATTTGTTCGATCTCGTCGCGACGCCGGGCGCAGCGCCGGTCTACATGCTGCGCTTCACCTATCCCGACCGGCCTAAGCCGGCGCCTCAGCCGGTTCTCGCGGCGCCCACACCAAAGCCGGCGCCCGCGACGCCACCAGCCGTCGCGCTGCCGCAGCTGGACCCTGCCGCGCTCAATTTCGCCTGGGAGGCAAAAGGGGACAAGGCGCTGCTGCCTTCGCGGTCGTTCGACGATGGCCGGCGCATCTACCTCGCCTGGCCGAAGGATGCCGGCTTGCCCGCGATCCTGACGCGATCGCCCGCCGGCATTGAGGGGCCGGTCAACTATATGGTGCACGGCGACTATGTGGTGGTCGACGGCGTTCCCCCACAGCTCGTGCTGCGGCTCGGCAAACAAATTGCGACGCTAACCCAGCTTCATGCTATCTCGCCTCCCGCGCCACCATTGAGTGTCAGTTCGCCGTCACCTGCGGCGACGGCGGATGCCGAGTCGCTCGCGCGCACGGCGAGTGCGCAGCCATGACCGAGACCAACTTCGCGCCGCATCGAACGTTGCTCGTTCCCATCGCCGAGGGCGATCCGCGTCTCACGCTCGATGATCGGGCTTTGGTAGACGCCAGCCGCAACCGCTTTCCGATCGTCGCGCGGACGACATCGCGCGGCGACGGCCGCGGGCTGTCGCTCGGCGCCGGCATCGCGCTGATGCTCGGCGGGCTCACCTTCTGGACGATGAGCGGCCACCGCACCTCGCCACGCGCGCAACCCGCGCCGATGGCTGCTCCGCGGCCCATGGTGTTTCCGACGGCGCCGTTGCCGACACGACCAAAAGCAGCCGTGCCGCAGGGATTTCTGATCCCGAATCCGCCGCTGATAACCACGCCCACGGCCGTTCACGATCCGGCGCGTTCGCCGACGGTCGTGTTCGACGCGAGCAGCGCTCCGGCCGCAAGCGCGACCGACACGACGACCGCTAAGGCGGAGAGCAGCTCGACCAGCGCCAAGCCACAGGGCATGCCAGCTGGGCTCGGCGACAATGAGCAATTCGCAAGCCGCGTCGGCTCATCCGCAAACGAGGTTGCGAGCGCGGAACAGCTTTCAGATCCTGCCACGACCGTTGTCCAGGGCACGCTGATCCCGGCGGTGCTCGAGACGGCGATCGATACCGATCTGCCTGGTTACGTCCGCGCCGTTGTCAGCCAGGACGTTCGCTCGTTCGACGGCAGTCGCATCCTCGTACCGCGATCCTCACGGCTGGTTGGCCAGTATAAGTCGGGGCTGACTGCCGGACAGACCCGTGCTTACGTCATCTGGACGCGGCTGATCCGGCCTGACGGTGCCTCCGTGGCGCTCGCTTCACCGAGCGTCGATTTCGCCGGCAACTCCGGTCTCGCCGGGAAAGTCGACGGCCATTTCATGAAGCGCTTCGGATCGGCGGTGTTGCTATCGGTGGTGGGTGGGCTTTCGGCTGTCGGCAGCTCATCGGTCGTGCTCTCCGGCGGGCAGAGCGCCGCCAGCGTCGCCGCCCAGCGCGACACGCAGATCCCACCCACCATCAAAGTGCTGCCGGGGGAGCCGATCCGCATTTTCACCGCGAAGGATCTCGATTTCTCCGCGGTCGCGACCGACGGAGCCGCACAATGACTGCTGACATCATCGAGCTTCCCGACAATGGTAGCGTCTATCTCGACGCTTATCTCGCGCCGTTTCGACCCTGGCTCTGTCGCGAGGACGTGACCGAAATCCTTGTGAACCGCCCAGGCGAGATCTGGATCGAGGCAGCCGACGCGCCGACGATGCAGCGCATCGACCTGCCCGCGGTCGACGATCGCCACATGCAGCGGCTCGCCGAGCAGATTGCCAGAGCGAGCTATCAGGGGATCAATCGCGAGCGGCCGCTGCTTGCGGCAACGCTGCCCGGCGGCGCGCGCGTCCAATTTGTGGGGCCATCAGCGACACGCGATCATTGGGCGATGGCGATCCGGCGCCATCGGCTCATCGATCTGCCTCTTGAGGCTTACGCGCATGAGATGCCGCGCCGGAGCGAAATGGAAGGGCCGGTCGATCGCAGCTGCACGCCGCTGGACGAGCTTCGCGCGGCCGTGCGCGCGCGCAAGACCATTTTGGTGAGCGGAGGCACCTCGACGGGGAAAACGACCTTCTTGAACGCTCTGCTCGGCGAGGTCCGTCGGCATGAGCGGGTCATCATTGTCGAAGACACCCCGGAGATCCGCCTACGAGGGGATAACGACCTCGGACTCGTCGCGGTCAAGGGAGAGCTTGGCGAAGCCCGCGTGAGCACCGATGATCTGCTCCAGGCGTCGCTTCGCCTACGGCCGGATCGGATCGTGCTCGGCGAGATGCGCGGCAAGGAAGTGATCAGTTTCTTGCGCGCGATCAATACCGGCCATCCAGGAAGCTTTTCGACGATCCACGCCAATTCGCCCGCGGGCGCCTTGGAACAGCTCGCTCTCATGGCTATGCAGGCAGGGTTGGGTCTAAGCCGCGTGGATACCATCAGCTACGCCCGTTCGATGATCGATATCATCGTTCAGCTCGATCGCGCCGACGGCCAACGGCGCATCGCGATGATCGCCTCGGTCCGCGATATAGCGATCGCTTGACCGGAAGTTTCGACGCGAGCGCTATTGGCTGATCCATGGTCAGTACCGGCCAGGCTCAAACTAAGCGGCATCGGTGCCAGCTATCGGTATCTGCGAGGCCGCGCGAAATCCGCACCAAGCCCCACCGGCTCTGTCCCGACCTGGATTTTCACAGGAATCGAGCGGTCGACGCCGGCGGAGATAGTATGGAGCTTTCCGAACGGCGCGATCAGCTCTCGATACGATGCTTCGGCCGCACCATAGGCCGAGCCGGCATAGGCTTCGAGCGCAGCGCGATCGCGGACGAGCACGCGGCCACGATCACAGCGTAGCAGCCGCTCGCATTCGAGGCGCTGCAGCCGCTCCGTGACGCTTGCCCGACGGACGCACAAGCTTGCGGCAACGTCCTCATGCTTCAATGCGAGTGCGTCGCCACCGACCCGGTCGTGCCTCATCAGCAGCCACCGAGCGACGCGCTTGTCGATCGCATCCTCCGCGTGCGACATGATGGTGCGGCCCATCTGAACGATCACCAGGTGCACGAACCGCAAGAGAGCCTGCCAGAGCGTGGGGCTGCTTGCGCAGGCAAGGCGAACCTGTTTCACCGATATCCGAACAGTCGAGCCGCTTCGCATCTGGGCGATCGCCGCATGGCAGGATGTGGCGCAGCCGAGGAGCGCCGCCCACCCGAGAAATCCTTCAACGCCGACCAGGGCAACCTCGATGTGGCGTCCCGAGCTCATCTCCTCTTCAAGCGAGAAGAAGTTGGTTTGCGGGAAATAGAGATGGTCGATCGAATCGCCGGCGCTGAACAAGGCGGCCCCGCGCCGCACGCCGATCTCTTCGATGTGCGGCTCCAGCAGCCCACGATCCAGCTCGCTAAGCTGCCGCAGTAGAAGATTGGCGCTGAACGCCACCGGATAGGCCGTCGCGGATTGCATCAGCATCATGGCCGCTCCCCGTGCGTCCACACAGCTAGATATACGGGGCCGATCGCATTCAGACGCGCGCCAGCGAAAATTTCTGAGCTGCGCGCTACGGCCGCATTCAATGTCGGGTTTATAGCTAACGGCTTAACCCGACTTCAGCAGCCGACATGCGCGGGCGATAAGTGCACCCGCGCCCATGAGGCTATCATCCGGCTGGCAGATCTTGGCCCGAGCTGGCTGGCCAGCGCAAGTGCAACGCCCGCTGCTTGATCGGCCTCGTCAGTGCAGCCGAAACGGCCGAACGTCAGCTCGATACCGCACAAGGGCGAAGCGACAGAAATTTGTCCCCAGGCGCAAATTGCGCACCTCTAAATCGCGTCAAGCGATCCTTTGAGGATGATCGGTCCGCTTGGCTTTCCGCTCGGCGATCCGCCGCTCGGCTCGAGCGAGATGGCCAGCGCTGCGCCCGCGCGCAGCGATGCTCTCACGGCATCGGGAGCCGCACGCAGGCTGGGCTCGCGCCACGCTACGACCCCGAGAGAATGGGCGGCACCGCCCGGCGGGATCACCCAAAGCTCGGCAGAGCCAGCGCCCGGTCGAAGACGATAGGGCGCGAGCGTGAGTTGCCCGCTCGCCGGATCAAAGCTGACCGTGACGACGATGCTATCGATCGGTCCGCTGAGGACTGCAACCAGAGGCGCGCTTCTTGGAGCGTTGAGCATCGGTGCCGCTGGCGGCCGGCGCTGCTCGAAGGTCATGAGCCCAAATATGATCGCTGCGGCGGACGCGACGGCCGTGGTCGTCTGCCACAGGCGCGTTCGCCATGCCGACGGCGCGCGTCCTGCCGACGCGTGAACATTGCTAGCATTGGCGGCGCGCGCGCGCAGGGTTGGCCAGAGCCAGGACGGGGGCATTTCCGCCGACCCGCGCACGACATCGGATGCCACATCGCGCCAGCGCTCCACATCCGCGGCGAAGCCAACATCGGCTCGCTCGCGGGCCTGTGCGGCGAGCAGGTCCGACCCGTCGAGCAGACCGAGCGCGAGCTCGGCCGCAAGCGGCTCGCCATCATCGTCGATCGATTTATTGCCAGTCATTCCAGGCATTCCCGAAGCTTGTGCAGCGCACGCCTGATACGGCTCTTCACGGTGCTGAGCGGAAGCGACGCTCGGCCTGCGAGCTGCGGGTAGCTCACACCTTCGAAAAAAGATGTGATGATCAGCACACGCGAGGAAGCTTCCAGCTGCCCGAGACAATCCTGAAGACGTCGGCGCTCCTCGTCTTCTTCCAGCTCGTCATCGGCCCCGATCTGCGTCTGCGGACGGAGCGCTGCGTCGTTTTCGACAACGCGCTGCAGGACGCGATCCGCTCTCAGACGATCGATCGACCGGTTGCGCGACAATGTCATAAGCCATGTCATTGCTCGCCCGCGGTCTGGGTCGTAGGTCGCGGCCTGACGCCAAACTGTCATGAACACGTCCTGCAAAGTGTCCTCAGCTTGCGTGCGGATGGGCAGTATCCGCAGGCAAATCGAAAATAAGACGGGCGAAGTCCGTTCGTATAGCGTGCCGAAAGCTTTGATATCCCCAGCGCCCACATCTCGCAGTAAGTGGTCAAGTTCAGATGCATCTGGTGACGGCTTCCGCGGTCGGATCATGCCGGCCTCATCGTGCAGCCCGAGGATGCAAATCTACCACCGGCGTTCCACCTCGCAATAGAAGCTCTAGAATACGAAATCCCAAAAATTACGGCTCGAACGTAACTGCCGTGCCGGGATTGATCATCAGCGACCAACGCGTAGGCGCTCTCCATGGTCGCGTCGAACGTCCGAATTTTCGGATGAGAAAATGTCGCCGAGGCGAGCGACGGCATCTAATTCGCGACCAACGATCAAAATGGCTCGGCCTAGACCGGGTCGCGATGATCCGGCTGTGACATCGGAACCGCCGTTTATGGCAGGAGCGGTCGTTCAAGCATCGCACCTTGCATGGCTGGCTTTGGTCGCTAGCCGACGGGCAGCTCGAGCCGGTCAGCTGATCGCCAACCATAGACTCGAACGGCCGCTTTACCCCATCTTATTATACCGGGGCATCAACCCTCGCTTTGGAGATAAGCGATGGGACACTCGGCCATGGACCCTGCCTTTCGCGAGCGCCGCCCTTGGAACGAGGGCCGGATGCTGGGCGCCAAGCGAGCGCTCCAACAGCAGCAGGTTTGGGCCGTCCGCTTCTGGCTCGATCAGCACCGACGCTTGCGGGACCGGGCATTGTTCGACTTCGCGATCGACAGCAAATTGCGCGGCTGCGACGTCGTCACGGTACGGATCGGAGACATCGTATCAGGTAGACGCGTTCGGGATTGAGCCGTCGTTGTGCAACAGAAAACCAAGCGTCCGGTGCAGTTCGAGCTGCTCGACCCAGCCCGGAAGACGATGCACGCTTGGCTGGAGCGCCGCGGCGGCACGCTCAACGACTATGTGTTCCCGAGCAGAAACGACTATATGGGCACATGAGCACGCGGCAGTACGCTCGGCTCGTCCACGACTGGGTGGCCGGCATCGGGTTGCAGCCTCAGGAGTATGGGACCCACTCGCTTCGACGCACGAAGGTGTTGATCATCTACAAGGCGACCGGTAACCTTCGCGCGGTGCAGATCCTTCTCGGCTATGCGAAGATCGAGAGCACCGTCTGAGGTAGCCCCCTAAATGGCCTGACAGGGCCTCGCACTTATGGAAGTGTGAGGCATATGACTGACGATATTCCTAGGCGCTACGACCGGGTGGAGGTCCTCTCCGGTGTCCAGCGCCGGA
>Ga0213875_10001747_pt1 | contig 13625 bp, 11 predicted proteins | sample BarmaccomBMRX_R8_FD_160105 | JGI IMG/M metagenome (GOLD analysis project Ga0213875, IMG submission 160105) | Root-associated microbial communities from Barbacenia macrantha in rupestrian grasslands, the National Park of Serra do Cipo, Brazil - RX_R8 | ecosystem: Host-associated > Plants > Roots... | reverse complement strand
GCCTGCGGCCGCCGACATCCTGCGGATGGCAACCATCGACGGCGCCCACGTGCTCGGCCTCGGCGCCGAGACGGGGCGGATCGCGGAGGGGCGGTTGGCGGACCTGGTGCTGGTCCGGCGCAACGACGCCTCCACCCTGTTGCTGGACGACACGCTGGAGGGCTTCGTGCTGCACGCCAATACGGGCGCGATCGACTCCGTCATGATCGGCGGCGCATGGGGGTTGCGCGCCGGCCGCATCCTGGCGTTCGACGAAGCGGCGGCGCTGGCGGCGGCAAAGTCGTTACGGGACGAGGTGCTTGCCCGTGCTGCCCCGGGTCTGGCGGAGGTCCGTGCGGCGATACCGGGTGTGGCGGAGCAGTTGCGCCGGTTCATCGGGCACTGAACGGCGGGAGCCGACGCGTCATGACGCTGCTGTGGCGCGCATCCATGACGCGGAGCGCTCGGCGATCTCGCCCATCACCTCGGCGTCGCTGCGGCCGCTGCGGGCGGGCACGTGGAACGAGTGGTCGGCGTCCGCAACGACGTGCAGCGTCGCCAGCCCGCCGAGGCGGCCGACGACGCCCTCGACCAGGCCGATCTCCGCCAGCGCATCCCGCGATCCCTGCAGGAACAGCATCGGCACGCGCACGCGCGACAGGTGCTCGGCCCGGCTGACCGCGGGCGCGCCGGCCGGGTGCAGCGGAAAGCCGAAGAACACGAGGCCGCGCACGCCGGGCAGCGCCTCGGCGGCTTGCGCCTGCGAGGTCATGCGCGCGCCGAACGATTTGCCGCCGGCAAACAGGGGCAGCCCGGCGGCGCTGGCCACGGCCGACCGGACGGCGCGCTGGGCGATCGCCGGCGGATCGGGCCGCTTCAGCCCGGCCTCCATGTACGGAAACTGGTAGCGAAGCAAGGATACCCCGCGGCCAGCCAGCGCGTCGGCGAGCCGCTCCATGAACGCGTGGCGCATCCCGGCCCCAGCGCCATGCGCCAGCACGAGGGAGGCGAACGGATCCGTCGCCCCGGTAAGAAGCCCGGAGACCGTGCGCTCCTCGTCCAAGGCGATGCGGATCTGTGTCACTGCTGCCATTCCGGCCGATCATGGGGTAGGCTCGCAGGCGATAAAAGAGGATGGGTCCAATGACGCTGAGCCGACGCCGCACCCTGGGTCTCGGGGCCATGCTGGCCGCAGCCGCCGCGACGCGCGGCTGGGCGCAGGCGGCGCCCTCCGGCCCGTTCACCCTGCCGCCGCTGCCCTATGCGCCGGACAAGAACGAGCCGCATATCGACGCGCAGACCATGACGCTGCACCACGACCGCCACCACGCCGCCTATGTCGCGAACCTCAACGCGGCGGTGAAGGATCATGCCGACCTAGCCGCGATGCAGGTCCAGGACCTGCTCGCCAAGCTGAACGACGTGCCGGACACGATCCGCACCGCGGTCCGCAACAACGCCGGCGGGCACGCGAACCATTCCATGTTCTGGACCATCATGGGCGGCTCCGGCGGCGCGCCGACGGGCGATTTGCTGGCCGCCATCAATCGCGACCTGGGCGGGATGGAGAAGTTCCAGTCGGAGTTCAACCGGCTCGGCCTCGCGCAGTTCGGCTCCGGCTGGGTGTTCGTGACGGTGGACCGCGGTGGCAAGCTGGGCCTGGTCAATCGGCCGAACCAGGACACGCCGCTGATGGAGGGCGGCCGCGTGCTGATGGGCAACGACGTCTGGGAGCACGCCTACTATCTCAAATACCAGAACCGCCGCGCGGACTACCTGACCGCTTGGTGGAACGTGGTAAACTGGGACGCCGTCGCGTCGCGCTACGCCCAGGCGAAAGCGGGAACGCTCGGCGTATAATCATCCGCCGGCCCGCCGTGATGGCGGATGGCGCTTCGCTTATCCGCCCTACGGTTCCAGCAGGTCATCGAGCGTCCAGGGACAGGCGTCTGGAAGCGGCAGGCGCGGAATGCCGTCGCTCGCGCTGGGCACGCGCTGCAGCGCCCGCCGATACAGGGCCGGGAGGTCGATGTGCTGACGCATCGACGGCGCGAAGTCATCCGCCGCATCGCCGCGATGGCCGCGCGCCTCGGCTGCCCAATGCGGGGCGTCGCGCGACTCCGGCCAGGCACGCAGCTTCAGTTCGTGCAGCATCGCCTGCAGCAGGTGCGATCGTACGGCGCGCAGCCCGTTGCCGCCCACGTCCTCGATCTCCTCGATGATGTTGGGCCAATCAGGCGTTTCGTTCAGCCTCTCGCCACGCGCGTGGCGGCGCAGCAATTCAGCCTGCTGCGCGGACCATTCCAAGACGTCCGTCTCGTGATCAGTCACGGCAGCAGCGCCTGGGCGCAGGCGTCGAGGATCGCGTCGGTGTCCATGCCGTATTCGCGGTAGAGGTCCGGAATGTCGCCGCTCTGGCCGAAATGATCCGGCCCGAGCGGAATGACGCGCTGGCCGCGGACGGCGCCGAGCCAGCTATGCGCGGCCGGGTGGCCGTCCAGGATGGTGACCAAAGCGGCATCAGGAGCGAGCGGCGCCAGAATCTGCTCGATATGCGCGACCGCCCGCTCGCCGCGCCGGCGCGCCTTCGCCGCCTCCAGCCAGCCCGCGTGCAGCCGGTCCGGGCTGGTGATCGCCAGCAGCCCGGCGCCGGGAACCTCGTCCTGCAGCTCGGCGAACGCCGCCTCGGCCTCCGGTGCCACCGGGCCCTGATAACCAAGCGCGAGTTTCGCGCCCTCCCCGGGCGGCACCACCCAATGCGCGCCGGCGATCACCGACGCCGGGTCGAGCACGCGCTCGGGCTGCTGGAGCTGCCGAGTCGAGAGCCGCAGCCACACCGCCGAGCCGTCCGGCGCCTGCATGTGCTGGAGCGCGTGCCGCAGCAGGATGGCCAGCTCATCCACATGCGCCGGCTCGAAGCTGGCGAGCCGGTCGGCAGCGATGCCGATCAGCGGCGTGTTGATGCTCTGGTGCTGCCCGCCCTCCGGCGCCAGCGTGAGCCCGCTCGGCGTCGAGATCAGCAGGAAGCGGGCGTCCTGGTAGCAGGCGTAGATCAGCGCATCGAGGCCGCGGTTGACGAACGGGTCATACACCGTGCCGATCGGCAGCACGCGCGCGCCGGTCAGCATCGGCTGCAGCCCGGCGGCGGCGAGCAGCAGGAACAGGTTCTGCTCGGCGATCCCCAGCTCGATGTGCTGGCCCGTGGGCGCCATACCCCAGCGCTGGGCGCTGGCCAGCTTGGCGTCGCGGAACACGTCGTTGCGGGTATGCCGGTCGAACACGCCGCGGCGGTTCACCCAGGGGCCCAGGTTGGTCGAGACCGTGACGTCCGGGCTGGTGGTCACGATGTGCCGGGCCAGCGCCTCGCAGTCGCGCTCGCCGCGGCCGATCTCGGCCAGGATGTCGCCGAACCCCGCCTGCGTGCTATACTTCCGCCCGGCCGAGCGCGGACCGGGCAGGCGCTCCGGCACGGTAACGACCGGCGCCGTCAGCCGCCGCCCCTCCTCGCTCAACGGCTGCGCGAACGGGGCGGCCCGCACGACCGACCGCAGCTCCTCCGGCGTCAGGTCGAGCCCTTCGCCAATGTCCCACTCATGGCCCGGACGGATCCGCATCGCGGCGCGGAACTCCTCCATCTGGTCCTTGGTCATCATGCCGGAGTGGTTGTCCTTGTGCCCGGCGAACGGCAGGCCGCGGCCCTTGATCGTGTAGGCGATGAAGCAGGTCGGCTGGTCGCCCTCGGCGTCGGCCTGGCGGAAGCACTCGATCAGGTAATCGGTGTCATGGCCGCCGAGATTGGTCATCAGTTCGGCCAACTCGTCGTCGGTGAGCGGGTCGACGATGGCGCGCACGGCCGGGTCGCGGCCGAGGTCGGCCAGCAAGGTCGCCCGCCATGCCGCCCCGCCCTGGAAGGTGAGCGCGGAGTAGAGGCTGTTCGGGCAGTCGTCGATCCAGCGCCGCAGCGCCTCGCCGCCGTCGCGGGCAAACGCCGCCTGCAGCTTGCGGCCGTATTTGAGGGTGACGACGTTCCAGCCCATGTCGCGGAACAGGCCCTCGATGCGGCCGAACAGCCGGTCCGGCACCACGCTGTCCAGGCTCTGGCGGTTGTAGTCGATGACCCACCAGACGTTGCGGACGTCGTGCTTCCAGCCCTCGAGCAGGGCCTCGTAGATGTTGCCCTCGTCCAGCTCCGCGTCGCCGCAGATGGCGATCTGCCGGCCCGGCGGCAGGTCGCGCGCGAGGCCATGCAGCCGCACATAGTCCTGCATCAGCGCAGTGAAGCTGGTCAGCGCCACGCCGAGCCCGACCGACCCGGTGGAGAAGTCCACCTCCGGCCCGTCCTTGGTGCGGCTCGGGTAGCTCTGGGCGCCGCCCATGGCGCGGAGTGCCGCCATCTTCTCCGGCGTCTGGCGTCCGAACAGCAGGTTGATCGCGTGGAACACCGGCCCGGCATGCGGCTTGACCGCGATCCGGTCCTCGGGCCGCAGGATCTCGAAGTAGAGCGCCGTCATGACGCTGATGATGCTGGCGCAGCTCGCCTGGTGGCCGCCGACCTTCAGCCCGTCGCGGTTGGGGCGGATGTGGTTGGCGTTGTGCACCATCCAGGCCGAGAGCCAGAGCAGCTTGCGCTCGATCTGCTTAAGTCCGGCGAGCCGGTCGGGCGCCAGGCGGACGATCGGGCCCGGCGCGTTCACGACCAGCCCCGCGCGAGCCGGCGCACCGCGGTGCTGGCGTTGCGCCGCCCGGCGCCGGCGTAGTCTTCGTGGTATTCCTCGATGCGCGCCGGGTCGTAGAGGTAGTTGACCATCATGCCGGCGCTCGCCCGCACGCCTTTATCGGAAGTGTCGGCCAGCGCGATCACCCGCTCCACCCGGGCGCCGTTCGAGAGGTGGAAGTGCGCCACCGGGTCGACGGCGCGGGGGCCGCGGCTCTCCAGCAGCAGGTAGCGGGCGCAGAGCCGCATCAGCACCGGCTCGGCGGCGCGCAGCATGGCGAGGTCGCGGAACCAGCCGCGCTTGGCCAGGATGGCCGTCAGCGCCTGCGCCCCGCTCTCGGCCGCCGGCGCGTTGGCCGGGGCGGCGGTGCGGAGTGCCGAAGACTCTTCCTCGCTCAGCAGGCCCGGCTCGTCGGCGGCCAGCTTGGCGTCGAGCCAGCGGCGGAAGCCGGGGATGGGCGATAGGGTCGCGAACAGTTTGAGGTTGCGGTACTCGCGGCTCAGCTTCTCGACCACGCGCTTGATCAGGAAGTTGCCGAAGCTGATCCCGTCCAGCCCGCGCTGGCAGTTGCTGATGGAATAGAACGTGGCCGTGTCGGCCTGCGCCGGGTCGATCAGCGGCGCTTTCTTGTCGAGGAGCTGCTGCACGCTGGAGGAGAGGCCGTGCACCAGCGCCACCTCCACGAAGATCAGCGGCTCGTTCGGCATGCGCGGGTGGAACAGCGCGTAGCAGCGGCGGTCGCTGTCCAGCCGGTTCTTCAGGTCGCTCCAGGAGCGGATCTCGTGCACCGCCTCGTAGCCGACCAGCCGCTCCAGCAGCGCCGCCGGGCTGTTCCAATCGATCTGCCGCAGCTCGAGGAAGCCCACGTCGAACCAGCTCGCGAGCAGGCCGCGCAGGTCGCTCTCGAGGGCGACCAGATGCGGGTCGCCGCGGGCCAGGTCGAGCAGGTTGGCGCGCAAATCGACCAGGAATTTCACCCCGTCCGGGATCGAGGCGAACTGGGTCAGCAGCCGCACCCGCGGCGGCTCGAGCGCGCGGCGGAGGGCGACGACGGCGCTGGTGCGCTGCGCCTCGTCAGTGGCGCTCTGCACCGCCTCGTACGCCCGGGCGATGGTGACCGGGTCACTGTCGAAGCTGGCCAGGTCCTGCAGGAAGGCGCGGCGGCCGGCGTCGTCCAGGCCCAGATAGGTCTGCGCCAGCTTGGCGGCCCGGTTGCGGGCACTGATCTCGCCGCCCCGCCCTTGCAGGCAGGCGCGGAGCTGGCCGAGCACGCCCTGGTTCTCATCGACGGCAACGCCCGAAGCCATGTCGCGCCAGACATTGGCGATGCGGCGGATCGCGCGGTCGAACAGGCCGATCGGGGCCGCAGTCTCACCCATGGGAATGCTCCGAGCCGAACTGATCATAGCGCAACTGCCTCGGCGAGGGCAGCAGGCAAGTGGCCCGCCAGGTCCTCCGCGAGCAGGCCCGGCCCGGCGTGCGCCGCGGCCCGCCCATGCAGCCAGGCTCCGGCGCACGCGGCCTCCCACGGCGCGAGGCCCTGCCCGAGCAGCGCGCCGATCAGCCCGGCAAGCACGTCCCCTGCCCCGGCCGTCGCCAGATAGGGCGGCGCGCTGTCGTTGATCGCCGCGCGCCCGTCCGGCGCGGCGATGACGGTATCGGCGCCCTTCAGCAGGACCACCGAACCGAGCCGGGACGCTGCCGCCCGGGTTGCCGCGAGCTTGTCATCGCCAACCGGGCCGAACAGCCGCGCGAACTCGCCCTCGTGTGGGGTCAGCACCGCGCAGCCCCGCAGGCCCTCGGGCGCCCCGGCGAAGGCCCCGAGCGCGTCGGCATCGGCGACCACTATGCGCCCGGCCTCGACCAGGAGCGGGACGGCGCTCCGGGCGGAATCGACGCCGAACCCCGGGCCGCACACCCAGACTTGCCGCCGCTGGTCCTCCAGCAGCTCCGGGAGCGTCGCTTCGCTCACGATCACCCCGGGGTCGCCGGTCCGGTACACGTCCGCGCTGCCCTCGGCGGCGATGGTGACCATGCCGGCCCCGCCCCGCCTTGCCGCGGACGCGGCGAGCCGCGCCGCGCCGGTCATCGCGGCGCCGCCCAGCACGGTGACGTGGCCGCGCGTGTATTTGTGGTCCTCGCTGCCGGGCGGGCGCACCGTCCAGAGTCCGGGCCCGTTGCGCCAGGTGCGGGAGCCGGCCGCGTCCAGCGCCGCCTGCGGCAAGCCGATATCGGCCAGCTCCACGGGCCCGCACAGGGCCCGGCCCGGCAACAGCAGGTGCCCGGGCTTGCGCCGCGCGAAGGTGACCGTCAGGTCCGCCGCCCGCACGTCGCCGCGCGGCCGCCCGGTTCCGCCATCCAGCCCGCTCGGCACGTCCACCGCCAGCACCCGCCGGGCCGCCTTCAGGGTCGCGGCGACCGGGTCGGGCAATCTGCCCCGCATGCCGGCCCCGAACACGGCGTCGATCACCAGGTCCGCCCGCGCGGCCGCCTCGGGCGTGAACCCGTCCTCGCCGATGCCGACGACGCGCACCGGCCAGCCCCGCTCCGCGAGCAGCCGCGCGGCCACCCGGCCGTCGCCGCCATTGTTGCCCGGCCCGCACAGCACCAGGCAGCGCGACGGTCCGAAGGCCCGCACCGCCGCTCGTGCCACGGCCCGCCCGGCGGCGAACATCAGGGTCGTCACCGGGACGGTCGAGGCCGCGTCCGCCCGCGCCATCTCGGCCGGGCTCAGCAATAGCTCCGCCTGGAACGTTCTCGCGAGAGGGGGCATGCTGCGGCGCAACGAGCTGGAGTCGGACATGGCCGTAGTGATCACCGTGGCGCAGCAGAAGGGCGGGTCAGGCAAGACGATGCTGGCGGCCAATCTGGCGGCGGCCCTCGCGGCCGGCAAGCCGATCGCGGTGCTCGACATCGATCCGCAGCATAGCCTCTCGCGCTGGCACCAGCTCCGCGCGGGGCGCGACCCGGCGGCCGCGCCCGTGACGCTCTCCGAAACGTCGGGCTGGCGGCTCGCTGGCGAGCTTGACCGGCTGCGTCGCGAGCATGCGGTCGTGCTGGTCGATACGCCGCCGGTGCTCGACACCGACGCGCGCCGGGCCATCCGCGGGGCCGACCTGGTCGTCGTTCCCGTCCAGCCGAGCGCGCCCGACATCTGGGCGGCCGAGGGCACGCTGAAGCTGGCGCAGGAGGAAAAGCGGCCCGCCTGCGTGGTGCTGAACCGCGTCGCCGCGACCGGCAAAGCGCGCGCGGCCACCGAGGCGGAGCTGCGCGCCCGCAAGCTGATCGTGCTGCCGGCGGTACTCGGCAACCGCGCTGCGTTCAGTCAGGCCTTTGCGCAGGGGCTCGGAGTGACCGAGTCGGCCCCGAAAACACCGGCCGCGACGGAGCTGCGGGCGCTGCTGGAGGCAATGCTTGCCGTGATCGGATAGCGGTCTCGCGCCACCACGTGGCCAGGCCGGAGACGACCAGGACGGCAATGCCGACCGACTCCCAGCGGCCCGGCACCTCGTCCCAGATCAGCCAGCCCATCAGCACCGTATAAATGATCGCGCCGTATTCGAACGGCGCCAGCATCGTCGCCTCGCCTTTGCGGTAACCCTCGGTCATCAGATACTGCGCGAGCGCTGAGATGACGCCGACACCGATCAGCCCGGCCAGCACCGCCGGCGCGGGCGTGACCCAAACGGGGACGCAGAGCGCCGCGCTGAGGATGGTGGCGGCCAGCCCGAACCAGACCACGATGGTGACGTTGCGCTCGCCTCCCTGGCCCATCTTGCGGATGCTGACCATCGCCACCGCCCAGGCGATCACGCTGAGCACCACGATCGCCGCCGGCCCCATCGGCACGTCGCCGCCCGCCTGCCACGGCTGCAGCACGATCACCACCCCGAGCAGCCCGGCCCCGACCGAAACCCAGCGATACACGTTGAGCCGCTCGCCCAGCAGCGGCACCGAAAGCAGGCTGAGGAACACCGGCATGGCGAAGCCGAGCGCGGTGACGGTCGCCAGCGGCATGGTGGCGTAGCCGTAGAACGTGCCGAACATGCTGCCCGTCCCAGCGACGATCCGCACCGTGTGCCCCCAGGGCCGACGTGTCCGCAACGCGACCAGCCCGCCGGCGCGCCGGATGAGCGGCCACATGCAGACGAGCGCGACACCGCTGCGGAACAGCATGATCTCGATGGTCGGAACCGAAGGCGCGGCCGCCTTCACCAACCCGGCGGCGAAGGTGAACAGGGCCGATTGGGCAAGCACGCAGACGATGGCATAGCGCCGCAGTCGCGCCGCGGCATTCGCCGCGTCTTGGACGTCCATCGCCGGAGTATAGCACTCCCGCCTCTTTGGCGCCCGAGTCCATTGTAGCCGGGCCTTGAAAGGCCCGGCGAAGTGACGCAGGGCCCATACTTGCGCCAGCCAGCGTGGTGTTGGGGGCGCCATGCGCCAGCGCCGCCGGGCCTTGCAAGGCCCGACTACAATCAGGGCTACAGCGGGCAGCGCGCTTCTACCAAGTCCGGCTCGTTTGGAATGCGGTGCAGCTCGAAGCCGAGGCGGCGCATGAAGGCCAGCATCGGCTGGTTGTCGGCCAGCACCTGGCCGACCACCGCGGTCAGGCCTTCCGACCGTGCCCAGTCCAGCACGCGCTGCATGAGCTTGCGGCCGAGGCCCCTGCCCTTCAGCGACGGGTCCACCACGATCGCGAACTCGCCCTCGCTGCCGGGCGGCTCGCGCACTAGGCGCGACACGCCCAGCAGCTCGCCGCCGCGGACCGCGACGAAGGCCATCTCGCGGTCGTAGTCGATCTGCGTGAGGCGGGCGATCTGCTCGGGCGGCAGGTGGCGCAGCATGGTGAAGAAGCGGTAGCGGATGTCCTCGGGCGGCAAGCGCTCGAACAGAGCTGCCTCGGCCTCCGCATCCTCGGGGCGAATGGGGCGGATCTCGATCGTTTCGCCGCCGTTTTGCCATTGCTCGACCAGCTCTTCCGGATAGGGCGCGATGGCCGGGTCGGCGCGCTCGCCCAGGGGCCGCAGGCCCATCCAGGCCTCCGCGGCGAAGACGCCGCCCTCGTGGGCGAACAGCGGATCGATGACCAGCGTCGACATCTCCGGCACGTCCACCACGAGCTGGCTGATGCGCACCAGCGTGTCGGCCACGGCCTGCGTGTCGGCCTCGCCATGGCCCTGCCCGGCGGCGAGCAGCTTGGCCGCGCGGGAGCGGCCGACCAGCGCGGTCGCCAGCGCGAGATTGAGCGGCGGCAACTCGTATTCGGTGTCGGCCAGACGGTCGCGCCCGCCGGGTCCGAAGCCGATCGCGGGGCCGAACAGCCTGTCGTCGGCCACGGTCAGGCGCAAGCGCTGGGCACGCCCGGCCTGGCGCTGCACCAGCACGTAGCCCGCCGCGGCGAGCCGCTCGGCCACGCGCTGCACGGCGGCGGCGTCCGGCAGATCGAGCGACATCGCGGCCTCGCCCTCCGCCTCCAGCCGCCGCCGCTTCACGGCCACGGGGAAGCCGAGCCGCGCCGCCGCGTCGGCCGCTTCGGCGGCGGTCCTCGCGTGGTGCGCCTCCAGCGTCGGCACGCCGTAGGCGGCCAGCACGCGCAGCGTTTCATCCTGGTAGAGGCTCGTGCGGTCCTCCGCGCGCGCGGCGGCGATGAGGGCGTGCACCGCAGCCAGGTCGGGCGTCATGCTCAGCACCCGCCGCGGCGGCAATTCGCGTGCCGCGGCGCGGGCTCGGCGGAGCTGGAGGAGCTGGGCGAAGCCGCGCACCGCCTGTTCCGGCGAGGCAAAGATCGGGATGCCGGCCTCGGCGAGCGTGCGGCGGTGGGCGGCGCCGGTGGTCTCACCCAGCACGCAGGCGAGCAGCGGCAGCCGCAGGCCGGGCTGTGCCGCGGCCAACGCCGCGACGCCGGCCCCGTCCATCTCGCCGGTCGGCGCAAGCACGGCGGCGACGCCGCCGACCTCGGGGATGGCGGAGATCATGGCGACCGCCTCGGCCACCCGGGTCGGCTGGTCGTCGCCGGTCCAGACCAGGCCGGGGTCGTGCGCCTGTGGCGGCAGGTTGCCGTGCAGGATGGTCTGGGCGGCGAGGTCGGGCCGGGCCAGCGGCACGTCGGAGCGCACCGCTTGGTCGGCCGCCAGTTGGCCGGGCCCGATCGCGTTGGTGACGATCATCAGCGTCTCGCTGCGCGGCGGCCGCGCCCGGGTCAGGGTTTCCGCGGCGGCCAGCAGTTCGGCCATGGTGCTCACCCGCAGTACGCCGGCCCGGCGGAGTGCCGCGTCGAATACGCGGTCGGCGCGGCCGGTCGGGTCGTGCTGGCGGGCGCCGGCGTGGATGGCGACGACGGGTCGGAGGCGGGCGGCGGCGCGCGCGGCGGAGAGGAACGCGCGCCGCTCCCGGATGGCGCGGATGTCGAGCAGGATGGCGCCGGTCGCGGGCTCGCGCGACAGCACGTCCAGGATCACCGCCGCGTCGATATCGGTCTCGGCGCCGGTGCCGATGATATGGCTGAAGCCGACGCCGTTCGGCTCGGCCCAGTCGAGCACCGTCCGGCACAGGGCGGCGGACGGCGAGATCAGGGCGAGCTTGCCCGGCCGTGGCGGCAGGTGGGCGAGCGAGGCGTTCAGCCCGGCGCCGGTGACGATGACGCCGAAGGCGCGCGGGCCGATCACGCGGCAGCCGTCCGGGGATACGGGGCCGCTGCCGAGCGCGATCGCCACGCCGACGTCGCGCTGCGATAGGGCCTCGAGCGCTGGCTGGGTCTCGGCGGAGGCGATGACGCCGAGGTCGGGCGGCTCCGGCAGGCCAGCGATGTCGGCCGGGCGATCGAGCAGGAGAAGCTCCGCCTTCGTCCCGCCCGCCCGCAGGTTGCGCACAACGGTTTGGCCGCACGCCGTCGCTGCCCCGAGCACGGCGATGGACCGGGGGGCCAATAAGTGTTCGGGGCGGAAGCGACCGAGGTTGCGGATCATGGTGCAATGCAACATAAGCAACCCGCGTGCCGTTGCCAGTTGACCGGATCAGCCCGCTTGCAGACGCGCCCAGATGTCAACGGACGGCGCGGGCGGCTCGATCCCGAAGACCGTCGCCAGCACCTCTTCGAGCTCGCCGGCGTCGCGGAGCTGCCGCTCCGTCGGCGGAACGCCGCGCGGGCGATGGGTGAGCCGCCGGTTCAGCAGGTTGACATGACCCTCACGGGTCAGGCGCTGCGCCATCAGGTTGGCCGGGAATGGTGAGGCGGGATGCGTCGCGGTGAACCAGTTGCCCAACTCGTAGTCCACCTGCTCCTGCCGCTCGAGCGTGAAGCGGTAGGCGTTGCGTCGGCCTTCGCCGAGCGACGCCTGCAGCAGCCAGTCGTCGCCGGCGCCGGTCAGCCGGAGGGCGCCCTGCTCGATGTCCCGCTCCAGCGCGAGCGGCGCCGCGAGCAGATAGCCGCCGAAGCCGACATCGGCGATGAACTTGCCCTCGGGCAAATCGACCAGCAGCAGCATGTGGGTTCGCGGCGTCTCCGGGTCGCCGGGGCCGCGCATCCACTGCACGCGGCCGGCGAGCGGCGTGACCGCGAACCCGATCGCTTCCAGGACCGCGCGCAAGAGCGCGTTCTGCTCGAAGCAGTAGCCGCCCCGGCGCTGCCCGACCAGCTTGGACTGCAACGATTCGAGGTCCAGCCGAACGGGCCGGCCCAGCAGCGGATCCAGGTTCTCGAACGGGATCGCGACCGGGTGCAGCGCGTGCAGCGCCCGCAAGGTGGGCAGGTCGGGCTTGGCCTCGCCGGTGAAGCCGATCCGGCGGAAGTAGGCCGCGAGATCGACCGCCACCCTACAACGAGGTGCGCAGCTTCGCGGCCAGCTCGCCGATGATGCCGCGCCGGAACGCGAGCACGCAGATTACGAAGATCGCGCCTTGCGTCACCGTCACCCAGGCGCCGAACTGGGCCAGGTAGTTCTCGAGCCCGACGATCACCGCCGCCCCCGCCACCGGGCCGAAGATGGTGCCCAGCCCGCCCAGCAGGACCATCAACACCACCTCGCCGGACATGCCGTAGTTCACGTCGGTCAAGGTCGCGATGCCGAACACCAGCGCCTTCGTGCCGCCCGCGATGCCGGCGATGAAGCAGCTCAGCACGAAGGCGATCAGCTTGTAGTCGTCGGTCCGATAGCCGAGCGAGGTCGCCCGCGGCTCGTTCTCGCGGATCGCTTTCAGCACCTGGCCGAACGGCGAGTGCACGGTGCGGTGGATCAGCAGGAAGAAGATCAGGAACACCGCCGCGACCACGGCGTACATCGCCATGTCCGGCCGCAAGGAGATTACCCCGAACAGGTTCCCGCGCGGCACCTGCTGGATACCGTCCTCGCCGCCGGTGAATGGCGCTTGAAGGCAGAAGAAGTAGTTCATCTGCGCCAGCGCCAGGGTGATCATGGCGAAGTAGATGCCCTGCCGACGGATCGCCAGCCAGCCGAACAACACGCCAAGCGCGGCGCCGGTAACCCCGCCCATCAAGATGGCCAGTTCCGGCGTGAAGCCCCAGTTCTTGGCCACCCATGCCGTGACGTAGCTGCCCATGCCGAAGAAGGCGGCATGGCCGAAGCTCATGAGCCCCACATAGCCGATCAGCAGGTTGAAGGCGCAGGCGAACAACGCGAAGCACAGCACCTTCATCAGGAACACGGGATAGATGCCGACGAACGGCAGGATCGCGACCAAAGCGATCAGGATCAGCAGGGCAATTCCCTGCGGCCCGCTGAACCCCAGGATGCGGAAGGGCCGGGTCGGGGCGGCGACGCCCGTAGCGGTGGTTGTGCTCATGCTATGTCGCCTTTCCGAATAGCCCGGCCGGCCGCGCCAGCAGCACGACCACCATCACGACGAAGATCACCGTCGCCGACGCCTGCGGATAATAGACCTTGGTCAGCCCTTCCACGATGCCGAGCCCGA
>Ga0213875_10001746_pt1 | contig 13626 bp, 14 predicted proteins | sample BarmaccomBMRX_R8_FD_160105 | JGI IMG/M metagenome (GOLD analysis project Ga0213875, IMG submission 160105) | Root-associated microbial communities from Barbacenia macrantha in rupestrian grasslands, the National Park of Serra do Cipo, Brazil - RX_R8 | ecosystem: Host-associated > Plants > Roots... | reverse complement strand
GTTTCCGCGCACCGCACTCGCCGACCTCGGCTTGCCGGATCGGCTGTTCCGGCCCGATTTGGTCGAATTCCATGGCCAGGTGAACGTCCTCAAAGGCGGCTTGATTTCGAGTGATATTCTCACCACTGTCAGCCCACGTTATGCGCAGGAGATACAAACTGCGCCTTTCGGCTTCGGACTACACGATTTATTGCGTTCGCGTAGCGCCGTTCTCACGGGTATCTTGAATGGCGCGGATTATTCTCTTTGGGATCCCGCCACCGATCCCCACATCGCGCAAAATTTCGATCTGTCCAACTTGGACGGGAAAAGAGCCTGCAAACGAGCCTTGTTGGCCGAAATGGGACTTCCCGATGATCGTTCTGAAAAGCCACTCGTGGGGCTCATCTCGCGGCTGGCAGACCAGAAAGGCTTCGATCTGCTCATGCAAGTCCCGCACGAACTCGCCGCCGAAGACATTTCCCTGGTTGTGCTTGGCTCCGGAGAGCAGCGCTTCGAAGATTTCTTTCGATGGCTCGCTTCCGAATACCCCACGAGAGTCGCAGTATCCCTCGGCTATGAAGAGGGCCTGGCCCACCGAATCGAAGCTGGAGCCGACCTGTTCCTGATGCCCAGCCGTTACGAGCCTTGTGGCCTCAATCAGATCTACAGCATGCGCTACGGCACTCTGCCGCTGGTACACGCAACCGGTGGATTGGACGATACCGTTGACGCGCAGACTGGATTCAAATTTAAGAACGAGAACAGCGACGACCTGCTCGGGTGCATTCGAACTGCTTTGGGCGTATATGGAACAGACCAATGGACCGAAATGATGAGAACCGCCATGCAGCGGAACTTCTCTTGGGACGTTTCAGCTGCCGAATACGCCCGTTTGTACAGGCGGCTGGCTCCTGATTCCTGAACGTTTCTGTGCCCGAGAAACCGGAATAGGATTGAATCAAAACGCGCAAAATCTCATCAAACGATAGGAGAACATCATGGCAGGAAACAACACACTCACCTTTACAGATGCTGACTTTGACAAGGACGTCTTGAATTCGGACGTGCCCGTATTGGTCGACTTTTGGGCCGAGTGGTGTGGTCCCTGCCGGATGATGGGTCCTACGGTCGACCAGGTAGCCACTGAGTACGCCGGCAAAGTGAAAGTCGGCAAGCTGGACGTCGACGCCAATCAACAGACTGCCTATCGCTATGGAATACGTGGAATTCCCACAATTCTGCTATTCAAGGGCGGTCAAATCGTAGAGCAGAAGGTGGGCGCAATCGGCAAGCCCGAATTCCAGAAGATGCTCGAGAAGCATGTTCCTGCCGAAGTAGCCAAGAGCTAAGCCACCTCCACTCAGTTTTTTGGACCACGGCGGCAGTCGCGAGGGCAGCCGTCCGATGCTACGCTTGTGGGCATGTTGCAGTCCCTGACTGCGCTAAGTCTGTTGACGCTGGCGAGCTGGGCGGCCCGTCTAACTGCTGCTGTTCCCCCTCCTCAGTCTCTCCCTAAACAAGTCACCGATTCGGAAGAGCATCGCGCTCTCGGAGATGCTCTGCACGCGGCCGTGCGCTTAGGCCAGCTTGACCAAGTCGAAAGCCTGACCGCCCAGGGTGCTGACGTCAATGCGCGAGATGCTCTCGGCAGTACTCCACTGCTCGATGCCGCTTGGTCGGGGAATACGGAAATTGCCAATTTTCTCCTGGCCCACGGCGCCGATGCGAATGCAATTCACACGGAAGCGCGCTCGACTCCTCTCTACTATGCAGTTATAAGAGGCCGACCGGGCATGGTGAAACTCCTCCTTGGCTCGGGCGCTCGCGTCGATCTTTCCTACCGTGAGGGGCAGACCGCGCTCCATCTTGCCTGCGCCCGAGGCAACTTGCCAATCGTCGAGTCTCTCTTATCCGCTCAAGCAAATGCGGGCGCTCTGAACGCGAACGGAAACACTCCGCTCGACGAAGCCGTGCTGCATGGCCAGGCGAGCGTTGTCCCCGTGCTTCTTTCGCGCGGCGCGGATCCTAAACGCCTTCATCCCCTCGACGGAAGGGGACCTCTCCATGAAGCTTGCATCAAGGGCGTCGCCGCTGCCATTCAACCATTAGTGGATGCGGGTGCGGATCCGGTGCAGCGGGACCGCTTCGGGCAGTCGCCGCTCGACCTGGCGCTCGCCTACAAAAATCTGAACGTGGTGGCCGCGCTGCTCGGTCTCGGAATGCTCCTCAAGCAATCCGAAGCCGCAGCAGAGCAAGCCATGGAATCGGCAACCCTCCGCGGCCAAACCGAGATCGTGCGAATGCTGATTGACAGTGGTTTTGATATTCGCAAACCCACCCCTACGGGTTCCACGTATCTTCACGATGCTGCCTTGAAAGGCCAGAAGAAAACCGTCCAATTGCTGCTGGACCGGGGTGCTCGCGTGGACTCGCGCAATCAGACCGGCGGCACGCCTCTTCACGACGCCGCCTTGGGAGGCAATGCCGACGTGATCGCGTTGCTCTTGGATCGGGGAGCCGAAATTGATGCGAGAGACAGTGAAGACAGCGCGACTCCTCTGATGCTCGCGGCTTCCCTCGGACGCTCCGGAGCCGTCGCTCTGTTGTTAGCTCGGGGGGCCAATCCGGCGCTTCGAGATCGCGCCGGCCACACGGCATTAGAGCGCGCCAAGGGAACTGACGATGAGGAGACGGTGAAGCTGCTCGAGACCGCCCTGGCCTCGAAGTCCGCCCCGCCCCGCAAGATCGGAGAATAGCCAGCGCGCCTCGGGTTGCTTTCTTAGTTTTCTAAAGACTCCCTAGCATTTCAGCCGATAAGGGTAAGGGATCGGAAGAAACGACTTGGCACGCAGCAAACGAGTAAGTCAAATTCTAATTGCAGACGCTCATGTATTATTTCGACGCGGCCTGCGGACGCTTCTATCGGCTGAGAGCGACCTCGAGGTTGTAGAAGAAGCCTCGGATTCGGCGGAAGCTCTGGCAAAAGTGCGGACGCTTTCACCGGACGTTCTGGTGATGGATCTGGCCATGGTCGAAGCCGACGGCCAGCACGCGGCTTTTGCGATTCGGCACGCCCAGCCCAAGATCGCTATCCTGTTTCTTACCGATCAGGACAGCCCTGAGCAGCTGGAATTAGCCGTAGAGGCCGGCGGCCGCGGCTACATGCTCAAGAGCAGCACGTCCGCAGAACTGGTCGCTGGAATACGCCAGATCGCTTTTGCCGATGACCAGAATCCAAGAGCGCTGTCGAGGATCGTTCCTGATCTCCGGGCACTCGCCGTTTCTAACGAGGCCTATCCCCGCGCCACGGTCCTTACCTCACGCGAGCAGGAAGTCATGCGCCTTCTGGCCGAAGGTCGCACCGTCCGCGAAGTCGCTTCCGATCTCTCGCTCAGTATCAAGACCATAGAAGCGCACAAACTAAACCTCATGCGGAAGCTCGATATTCATAACCGCGCCAGCCTAATCGAATACGCCATGCAAAGGGGACTCATCGGCCCGCCTGTGGCTACCTAGCTGAGTGGCAGCCGCCCAGCCTGCTACCCTGCCATTGGGAGAGATTGTCAGCGCATGGCGAAATTCTTGTTGGGCGTGGTGGTCGGCGTTGTCGTTGCCATCCTTGGCGTCTTTATCATTGTCCTAGCCATCGGCCGCCTTTTCGCGAGTAAACAGCCCACCATAGCCGCCAACGCCGTTTTGGTCGTCGCTCTCAATGGCGATATACCTGAAGCCGCGCCGGTCGACCTCCAACTGCCCTTCGTCCAACCCCAGAACACGCCGACTGTGCGGGATATTTGGACCTCCTTGCGCCAGGCCGCTTCCGACAACCGCATCAAAGCAGTTGTGCTGCAACCCCGTGGCGTTATTGCCGGTTGGGGCAAGCTCGAAGAATTGCGCCATGAATTTTCAGAGTTTAAAAAATCAGGCAAACCCCTGTACGCGTTCCTGCAAAATCCTGGCTCTCGAGAGTACTACCTGTCCTCCGTCGCTGACAAAATTTACCTGTTGCCCGACGACTTTCTCGATGTAAAAGGTTTTCGTATCGACGAGCTCTATTTCAAAAACACCCTCGACAAGCTGGGCATTGGCGTTCAGGTCGATCACATCGGGCAGTACAAGGACGCCGGAGACATTTTTACCAGAACCAACATGTCTCCGGAAACCCGTGAAGTCCTCAACCAGGTGCTCGATCAGATATATGGTGATTTCTGTTCAACCATCGCTCAGGCGCGCCATAAGGGACCCGATGACATCAAGACCTTGATAGATACAGGCCCTTTTCTCGCGAGCCAAGCCAAAGCTGTCGGACTTGTTGATGAGCTTGGTTATGAGGATCAGGTCTATTCCGATTTGAAGAAGATCACCCATATCGGAGACTTGAACAAAGTCAACATAAAAACCTATTTCCACGCCGTTCCCGGCAGAGGCGATCGCATCGCCATGCTCGTAGGCGAGGGTGACATTGTGAGCGGGGAACCCGATAACGCGTTCGGTAACGAAGGCATTGTCTCTTCGGGCGGCTTTTCCAAAATCATCCGGCAAGTCAGAAATGATCGCAGCATTAAAGGTGTGATCTTACGTGTCGACTCGCCCGGCGGAGATGCCGTTGCTTCAGACGACATCTTGCACGAACTCAAGCTTCTGAGCGCGGCCAAACCTTTGGTCATTTCCATGTCGGACCTGGCTGCCTCGGGAGGTTATTTCATCTCTATGACGGGTGATCCTGTCGTTTCTTATCCCGATACGATCACCGGCTCCATCGGCGTTCTGTACGTTCGGCCGAACTTCCATGGTTTATACGACAAACTAGGAATCCAGAAAGACACCCTGACACGGGGCAAATTGGCCGACATGGACTCCACCTATGTGCCTTTATCGGATGCCGCTCGCCAGAAGCTTCATGACTTGATCGAGTCGACTTATAAGTCATTCGTCGGCAAAGTCGCAGCTGCGCGAAAAAGAACCTACGATCAAATCGATCCCCTCGCTCAGGGGCGGGTCTGGATGGGCGCGCAAGCCCGCCAGAACGGGCTGGTTGATGATCTTGGCGGGTTGGATCAGGCCATCGCGTTGGTGCGCAAAAGAGCGAAACTCTCCGCAACGGGTGACACAAATCTGGTCGTTTTCCCGCCCCGGCGCACTCTGCTCGATCTGCTGACCAACTCGTCCCCCGACGCGTTTGAAGGAGAGATGGCCGCGCGCAAGCTTCGCAGCGTTCTCCCTGGTCTGCGGCGAACCGATTTGCCCGGCCCTGCTCTACTCCACGGCGGAATGTTACGCATTTTGCCCTATCGGCTCACCATTCAATAACCATCCCGCTGCGCTAACAAAATGCGGCTGTGGAATGGATGCCGTTCCCTCCGAGTGCGTTCTGCATCCGCTCGAGTGCGCTCTTGTGGATTTGAGAAACCCGGCTTTCGTTCACGCCTAGAACCGAGCCAATCTCCTTCATAGTCATATCGCGTTCGTAATATAACCTCACTACCTGCTGATATCGCTCCGGGAGAGTGTTCAAAGCCGAGTTGAGCTTTTCGCGCAGCTCTGAACGGGCGAACACCTGGTCTGGGCACTGGGATACCTCGCACGGAGTTTCCTGTTGGTAGGATTCATCCCGGTCGCTCGCGCGAGCTTGCATGGCCGCGGCCCCCAAGCTGCGAAAATCTACCATCAGTGCCTGCCACCGCTGGGTATTCAGACCCATCGCGCTCGCAATCTCGCTCTCGATAGGTGTTCGCTCGAGCTTCGCTTCCAAATCTCGCGTTACGAGCTCCACTTGTTTATACCGCTTGCGCAAGTCGCGGGAGGCCCAGTCCAACTGCCTTAAACTGTCGAGAATAGCCCCTCGGATCCGATGCTTCGCGTAACAGGCGAAAGCGACTTTCTTGTCGTCACGGTACTTTGTCGCCGCATCGAACAGACCCATCACCCCCGCGTGAATCAGGTCGTTCAGCTCAATATGAACCGGAACCGATTTCTGGATGTGTGCCGCGATCGCGGTCGCCAGCGGCAGATGCTCCAAAATCAATTCGTCGCGGCGTGAACTGCTTTCCGGGGCCGGAGTCTTTGCGATTGCGCGCTTACTTGCTGCAGCGTTCATGGAACACTTCTCTCCTCGCCAACCTGCTTCCTGGCCGGTTTGGCTTCGCCCGGAAAAAAGCATCCGTCGCGCCAGAAGAAAAGAAGGATTCGTAAGCACACGCCCTGGGGTGGGCCAAAGGCTAAGGTGCTAAGTTTTCAGGGAATTAGGGTGATTGCCCCAGAGTCAAGCGGGCGCCGTTACAGACCCGCCACACACGCCCGAACCGTTTTGAAACGACTTTCGGCCGAAAGGCAATTTCAAAGCGGGAGAACCGCCCCGATTTGAAACAATCCCGAGTAAGGCCGCTATTCGTCGTCTGCCACGTGGGTTCCAGGATTATTCCGAAAGCGCGCGTGTTTGGTTGCCGGAGTATCGAGTGGAAGCAGACCTCGCGCGATAACCTCGGCCGCCAACTCCGCATCTTCAAGTAGATGAAGCACGCTCAGGCCAAACTTCCGCAACAGCCGGTCTGCCAGTTCGGGGTTAATCTTTCGGGCGCCTTTTAATACGTTATGCAGATGCGGCTGAGAGATAGCAAGCATCCGCGCGAGGCCTCGTTCCGTAAACTCACCGTTCTGTATACGGGCCTTCACGTGGCCAATTAGCCGGACTTGCAGTGAGGTGAACGCGATCAGCCGGCGGGCGGAGTTTGATTCCACAGTGAAATAGGCCTGTGCAGTTTAACCTCCCCTGGGGAACTCCCTAGAGATTATCCGTGTAATTTCTGCTATTTAATCTTAACAGAATTAAACACCTGAAAGCCCTAATTTCATAAAGTTGTGGGCAAAAGCAAGTAAAACTCTCGCATAATTGTCGAAAACCTCCCCGAAATTTTTGTAAAACAGATTTATAAAATGCCCTATCGTTTTAATCACTGGCTGCGGCGAAGCCGATCCGGCTTTGCCTTAGTTGGACGATAAAAACGAGGAATAAAGAATGCAGTGGACTCGTTCAGAAACTCTCGCATTAGCTCAGCAGTCGTGCAGTATTTGCTACGGTCTCGGCCTTCGGCCGGGTCGGGCAGGGGCGTCGACCCCGTGCAACTGCGTGTTCCGATCAATTTTCCGCGCTTGCTATGCGCGCTTTCGGCAATGTACTTCGAAAGAGAAGCACATCAGCCGGGTTTCGCTGGAGGCGAACCCAGGACGGCAGAGAAAATCCGTCTGGGGTCTTAAAAATGAGGAATTTATCGCCGATTTCTGCCTGGTGAGCAGGCGTAATTTGGACGATTATCAATACACCATTTTTAAGTACCACTACCTGCTCGGCGCGGATTGGAAATTATGTTGCCGCAAGCTCAAGGTCGATCGCGGCACTTTTTTCCACGAAGTTTATCGAATCGAGCAGAAACTAGGCCGGACTTTCCGCGAATTGGAGCCTCACGCGCTATTCCCTTTGGACGAGTACTTCAACGGCACAGGCCGCGCCGCTGTGATTCCCATTTCTTCGCCTTTCCGGGTGGAAACTGAGGCGGCCCCGAAGACCGGGCCGATCCTCAAGTTTCCAGTGAGGAAAGCGGCCTAGTTTGTATACGCTCCCGGTAGGGGCCACGTTTTGCCCCTACCGCTTCTCCCGAAAAAACCCGCCCAGCAGCTCCGCCGCCTCCGCCGCAAGCAGTCCTTCTTGCACTTCCACGCAATGATTCAGCAATTTTGAATCAACGAGGCGGAATTTGCTTCTCACCGCGCCGAAACGAATATCGCGGGTGGCAAAAACTAAACGCTGAATTCGCGCCGCAACCATAGCCCCCGCACACATCACGCACGGCTCCAGCGTCACGTACAGCGTGGTTCCAGGCAGGCGGTAGTTCCGCAACCGTGAGGCCGCATCCCGGATAGCTTCAATCTCTGCATGCGCCACAGGATCGCTGGAAGAGATCGGCCGATTCCACCCTTCACCCACCACGCCGCCCTCGTACACCACCACGGCCCCGACCGGCACCTCACCTGCAGCCCGCGCCCTTTCCGCAAGCCCCAGCGCTCGCCGCATGAACCCCTGATCTGCCTCCGTCCACTCACGCTCCAAACTGAATTGAACTGAGCGATCCATCCGTTCGTACTCCTTTTTACCTACTGTCGTTTCCCGCTCAGACGACCCGACCCGATCCGGCCGGCAACGTGGCGGCTTCTACGGTACCCTAACTCAAAGGGGAGCGAAATGTTTCGTTATTTTTCATTAGCTTTCAAGAACACCCTGCGGAACCCGCTGCGCAGTGTTCTCACTACTTCCAGCATCGCCGTTTCGCTTTGCTTGCTCGGAGTTTTGATTGCCATTTATCACGCCCTCTTCTTCGGTCAGGCTACGCCCGGTCAGGCCCTACGATTAGTCGTCAGACACAAGGTCTCACTGGCTCAGCCGATTCCAGTGGCTTACGAGGAAAAGATTCGCAACATCCCGGGCGTCAAGGAAGTCTCGGCCTGGAACTGGTTCGGCGGAACGTATAAAGATAATCGCGACCAGAAGAATTTCTTCGCCCGCTTTGGAGTGGAGCCCAAGGCCTTCATGGCCATCCGCACGCAAATGGAGATGCCGGACGATCAAAGGCGCGCCTTCATCACCGAGCGAACGGCCTGCGTCATATCGCGCGATCTCGCTGAAAAGCTCAAGTTGAAGCTGGGAGATCGCGTCACACTCACAGGCGACATCTATCCGGTCACCCTCGAGCTGATCGTTCGCGGCATTTTTGACGATCCGGACGCAAGCCAGTCGCTATTCTTCAATCTCGACTACCTCAGAGACGCGCTACCGCTCGCAAGACGCAATTGGAACAGCACGGTAGCGGTTTTGGCGAATAGCCCGGACGATGTGCCGCGAATCGCCAAAACGGTCGACGACATGTTTGCGAACTCAACTCCAGCCACCAAGACGGAATCGGAACAGCAGTTTGCGTTGAGTTTCGTATCGTTCCTCGGAAACATCAAGCTCTTCCTGTTAAGCATCTGCGCAGCCGTCACCTTCACCATTCTTCTGGTATCCGGCAACACCATGGCCATGTCCGTGCGTGAGCGCATCAAAGAAGTAGGCGTGTTGAAAACTCTCGGCTTCAACAACGACACGATCCTCGGAATCATTATTGGAGAAGCAATCACCATTTCGCTGATCGGAGGGATTATCGGACTCCTATTTGCGAGCGGCCTCACCCTCTTGGTAGGGAAGGCCGGTCAGGCTTTTGTCGCGCAACTACATGGCTTGTCGCTGACTCCGATCACCTGCGTGATCTCTTTAGGGGTTGCGATACTCATCGGGTTAATTAGCTCTTTCTTTCCAGCCTGGAATGCAGCCCGGACCAACATACTGGATTCGCTCCGATACAGCGGCTAAAAGCATAAAAATATGGCGATTCCCATCTCATACAACGTTCGCAATCTGATAGTCAGAAAGACCACCACGCTGATGACCGCGGCAGGGATTGCCATGACTGTCGCCGTCCTGCTCGCAGTTATGGGTCTGGTTTCCGGCTTGCGTTCGGCCTTCGCCGCGACCGGCGATCCCTCGCATGTGCTCGTCATGCGAAAAGGCGGAAACGCGGAATTGACCAGCCTTTTGACTCAAGAACAGTTCCAAGTCGTAAAAAGTTTCCCGGGAATCGCTACCGGACCTGATGGCCAGCCCATGGCTTCGCTCGAGGTCGTTTCGGTTATCAATTTACCGAGTGTCGATAGCCCGGAAGGCATGAACGTGACGCTCCGCGGTTTGCCCCCGCGCGGTATCCAGATGCGTAAGCTGAAGCTCATCGCGGGCCGCTGGTTCCAGCCGGGCCACCGTGAAGTCGTGGTTGGTAAGTCCATCGCCAAACGTTATCCCGGCGCGCAGATCGGCAAGCAGTTGAAGTTCGGCAAAGGATACTGGACCGTGGTCGGCGTAATGGATGGCGGAAAAAGCGCCGTAAACAGTGAGATTTTCGGCGACGGTAATCAGGTTGCTTCAGACTTCAACCGTGCCGACACGTACAGCGCTGCTTTGCTGCAAGCTACTGACGAAGTGACTGCTTCCGCCTTGGCGAAGTCGCTCGAAAACGATCATCGCTTGAACGTAACGGTCATGAGCGAACAGGAATACTATGCCGCGCAGATGATATCGGCTGCCCCCATTCAGTTTTTGGGATTTTTCGTGTGCATCATCATGGCCGTCGGGAGCGCCTTCGCTGCTATGAACACGATGTATGCTGCCGTCGCCCGCCGCGCAAAGGAAGTGGGCACGTTGAGAATTCTCGGGTTCACCAAAGGCAGTATCCTCCTCAGCTTCTTTTTGGAGTCGCTGCTGTTGTCACTCGTCGGCGGCGTCATCGCCTGCATCATCGCGCTGCCACTCAATAATGTGACCACCGGCCTGGGCAATTTCATCACATTCAGTGAGACCAGCTTCAATTTTCGAATTGGTCCTGATGTGATGCTGATCGGTATTTTGTTTTCACTGGTTTTGGGCGCCGTGGGTGGATTGTTGCCCGCCCGCCAAGCCGCTAAAAAGGAGATCTTGACCGCCTTACGCGAGGTCTAAGGCAAGCGTGATGGGTGGTTGTTAGGCGATGGAAACAGAACTAAAGAGTCTTCGGATAGACCGGTCGGCAAGGCGAGAACGGGAGCCGAAACCCGTGCTCAAGCTAATTGCCATAGCGATTGCGCTGGTTGTCGTGGCAGTCGCATCGGTATTCGCATACGAAAAGGTAACTGCCGCGACGCCGGTGCATGTCGTTCAGGTCCAGTCTCCGATGAGCGAGTCCTCGGCGGGCGAACAGGTAATCTTGACTGCAACCGGCTATATCGTCGCGGCGCACAAAATCGAGGTTGCCTCCAAAGTCAACGGCCGGGTCGCTTGGATCGGCGTCGATAAAGGCGACCGGGTGCAGGCCGGGCAGGTGTTGGTGCGGCTCGAAGACGACGAGTACCGGGCGCAAGTGCTCCAGGAACAAGGACAAATCGAAAATCTGGAGGCGAAGCTCGCCGAAGATCGGAACGGCTCCCGGCCCGAAGAGATCGCCAAGGCGAAAGCGGACGTCAATGAGGCCAAAGCCGATATGCAGGACGCAAAAACCTCCCTCGATCGCACCAGGCAACTCGTTTTGGAAGGCGTTTTAGCCAAACAGTCTCTCGATGATGCCCAGGCCAAATACGACGGCGACGTTTCGAAAGTTGCAAGCCTGCAGCGCACGCTAGATCTGGCGGTTCTCGGCCCGCGCCAGGAAGAGATTGCACAGGTAAGAGGGCAGATCAACCAGGCTCGTGGAGCGCTCGATTATGCGAAAACCCAGCTTGATAACACGATCATCAAGGCTCCGGTGACCGGCACAATCCTCGACCGGAACGTGGAAAAAGGAGAATTCGTAACCACTGGTTTCGTGGGTGACAAGGGCGCCAAAGGATATCTGGTCACGATGGCCGATCTGAACGATTTACAAGTGGAGCTGGATGTCAACCAGAACGATTTCCCCAAGTTAGGACCCGAGCAGAAGGGGATCATCACCACAGATGCATATCCCGATCGGAAATACCAGGGTTTCATCGAGCAGGTCTCGCCGGAGGCCGATCGCGCAAAGGCCACCGTTCAGGTGAAAGTAAGAGTTCTGAACCCCGACAGTTATCTGCGGCCCGATATGAACGCCACAGTTTCGTTCTACAACGACGTGAAGCCGCAGGCCGAGTCCGCCGCCAAGCGCGTTGTCATAATCCCGCAAGGCGCTGTTCAGAACGGCAGCGTTTTCGTTGTGGTGAACGGGCGCGCCCGGAAGCGTGCCGTCGTGCTCGGTGGCACGTCGGATAAGGGAGTAATCATCGAGAGCGGCTTGATCGGCGGCGAGGATCTAATCGTGAGCCCCCCGGCAAGCTTGAAAGACGGACAACGCGTAGAGGTCAAGGAATAGATCAGATGTATTCAAATGACGGAGCCGAGAAAATGAGCGAAGCGATAGTCAGAACGCGCAAATTGAGTAAAGAGTTTATCCGTGACGAGTTTCACGTGATCGCGCTCGAAGAAGTGAACATCGACATTAACCGCGGCGATTTCATTGCCCTGATGGGCCCCTCTGGCTCGGGCAAATCCACGCTTCTCCACCTCATAGCCGCCATGGACAAGCCCACCGACGGCGACATCGAAGTTCTCGGCGCGAACCTGCGCCAGATGAATGACAAGCAGATCGCTCATTGGCGCAATGAGCACATTGGGTTCATCTTCCAATCCTTCAATTTGATCCCCGTGCTCACAGCACTCGAGAATGTCGAGCTGCCTCTGAAGTTGACCAAGCTGAATAAGAAGCAGCGCATCGAACACGCCGAAACCGCCCTGAAGTTAGTGGGCCTCGGAGATCGATTCGGCCATTTGCCGAAGCAGCTCTCGGGCGGCCAGGAACAGCGTGTTGCCATTGCCCGCGCCATCGTGACGGACCCGGATCTGATCCTCGCCGACGAGCCCACCGGCAACCTGGACGCCGCCGCCGCCGAAGATGTGCTCACCATGTTGAGCCGCTTAAACCGCGAATTCGGAAAAACCGTCGTGATGGTGACGCATGACCCCCACGCCGCCAAGTTTGCCAAAACCATCCGCCATCTCGAAAAAGGCCAGTTACTCCCGACCGGGACGCTCCCTGCCGATTGGGCCTCCGCCATGGCGGGCAGAAATTGACGTCAACTTATACTGGATGCAAGGACTCGTTCTTCAAGCCGAGATCAAATGGCAGTAGAACACTAGGAATCGTATGGGTAAAGCTCTGGAAACGGAAGAAGCTTTAATAATTCCTGAGGCAACGGACGCAGAACTCAGGGAAACCTTCGATTACGCCGCGAACTATTACTTAGGAATTTCCGCTGAGGAATTCTTCCGAAGGTTGGCGGCCAAAGAGATCTCCGACGATGATCCTCGCGCAGAGCAAGTGCTATACGTAATGAACTTCGTGCTGTCAGCCACCGGGAAGGAGATCCTCTAAGATTTGCCCGGCAGAAGGTCTGCCGGTGTGACGAACGCATATCTCGCCTCCGTTAAGTCTGTCTTGGGCTGCGTAACGAGCCAACCCATCGTTCGTAACTCGAAGCACTTTCCCGGTGAGAATCCGCTTCAGAGTTTGCACTTCCCTCGATCTCCAACCCTTCTCTCAGATTCTGATTTGGGACTTGAGTTTTGGCACTACTTTCGTGAAGTCTGGATCGAAGACACGTACGAATGGAGGGTAAGAGTCGAGTCCTATCGGTATCACATAGTAGACCACCGCACAAGGCATGAGCTCTTTGCCTTCCATTGGGACCCAGTCTTGAAGGTAACTTTCCCTCATATGCACCTGGGATTCGGAATGCGAGGCCATGCGCTTCCGATCGATAATAAAGCCCATATTCCAACGGGCAAAGTTCCGATCGAAGACGTTGTCGTTTTCGCCATATCAGAGCTAAGAATCAAACCGCTCGTGCCTGATTGGAAAGACAAAATCACTGCGGCTAAAGAGCGCTTCATGCAACTCGCCTAGACGGACGATGCAGCGCATTACGCTCGCATTGTTCTCCAGTGCAAAAGGTTAATGCCGGAAATGCCGCACTCCGGTAAAGACCATTGCCAGATCCAAGCGGTTCGCCGCCGCAATCACT
>Ga0213875_10001745_pt1 | contig 13626 bp, 10 predicted proteins | sample BarmaccomBMRX_R8_FD_160105 | JGI IMG/M metagenome (GOLD analysis project Ga0213875, IMG submission 160105) | Root-associated microbial communities from Barbacenia macrantha in rupestrian grasslands, the National Park of Serra do Cipo, Brazil - RX_R8 | ecosystem: Host-associated > Plants > Roots... | reverse complement strand
CGTAGCGACCGGATCACTCGGCCAGGGGCTGCCGGACGGGGTCGGGGTCGGGCTGGCGGGCAAGTACCTGGACAAGCTGCCGTACCGGGTGTGGGTGCTGTGCGGCGACAGCGAAATGGCCGAGGGCTCGATCTGGGAAGCCCTCGACAAGGCCGCCTTTTATGAACTTTCCAATCTGATCGCGATCGTCGACGTCAACCGGCTGGGGCAGCGCGGCCCGACCGAGTGGGAGTGGGATCTGGACCGCTACGCCAGCCGGGCGGCCGCGTTCGGAGCCCGGGTGATCGAGATCGACGGGCACGACCTGGACGAGATCGATCAGGCCTTGAGCACCGCCGCCGACGGCGCCGTCCCCCAGCCGACCGTGATCCTGGCCCGCACGATCAAGGGCAAGGGCTTCTCCGAGGTCGAGGACCAAGAGGGCTGGCACGGCAAGCCCTTTCCGGCCGACATGGCCGAGCGGGCCATCGCCGAGCTGGGCGGCGAACGGCACCTGACCGTCCGCGGCCCGCGGCCGGAACCGGCCCCCGACCAGGAACCGGGCCTGGACCCGACCGCGCCCGAGGGCGAGGTGCCGACGGCCCGGTATGCGATCGGCGACAAGGTCGCCACCCGCAAGGCCTACGGCGACGCGCTGGCCGCCCTCGGGGCCGACAACCCGCGGGTGGTGGCGCTGGACGGCGAGGTCAGCAACTCCACCCACGCCGACGAGTTCGCGCACCTGTTCCCCGACCGCTACTTCGAGATGTACATCGCCGAGCAGCAGATGGTCGCCTCCGCGGTCGGGCTGTCGGTGCGCCACTACATCCCGTTCGCCTCGACGTTCGCGGCCTTCCTGACCCGCGCCTACGACTTCATCCGGATGGCGTCGATCTCGCAGGCCGACATCCGGCTGTCCGGCTCCCACTCGGGCGTCGAGATCGGCGCCGACGGTCCCTCGCAGATGGCGCTGGAGGACCTGGCCATGATGCGGGCGGTGCACGACTCGACCGTGCTCTACCCGAGCGACGGCACCAGCACCGCCGCCCTGGTCCGGGCGATGGCCGACCAGGCCGGGATCAGCTACCTGCGCACCACCCGCGGCGCCTACCCGGTGCTGTACGGCCCGGCCGAGAAGTTCCCGATCGGCGGATCCAAGGTGCTGCGGTCGAGCCCGGACGACCAGGTGACGCTGATCGGGGCCGGGGTCACGCTGCACGAAGCGCTGGCGGCGGCCGACCAGCTGGCCGCGGGCGGCATCCAGGCCCGGGTCATCGACCTGTACTCGGTCAAGCCGATCGACACCGAGTCGCTGGTGGCCGCGGTGGCCGCCACCAACGGCCGCCTGGTGGTGGCCGAGGACCACCACCCCGAGGGCGGCCTCGGCTCGGCGGTGGCCGACGCGCTGCTGAACGCCGGCCCGCAGAAGGTGTGGCTGACCCACCTGGCGGTCCGCGAGATGCCCGGCTCCGGCACCGGCCCGGAGCTGCTGGCCGGGTCCGGGATCGACGCCGACCACATCGCCGCCGCCGCCCGCGACCTCCTCAACGCCAAATGAGACAGGCATGAAGCTCGATCCGGGCCAGCTGAGCCTCCAGGGGGCCTGGCAGTACATCCGGTCGCGCGACGCCGGCCTGCTGGCGCTGCGCCGGGCGGGCCGGGCCGCGATCTTCATGCCCGCGCTGCTGGCGCTGAGCGTGAAGGTGATCGGCAACCCGGTCATGGCCACGTTCGCCGCGTTCGGGTCGCTGTCGATGCTGCTGTTCGTGGCGTTCGGCGGCCGGATGCGGGAACGGCTGTCCGACCAGGTCGCGCTGGTGCTGACCGGCGCCGTGTTCGTGGTGCTGGGTACGCTGGCCGCCCAGGCGGTCTGGCTGGCGGCAATCGGCATGGCGGTGGTCGGGTTCTTCGTGCTGTTCGCCGGGGTGGTGAGCTCGGCGCTGGCCAGCGCGTCGACCTCGCTGCTGCTGGCGTTCATCCTCCCGGTCTCGCTCAAGGGGCCGATCAGCTCGATCCCCGACCGGCTGGAGGGCTGGCTGCTGGCCGGGGCGGTGTCGCTGGTGGCGATCCGGCTGCTGTGGCCGGCCCCGCCCCGCGACCCGCTGCGACGGCCGGTCATCGAGGCCTGCGCCAAGCTCACCGAGCGGCTGCGGGCCGAGACCGCGTTCGCCCGGGCCGAGGCGGCCGGCGCCGACGAGGCGACCATGGACGAGGTGCGGGCCCGGCTGGGGACCGCCACGGCCGAGTCCAGCACCGCCGTCGGCGGCCTGCGGACCTCGTTCTTCGCCACCCCCTACCGGCCGACCGGGCTCGCCACCGCCGCCCGCACGCTGGTCCGGCTGGTGGACGAGATCATCTGGCTGGAGACGGTGATGGACCAGATGACCACCACCGCCCACCACCGGTTCAGCGAAGAGGTCTGCAAGGTCAAGGTAGCCGCGGCTGACCTGCTGGAACAGGCCACCGCGCTGCTCGACGCGGGCCGCGGGCCGGTCGACGGGCTGCAGCCCGGCCTCGACCGGCTGGAGCAGGCGCGCGACGCGATGGAACAGGCCGCCATGTCGCTGGCCGGAGTCGGCCCGGAGACCGCCGACCAGGCCGAGCAGTACGTGGCCGGCCTGAACCCGTCGTTCCGGGCCCAGGAGCTGACGTTCGTGACCTCGGCCATCGTCGGCAACATCCAGCTGACCGTGGCCGCGCTGGAACGGCCCTGGTGGCAGCAGCTGCTCGGCCGCCAGCCGGCCGGCGCGGGCGGGGCGCTGTCGTCGGCCCAGCAGCGGGCCGGCGCCCACTTCGAGCCGCACTCGGTGTGGTTGCACAACAGCGTCCGGGGCGCGATCGCGCTGGGCATCGCGGTGCTGGTGGCCGACCTGATCGGTGTGCAGCATTCGTTCTGGGTGGTGCTCGGCACGCTGTCCGTGCTGCGGTCGAGCGCGTTCAGCACCGGGCAGAACGTGGTGCGGGCGCTGCTCGGCAACCTGGCCGGGTTCATCATCGGCGGGGCGCTGGTCCTCGGCATCGGCACCAACGACACCGTGCTGTGGATCCTGCTGCCGATCGCGGTGCTGATCGCCGGGCTGGCCCCGGCCGTCGCCTCGTTCGCGGCCGGCCAGGCCAGCTTCACGATCACGCTGCTGATCCTCTACAACATCATCGCGCCCGCGGGCTGGCGGGTCGGCCTGATCCGGATCGAGGACGTCGCCATCGGCTGCGCGGTCAGCCTGCTGGTCGGGCTGCTGTTCTGGCCGCGCGGGGCCGCCTCGGCCCTCGGCCAGGCGCTGGCCAGCGCCTACGCCGACACCGCCCGCTACCTGGCCAGCGCGGTCAGCTTCGGCGTCGTCTGCTGCGACGCGGTGCTGCCGCGCACCCCGCTGCCGCGGGCGGACCAGCAGCGGGCGGCCGCGGCCGGCCGACGGCTGGACGACGCCTGGCGCAGCTACCTGGCCGAGAGCGGCGCCAAGCACCTGCCGCCGTCGGAGGTGGCCACGCTGATCACCGGGGTCACGGTGCTGCGGCTGTCGGCCGACGCGGTGGTCGACCTGTGGAGCCGCGACGACGGCACCCCGTCGGGCGACCGGACCGCCGCCCGCAACGAGGTGGTGGCCGAGTCGAACCAGGTCACCGCCTGGTACCAGGCGATGGCGGCCGCGCTCGACGACCCCGGCGAGGTGCCCGGCGAGCTGCCGCCCGACACCGCCGCCGACGGCCGCCTGGTCGAGGCGGTCCGGCACGACCTGACCGGCGAGGACGGCCAGGGCACGGCCACCGCCGTCCGGATGATCTGGACCGCCGACCACATCGACGTCGCCCGCCGCCTCCAGGGCCGGATCCTCGGCCCGGTCCGCACCGCCGCCGCCGTCCGCCAGCGCACCCAGCGGCTGCGCCCGGACCGGCGCCGCCGCCACACCACCGAGCCGTCGGCGGTCACCCCCGGCTGATCACCGCAACGGCGTGACCTCGACGTCGGCCGCCCGCAGCGGTTCACCACAGTGCGAGCAGCGGATCTCGGCGGTGGTGCGATGGCCGCAGGCGCAGTGCCGGAGCACGGCGGGCGGGCCGATTCCGGCCATCGTCCAGCGGTCGCCCCAGGCGGTGATGGCCAGCAGGATGTCGCACAGCTGCCAGCCCTTGCCGGTCAGCAGGTAGTCGAACCGCGGCGGCCGCTCGGCGTAGGCGCGCTTGACCACGATCTCGTCGCTGACCAGGCGGTTCAGCCGTAGCGTGAGGATCTTGCGGGAGACTCCGAGGTGGGCCTGGAGCGCGCCGAACCGGGTCACCCTGAGATACTCGCTGTCAGACAGTGGGTCTCGCTGAGAAACTGATGGGGTAGCCGTGGCCAACGTACCGTCGGACGAGGAGTTCCTGGCCTACAACCAGGGCGTGATCAGCGAGTTCCGCGCCAACGGGGGCAAGGTCAGCCAGCCGCCGTTCCCGATCCTGCTGCTGACCACGACCGGTGCCCGGACCGGACAGCAGGCGACCGTCCCCCTCGGGTTCGCGGTCGACGATCAGGGCCGGGTGTTCGTGATCGCCTCCAAGGCGGGTTCCCCCCGACACCCGGCCTGGTACCACAATCTGCGCGCCAACCCGGCGGTCTCGGTGGAGCTCGGCACCGAGACCTTCCCGGCCCGAGCGGTGGTGACGTCCGGCGATGAGCGGGACCGTCTCTACGCGATGATCTCGGCCGGCGCCTCCGAGTACGAGAAGAACACCGACCGGGTCTTCCCGATCGTCGTCCTCGACGGCGTCCCCGCCCCCGCCTGACCGGCAGCCGGGGAGGCAGACCCCTTTTATTTATAATTAAAAGGCTGCTAGCGCGCGAAGTCATCCGCGTGTGCGTGCGCCCAGTCGGGGAACGTCCGGGGCGCCCGTCCCAGCAGCTCGGCGGTGGTCCCGGTGACCTGGTCGTCCAGGTAGGTGCCGCCCCGGGAGAACTCGAAGAAGGCGTCGACCAGCGGGGGCGGCATGTTCTCGCTCATCGACCGCCGGGCCTCGTCGTCGGGCTGCGGTTCCAGGTGCAGGTCCCGGCCGAGGACGTCGCCCAGGATGGCCAGCCGGTCGGCCGGCAACAGCGCCTGCGGGCCGGTCAGCCGGTAGCTGCGGCCCGCGTGCTCCTGCTCGGTCAGCGCCCGGGCCGCCACCGCCCCGATGTCGAACGGGTCGATGACCGCGACCGGCCGGTCGGCGAACGGCTCGCGGACGGTGTCGCCCGCCTGCAGCTGCGGGCGCCAGCGCAGCGCGTTCGACATGAAGCCGCTGGGGCGGAGCACGGTCCAGGTCAGCGCGGAGTCGCGCACGGCCGCCTCGGCGACCACGTTGAACCGGACCACGTAGTTGTCGAGGTTGCCGCCCTCGACCGCGCCGGTCGACAGCAGCACCACCCGGCGCACGCCGGCGTCGGCCATCCGGGCCAGCAGGCCCGGCGCGTCCGGGTACCCGGCCAGCAGGAACACGGCGGTCACGTCGGCGAACACCCCATCCAGGGTGCCCGGCGCGTTCAGGTCACCGGCGGTCGCGGTCACCCCGTCGGGCAGCCGGGCCGCCGCCGGGTCGCGGGTCAGGGCCCGGACCGGGTGCCCGGCCGCGGCCAGCGCCCGCACTACCTCGGCCCCGACGTTGCCGGTGGCCCCCGTCACCACAATCACGCGCGCGCCCACCTTCGCTTTCGTGATCTTCTGCCCGAAACGATAACCGAGCGGCGGCGGCCTCGCGCTTGAGGACCAGCGCCTGAGCCGCCGACCGGCGCTGCCGCCGCAGCTTGAGGATGCTCAGCAGCCACCCCTGGGCGATCCAGATCGGGCCGTACCCGGCCAGGAACTCCAGATGTGATCCATGCCCCCGGCCGAGAGCGGCAGCCCGACCGCGATCACCACGACTGCGCCGAGGGCCCACCACACGACCGTCCGGTACCCGGCTGGTGTGGCCCCAATCGCGGCCACCGGCCGGGAACCCGCCCCGGCCGTTACCCGGGCTTGCGGGCGGCCAGGACGAGGATGGCGGGCTCGCGCAGGTGCCGGTCGAGCTCGGGCCGGGAGGAGAGCGCCTGCGGGGTGGGCCCGGGCTCGGTGACGGCGCGGAGCTCCAGGCCGGCCGCGAGCACCAGGTTGAGGATGGTCGAGAAGCGGCGGTGGTACTTGATCACCCCGTCCACGTACCAGGTCTGGTCGCGGCGGCCCTCGGTGGCGTAGCGGCCGAGCACGGCCGGGTCCTCGCGGCGGCCCAGCGCGGCCGTGCGCCGCGGGTGCTCCATCGACGCCACCAGCCCGCCGCCCGGGCGCAGCCAGCGGGCGACCTGGCTCAGCACCGCGCCCAGGTCGGCCACGTAGTGGAACGCCAGGCTGCTCACTACCAGGTCAACACGGCCATCGTCCAGGCTCAGGTCCTCGGCGAACGCCTGCACGTAACCCACCCGCGGATCGTCGGTGCGGGCGTGGGCCAGCGCCAGCATGCGCAGCGACGGGTCGGCCCCCAGCACCCGGGCGGCGCCGCGGGCGGCCAGGTCACGGGCCAGCGCGCCGTCGCCGCAGCCGAGGTCGACCACCGTCCAGCCGGTCACGTCGGGCAGCAGCGCCCGCAGGGCAGGCTGCTCGATGGCCGCGTTGATGCCGCTCTCGGCGTCCCGCAGCTGCTGATAACCGGAAAAGAACGCCTCGTCGTCGTAGACGTTCTGGCGGCTCATCGGCCGGCCGCGGCGGGGGCGGGGGCGGCCATCGTCCGGAACTGGCTGAACGCGTCGCGGATGAGCGCGCTCAGGTCCGGCTCACCCGGCCCGGTGACCCAGCCGATGAAGGCGGTCTTGAACGCGATCGCCCCGGCCTCGGCGGCCAGGCTGGCGGTCGGCTCGGGCACGCCCCGCTGGCGCAGCGCTCCGGTGATCGTGGCGGCCATCGCCGCCCGCTTGAACAACTCGCGTTCCTGCAGCTCCGGGTGGGCGTCGATGATGGCCTGGCGCTGGCGGCTGTGCGCCCGGCGCTCCTCGAACACCGGCACCACCGCCTGCACGGCGGCCGCCACCATCTCCATCGGAGTGGCCGAGTCGGGCGCGGCCGCGATGGTGGACCGGTAGATCTCCTCGAGCCGGTCCTGGCCGGAGAACAGCACCTCACGCTTGTCGGTGAAGTGGCGGAAGAACGTCCGCTCGGTGAGCCCGGCCCGCTCGGCGATCCCGGCCACCGTGGTCTGGTCGAATCCGCGCTCGCGGTAGAGCTCCATGGCGGCGCGCATGAGCCGCTCACGGGCGTTCGGTTCCCAGCGGCTCATGCCTCCATGATAGGTGATGACAGCAACTGTCATCGGCCGCCGGTCCAGGCGCTGAGCTCCATGCCGTCCTCGACCGGGAAGGCGACGGTCACGTACCCGTGGGCCGGGTCGCGCACGTAGGCCAGGTAGCCGGCCACGCTCGGGAACGAGGTGTCGTCGGCGACGACCAGCGCGCCCGGGGCCAGCTTGGGCTCCAGCAGTTTCAGGACCGGCCGGTACAGGTCCTTCCAGCCGTCCAGCAGGACCAGGCCGACCGGCCCGGGCACGGCGGCCAGCGTCTCCCGGGCGTCGCCCGCCAGCACGGTCACCGGCCCATCGACGCCGGCCGCGCGCAGGTTCTCCTCGGCCCGGCCGACCTTGACCTTGCTCAGCTCGGTGCTGACCACCCGGCCGGTGCCGTTGTCGGTGACCGCGGCGGCCAGGAAAATGGTCGAGATCCCGAACGAGGTGCCGAACTCGACCACCGTCGCCGGCCGGATCGCGCGGGTCAGCGCGTAGAGCAGCTGGCCGCCCGCCCGGGAGACGGGGATGTAGGCGTCCGCCAGCGCGTCGGCCCGTTCCTGAGCGGACAGGCTCGCCCAGGGCGCCGGCGCCGCGCCGCCCTCCCGGCCTGGGGCAGCTTCCTCGGCGCGGGCGTCCCGCTGCTCCTGGCGCGAGCCTCTTCCTCTTCCTGGGCGTGCGGCCTCCTGGGCGTGGGCGGCCTCCTGGGCCTCGGCGGCGGCGAACAGCCGGTCCAGCACGGCGGCCGTCCGCGGCGTGGTGAGCGTATTGGTCATACTCCTCAGAGTAGACGCAACGTTGCGTCTCGTCTAGTGGGCGCGGCGGCGTGAGGGCGGGGCGGGGCCGCCGCGGGAGGACGGTCGGGCGGGGGCGGGGCAGCCCGCGGCGGCAGCGCGGGCCGGCCAGTCAGCCGAAGGTGAACGAGTAGGCGCTCAGCCCCGGCGACAGCGTGACCTTGAGCGTCGCGCTCACCGCTCGGGGCTGGTCCACCACCGTGTAGATGTCGGGCGCGCCCGACACCCGGTACGAGGTGGTCTTGCCGTTCACGGTGGCGGTGATCGTGCCGGTCCCGCCGACGTCGAGGTAGACCTGGCTGGCGGTGAAGTTCAGCTCGATGGCGGCGCCCGCGCCCGAGGTCAGGTCTTCGCTGCCCACGGCCCAGCGGCCCGAAAGCGCCCACTCGTTGGCGGGCAGGCTGGCCGGGAACGTGAACGGGTGGGTGCCGCCGGCCGAGCTGGCCCCGCCGTAGCTGTTGGCCCGCTCCGAGCCCAGGTAGGTCTCCGGGGTCTGGTCGGCCGAGGTCGGGGTGAGGTCGGGGACCTGGGTGGCGGCCGGCAGCCTGGCGGCCGGGTGGGCGGCGGTCAGCAGCTGGCGGATCAGGCTCTCGGTGCCGGCGTAGTCGCCCTCACCCACGCTGACGTGCCGGACCTGCCCGGCCGAGTCGATCAGGTAGTCGGCCGGCCAGGACTCGTTGCTGTAGTTGTCCCAGGTCTTGTAGCCGTTGTCGAGCGCCACCGGGTAGCTGATGGCGAGCCGCTTGATGCCGGCCGCGACGTTGCTGGGCACGTGCTCGAACGCGTACTCGGGGGTGTGCACGCCGATCACCACCAGGCCGTCCGCGTGGTAGGCGTCGTACCAGGCCTCGACGTGCTTGATCGCGCGCTGGCAGTTGATGCACGAGTAGGCCCAGAAGTCGATCAGCACCACCTTGCCCTTGAGCGCGCTGAGGCTGAGCGCCTTTTCATCCGGGGTGTTGAACCACTGCTGGATGCCGCCGATCGCGGGCGCCTTCCCGCAGTTTTCCAGGGTGGCCGACGGGTTGTTGGCACAGGCGGTCAGCGAGGTCGCGGGCCCTTCGTTCAGCACCTTCGACGTGTGGCCGGTCTTGTTCAGGTCGTTGTTGAGGCTGGAGGTGTAGTCGGGGATCGCGCGCTGCAGGGCGTCGGTGACGTTGAACGTCAGCGCCACCGCCAGCGCCACCAGCACCGCCCCGGCCGCGATCCGGATCCCGCGCTGCCGGGTCCGGAACGCCCGCACGCGCTCGGTCACGCCCCGGCCGGCCAGCGCGAACGCCAGCAGCGGGATGGCCGTGCCGACCGCGAAGGCGACGGTCAGCGCGATCGTGGCGCCCCCGATACGGCCGGTCGCGCCGGCCACGGTGATCGCGGCCAGCACCGGGCCCGCGCACGGCACGTAGACCGCGCCCAGCGCCAGGCCGAGTACGAAGCCGCCGTGGTCCTGGCCCACCCGGCCCTGCGGGATCCGGCTGAACGGCCGCTCGAGCAGGTCCTGCACTCCGGGCACCATCATCGCCACCCCGACCAGCACCAGCACCACCAGGCCGGCCCAGCGGATGATGTCCTTGGGCAGCGGCAGCGCGCTCAGGATCAAGGTGCCGAGCAGCGTGAAGGTGGCGAAGCTGAGGGCCAGCCCGGCCACCACCAGGTACGGGCGGCGCTGGCTGCCGCCGGCGCCGCCGGACAGGAACACCACCGGCAGGACCGGCAGCACACACGGCGAGATGCCGGTGATCAGGCCGCCCACCAGCCCGATCAGGATCAGCGTCAGCAGGGCAACCTCCACGACCCGGGCCAGTGCTCAGCTCCGCACGCCCAGGCCGCGCACAGTCTCCCATACGTCCCAATGGCCGGAAAGGATGGAAAGTTCCAGGGCCGCGCGGCCTTTCTGTCCCCGGGCCGCGCGGCCCTTGGTGCCCCCGTTATCCCCGGCTGGTGCGGGTCAGCTTCCCGCCAGCCACAGGTTGGTGATGTCGGGCTCGCCGATGTTCGGCGCGAACAGCGCCGTCTTGTAGCCGACCCCGCGGACCCGGGCGCTCGAGTACTGCGGGAAGTTCTGGCTGAAGATCGGCACGATCGCGGCGTCCTTCATGATGTCCATGTCGGCCTGGTGCCAGGCGGTCCCGGCCGCCGACTGCGAGGTGGCGGTCTCGGCCTGGGTGATCAGCGAGTTCACCGTCGGGTTGTCGTAGCACCCGTAGTTGACGGTGTTGACCACGCAGTTCGGGCCCTGGAAGAGCGCCTGGATGACCGTACGGCCGTTGTTGCCGTACCAGTCCGGCACCCAGGCCGGCTGGGCCATGTCCCACGTGCCGGACTTGTTGTTGGACGGGGCGTTGCCGATGTCGGTGAAGAACGACGAGCCCGGTTCCGGCTTGCTGGCCAGCTTGATGCCGCAGTTGGCCAGCGAGGCCTGGATGGCGGTGAAGGCGCGGGTGTTGGACGAGTCGTTCGGGTACTCGTAGTTGAGCGTCAGCCCGTTCGGGTAACCGGCCTTGCTCAGGTCGGTCTTGCACATCGAGACGTTGCCCTGCCCGTTGTTGTCCGGGTACAGGTTGTAGTTCACGTAGCCGATGTTGCCGGGCGGGATCACCGCGTTGAGGATCTGCCCCACCGCCGGGCCGCCGTAGGCCTTCTGCACCGCTTCCTTGTCCAGGCCGTACTCGACGGCCTGGCGCACCAGCAGCTTGTTCATGGCGCTGCCCGAGTTGGGGCTCTTCAGGTTGAACACGATGTAAGGCTGGGTGGTCGACCACGGGAAGATGGCGAAGTTCGACGGCTTGGACGACTCCAGCTGCGGGATCGAGGCCGGGTTGATCGGCGTGTCGCTGACCACGTCCTGGGTGCCGGCCTGCATGTCGGCCAGCTGGGTCGACGCCGAGGTGACGCCCAGCGTGTCCACCACCTTGGCCACGTAGTCGTGCCGGAGCGAGTCGGTGGACTGCTTCCAGGCCGGGTCGCGGGCCATCGTGATCGACTTGCCGGGCTGGTAGGAGGTGATCTGGTACGGCCCGTCGGAGATCGTGTGCTGGTCCAGCTGCAGGCTGTTGGGCACGTAGCTGTCGTACTCGACCGGCCGGGCCGACGTGAACGGCATCGCCAGCATGTACAGGAAGTCGCTGGCCGGGCCGCTCAGGTTGAACACGATCGTGGACGAGTTCGGGGTCGAGATCCCGGTGATGTTGTGCGTGTTCTGGAAGTTGGTGATGTTGGCCGCGGTCGGCGGGTGCGCCTTGGCGTTCGCGAAGTACGCGGTCTCGGCGTTGGCGTACGCGGTCAGGCCGGAGATCGTCGCCTCGTAGTAGGTCGGGTTGCCGACCGGGCTCACCGGGTTGAAGAACGCCTTGTACTCACGCAGGAAGTCCTGCGAGGTGACCTGGCGGGCCGGCGTGGTGTTCCAGTCCACACCCTGCTTGATGTGGAAGGTGTACGTCTTCCCGCCGTTCGTGATCCCGCCGTTGGCCGTGGTCGGCACCTCGGTCGCGACGTCCGGGGCGGGCGTGGTGTCCTTGATCCAGCCCGACGACGTCGTGCTCGTGTACGGCAGCGTCGGATAGTTCAGCAGCTGCCGGGTGTAGGCGTGGGTGAGCTGGTAGTCCGTCGTGTAGTACGAGGGCACGGTATCGAGGTGTGCGGGCCCGGACGCGGCGACGATGTGGAGCGTCCCCCCGTACACCGGCTTCTGCGACGAGGTGCCAGGTGAGGTCGAGGACGTTGATGATCCGCTGCAGGCAGCGAGTCCGGTAACGGCAATGGCGGCCGCCGCGAGGACAGCCAGACGTCTGGGCACAGGATTCGACACATTCGCCAGTGTCCTGAGCTGGGGCGCGGCGGGCCATGAAGTCCAGCGGCGATCTACCGGCAGTCTGCTATCAGTGGACCGAGTGTTAGCTGAACGTTACCTATGAACGATGGAACCAATGTCACGCATGGGACGTTGGCTGGTTAAGAAGTTGTTCAGCGCGTATCGGTGCAAGGAGCTGGCCGTGGGTGCTGATGTGCAGACCGCTGAGGTTTTCGGCGCCCTGGTCCGCCGATACCGGACCGCCGCTGCCCTCTCACAGGAGGAGCTGGCCACCCGGGCGGGCCTGAGCATCCGCGCGGTCAGCGACATGGAACGCGGCCGGACCCGGCGGCCGTTCCTGCGCTCGGTCCGGCAGCTGGCCGACGCCCTCGAGCTGCCGCCGTTGGAGCGGACCGAGCTGATCGCCGCGGTCGAGCCGGAGGCTCGCACGGGCACCGCGCCGGAGGCTCGCACGGGCACCGCGCCGGAGACCCGCCCGGGCGCCGCGGTCCGCGAGGCCGACGACGAGCCGGGCTTCGTGCCGCCGGTGCCCCGGCAGCTGCCGTGCGGGCTGGCCCGGTTCACCGGCCGGGCGGCCGAGCTGGACATGCTCGCCGGGCTGGCTTCGCTGGCGGTCGACGAGCCGGGGACGTCGGTGGTGATCAGCGGCACGGCCGGCGTGGGCAAGACCGCCCTGGCCGTGCACTTCGCCCATCAGGCGGCGGCCGGCTTCCCGGACGGCCAGCTGTACATCAACCTGCGCGGGGCCGGCCCGGCGGGCGGCCCGGCCCGGCCGGAAGAGGTACTGCGGGCGTTGCTGAGCGCGTTCGGGCTGCGACCCGATCAGGTCCCCCCAGATGTCAACGCCCAGTCGGCGCTGTTCCGGAGCATCCTGGCCGGGCGGCGGGTGCTGGTCATCCTCGACAACGCCCACAACGAGCAGCAGGTGCGGCCGCTGCTGCCGGGCAGCGCCGGCTGCCTGACCCTGGTCACCAGCCGCCGCCAGCTGGCCGGGCTGGCGGCCGCCGACGGAGCCCGGATGCTCGCGCTGCCGGTGCTCTCGCGGGCCGAATCGCTGCAGCTGCTGGCCGGCCGCCTCGGCTTCCGGGTGGCCCAGGAGCCGGAGGCCGCCACCCGGGTCAGCGCGCTGTGCGCGGGGCTGCCGCTGGCCCTGTCGGTGGCCGCCGCCCGGGCCGCCACCCACCACGGGGTGCCGCTGGCCGCGCTGGCGGACGAGCTCCGGCAGGACAACCCGCTGGACACGCTGGACACCGGCGACCCCGCCACCAGCCTGCGGGTGGTGCTGTCGTGGTCCTACTGCAACCTCAGCCCGGCCGCGGCCGCCCTGTTCCGGCTGTTCGGCCTGCAGGCGGGGCCGACGGTGTCGCTGCCGGCCGCCGCCAGCCTGGCCGGCCTGGACCGCGGTCAGGCCCGGGCCGCGCTGGCCGAGCTCACCCAGGCCAGCCTGCTCAGCGAGCACCATCCCGGCCGTTACGGCTGCCACGACCTGCTGCGCACCTACGCGGCCGAGCTCGCCTACGCCATCGACAGCGAGCGGGCCCGCCAGGCCGCCATCCGCCGCATCACCGACCACTACCTGCACACCGCCTGGTCCGCCAGCCAGCACCTGTACCCCGGGCGCTGGCCGATCGAGATCAACCCGGCCGAGCGGGGCGTCCGCCCGGAGGAGCCGGCCGGTCACGGGCAGGCGCTGGACTGGTTCGAGACCGGGCACCGGGCCCTGCTGGCGGCGGTCACCCAGGCCGCCGCCCACGGCCTGAACCAGCACGCCTGGTAGCTGGCGTG
>Ga0213875_10001744_pt1 | contig 13628 bp, 13 predicted proteins | sample BarmaccomBMRX_R8_FD_160105 | JGI IMG/M metagenome (GOLD analysis project Ga0213875, IMG submission 160105) | Root-associated microbial communities from Barbacenia macrantha in rupestrian grasslands, the National Park of Serra do Cipo, Brazil - RX_R8 | ecosystem: Host-associated > Plants > Roots... | reverse complement strand
TGTCAAGCCTTGGGCACAAAAGCCCGGCTTTGCGCTCCGGAAACCGCTCAAGCTGCCGGCCGTGGGATTGGAGGAAAGACAATGCGAGAAGCCATCACGAGCAACGCCGCCGCCCCTCCGGCAGGGCCCTACTCTCCGGCCATGCGCTGCGGCGATTTTATCTATGTCAGCGGGCAAATCGCTCTCGACCCCGTCACGGGGAAGCTCATCGAGGGCGACGCGGCTGCGCAGGCCGAGCGGGTCATCACCAACCTTGAAACCGTATTGGAGGGCGCCGGGCGAAGGCTTGCCGATGCCGTCCGGGTCGGCGTTTTTTTGACCGATATCGGGGACTTTGCGACGGTGAATGCCGTCTACGCGCGGCGCTTTGCGCCGCCCTACCCGGCGCGCACGACGGTCGCGGTTGCGGCTCTTCCGCTCGGCGGCAAAGTCGAGATCGACCTTGTTGCCGCCTCGTGACTCCTCCGGAACGTCAAAGCGCGTCAGGTCAGGGAGCTTGAACACAAATGCCGCACGATTTCGTCATCGCCGACGTGTTTACAAAGGTCCCGTTCGGAGGCAATCAGCTCGCAGTCTTCTATGACGCCGAGGGCCTTTCCGAGCGGGCGATGCAGGCCTTCGCGCACGAACTCAATTTCCCCGAAAGCACGTTCGTGCTGCCGTCCAGCGATCCGAAATACGCCTGCCGCCTGCGCATCTTCACCCCGAAAACCGAGCTTCCGTTCGCCGGACACCCGACGATCGGCACCGCGGCCGTGCTCGTCCATCTGGGGCGCGCGGGAGCCGGAAGCGATCGGATCCTGTTCGAGGAAGGGATCGGGCCCGTTCCTGTCGAAATCGAGCCGGCCGCTTCCCCCGCGTTCACCCGTCTCGTGCTCGAGAGGGAGGTGGAAGAAGCCCCGGCTAAGCCTTCGCGCAGTAGCGCCGCTTCCGCGCTCTCCTTACCCGACGACGCCGTCCTCGACACCTGGGCAGCAAGTGCCGGAATACCCTTCAGCTTCATCCATTTGGCCGATAGTGAGACGGTCGACCGGGCGTCGCTCGATCGCGCTGCCTGGTCGAAGCACTTCGCGCAATCCTGGTCTCCTCAACTGTACTTGTTTTCGGGCGATCTCGCCGCGGGCAGCCGTTTGTATGTCAGAATGTTCGCGCCGGCGATCGGGATAATGGAAGATCCGGCGACGGGATCAGGAGCTGTCGCGCTGGCAGGCGCGCTGGCAAGACGTTTGCCGGACAGGACCGGCGCTTTCAACTGGACCATCGAGCAGGGCGTTGCGCTTGGCCGGCCAAGTACGCTTGAAGCAGCGGCAGAAAAGCGCGATGGCCGGACGGTCAAACTGTCGGTGGGCGGAAACACCATCATCAGCGGCACTGGCGCTCTGAGTCTACCAGCAGGGTTTTGAGCCGAAGGTTGCGAGCCCGGCTTGCGGGAGGGGCATCGACCACTGCGCTTCCCGGATGTGACTTTTAACGAGGATAAAATGCTCAAAACCGCGCAGTGTCACTGCGGCGAGCTTCGGGCAACCGTTTCCGCGGAGCCCGAGCGGGTAAATCTGTGCCATTGCCGCGCCTGCCAGCGAAGGACGGGCTCGGTGTTTCACACCGGCGCCTACTACGCCAAGAGTCAGGTGACCGTTCACGGCCGGCACAATGAACACTGCCGGCCGGCCGATAGCGGATATTCGGTCCGGTTCCATTTCTGCCCGAATTGCGGGTCCAACGTGTTCTGGGAGCCGAGCCGCTTTCCGGACCACTTCGTGGTGGCGGTCGGCGCATTCGCCGATCCGCTGTTTCCGGCCCCTGCCCTCTCTCTGTGGGAGGTGAGCAAGCACAGCTGGGTCGAGCTCCCAGCCTTGCAGCACTGCCCCGAAGGGCTGACCGCCAGCGCGGCGGACACCGTTCGCGCTGACCCGCCTTCCCCTACCGTCGATCGCGCCCAAATCGCGCAGATCGGGTGCGTGATCCGGCCCTTTATCCGCCGGACCCCGACCCTTGAGATTGACGGCGCGGATTGCGGGCTTCCGCCGGGCCTGCGGATCGTGCTCAAGCTCGAACAGCTGCAACATTCGGGTTCGTTCAAGGCGCGCGGCGCGTTTGCGAACCTGCTCTTGCGCCGGGTACCCGAGATCGGGGTCGCCGCGGCCTCGGGCGGCAATCATGGCGCGGCCGTCGCCTATGCGGCGATGCGGCGGCAGGTGCCGGCCCGCATCTTCGTGCCCGAGATTTCGTCGCCCGCCAAGATCGCGCGCATCCAGGAGTACGGCGCCGATCTCGTGGTGGGTGGCGAGCGCTATGCCGATGCGCTTGCCGCATGCGAGTCGTGGATTGCAGAGACCGGCGCGCTTTCCGTGCACGCCTTCGATCAGCGCGAGACATTGCTCGGCCAGGGAACGCTCGCCCAGGAGCTTGAGGCCCAGGCGCCGGAGCTCGATACCGTGCTCGCAGGGGTGGGGGGCGGCGGGCTCATCAGCGGCATCGCCGCGTGGTACGGCGGGCGCGTCAAGGTCATCGGGGTCGAACCGGAAGGCTCGCCGACCTTATACGACGCGCTCGCGGCCGGTCATCCGGTCGATGCCGAGACGACCGGCATCGCCGCCGATTCGCTGGCGCCCCGCCGCGTCGGCGAGCTCGTGTTCCCGATCGCACAGGCCCGCGTCGATCAGGTCGTCCTGGTCACCGACGACGCGATCCGCCGGGCGCAGCAGGTTTTGTGGAACACGGCCCGCATCGTCGCCGAGCCGGGCGGCTCTGCCGCTTTCGCGGCGCTGCTGTCCGGCCGCTACACGCCGTGTTCCCGCGGGCGCGTCGGCGTTGTCATCAGCGGCGGCAACACAGTTGCGGTCGATTTCGGTCGATGACGCCGACCCCCGATCCGCAAGCGTGAAGTGCCCGCGCAGGGCTGCCTTCCGGTGCACGCTGAGGTGCGTCGGCGAAGGTATGCGGCGCAGCCGCGCTCGGGGGGAGATCGCGCGTCTGGACGGATGAACAAGGCCGTGAGCGCGAGCACCAGCGTCGGCGGCATGATGATGAAACCGAGCTTCAGGAACCGCCACGAACTCACGCTCAGACGTTCGCGCCACAGGCTCGCGGCCAATGATCCGGTCACTCACAGGTTGGCCCGAGATCGGCGCCGACCAAAATGGCGCTGGTGACGTGCTCCGAGGCGTGAGCGCTCTGGATGGCGCTTCCCGCGATCCGCCCGGGTGACAAGTTGTTCATTAGGTTGCACAAGAAGGCGAGGAGCGCGCCGGCGCCCCAGGCCGTCCCGGTTTCCGAGCTCTGGGCGGCCTCCCGCAGCGCGTCACCGACTTCGCGGATGAGGCCGGTCTTGTCGAGCGCCTCGACGAGCACGAACACCCCGCGACGAGCGGCAGTACGGGCCAGGGAATGTCCTTGATGGTAGCTCTCCAGCGGCCTCCGCCGCGTTTTGGAGCACACCGGGAGTTGGTGACGGATTGTGGTCGATAGGCTCTATTCAGTATCTTTATAGGAAGATAAATTCTTGCAAGGCGGAAGCATGCCTCTGAACATCAAGGATCCTCTCGCCGAGAAATCCGTGCGTGAGCTCGCGGCCGTGATCGGCGAGAGTGTCACCACGGCCGTTCGCAGCGCGGCCGAAGAGCGCTTGCAGAGGGTCAGAGCCGGCGGTTCAGGACGCAGCCTTGCCGCTGAAATTCTCGAGATCGGCAGGTGTTGCGCCTCTTTGCCCGATCGGGATCGGCGAGCGGCGGACGATATCCTCGGCTATGACGAGCACGGGTTACCGGGGTGATTGTGATCGATACCTCGGCCATCATCGCGCTTCATTGGACGAGCCGCAGGCCGACCGGATCGCCGATTCGATAGAGGCAGGCGCGCCGTGTCTTCTGTCGGCGGCAAACTTGCTGGAGGCGTCGATCGCGATCGAGAGCCGAAAAGGCGAGGGGTGGGCGCGAGCTGGACCTTTTGCTCTATCGGGCCCGCATCGAGGTCGTCGCGGTCGATCAGGATTAGGCGGAGACCGTTAGGATCGCCTGGCGAACATTCGGCAAAGGCCGCCATCCGGCCGGCCTAAATTACGGGGACTGCTCTGCTTACGCTCTCGCGAAGACGCGCCGGATACCGCTGCTATTTCAAGAAAGCAATTTTCTGGGAACGGACATCGACTCCGCGCCACTGCGGTGATCAGCAGCGTGGGAAGCCGGGTTCGCCATGATGCGGCCGTTCCGTCACCGGTTCGAGCGATCGCCGATCTCGCGCGCGACGAGGTGAAGAAGGGTAGACGGCCGACAAAGAGCGGCGGCCGGGGCGCCTTCAGAGGCTCGATGGGGTCCGCTCGATGACGCGGAGAGTTGCCTCTCTGGATGCGAGCGGCACGTTGTAGGCGACCACCGGCTGAGAAAGTCCCTTCAGCGCGAGGGCGCCGATCTCCTCCAATCCGATGCTGCCGTCAAGGCCGGCCGCGACGCGCTGCGAAAGCAGGATCTGCCCGTCCTTCGCCTCCGCGCAGAGCCGGGCGGCGACATTGCATACCGTGCCGATCGCGGTATAGCCGGAGCGCTCCGAGAAGCCGATCTGGCCGAGCGTCGCATAGCCTTGCGCGATGCCGGCGCCAAAGCCGAGGCCCCGGCCGCGCCGGCGCCATGCGGCGACCAACCCAGCGGCCGCTTCGCGCATCGCGACCGCCATGTTGACCGCACGTCGAGCCGGATCGGGGATCGGCACGGGATCGTTGAAGAACACCATGATCCCGTCGCCGGAGAACTGGTCGAGCGTGCCCTCGAATTGGCTGACCAGCGGCCCGAGCGCGCCGTGATATGCGCGCAGCAGGTCGAGCACCTCCTCGGGCTCTGCGGTCTCGGTGAAGGCGGTGTAGCCGCGCAGATCGCAGAACACGACGACAATTTCGCGCCGGTGGCTTTCGAGGATCTTTTCGTCCCCCTGCGAGACGATCAGTTCGGCCAGCTGCGGCGCGAGGAACCGCTTCAGCCGCCCGACCCGTCCCAATTCCTCGACCTGCTCGGCAACCCGCGCTTCGAGACCGCGATTGAGTTCGGCAACCTCCTCGGTGCGCTGCCGCAACTCGCCGAGCAGCCGCGCATTCTCCATCGCGATCACGGCCTGCGCCGCGAAATTCTGCAACAGCGCGATCTGCTTGTCCGTGAAGGGGCGGGCCTCGGTGCGATAAACGGCAAACCGTCCCAGAATGTTCTCATCACTGCGCAGCGGCATCGCCAGCATCGCCCGCACGCCTCCAAGATCGACGGCGGCGCGGGTCAGCGGATATCCGTCCCAATAAGAATCGCTGTTGCCGAGATCCACGATCTGCAGAATTTTGTGTTGCCGGGGCGGCTCGGGGGCAAAATCGCCCCGTTCAAGAAACGCCGCATAGGCGGGCGACGCACCGCGCACCGCCAGCGGGGTCAGCCGATCGCCATAACTCCAAAGAACGCCCATGGTTGCTTCGCACAGCGAGAGCGCCTTTTCGAGCATCGCGTCGAACACCGGCGCGAGGTCGCCCGGCGAGGCGTTGATGACGCCAAGCACCTGCGCGGTCGCGGTCTGCTGCTCCAAGGCCTCGCGCGTCTCGGTCAACAGCCGCGCGTTCTCGATCGCGATGGCCGCCTGCGCCGCGAAATTCTGCAACAACGCGATCTGCTTGTCGGTGAACGCGTGGACCTCCTGGCGGGCGGCGACGATCTGGCCCAACACCGCGTCATCCTTGCGCAGCGCTACGCATAGCACGGTGCGGATGCCCGCCATCTCGATGCCGGCGCGGGGAATCCAGTGGTCGATTTGAGCAGTGTCGACGACATGGGCGAACGGCTCGCCGTCGAGCAACCGCCGCGTTATCGGGTTCTCCGATGCGCGGAACCCCTGCCGTAGCCGCTGCGCGTAGGGCTCCGGCAGCCGGTGCGTCGCGACGGCGCGGAAATACTCGCCATCGCGCAGGAACATGCCGCCCAGGCTCGCGCCGCAAAGGCTGTGCGCCTTCTCCAAGATCGACTGGAACACCGGTTGGAGATCGCCAGGCGAGGAATTGATGACCTGCAATACCTCCGCGGCCGCGGTCTGCTGGTCTATCAATTCATCCCGTGCCGCGGCGGCCCGATCGCGCTCGGCGATGGCCCGGTCGCGCTCGCCCGTGCGCTCGCCGAGTTGGCGTCGCAGATCGGCGATGGTCTGTTGCAGCTCCCCCAAAGCGCTGTCGGGCGTGAGGCTCATTGGCGATCGTGCTCCCGGCCGGATCATACGTGGATCGCCGGCTGCCCCATAGCCTTGCGGGACGCGTGCGGTCGCCAAAGCACGACGACCCGCTCCCGCGCGCCAGCTCGGCGCTGTCGCGGCGCGCTTGACGAAGCTGGATGCGCCCGGCTCACTGCCGCGATGGACCGAGCGAGCGGCGATATCGCGAGGGAGGCGCGGCGGCTGATCCGGGGCGCGGATCGGGCCGCGCTGGCGACGAGCTTCGACGGACGGCCTTATGTCTCGCTCGTCCTCGTCGCGGCCGCGCCCGATGCGGCGCCGCTGCTGCTGCTGTCCGACCTCGCGCAGCATACCCGGAATATCGGCGCGGACCGGCATGTCTCGCTGCTGTTCGACGGGACGCAGGGCTACCCCGACCCGCTCGCGGGGCCGCGCCTGACGGCGATCGGAGAAATCCGGCGCGACGACGATCCGGCGCTGCTCGCGCGCTTCGCCGCGCGCCACCCGTCGAGCGAAATCTATGCCGGCTTTGCCGATTTTCACCTCTACCGGGTCACGGTCGAACGCGGCCATTTCGTCGCCGGGTTCGGACGTATCGACTGGATCGAGGGCGCCGATCTGCGGTTCGATGGGCCGGCCGCCGCGCTACTGGAGGCGGCCGGCGAGATCGTCGCGCATATGAATGCCGACCACGCCGACGCCGTCGCGCTGTACGCCGAGCGCCTGCTCGGGCGCGGCGGCACCGGCTGGCAGATCAGCGCGATCGACCCGGAGGGCATCGATCTGCGTCGCGACGGCGAAACCGCGCGGCTCGATTTCCCGGCCGCGGTATCGACCCCGGCCGGAGCGCGCGCCGCGCTGGTCGATCTCGCGGCGAAAGCACGCGGTCGGCCGCCAGGCCCGCCGCCGCACCCTTCGCCCTCGTAACGGGGGCGGCTGCGCGCTGAGAGCGGAATCCGATAAGGTCCGATCGGCGTTGAAAAGACCTCCCTTCCCGCGGGCTCGACCCGCGGGTCCACCTCTTCATCGGCATGCATGCGAGCAAGACGTGGGTGGCCGGGACAAGCCCGGCCACGGGGCCAAGAGATTTGAGTGGATACTGCTCTTAGAGCGGAATCGACGAGGTCCGATCGGCGTTGAAAAGAACTCCCCTTCCGCGGGCTCGACCCGCGGGTCCACCTCTTCATCGGCATGCATGCGAGCAAGACGTGGGTGGCCGGGACAAGCCCGGCCACGGGGCCAAGAGAAGGGATTCGATTTGAGTGGATACTGCTCTTAGTCTGGAGCGGAATCCGATGAGGTCCGATCGGCGTTGAAAGAACTCCCCTCCCGCGGGCTCGACCCGCGGGTCCACGTCTTCATCGGCATGCATGCGAGCAAGACGTGGGTGGCCGGGACAAGCCCGGCCACGGGCCAAGAGAAGGCATTCGATTTGAGTGGATACTGCTCTAGATTGTACCCCTCCGTCACCGGCCCGCTGCTTGTACAGCTAATCAGCAGCGAGATTCCCGCTTTGGTTGTGGATGCCCCGAATGCCAAGGCCGCAAGATAGCGTGCCAAGCCGGCAATTTGATGGCGGCGTTCGGTGCCCCGCGGCTGCGGCGGCTCAGAGCGAGCGGGCGAGGGCCCAGGCTTGTTCGCCGAGCGGGCGGGCGAGCCGGCCGAGATCGGCGGCTTCGGCGCTCGCCGCCGTGCCGTCGAGGGCTCGCCGGGCGATCCCTTGCAGGATCGCGGCGATGCGGAACAGGCTGTACACGATGTAGAAATCCCAGGACGCAATCTCGCCGCGTCCGGTGCGCTCGCAATAGGCCGCGACGTATTCCGCCTCGGTCGGAATGCCGAGCGCCGCGAAATCGACGCCGGCCAATCCGCGGAACAGATCGGGCGCGACCCGCCAGGTCATCACGTGATAGGCGAAATCGGCGAGCGGGTCGCCGATCGTCGACAATTCCCAATCGAGCACGCTGATAATGCGCGGCTCCGTGTTGTGGAAGACGAGATTGTCCATCCGGTAATCGCCATGCACGACGCGCGCCTCGCCTTCGGGCGGGATGTGGCGCGGCAGCCAAGCGATCAGGCTGTTCATCGCCGCGATCGGCTTGGTTTCCGAGGCCTCGTACTGCTTGCTCCAGCGCGCGATCTGACGCGCCATGTAGTTCCCGGCCCGGCCGAAATCGGCAAGGCCGACCGCCGCGGGATCGACCCGGTGCAAGGCGGCGACGACCGCATTCATCGCATCGAACATCGCGGCGCGTTCCTCGGGGCTTTGTTCGGGCAGGCGCTGGTCCCAGAAGACGCGGCCGTCGAGGAACTCCATCAGGTAAAAAACGCTGCCGATAATCGCCGGGTCGTCGCACAGGGCGTAGACGCGCGGTACCGGCACCTCGCTTCCCGCGAGCCCATGCAGCACGCGGTACTCGCGCTCGACCGCATGCGCGCTCGGCAACAGCGGTCCGAACGGTTTGCGCCGCAGCACATAGTCGCCCGAGCCGGCAATCAGCTTGTAGCTCGGGTTGGACTGGCCGCCGGCGAACCGCTCGGCGGCGAGCGGGCCGCGAAAGCCCTCGACGCGATCCCGCATCCAGGCTTCGAGCCGGTCGAGCGGGAGGTCGCTCGGCCCCGGCGTTTCGCTCATTCGGCCGCCGCAGCCGGGGCCGAGCCGCCGAAGCGCCGCTCCATGTCGCGGCGGGCGCGCACCGCCTCGCTGTCCGGCATCGCCACATCGGACCAGCGCAGGATCTCGCCGGCCGCGACGGCGCGCACGAGGCGGACGCGGTGCGCGAGGCCGATCGGCAGCGCGCCCTCCGCAAGGCTGCGCCGGGCCGGGACGAGCTTGCCCCACACCGTGTAGCCGCCTTCGCCATCGAGCGTCTCACCGGCGTTGAGCGCGCGTTTGGCGACCGCCACCGCATCGCCGCGAAAACCCCGGCTCTGCCCGGTTGGCTCGCCGCGCAACGCCGCCGACAGGACCGACACGCCGAGTTCCATCCCGATCAGGTGGTAGGGCTTGTACATCGCGGCATACCAGCCGCTCGCATCTGTCTTGAGCCCGTATTGCCGGAAGCAGTCGCGCGAATAGGCGTTCGGCGCCTTGACGACGACGTAGACGCCCCAGCGCAGGTCGCGGAACACCGGCCGCCCATCCCGTTCGAGGCAGGAGACGACTTCGACCATCCCGTCGCGTTCGAGCAGCCCGCCCGCCGCGCGGCCGCGCAGCAGATGCGGCAGATCGTCGACCCCGCAAGCGGGAAAGCCCAAGCCGTCCTCGGGCACATCGAGGTCGCAGGCATTGGCGATCGCGGCCATCTCGATCGCCGATTTCGTGCCGTCGAGAAAGGAGTTGAACATCTGCGGGTTCATCCCGCCGGCACGGGCCTCCTCGGGGCTCAGCCCGTAATGGCCCCACACGTCGTCGGGCGTGACCGCGTGATAGGCGGGCAGGTACTTGGTCCCCTTGCCGGCTGCGACGACCGCAAAGCCGCAGCCGCGCGCCCAATCGACCAATTCGGCGGTCAGCGCCGGCTGGTCGCCATAGGCCATCGAATAGACGATTCCGGCGGCGCGCGCCTCCGCGGCGAGCAGCGGTCCGGCCAGCACATCGGCCTCGACATTGACCATCACGATGTGCTTGCCGGCGGCGATCGCGGCGCGGGCATGCGCAATCCCGGCGGCCGGCGCGCCGGTCGCCTCGATGACGATCTCGGCATCACGGTCGGCCACGGCATCGGCGCCGCTGTCGACGAAGCGGGTCGCGGCGATGCGCGCCGCCTCCCAGCCGACCGCGCGGCAGGATTGGCGGGCCCGCTCCGGGTCGAGATCGGCGATGACCGCGACCTCGACCCCCGGCATGGTCGGGACCTGCGCCAGGAACATCGAACCGAACTTGCCGGCGCCGATCAGCCCGACCCGGACCGGCCGCCCCGCCGCCGCCCGTTCGCGCAACATCCGGTGCAGGTTCATGACCTCTCCTTCCTGTCGGACCTCTCCCTCACCCACCTCGCCCTCATCCACCGACCGCTGCGCACCCGCTCCCCTCTCCCGCAATGCGGGAGAGGGTGCCTGAGGGCGCAGCCCGAAGGCGGGTGAGGGTCGCGCCGCCGCAGCAGGCCGTTACTCCGCCGCTGCGCGGTAGGCGCGGGCGTAGTCGAAAAGCGCGCTGTCGGGAACCGGCTCGATCGGCGTGAAGTCGCGATGCGCGATCCATTCCGGGCGGGTCGGCTTGCGGATGTAATTGGAAACCGCGCACAAGGTCAGATAGACGATCCGCCGCGGGTAGGGCGTGACGTTCGGCGCCGAGCCATGCACCAGATTGCCGTGGAACATCAGTACCGCGCCGGGCTTGCCGGTCGGCGCGACGATCCCGCCCGCCTCGACGAGGCGGGTGACCGTGTCGTTGTCGAGTGTCCATAGCGGGTAGGAAGTCGTCGCCAGATCGTGTCCGGCGGCCAAGACGCCCTGCTTGTGGCTTTTCGGGATCAGCATCAGCGGGCCGTTGATCGGCATGACTTCGTCCATGAAAACGGCGATGTTCATGGCGCGCGGCTCGGGCATGCCGTCGTCGCGCGCCCAGGTCCCGTAATCCTGGTGCCACTGCCAGACATCGCCCTCGAAGGCAGCCTTGGCGTTGATCTTGTACTGGTGCATGTAGAGCCGGTCGCCGAGCAATTGCTCGACCGGCTCGATCAGGCGCGGATGCGCCCCCAGCAGGCGAAACGGCTCGCTGTAGGTATGCGCGGCAAAGGCGGTGCGCGGCGCGCCGGTCTTCTCTCGCCATACCTCCTGGCGATCCGAGCGGTAGATCCGCTCCGCCTCGTCGCATAACACCGCGACCTCCTCGGGGGCGAAGCAGTCCGGCAGGAACAGATAACCCTGCTCATCGAATTCGGCGAGCTGCTCCGGGGTGAGCGTCATGCGATTCCCCTCCCTTGGGGCGCCGTTCGCCGGGGCGCCGTTCCGCAAGGCGGAGTCTCCGGGCGGCGCCGGGCCGGCGTCAAGCCGCTTGCCGGCCTGCGACGACGGAACCGGCTGGCAATTCGCGCCCGATCCGGTAAAAGCGCCGGCTGTGCAATCTGGGTTAACCCTTGCCGGGCGATCGCGCCCTCAGCCGCAGGCCCAACCGGGCGGCTTGTTCGCGAGCTTTTTCCAAGCCGGGTTCGAATGCTCGACGCATCGCCGCCGCGACGGGCGTCGCCTCGATCTGATCGCGGCCACCGGGCACGATGCGGCAGTGGGGGCGGATTACCGGCAGGTCGCCGGGCTCGGGCTGCGGACCGTGCGCGACGGGCTGCGCTGGCACCTGATCGAAACCGCGCCGGGCCGCTACGACTGGTCGAGCTTCCTGCCGATGCTGCGCGCCGCGCGGGATCTCGGGATCGAGGTCATCTGGGATCTGTGCCATTACGGCTGGCCCGACGAGATCGATGTCTGGCGGCCCGAATTCGTCGATGGCTTCGCGGCCTTCGCCGCCGCCGCGGCCCGGCTGATCCGCAGCGAAACCGATGCGGCGCCGTGGTTCTGCCCGGTCAACGAGATCTCGTTCCTCGCCTGGGCGGCCGGCGACAAGGCCTACATGCATCCGTTCGGCCGCAAGCGGGGCGGCGAGTTCAAGCGGCAGATGGTGCGCGCGAGCCTCGCCGCGATGACGGCGATCCGGGCGGTCGAGGGTCGCGCCCGTTTCGTGCAGGCAGAGCCGGCGATCCACGTCGCGGGCGATCCGTCGCGCCCGCGCAGCTGCAAGGCGGCGGAGCGCTTGACCCTGCTGCAATTCGAGGCCTGGGACATGCTGAGCGGGGCCGCCGCGCCCGAACTCGGCGGCAGCCCCGACAGCCTCGATGTGCTCGGGGTCAATTACTATGCGGACAACCAGTGGTTCCGGCGCCGCGGCCGCACGCTCGAACCCGGCGACCCGCATTACCGGCCGTTCCGCGACATTCTCGCCGAGATCTATCGGCGCTATCGCCGGCCGCTGTTCATTGCCGAGACCGGGCGCGAGGGAGACGGCCGCGGGCCTTGGCTGCGCCTGATCGCCGAGGAAGTGCGCGGCGCGATCGCCGCCGGCGTCCCGGTCGAGGGCATCTGCCTCTATCCGGTGCTCGATTACCCCGGCTGGGATGACGGCCGCCACTGCGCCTGCGGGCTGCTCGGCGCGCCGGGTCCGGCATCGCGGCGGCCGTTGCATGAGCCGCTTGCCGCCGAGCTGAAGCGCCAGCAGGCGATCTTCCAGCGCCTGTTCGCGGCCTCCGGCGCAACCCGGCGCGCGCAAGCCGGGTAGCCGCGCTCCGCCGCGACTTGCCGGCCCGATATTGCGGCCGCGCACAACCGAATCTTTACCCTGATCGGCGAGGCTCGCGTCGCTCCGCATCGGGGGTGGCATGTACCCGCAACGGTTCAGCGACGACCGTCTCCAGGCCCTCGGCGGCCAGATCAACGCAACGGTCGGCCAGCTCTGCAATACCGGCCAGGCAGCGCGCGCGGCCGAGCTGCTGTGCCGCTTCGTCGACACCGCCGACGCGGCGATCGCCGGCCCGGAGCGGCCGGCCCGCGGCCGGCTTGCCGACTATTTCGGCGAGGATTCCGACCGACACCTCGACTCCCGCTTCTTGTGGCTGATGACGGCCGAATTGCTGCACCGCTTCCCGCCGCTCCGGGAGCGGCTGGCGGGCGAGCTGGCCGCCTTGTGCGACAGGCACACCACGCCGCCGCACATCCTGTGCACGATCCTGCGCTACATCGCGCCGGCGCATCTCGAGGCCGCGATGACGGCGCTTTACGATCGCCTCGACGCTGCGGACCTGCCGCAACAGCACGCCTGCTATCAGCGGCTCGGCTTCGGCCTGGAGACCGTCTATGCCGCGCTGCCGCGCCTGCGACGGCGACGCGCCGAGAGCTACCGGCGCATGGTCGCGCGGGTGGCGCTGCAGCTCGGTCCGCAACGCCTCGACCGGGGTTCGGCGGTGGCCCGCGCCGCGCCGCGGCAGCCGCGACGCCTCGCGCTGTTGAGCGCCCGGCTCGCCGGCAAGCGGCATTCGCCGAGCCGCGTGCTCGCGCTGTACGCCGAAGGGTTGCGGGTCCATGCGGGCGCCGAACTCGCGCTGTTCGAGACGCGCGATCTCGAACTCGCGCAAGACGAGCACATGCTGTTCGCCCGGCTGAACTGGCCCGAGGCGAGCGGCGACATCCTCGATCGCCTGCACGCCGCCGGCATCCGCTATTGTCCGGCCGAGCCGCAAGCCTCGCGGCTCGAAGAGATCGCGCGGCAGCTGGAGGCCGTCCGGGCCTGGCGGCCCGATGCGGTGCTCTCCTTCGGCGCCTCCGACTCCGTCGTTAAGGGATTGCTCGCGCGCGAGATGCCGGTGCTCGATTTTCATCTCGGCGGGCAGTTCCTGATGCACCAGGACGCCGATCTGATCCTGACCCCGCAAAGCCGCGAGGCGGTCGAGGCA
>Ga0213875_10001743_pt1 | contig 13632 bp, 10 predicted proteins | sample BarmaccomBMRX_R8_FD_160105 | JGI IMG/M metagenome (GOLD analysis project Ga0213875, IMG submission 160105) | Root-associated microbial communities from Barbacenia macrantha in rupestrian grasslands, the National Park of Serra do Cipo, Brazil - RX_R8 | ecosystem: Host-associated > Plants > Roots... | reverse complement strand
CTTCCGGGTCTGCAAGCACGTGAAGTCCAACGCCATCGTCTATGCCAAGGCGGGGGCGACCGTCGGCATCGGCGCCGGGCAGATGAGCCGGGTGGACAGTGCGCGGATCGCCGCGTGGAAGGGCGGGGAGGCGGTGAAGGGCAGCGTCGTCGCCTCCGACGCATTCTTCCCGTTCGCCGACGGCTTGCAGGAGGCGGTGGCGGCCGGAGCGACGGCGGTGATCCAGCCCGGCGGCTCGATCCGCGACCCCGAGGTGATCGCCGCCGCCAACCAGGCCGGCATCGCCATGCTGTTCACCGGCATGCGCCACTTCCGGCACTGATCCAAGCGGCCGGCTATCGGGCGGAGCGGCAGCCTCGCAGCCGGGCCGGGGCATAGTCGCCGAGCAGGAAGGCGACCTGGCAGGTGTTCATCCGCCGGTGCAGCCGTGAAGCGGGCTGGCGGTTGACGTTGATCAGCAGCACGCCGCCGCCGGCCAGCGCCAGGCGCAGGGTGCCCTGGCGGATCGCCCGCATGTAGAGCGGCTGCGGACCGCCGATGCCGGTGACGATGCCGGCACCGACCGCGGCCACCCGGTCGCGATAGGCCGCTGCCAGCTCCGGCGTATGCGAGTGGTAGAGGCCGACCGCGACGTTCCAGTCGCCGCCGGCGTCGCCCTGGTGCAGCGACCGGAGATAGCGGGCGGCGTAGTCGGCGTTGCGCACGGGATCGAACGCTTCATCGAGATCGCGGAACGCGCCGGGGTGCATCTGTAGGTCGACCTGCATGCAGCCGACGTCCATGAAGTTGACGCCGCGCGCCAGGCCCTGGCGGGCCCAGGCGACCGCCGCGGCGCGGCTTTCGAAGAAGAAACCCTGGCCGTCCGCGTCGATGGTCCACGGCCAGGCCCGCACATCGCCGATCGAGCCGACGGGCCGGCCGCTCTCCACCTTGGCGATGGTGCCGAGCAGGCCCGGCGGCAGCTGGTAGCGCGTTTCGGCCTGCTGGATCGCGGCGGTGCAGAGAGCGCTCTGGGCCGCCGCCCAGATTTGCGGCGGCACCATCGCCTGTGCCATGGGCGGGGGCGCGGCCGAGGGCGCGGCCTCCTGCGGCGGCGCCGCGGCGCTCGCCGGCAGCCCCGCGCCGCCCAGCCAGAGTGCGGCCGACAGCGCGCACCGGAGCGCACCACGCAACAGCGTGGCACGGCAGCGTGGCGGCTGCTTGCTCGGCAGGCTCATGGGCGCACGCGACCTCGCGCAGGGGGCGGCAACCTATTGCGCCGGGGCGCCTGACGCAACGCCGCAGAACGCGAGCAAGGCGCGCCGTCGCACTCGCGAAGCATTCGCATCCTCCGCCCGCCAGCTTGCCGGTTCGCCGGACGCCCGCCAGATTGCGGGCATGCGCAATTTCTCCGAACTCAGCGAACGCGAGCTGCTCGCCCTGGCGATCAGCAACGAGGAAGAGGACGGCCGGATCTACGCCGACTTCGCCGAGCGGCTGCGCGGGGACTACCCCGCAAGCGCGAAGGTGTTCAGCGAAATGGCGCTGGAGGAGAGCGAGCATCGCCGCCGGCTGATCGACATGCACCGCGAGCGGTTCGGCGAGCACATCCCGCTGATCCGTCGCCAGGACGTGCGCGGCTTCACGGCGCGGCGCCCGGCGTGGCACGCGCAGCCGCTCAGTCTCGATACGGTGCGCCAGCAGGCGCAGCTGATGGAGCTTGAGACCAGCCGCTTCTATCGGCGCGCCGCCAGCCGGACCAGCGACGCCTCGATACGCAGACTGCTCGGCGACCTGGCCGATGCCGAGGTCGAGCATGGCAACCTGGCGGATCGCCTGGTCGAAGAGAACCTGCCGGCGAGCGTGCGCCGCGAGGAGGACGAGGCGTCGCGCCGCATGTTCGTCCTGCGGGTGATCCAGCCCGGGCTGGTCGGCCTGATGGACGGCTCGGTCTCCACCTTGGCCCCGGTGTTCGCCGCCGCCTTCGCCTCCGGGCAATCCTGGGAAGCCTTCGTGGTCGGGCTTGCCGCCTCGATCGGGGCGGGGATTTCAATGGGTTTCGCCGAGGCGCTGTCGGACAATGGCAGCCTGACCGGGCGCGGCGCGCCGCTGGTGCGGGGATTGATCTGCGGCCTGATGACCACGCTCGGCGGCATCGGTCACACCCTGCCGTTCCTGATCGCGAATTTCTGGACCGCGGTGACGGTCGCCTTCGTCGTGGTGGTGATCGAGCTCGGCATCATCAGCTGGATCCGCTGGCGCTACATGGAGGCGCCGCCCTTCACCGCGACGGTGCAGGTGGCTTTCGGCGGGGCCCTGGTGTTCGCGACCGGGATTCTGATCGGCAGCAGCTAATGGATCCGATCGCGTGAAACCGCCCACACCGGCGGACGCATTGGCGGACGTTTAAGTTGCTCGCGCCGGCCCGTCGGCTATCCTGTTGCTGCACACCGGAGGTCCGGTGAGCGGGGGGCAGATGGCCGACACGGAACTGAAATCCTGCTTGGGCCACGAGCGGCCGCAGGTGGCGCCGTGCAGCTGACGCTGAACGTGCTGCGCTGTCCCGATGCCGTGCCGCCGGAGACGCGGCAGGTCAGCGGCGGCGAGTTCAGCCTGGGGCGCGGGCCGGAGAATGACTGGGTGCTGGCCGACCCCGAACGCCACCTCTCGAAACGGCATTGCCTGCTGGCCTTCCGCTCGGGCGGCTGGCAGCTGGCCGATCTCAGCACCAACGGCACCTTCCTCAACCGGGAGGCGGAGCCGCTGGGCCAGGGCGCCGCGCGGGCGCTGCGCGACGGCGACCGGCTGCGCCTCGGCTCCTACGAGATCGAGGTGCGCATCGCCGAGACGGCCGGCGCCGGCCTCGGCGGCTTTCATGGCGGCGGCGCCCGTCACCCCTCGGACGATCGGTTTGGGGACGATCCGTTCGGCGACGATCCGTTCCGCCCCGCCGCCAATCCGTTCCGCGAGGACCCGTTGCTGCGGGCGCCGGTGCAGAGCCAGTTCGGCGCACCTGGCGGCTTCGGCGGCTCGACGCTCGACCCGTTCGCGGCACCCCCCCATGACCCATTCGGCACACCGACGCACGATCCCTTCGGCACACCCCACGCGCCGGTCAACCTGCCGCCCGATTTCGACCCGCTGGCGCCGGAGCCGGACTCGCATTTCGGCGCGCCGACCCAGCCCGATCACACGCCGGCGGTCGGCGATGCCTTCCACATGCAGCCGGCGGTACCCGGCCCCGGCGCGCTGCCGGACGACTGGGACCTCGACCTCTCGCCGGCGCAGCCGGCCGCTCCAGCGCCGCCGCGGGCGCCACCGCCCCCGGCAGCGCCGATAGCGCGCCCCGCAGAGCCGGCAACGGCGCCTCCCCCGCCGGAACCGCGTCACGCCGCCCCGCTGCCAGCTGCGCCAGCGCAGCCCGCACCGGCAATGCAAGCGCCACCGCCGCCCGCGCCGTTGCAGGCCGCGCCACCGCCCACACCCCGGCCCGCTCCGCCGCTGGCCCCTCCTCCAGCCGCTCCGATACCGGCTGTCTCCCCGGCCCCGGTTGCGGTGCCGCCGGCCGGGGCGGCCGGGCTGATGGCGGCGTTCCTGCACGGCGCCGGCCTGCCCGATGCCGCGCCCGCCGATCCGCCGGCGACCATGGCGGCCCTCGGCGCCGCCTTCCGCGCCCTGGTCGCCGGCCTGCGCCAGGCGCTGATCGCGCGGGCCAGCATCAAGGGCGAGTTCCGCATCGAGCAGACGATGATCCGCAGCCGCGGCAACAACCCGCTGAAATTCTCCGCCGACGACGATGACGCGCTCTCCGCCCTCCTCGGCGTCGGCCGCCGTACCGACATGACGCCGCAGGCCGCCATCGCCGACGCGCTGCGCGACATGCGGCTGCACGAGCTGGCCTCGGTCGCCGCCATGCAGAGTGCCGTGCGCGCGCTGCTCGCCCGCCTCGACCCGGCCCGCATCCGCGAGCAGAGCGAGCAGGGCGGCGGCCTCGCCGTGGTGCCGGTCCAGCGCAAGGCGCGGGCCTGGGACGCCTTCGAGAAGCTGCACGCCACCACCACCCAGGCCCTGGCCGACGATTTCGACAGCGTCTTCGGCAAGGCCTTCGCCCGCGCCTACGAGCAGGCGCTGCAGGAAGCCGCCGAGCGGGAGCGCGCCCGATGATCCGCCGTCGTTCACTCCTGCTCGTCCCGGCGGCACTCGTGCTTACCCGCTGTGCGGCGCCGCCGCCGCCGCCGGCCGTGCTGGAACTCGCCATCAGCGCCGGGCCCGACATCAATCCCAACGTCGCGGGCAAACCCGCCGCCGTCGCCGTGCGGCTGTTCCAGCTCAACGCCACGGCGAAGTTCGAGCGTGCCGACGTGTTCGCGCTCACCGAGCGGGAGCGGGCGACCCTCGGCGACGACACCGCGGGATCGGAGGAGTTCGTGCTCTCGCCCGGCGAGAACCGCACGATCACCCGCGAGCTGAAGAAGGGCGTGCAGTTCATCGGCATCGCCGTGCTGTTCCGCGACATCGACCACGCGAAGTGGCGCGCCATGGCGCCGGTGGCCGCCAGCGGTCCGAGCAAGCTCACCCTCAAGCTCGCCGGCATCACCGCAACGCTCGCGAGCGCGTGAGAACAGTGCTACACTGAAACAAGCGCCGGACGCTCCGGATCTCTGCCGAGCAGGTGACAACGCCAGATGGTTTGCACGCCGCCATGACATGGTCGAACAGGGTCGTCTGGCAGGAAGGCATGTTCCTACGGGCCCAGCATTTCCAGCAGCAGGATCGGTGGCTGGAGGCCGTGGTGCGCGGACGCACCGCTTCGCTGCGGCCGCACCCCTGGGGGGTCACGGAAATCGCCGTCGACCGCGACCTGCTGACCACCGGACGCTTCGCGCTCGCCGCCGCCGCCGGCGTGTTCGAGGACGGCACGCCCTTCGCCATCCCCGGCGAGACTGACCATCCGCCGCCGCTCGAACTGGCGGAGACTGCCCGCAACGTCCTGGTCTATCTGGCCGCCCCGGTGCGCCAGCCGGGCTCGGTGGAGATCGCCGCGGGCGATGGCAGCGAGGGACGCTACAGCCTGCGCGGCTTCGAGGCCTACGACACCCATTCCGCTTCGCCGCAGCCCGCCGAGCTGCAGATCGGCCGGCTGCGCCTGCGCTACATGCTGGAGAGCGAGGACCGCTCCGGCTATCTCTGCATCGGCCTGGCGCGGATCAACGAAGTCGCCGCCGATCGCCGGGTGACCCTCGACGAGCGCTGGATCCCCCCGGCGCTGATCTGCTCCTCCGTGGCGCCGCTCGCCGGCCTGATCACCGAGCTATCGGGCATGCTGAACCAGCGCGGCGAGGCGCTGGCGGCGCGGCTGACCGCGCCGGGCTCGCGCGGTGTAGCCGAGGTGTCGGATTTCCTGCTGCTGCAATCGGTGAACCGCTGGCAAAAGCTGCTCAGCCACTGGGCGGATGCCGGCACCGTGCATCCCGAGGATCTCTACGCGACGCTCCTGCAGATGGCCGGCGAGTTCGCGACGTTCACCGAAACCACGCGGCGGCCGAACGCCTATCCCGCCTATCGCCACGAGGACTTGCAGCGCAGCTTCGCGCCGGTGGTCGCCGATCTGCGCCGCTCGCTCTCCGCGGTGATCGAAACCACCGCCGTCAACATTCCGCTGCAGGAGCGCCGGCACGGCGTGCGGGTCGGGCCGATCGCCGATCGCAACATCCTGCGCGCCGCCAGCTTCGTGCTCACCGTGCAGGCCGACGTGCCGACGGAAAACCTGCGCCGGCTGTTTCCGAGCCAAGTGAAGATCGGCGCCGTCGAGCATATCCGCGAGCTGGTCAACGTGGCGCTGCCGGGGATCGCCGTGCGGCCGCTGCCGGTGGCGCCGCGGCAGCTGCCCTTCTATGCCGGCGCCACCTATTTCGAGCTCGACCGCAACAGTCCGCACTGGCAGCAGATGCAGGCGTCCGGCGGTTTCGCCATTCACGTCTCCGGCGATTTCCCCAACCTCAATCTCGAGCTTTGGGCGATCCGCGGCTGACCGTGACACGACAGGGAAAGCCGGGCCGATGAGCGACAATCCGTTCTCCGAGCCGGACGACGCCGATCGGACGGTGATCCGCCCGGCCCCCGGCGGACGCCGCGCCGCGGCCCCGCCGGCACCGAGCGGCGGCCCGTCGGTGCGCGCCGAAGCGGCGCCGGCGGTGGGCGATGCCACCCTGAACGCGACGGCGGCGGTTTCGGCCTCCGGCCTGTCGCCGCTGGTCGCCGCGGCGCAGCCGCTGCTGCAGCTTCTGGCGCGGCTGCGCAACACCGTCAGCCCGCCCGACCCCGGCGATTTGCGCGAGCGCGCGGCGCGCGAGATGCGCGGCTTCGAGCAGCGCGCCCGCGACGCCGGCGTGCCGATGGACCAGCTGCGTCCGGCGCATTACGCGCTCGCCGCCAGCATCGACGACGTGGTGCTGAACACGCCCTGGGGCAGCGCCGGCGGCTGGGACGCGCGCTCGCTGGTCTCCACCTTCCATCAGGAGGTGCGCAGCGGCGAGCGCTTCTTCGACCTGCTGGCACAGGTGCGGCAGAACCCGGGCAAGCTGCTGGCGGTGCTGGAGCTGATGTATCTCTGCCTCTCGCTCGGCTTTCAGGGCCGCTATCGCCTGTCGCCGCGCGGCCCGGGCGAGCTCGACAAGCTGCGCGAGGAAGTCTACGCGCTGCTGGTCCGCAACCGGCCGGCCGCCGACCCCGAGCTCTCCCCACACTGGCAGGGTGTCGCCGCACCCTATCGTCCGAGCCGCGCGGTGCTGCCGGTCTGGGTCGCCTGGAGCGCGGCACTGGCCGGCATCGCCGGGCTGTTCGTGTGGTTCTCGATCGGGCTGAACGCGCGCTCGGACACGGTGTTCGAGCGCATGCTGCACGCCCCGCCCGACCACATGCCGCAGCTCGCCCGCGCCGCCCCGGTGCAGCCGCCGCCGCCTCCGCCGCCCTCCGACGAGCCGAGCGTGGTGGACCGGCTGCGCACCTTCCTCAAGCCGGAGATCGACCAGGGCCTGGTTTCCGTGCTCGGCACGCCGACCATGCCGGTGGTGCGCATCCGCAACCGCGGTATGTTCCCCTCCGCCACCGCCAACCTCGCGCAGGGTTTCCTGCCGTTGCTCAACCGCATCGGACAGGCGCTGAAAGCCGAGCCGGGCCACGTGACGGTCTACGGCTACACCGACAACCAGCCGATCCGCACGGTGCGCTTTCCCTCCAACTTCCAGCTCTCGGCGGCACGCGCCGACGCCGCCAAGGCGGTGATCGGCCAAGCCATGGGCGACACCTCGCGCATCACCGCGGAGGGGCGCGCCGACGCCGACCCGATCGCCTCGAACGCGACGGCGGAAGGGCGCGAAGAGAACCGCCGCATAGAAGTCGTGCTCAATCGGCAGGGTTAGGGACCAGACCTTCGCATGAGATCCGTGCTCCGCTTCCTGGGTTCGCGCTGGTTCCTCAGCTTCGTCGGCGTCGCCCTGCTGGCTGCGCTTGTCTGGTTCCTCGGGCCGCTGCTCGGCTTCCTCGAGAGCTGGATCGTGCGACTGGCGGTCATCCTGGCGATGCTGCTGGTATGGCTCGGCGTCAACCTGCTGATCGATGCGCGGCGCCGCAAGCAGGAAAAGGCCCTCACGGAGGGCGTGGCCGCAGCCCCGCCCGATCCGACGGCGCAAGCCTCCGCCGAGGAGACCGCGGCGCTGCGCGAGCGCATGACCGAGGCGCTGTCGGCGCTGAAGCGGGCGCGCGGTACGCGCGGCTATCTTTATGAGCAGCCCTGGTACGTCATCATCGGCCCGCCCGGCGCCGGCAAGACGACGGCGCTGCTGAACGCCGGGCTGCGCTTTCCGCTCGCCGCGGAGATGGGCCAGGCCGGCAAGCCGGTCGCCGGCGTCGGCGGCACGCGCATGTGCGACTGGTGGTTCACCGAGAACGCGGTGCTGATCGACACCGCCGGCCGCTACACCACCCAGGATTCCGACAGTGCGGTGGATCGTGCGGGTTGGCAGGGCTTTCTCGACCTGCTCAAGCGCACCCGCACGCGCCAGCCGCTGAACGGCGTGATCGTCGCCATCTCGCTGACCGAAATCGGCGCCGCCTCGCCCGAGGACCGGCTGGCGCACGCCCGCGCGATCCGCCGGCGGCTCAAGGAGATCACCGAGCGGCTCGCCGTACGGGTGCCGGTCTATGCGGTGTTCACCAAGGCCGACCTGCTGGCCGGCTTCACCGACTTCTTCGACGACCTCGATCGCGAGAAGCGGGCGCAGGTCTGGGGGATGACCTTCCCGCTGGAACGGACGGAGGCGGGACCGGTCGGCAGATTTCCCGCCGAGTTCGGCGCGCTTGTCGAGCGGCTCAACGCGCGGCTGTTCGACCGTCTGCAGGCCGAACGCAGCCCCGACCGGCGCGCCCTGCTCGCCGGCTTTCCCGCCCAGGTCGCCAGTCTCGAACAACCGATCGCCGAGTTCCTCGCCGAGGCGTTCGGCGGCTCGCGGCTCGATCCGGCGCCGTTCCTGCGCGGCGTCTACATGGCGTCGGGCACCCAGGAAGGCACGCCGATCGACCGGCTGACCGGGGCGCTGGCCCGCGCCTTCGGCGTCGACCAGCGCCGCGCCCCGAGCCTGCGCCCGGAACAGGGACGCAGCTACTTCCTCGCCCGCCTGCTGCGCGACGTCATCTTCGGCGAGGCCATGCTGGTCTCGCGCAATCCGGCGGCGGCGCGACGCGTCACCCTGGCGCGCGCCGGCGGCTATGCGCTCGCCCTGCTCGCCTTCCTGGTGCTCGGCGGCGCGCTGTGGCAGCTGCACGCCGCCAACCAGGCCCGCGTCGCCGAGAGCGAGCAGGCGATCGCCGAGTATGTGCGCACCGCTTCGGCCCTGCCGCTCGACCCGGTCAGCGACGGCGATCTGGCGCGCATCGCCCCGCTGCTCGACCAGGCGCGCAATCTGCCGCACGGCTACGCTGCCGGCCCGGGCGAGCTGTCCTGGATCGGCTTCGGCCTCTCGCAGACCGCCAAGATGGCGCAGGGGGCCCGCGCCGTTTATCGCAACGCCCTGCAATACGCCCTGCTGCCGCGACTGATCTGGCGCCTCGAAAGCCAGATGCGCGGCGCCATCAACCAGCCGGATCTGCTGTATCAGGCGACCCGCGTCTATCTGATGCTCGGCAGCCAGGGGCCGCTCGACAAGGATCTGCTGCGGGCCTGGATGCAGCTGGATTGGCAGGCCGCCTATCCCGGCCCGGCCCAGGCGCCGCTGCGCAATGACCTCGCCCAGCATTTCGAGGCGCTGCTCGAACAGCGGCTGCCGCAAATCTCGCTCGACGGCGGCTTGGTGGAGGCGGCGCGCGCCACCTTCAGCCGGGTGCCGCTGGCGGCGCGCGTCTATTCCCGCATCAAGCCGTCGGCGGCGGCACAGAGCGTGCCGCCGTGGCGGCCGGCCGACGCCCTCGGCCCGGCCGGCGCGCGGGTCTTCGTGCGCGCTTCGGGCAAGCCGCTGACTGACGGCATTCCCGGCTTCTTCACCGTGGACGGCTTCCACAAGGTGCTGCTGCCCGCACTCGGTTCGGTGGGACGCGAGCTGGCCGGCGAGAGCTGGGTGCTCGGAAGCCGCTCCGAAGTGGCGCCGAACAGCCCGCAGATGCTTGCCATGGAGCAGGGCGTCGTCGCGCTCTACACCGACGACTACGCCAGGCAGTGGGACGCCATGCTGGCCGATCTCGATCCGGTGCCGCTGCGCAACATGACGCAGGCGACCCAGGACCTCTACATCCTGTCTTCGCCGCAATCGCCGATGCGCGACCTGCTGACCTCGATCGCCCGGCAGCTGACCCTGTCCAAGCCCCCGGCGCCGCCTCCCGGCGTCGCCGGTGCCGCCGGGGCCGCGGCGACCGGGGCCGCACAGCTGGCCGCCAACAACGCTGCCGCGCAGCTGCAAGGCCTGAACCTGCTGGGCACGGCGAACGCCGCCACCCCGCCGCCACCCCCGCCGGGATCGGTGATCGACGAGCGCTACAAGGCGCTGCGCGATTTCGTCGGCAGCGGGCCCGGGGCGCCGATGGACGCCGTGCTCAAGCTGATGAACGATCTGCAGCAGCAGCTCGCCCGTCTCGCCGCGGCACCCGCGGGCGGCGCGCCGCCGGCGCTGACCGGCGAGGACCCGGGCACCCTGCTGCGCGCCGAGGCATCGCGTGACCCGCAGCCGGTTTCGCGCTGGCTGCAGGCGATGGCGATCAGCGGCACCGCGCTGCGCGGCGGCGGCGCGCGGGCGCAGACCGGGGCCGCCTTCAACGGCGCCGGCGGACCGGCCAATCTGTGCCGTCAGGCGGTGACCGGCCGCTATCCCTTCGTTCCGGGCTCGCCCAACGGCATTCCGCTCGATGATTTCGCGCATCTGTTCGCGCCGGGCGGCCTGATCGACGGCTTTTTCAACACCCAGCTTCGGCCCTATGTCGACACCTCCGGGCACGTCTGGAGGCCGCAGACGGTGGACGGCATCCCGGCGCCGATCTCGCCCGGCGATCTCGCGCAGTTCCAGCGCGCCGCCGAAATCCGCGACCTGTTTTTCGCCGGCGGCGCCACCACGCCCACGGTGCGCTTCGACATCACGCCGATCAGCATGGATGCCGGCGCCAAGCAGGTCACGCTCGACCTCGACGGCCTCACCATCACCTACGCCAACGGCCCGCCGCGCTCGACGCAGGTGGTCTGGCCGGGGCCGAACCGCATGGAGAACGTGCGCCTGTCCTTCGATCCGCCGCCGAGCGGGGGCACCGGCGTGCTGCAGCAATCCGGCCCGTGGGCGCTGTTCCGGCTGTTCAACCAGGGCCGGCTGGTGCAGGCCGGATCGGCCGAGCGCTACACGCTCAGCTTCCAGCTCGGCGAGCGGCAGGCCAGCTTCGAGATCCGCGCCGGGTCGGTGCTCAACCCGTTTTCGCCCGAGATGCTCAGGGATTTCCGTTGCCCGACGATAGCCGCGCAATAGAGCGTCATGACCGAAGGTGGGATCACCGCAGGTCTGAATCACGCTCTCAAGCAACGAGTTACAGCGTGATGACTGCTTCTGTTAGAAGTCATCACGCTCTAGTGCCGGAGCTTCCGCAGGAGGTTGCCTGCGGCTTCTACGGCAAGATCCCGGCGCGCGGCGATTTCGTGCGGGCCGGCCTGCCGCGCGGTTTCGTCGATGCCTGGGACGACTGGCTGCAGGCCGGCCTCGCCGCCAGCCGCGACCGGCTCGGCGAGGCGTGGCTGCCGGCTTGGCTGGAGGCGCCGATCTGGCGTTTCGCGCTCGCCGGCGGCGTCTGCGGGCCACACGCCGCACTCGGACTGTGGATGCCGAGCGTCGACCGCGCCGGGCGGCATTTCCCGCTGACCCTTGCCTGCGTGGCCGCCTGTCCCGTCGCCGTCCTGCTCGGCTCGGCAGCCGGCTGGCTCGATCAGGCGGAGCGCATCGGCCTGGCAGCGCTCGAGCAGGATACGCCGCCCGAGGCGATGGCCGTCGCGCTGGCCGAAGCGAGCCGGCAGGATACCGGGACGGCCGGGCCGTCGCTGCCGCCCGACGCCACCACGCTATGGTGGACGGATGGCGCGCCGCGCCTGGCCGCCTGCGTCAGGCCGTTGCCTGGCCTGCCGGACCCGGCCTGCTTCGCCGCACTGCTGTCGGACGCGGCGGCATGACGCAGGAGAGCGCCAGCACGTCCGACGCCGGCCGCTATCGCTCCTGGGCGGCGACGCACAATGGCACGGTGCGCAGCGTCAACCAGGACCATTACGTCAACCGGTCCGATCTCGGCCTCTGGGCGGTGGCCGATGGTGCCGGCGGACATCAGGACGGTCAGGTCGCCTCCGGCATGATCGCCGAGGCGCTGGAGGCGATCCCGCCCGGGCTCGGTGCCGCGCAGATGCTGGCCGAGGCGCGCGGCCGCATCACGGCGACGCACGCGAAGCTGCGCGAGGCGGCGGCGGAGCGTGGTGCGGACGCCATGATCGCGTCGACGATCGTCGTGCTGCTGGCCTGCGATGCGCATTTCGCCTGCCTCTGGGCGGGGGATTCGCGCGCCTATCTGCTGCGCGGCGCCGGCCTCTCGCAGCTGACGCGCGACCACAGCCTGGTGCAGGAGCTGGTCGAGGCCGGGGCGATCACCGCGGCGCAGGCCGAGGGCCATCCCCATGCCAACGTGATCACCCGTGCCGTCGGCGCCGACGCCGAACTGGAGATCGACAAGGTCACCGACCGGCTGCGAGCCGGCGACCGCTTCCTGCTGTGCAGCGACGGGCTGTGCAAGACGCTCCCCGACGCGGAGCTCGCCACCCTGCTCGCGGCGCCGGACGCGACGGAGAAGCTGCTGCAGGCGGCGCTGGAGCGCAGCGCCACGGACAATGTCACGGCGGTTGTTGTCGAAGTAAGTTGAGGCGAGGGGGCTTCCCCCCCTCGCCTCACCAAATCTGCCGAGTGACTCCAGCCGATCGGGTGGTTCCACCCGATTGGATGTTGCTCTAGGCGTTCGCCTTCATCTCGGTCAGATCGTAGGTCACGACCTTGCCCTTCGTGGCCTTGCCATCCACGCCGATGGCGTACGGCGTGTACTGCACTTTGGTGAAGTTCAGCGAGATGCTCTCACTCGGCGGGCCACCCTCGCCGCTGCCGCCCAGCTGGTAGCTGCTGAGGCCGACGTTGGTCAGCTCGATCTCGAGGAATTTCTCGGTGGCGCCCTTGCTGGTCGTGGTGAAGGCCAGGATTGCCTTCTTGTCCATCGTGCCGGCGACCGCATCCTGGAACAGCGGGGCCGATGAGGTATCCCAGTTCTTCGACAGGGTGACCTCGCTCAGCACCGGCTCGCTGTGCTCGCGGTTGATCGAGCCGCGGGCGGCGGTGCCGATCATGCGCGAGCTGCCCAGGCTGAAGCTGAGGATCTCGATCTGCTTCTCGAAACCCTTGGTGGTGACCGGGCCCTCGATCCCGTCCAATTTGAGGTAGATGGCCATGACTGGTCGTCCTTTCGTTTGCAGTGGTCGTTGCTGGGAGCTAGTGCAGCGTGTACTGGAAGGCTCCCGAGGGATCCATTCCGACACTGACGCGATCGATCGTCGCCCCCTCGGCGAGACGCGCCAGCACTTCGGCCGAGAGTTCGGGCAGCAGGGTTCGCGACAGGATGTTCTCGACATTGCGTGCGCCCGAGGAACTCTCGGTGCAGCGCGCAGCGATGGTGTCGACGAGCGCCGGGTCGTAGTCGAACTCGGCGCGGTAGCCCTCGCGCACGCGTCGCTTGATGCGGTTGAGCTGCAGCACGACGATCTGACGGATGATGTCCTCCGACAGCGGGAAATACGGCACGAGCGTCACCCGGCCGAGGAAGGCCGGCTTGAAGTATTTCATCAGCTCCGGGCGCAGCGCCTCGGCGAGGCCGGCGGCGTCCGGAGCAGTGTCGGGGTCGGCGAACAGCTTGGCGATCAGGTCGGTGCCGGCGTTGGATGTCATGATGATGACGGTGTTCTTGAAGTCGATGTCGCGCCCCTCGCCGTCCTTCATGTTTCCCTTGTCGAACACCTGATAGAAGATGTCCTGCACGCCGGAATGCGCCTTCTCCATCTCATCGAGCAGCACGACGGAATAGGGCCGCCGGCGCACCGCCTCGGTCAGG
>Ga0213875_10001742_pt1 | contig 13634 bp, 14 predicted proteins | sample BarmaccomBMRX_R8_FD_160105 | JGI IMG/M metagenome (GOLD analysis project Ga0213875, IMG submission 160105) | Root-associated microbial communities from Barbacenia macrantha in rupestrian grasslands, the National Park of Serra do Cipo, Brazil - RX_R8 | ecosystem: Host-associated > Plants > Roots... | reverse complement strand
ATCGCGACCTGATCGACGCCGCGTTGTGCCTCAACGAAGGCTCGTGGGGAGAAATGCTCAACGGCAAAAAGATCGCAAATGACGTCCAAGTCAGTGAAAAATACGTCATCAACTTTCGGCTCGAGGTTCACAACAAAGGCGGGCACAGCTCGATGCCGGTGGCAGACAATGCGATTTACCACCTAGCCGGCGCTCTCGAGCGTCTCTCTCATTTCGGCTTCCCGCTAGAGACAAACGATGTTACAAGGGCGTACTTCGAAGAGCTCGGCAAAATTGAAACGGGGCCGGCGCGCGCGGACCTTGCTCAAATCTCAACCCGCTCGCAATCGGCCATGGAGCGCGTTGCTGCCGCGTCTCCGATGTGGAACTCCATGCTGCGCACAACCTGCGTCGCGACCCAGCTTGAGGGCGGCCACGCCAAGAACGCTCTGCCGCAGCTCGCCGCCGCAAACGTAAATTGCCGCGTACTTCCGGAAGATTCGGTTGATTACGTTAAAGACACGCTAACAAAGGTTTTCGACGACAATCAGGTTGCAGTTCGCATTGATGGACCGGCAGATCGTGGTCCATCCTCGCCGCTCGATCCCGAGTTGATGCGAAAGGTGAGGCGTGCGACGGATACTCTGTGGCCCAGTGTCCCGGTTCTTCCGATGATGCTCACAGGGGCGACGGACGGACGTTATCTGCGCGAAGCCGGCATCCCAACCTACGGCATCCAGGGATTCTTCTTCGAGCGGAACGATGTTCGCGCGCACGGCCGCGATGAGCGCATCGGCATCCAAGCGTTCTATGAAGGTCAGACCTTTTTATATGACCTCGTTAAAGCGCTCTCGACAGAGGGTCAGTCATGAGGCTTTCGCTTGCGGCCCTCTTTCTCGCGACCTCGGCTTTCGCCGCCACGACCTCCATAACGCCCCTTCCCTCGCTCGGAGAGCCTGCACTCTCGCCCGACAACTCTGAAATCGCATTTGTGTCGGGCGGCGATATCTGGACCGTTCCTGCAAAAGGCGGGGAGGCGCGCCTGCTCGTTTCGCATCCGGCAACTGAGATGCGTCCGTTGTACTCGCCCGATGGTTCCATGCTTGCCTTCACGTCAACGCGCACTGGAAACGGCGATATTTATGTCCTGGCACTTGCCACCGGCCAACTCACGCGCTTGACGTACAGCGATACCATGGACCTCCTTGATGGTTGGTCGCGCGATGGCAAATGGCTGTATTTCAGCTCAGGAGTAACGGACATCGGCGGCGACACCGACATTCTTCGGGTAAGCGTCAACGGCGGGACTCCGCTCGAAGTGACGCGCGAGCGCTTCTATAACGAACTGCGCGGCGCGCCCTCTCCGAACGGGACCGAGTTAGCGTTCGTGGCGAAAGGATTCAGCGGTAACCAGTGGTGGCGACACGGGCACAGCCACATTGATGAATCGGAGATCTGGATCAAAGGCCTCGCCGAAAAGGCGGGGTACCGGCGCATAGTGGAAGAGGATGCGAAACAAGGCTGGCCGATGTGGTCCGCCGATGGAAAGGCTCTTTTCTACACATCCGACCGAACGGGCGCGGAAAACGTATTCCGCCAATCTCTTGAGGCGAAGTCCGCGCCTAAACAATTGACTCAGTTCAAAGATGGGCGCCTGCTTTGGCCGTCGATCAGCTACGACGGACGTGAGATCGTCTTTGAGCGCGACTTTAGAATCTGGAAGCTCGACACTCGATCCGGTTCGGCATCCGAAGTTTCGATCACGCTACGTGGTTCGCCGGCAACACCCGCAGTCGCACATCGCACGTTCAGCGAATTTTCAGACCTCGCTCTATCACCCGACGGCAAAAAGGTCGCGATTATCGCGCATGGCGACGTGTTCGCAGCCTCCGCTTCGGACGGAGGAGATGCCACTCGGCTGACTCGCACCCCGGCGCCCGAAACGGACGTCCACTGGTCGCCCGACAGCAACCGCGCGGTGTATGTCTCAACTCGCAACGGTTCGGAACAGATCTTCGAGTACGACATCGCGAAAAGCAAAGAATCGCAGCTCACGGATTCGAAACAGGATGACGAATCGCCAACGTATTCGCCGGATGGTAAGCTGATCGCGTTTGTTCGCGCTCATCATGAGCTGCACGTTTTCGCAATCGATGGCCGAAAAGATCAGACTGTTGCGACCGGCGATCTCTTCTCCCCGGCGCTCGCGTGGTCGCCTGATAGTAAGTACCTCGCCTACACCGCCGTTGGCGCGAAATCGTTCCGCAACGTGTACGTAGTGTCCGCCGATGGCAACGGTACCGGGCAGCCGGTCAGTTTTCTTGCGAATGGTGAAACCGCAACTCGCATCGCGTGGTCGCCTGACGGCAAATACCTCCTGTTCGACACCGCTCAGCGCAGCGAACTGTCTCAGATCGCGCGAGTCGATCTCGTGCCGCACGTGCCGAAGTTCCGCGAGGATCAGTTCCGTGAGTTGTTCAAAACCGAACCGGCGCTCCCGGAACGGACAACTACCACGAATCCTGAGAAACAGCCTTCGAAAACATCCGAGCTCTCTTCCGGTCAACTACCAGCGGCCGAGCCGTCGAAAAATGCGACCACGCCGGCAAAAAAGACGGAGCCGACCCGCATCGTATTCGATGGCATCCGCCAACGCCTCACGTTCGTGCCGCTTGGATACGATTGCGGACCGCCGATCATTAGCCCGGACGGCAAAACGTTGGTGTTCGCGGCTCGAGCGGGAGAGCATGTAGATCTCTACGACTATTCGCTCGATGAACTCGCGAGTATGCCGCCCACCGTGCATCAGCTCACTACAACGGGAACTCGGAAAGCCAGCTATGAATTCTCGCCTGACTCAAAGCAGATCTATTTTCTCGACGCCGATCACGTTGTCTCGCTGCCGCTTGATACGCACGCGCCGAAAACCATCCCCGTGAGCGCGGCGCTCGACGTCGATTTTGACGAAGAAAAGATCGCCGCTTTCAATCAAGGCTGGAAACTTCTGGATCAGCTGTTCTTCGATCCGCGGTTTCGCGGACAGGATTGGAATCACCTGCACGACGAGTACGCGCCCTACATCGCCGGTAGCCACACGCCCGACGAGATGCGTCGCGTCATGAGCTTGATGATCGGCGAGCTGAACGCGTCCCATTCGGGCATCAGCGGTTCCCAGGGGCCGTCGACTCCGGCAAATCCCTTTTCACCCACGCCAACGCCGATAGGCGTGTTGGGTCTTCGCTTTGAGCGCGAGCCGTACGAAGCCGGTCGCGGTCTCATGATCCGCGAAGTCATTCCGCTTGGGCCTGCCGCGATCGAGGGCACTATCAAGCCCGGTGAGACGCTCGTGTCTGTGGACGGCGAACCCGTCGGGCCACATACGAACGTCGATTCGCTGCTCCAAAACAAGGTTGATCGCCGCGTAGTGTTGCAGATCGGTGCTGCCTCGAACCCCTCGCAAACCCGCGAAGCGATCGTTCGGCCCATCGCGCTTCGAGCCGAACAGGGCCTCGCCTACCGAGCGTGGGTCGAAGACAACCGCGCCTATGTCGATCGTGTGAGCGGCGGCAAGCTTGGTTACGTACACATGGCGGACATGACGTCGCAATCTCTCAATCAGCTGTATATCGATCTTGACGTCCAGAACCAAACGAAGCAAGGTGTCATCATCGATATCCGCGACAATCACGGCGGCTTCGTGAACGAGTACGCGATCGATGTCTTCACACGGAAAAACTACCTGACTATGACCCCGCGATGGGGCAGCCCATCGCCTGCACGTTCTTTCCTTGGACAGCGCGCGCTCGGTTTGCCGACCATCCTGGTGACGAATCAAGGCTCTCTCTCGGACGCGGAAGACTTCACTGAGGGCTACCGCACGCTCAAGCTTGGCAAAGTCGTTGGCGAGCCGACCGCCGGCTGGATCATTTATACCGACGGCACGCAGTTAGTCGACGGCTCGGTGCTCCGCCTGCCTGAAATTCGCGTACAAGGCGCGAACGGCGATGATATGGAGCTGCATCCGCGCCCCGTGGACATCTTTATCGAACGCATGCCCGGCGAGTCAAAAGACGTCCAGCTCGATCGCGCGGTCGCAACGCTACTAGGCGAGCTCGGCCGGTAGCCTCCTGATGCGCCTTATTGTCGGCATCACCGGCTCATCGGGCGCAATCTTCGGTATCCGCGCACTCGAAACGCTTAAGGCGCTGGAAGTTGAAACGCACTTGATCCTGAGCCAATGGTCGCGCGCTACGATCGCGCACGAAACTTCTTACACCACGGATCAAGTCGAAAATCTCGCTTCCGTCGTCCACCGGGAAGACAATCAAGGCGCGTCGATATCGAGCGGCTCATTTCGCACAGACGGAATGCTCGTCGCCCCTTGCAGCATGAAAACGCTGGCAGCGATCCGCACCGGTTACTCGGACACGCTCGTCTCGCGCGCCGCAGACGTCATATTAAAGGAGCGCCGTAAACTCGTGCTCGTAGTCCGCGAAAGTCCGCTCAGCGACATTCATCTGGACAACATGCTCGCGCTCAGTCGCAGCGGCGCCGTCATTCTGCCTCCCGTGCCGGCGTTTTATAACCGGCCGTCCACGGTCGACGAGATCGTGAATCATATCGTCGGCCGCGCGCTCGATCAATTCGGGTTGGATACGCCCGGCCTCCGCCGCTGGCTTGGCTTCCGTCCTGAACGGGAGAAATGAAAAAGCCCGGTTCGCTTATCTGGCTGAGCAAATATCTATCGCTTGCACTCACCCTCCCGGCATCCGTTCTCGCGGGCTACATTCTAGGCACGCTCGCCGATCACTGGCTGAACCTGCCGATCCTGCGCGCTATCGGCATCCTTCTTGGGATGGCGTCCGGGCTGATCACCATCTTCCGCGAGCTCGCGCGTGAGAGCAAGCGCGACGGACGCGAGAAGTGAACGCCGACGCCTACGTACGGCGGCTCTACTGGACGACCGCTGCCCTCGGGCTAGTCGGATCTATCGCTTACTTCGTTCTTGATGGCATGCGCTCCGCGCTCGGCTTCGCAATTGGGTCCGCGAGCTCGCTCGGCAATCTCTGGCTTTTCAGCTGGCTCAGCCAAGCAATTGCCCCCGGCGCTCCTATCCGCCAGCGATGGCGCAGCGGCATCTTCGCACTCCGCTACGCAGTCCTCATCCTGGCCGGCTATGTTATAGTTAACGCTTTAGGCGTCAAGCCTTTGGCCGTTGTTCTTGGTCTGCTTGCGAGCACCGCGGCCATCATCCTGACGGGGATTCTCGAGCTTGTTGGCGCCTTCCGAAACAAACCCATCGGCTGAATGCACGAACTCTGGATTACCGCTCTGTTCAACCGCTTCCTCGCCGGTCCGGCGACCGCTGTTTTGAACGCCATTCACTACCCCGCGCAGGATCCGCGGAACCCCTGGACTGACTGGATGGTCTGCGAAATCATTGTCGTGCTGTTCGTCGTGGTGTTTTTTGCCTTCTTGCGTACGCGCCTATCGGTTCAGACGCCCGGCAAAGCGCAACATCTGTTCGAAGTCGTCTACGAGTTCATACACGCAAGCGCCGAAGAGGTGGTCGGGCACGAAGGCGCACGATACGTGCCGTTCTTCGGGACCATTTTTCTCTTCATCTTGTCCTTGAACCTGATCGGGCTTATCCCCGGCTTCGATTCGCCAACCATGTACCCGATGGTCCCGCTCGGCTTCGCAGTCGCAACGTTCTTTTTCTATCATTCAACGGGCTTCCGCGAGCATGGACCTGGCTACCTGAAACAATTTCTTGGGCCGATCCTGTGGCTCGCATTTCTTATGCTGCCGATCGAGATCATCAGCCACTTCGCGCGGCCGCTCTCGCTTACTGTCCGTCTCTTCGCGAATATGTTCGCGGGTGAGCAGGTGTATCTCACATTCATTACCCTGACGAAGGTCATCGTGCCGGTGATCTTCATCGGGTTGCATTTATTTGTCGCGCTGCTGCAGGCCTATATCTTTATGTTGCTGGCGATGATTTACGTCGGCGGCGCAGTAGCGCACGAACATTAACTTTGGCCTTATCCGCTTTCAGTGTGAGCGCCCGGCGTCCCAACGCACGGTGTCGAACCACCTCCTGGAGGCAAATTTGATAGGAGAACAACACGCATGAAAAAGAAATTGATGATGGTCGCGACCACGCTGCTGGCGCTCGCGAGCCCGATGTTTGCTCAAGGCACGAAAGGAACTGCCAGCGCCGATTACCGCCTGGCTGCGGCCTACATTGCAATGGGCATCGCCGCCGGCTTGTGCGGAATCGGGCAAGGACGCGCCACCGCGTCTGCGTCCGAAGCAATGGCGCGCAATCCAGGAGCGATCGCGGCCATCCGTGTGGCGCTGATTCTGGGCCTCGTGCTGATCGAGTCGCTTGCGCTATACACGCTCGTCATCACGTTCGTCGCGACTAAGTAGTGATTTACGGCGGGGCCTCGACGCACGTTGAGGCCTCGAAGCACCCGATGAAACTGCAGGGCATTTTTCCCGCGCTCACAACCTGCTTCGACTACGAAGGCAATCTTTATAAGGCGAAGATCCTTCACAACGTTGAAAAGCTAAATCAAGTCGCGTTGGCGGGGTACACGGTGTGCGGCTCGACAGGCGAAACGCCGCTGCTCACACCCGAGGAGCGCTTGCAAGTGTGCGAATGGGTGCGCGAGGCGAGCGCGGACGGCAAGATTCTGATCGCGGGCGTCGGCGCGGAAAGCGTGCACCAGACGGTGCTGCTCGCCAACCGCGCTGCTGAGATCGGCTATCACGCGGCACTGGTCTTGACGCCGCACTACTACGCCGCTCAAATGCACCGCCCGGAGACGCAAGCGCTCTATTTTCGCTCCGTTGCCGATCGATCGAAGCTGCCCGTCATCCTCTACAACATTCCGCAAGTGACCTGCTACGACCTGCCGGTCGATGCGATTGCGGAGCTATCGGAACATCCGAACATCATCGGCTTGAAAGATAGCTCCGGCAACATGCCGAAATTGGCCGAGACTACGAAAGCCGTGAAGCCGGATTTCCAGGTGTTGACCGGCTCCGGCGGGCATCTTTTCGAAGCGCTGAAACTCGGCGCGAGCGGCGCCATCCTGGCCATCGCCGATGCGCTGCCCTACGCTTGTATCACGATCTGGGAAGCGTTCCGCCGCCGGGAATACGAAGCAGCGCAGGACTGGCAGGCCCGGATCGCTCCGGCGTCCGCAGCCGTGCCGGCGAAGCATGGAATCGCCGGGTTGAAGTACGCGATGGATCTGAATGGCTATTATGGTGGGCCGCCCCGACTGCCGCTACTGCCGCCATCGCCTGAGGCACGTGGCGAAATTGAAGCAGCGTTTGACGGGTTGAGGGGGTAGTCGACTAAATCGCCGGCTGGGTTGGATGGGCTGCTATTGTCCGACGCTTCAGCAGTGCGTACGCGCCGAAAAGTATGGCCGTGTAAAAAACATCGCCCAGGATTGTGCGCGCGAAGAATGGCAGGGCGGCGGTATAGCAGAGGAGCAAGCCCGCGAATGTGTGCGGATAGAACGCCATTCCCGCCCACCACTCGTACAAGTTCGTCAATAAGAAGAATTGAAGGCTACCGAGCAAGGCGACTGACACGATCCGGCGAGCACTTGACGAGTGCCGCAGAAATGCGCGGCCAAGCACCACATTGATCAGAAAACAACCGTAGATGACAAGGGTCGCCCACGAGTAGGGCGCGTAGTTCCCTTCCAGGCGGCTACGAATCGGATCCGTCGCGATCATAGCGAGCAGCGGCACGAGGAACGCCTGCCAGCCGCGCAGCTTCGCACCGCCAAACAACGCAACGCCGCCCACGGGCGTGAAATTCGGTGGGTGCGGAATGAGTCGTGCGAAGGCCGCAAGCACGGTCAGCGTCAGGGCCATGGGCTGGATCCCACGCTTGGAATCGTCCATCATCACAACTCAGTGTACCGGAAACCCGCGCTTCGCCTCACCAAGAAGAAGGCGGATCGCTCGCGGGGAAACTATCCTCGACGGTGATGTCGTGAGCCTTGTCTACGCGGGCTTTACGGTGGCAGCCGAAGCCGTCCGATTTCGTCCACATAATGTACCCGGCGATCGGTAACGCAATTCCCATAAGAAAATAGGCAAACCTGAGAAGGCGGCTTTGCGATTCGGTCATAAACGTGCCTGCTCAGGTGGACGCTACGGCCCCTGACTGTGATACACAGGGAATCATGGCGAGCACGGTGTGGAAGGGGTTTGTCACATTCGGCTTGATTTCGATTCCTGTGCGCTTGTTCCGCGCGGCGAGGGCCGAACGCGTCAGCCTACGGCGGCTGTATCGGGCAGAGCCTTCCGAGCGAGGGGAGCGAAAAGGCGTCGAAATTGAAGAGCCCGCACCGGAGACGAGGTCGGCGCACAGGCCCGCGCTTGCGCCCGTGGTGATGCGCAGTCCGGAGCCGCGGGAAACGCTGATCCCAGTTCGACAGGCATCCATCCCGCAGGGAGCCGAGGATGCCGCGGCTGAAAAGTCGATCGTCAAAGGCTACGAATACGAGAAGGGCCGGTTCGTCGCGGTCGAAGCGGAGGAGTTGAAAGAGATCAGGACCAAAACCGGGACCGAAATCGAAATCGAAGAGTTCGTGAACCTGGCTGAAATCGATCCTGTGTATTTCGAAACGTCTTACTATGTAACACCCGAAGACGCGGGCACCAAGGCGTATGCGCTGCTGTACCGGGCCTTGCAGGAGACGAATTTAGTCGCGCTCGCGCAAGTTGCAATGCACGGCCGTGAGCACGTGGTGGTGCTGCGGCCAGGAAAAACCGGCATCGTCGCGCACACCATGTTTTACAGCTCGGAGGTTCGGGCTGACGAAGAATACCGGGCGGATACGAGTGGCGTAACCGGCAAAGAGCTTAAATTGGCGGAAACGCTGATTCATTCGCTGGCCGCGCCTTTCGATCCTACAAAGTACCGCGACAAATACCGGGAACGATTGGAATCGATGCTGGCAAGAAAAGCGGAAGGGCAGCCAGTGAGACGAGCCGAAGTGCGGCAGACACCCGCCGATGTTGTTGACATCACAGAGGCACTTAGGAAGAGCCTCGCGAACCTGAAGAAACCTGCCACTTCTGACCGCACCGTGCGAACGGCCCTAGCGGAACGGCCGGGCCGCACCAAGAAAGGCGGACAAGCGCGTGCAACAAACGAGTAACGAAGATCGTCGTTTTATCTAGACACGCGTGAAGACCGGGCACACGAAATCTCCCACCGCACGTCTTCTAGTCGGGCTGCTGGTTACGCTGGCGGCCGTAACTGCCTTCTGCTGGTACTCGCTTTTTGAGCTTGGCCGGTTGCGCCAACTACAAACCGACACCATAGACCGCAATCGTCACGATTCGCTGCTCCTGAGCCGAGTCCAGAACGATTTGAACACTTTGACGTTGAAGCTGCGCGATATGGCCGATACGCAGCGGCAGTCGAGCATCGGCGAGTATAGGGGAGAGTTTGCGGCACTGCGGACAGATTTGGAGGACGCTTTGCGGGAAGAGGCGCGTGTCGCCCCAGGAATGCGTCGCACCCACGAGCAGACCGAATTCGCGGCCGCCCTGCAGCAGTTCTGGCGTACTTCGGACCGGGTCTTCGCTGAGGCGAGCGCGGGCCATGAAGCGGTTGCGCGACGTCTCGCTTCCACGCAACTTTCAGGCGAGCAGTCGGAAGCCGAAGCATCCGTGTCCCGGCTGATTGCGCGCAACAACGAAGTCGAGGACAAAGCAGACGACTACGTGGCCTCTATCTACTCGCGCGCGGAGCAGGATATCTATGCGTTCCTTGCCGCTGCGATGATCGCGATCGTCAGCACCAGCCTGTATCTCATCTATTACAACCGGCGGATCTTTGAACGGTTACAGTCTCTATCGCGGCAGCGGAAGGTTTTGGCGGCAAGGCTCATTACGATTCAAGAGGAAGTGCTGCGGTCGGTCTCGCGAGAGCTGCACGATGAGTTCGGGCAAATCTTGACGGCGATAGGCGCGATGCTCGCAAGGGCCGACCGCAAAGGCCTACCGCCCGATTCACCGCTCCGCAGCGAATTGAGCGAAGTGCGCGAGATAACCAGCAATACGCTCGAGAAAATGCGCAGCCTATCGCAGATGTTGCATCCCACCGTGATCGACGATTACGGACTGGCGAAGGGTATCGAGTGGTACGCGCAGGTCTTTCAACGGCAGATGGGCATCGAAGTTCGCGCGTCGGTCATCGGCAATCCTGTTCTGATCACGGGGCAAACTGCGATACACTGCTTCCGCATCGTGCAAGAGGCTTTGAATAACGTCGCCAAGCACTCGGGCGGCACACGGGCGGACGTGGAGATGCTTTTCTCGGTGGATACCGTGAAGATCACGGTTCGAGACTTCGGGCGTGGAATCGATGCGGCGAGGAAGGATGCGAAACCTGGTCTGGGACTGATTGCGATGCGCGAGCGAGCGGCGCTGGTCGACGGAACGCTTGAGATCTCGGCCGCGCCGGGCGGAGGCACATTTGTCGTACTGACGATGCCTTTGCGACAAGACGATCGCTCGAGCGAAGCAGCCGTGGCCACAGATTTTGAAGATGAAGAGGTTCTAATTCGATAACCATGAGCGAAACAGACATACAGACAGAAACACAGACAGCAACGGCTGAGACGAGAACGGAACCGATCACGATTCTGCTGGCCGAGGATCACAGCCTGGTGCGCCGGGGCTTTCGCCGGCTGCTGGAGGATGATGAAGCGATCCGAGTAGTCGGCGAAGCAAGTAACGGCATTGAGGCCATCCGCCTGGCGCAAGAACTGAAACCCAAGGTGGTGGTGATGGATCTTTCGATGCCCGAGCTAGACGGGGTTCAGGCTACGAAGGAAATTGTGAAGCATCTGCCCGGAACCGAAGTGCTGATCCTCAGCATGCACGCCGAAGACAACTATGTACGGAACGCGCTCGATGCGGGCGCAAAAGGATATCTGCTAAAGAACGCGATAGATGTCGACCTGCTCGGCGCGATCAAGGCCGTGGCCGAAGGTCAGCGCTTTATCGGATCGGGCCTGCGCTATGTGGCGTCCGATCGGGACGACGAACTAAGCAAACTAACGGGTCGCGAAAAACAGGTTCTGCAGCTCATCGCTCAAGGTAAATCCAATAAGGAAATCGCGAGCATTTTGGAACTCAGCGTAAATACCGTGTCCGTGCACCGCGCCAATTTGATGGAAAAAATGAACATCCACCGAACCGCGGAATTGGTGCTGTTCGCAATTCGCAAGGGACTGGTTGCGCCGCAATAGCGCAGGCGCGCATCCCGCCCTTTCGCGCTAGCGAGCTTTTCTCGCGATTTTTGCTTCGGCTGCGGCTTTTTTCGTCGCCTGCAGCTCACGCGCCTTGGCGTACTTCTTCTGGAAGCGATCCACGCGGCCTTCAGTATCGACGAGTTTCTGCCGGCCCGTAAAAAACGGATGGCAGCTCGAGCAGATTTCCACGCGCAGGTCGCCCTTATGCGTGGAGCGCGTGCGGAACGTTGAGCCGCAGGCGCAGACGACGTTTACTTCCCCGTAGGTGGGATGAATCCCTGCCTTCATATTTTGGGAATCCTTTCGAAAACAGGTGGGTCTTACTTCGATTTTAACATCGAAACCCCGCAAGCAGCGCCATCAAGGGTGCCGGTGCGGGGTTTCGAAATATAGCCTTACGGCTTAACTCTAGCTACGTTGCACGCGACGGGGTGGCCGGTCCACAGGAACAGCGGCCTCGTCACTGAACGAAACCTGAACGTACGAACGGCGACTCTAAGAGTCGACCACCTCGCGCGCGGATTGTATGCTACAGTCACTACCAGAATTCATTCGACTGGACCACCTCCTTTCTCAGTGATGCTTTGATTGTAGAAGTTACGCTCTCTCTGTGTCAACGAGTCGCGCGAAGGAGTGCGAAAAATTTATCGATGATGCGCACCCGCGCGAATGGATCGGCGGGTTTCTTCCTCTAGGCCTCCTGTTAAGCCTGGTTGGTCCGCTCTCGATTGCGTGGCAGTACCACATCGATACGGACGCGCAGCAGGTCGGCATCGATTTTCTGGTATTGGATGCATGTTGCCTGGCCTGGCTGACGCTCGCGCCGTCCTGTCTGCGGCGGATATCGCTTCGAGCGGCCGCGATCAGCGCCTGCGCGCTCGGCTTCAGTAGCGTTTTGGGGTTATCAGGGTTGACTCCGCCAATGCCGGCGATTTGGCGGGATGTGGATTTGGGTTTTATTGGATTGGCTGCGGGAACGCTACTCGCGTCCCTTCTGTATGTGCTCGAACCGTATTACGCAGAAGCCCCTATCCGGGCGGTCAGCGTGTGCGGGCTACTGTTCGGGTGCGGCTCTCTAATCGCGGCCCTGTTAGTCGCGGCGACATACTTCGCGGGCTCGGTTCAGATCGAAACCGCGCTACTCGCAATCGTGCCTCTCTTCTTCCTAGCAATTTACGCCCGCAACCGGTATGCGCCGGCGCGACGGCGCGCGATGCTCGGCGCGGAATTAGGCGGGCGTGAAAGTGTCGCCGATGTGCGGGCGATTGCCGCCATGCTGTTTGCAGCACTGCTGTTCTTTCAATTTGGTAGCGAATGGGCAATTGCGGGTTGGCTGCCGCTGTTCTTAATTCACCGGCTGGGGAGCAATCCGGAGTGGGCGATTCTTGCGCTCGCGCTATTCTTTTCGATTCTCGTCTTAGGAAGATTGCTCGCATTCCGCCTGCTGTCGAGAATCAGCCATCGCAAGCTGCTGGTGGGCAGCACGGGGATTGCGATGCTTGGATATTTGCTACTCAGCCTCACGGATTCGCTGCTCGCCGCCTATCTCGCGATCCTGATCATTGGGCTCGCCTTTGCGCCTATCTATCCGCTCATTGCGGAGAACCTCGACGAACGGTTCTCGTATCAGCCGCGATTCTACAAACGCATAATTGCGATCGCGATTGCGGGCGCAATGACCATGCAATCCGTGATGGGATTCATCGCTTCGTATGCGGGAATGCAATATGTCATGTTGCTGCCGGCCCTTGGATCGGCTGCAGTGCTTGTCTTGACCCTGCTGATCATGTTTGAGCGGCATCTCATGGGCGATCGGCGCGACAAAGCGGAAACGCTCATTCCGGCGGAAAAGAAGTAGACGTTGGGGCGCTACCTTGCGATCGACCTCGGCGCAGAAAGCGGCCGCGCCGTTCTCACGGAGTTGCGGAACGCGAGGCTTACGACTTACGAACTGCGCCGGTTTGCGAACGTGCCCGTGCAATTGCCTGGCGGCTTGTATTGGAACACACTGCAGCTATTCACGGAAATTTGCGAAAGCATTAGAGCGGCTGCTTCGGACCATCTGGACGGGATCGGAATCGACACATGGGGCGTCGATTTCGGCTTGCTTGGTTCTGACGGCGCGTTGCTAGAAATGCCGCGGCATTACCGCGATCCGCGCACGCGCGGCGTTCAGCAGAACGTGTTCGGTCACGTGCCTCGCGAAGAGATCTTCCGGCGGACCGGCATCCAGTTCATGGACATCAATTCGCTCTACCAGCTGTATGCGACGGGTCTGCGCCACGCCGCCTCGCGGCTGTTGTTCATGCCGGACCTTTTCAACTACTTCCTCACCGGCGTGCAGGCATCGGA